>Ga0302320_10011235_pt1 | contig 18994 bp, 14 predicted proteins | sample Bog_T0_3_FD_202130 | JGI IMG/M metagenome (GOLD analysis project Ga0302320, IMG submission 202130) | Peat permafrost microbial communities from Stordalen Mire near Abisko, Sweden - Bog_T0_3 | ecosystem: Environmental > Terrestrial > Soil > Wetlands > Peat | place: Sweden: Abisko, Stordalen Mire...
GGTGCATTTTGCCCCCGCCCTGAAGGTGGGGCCGTTCCTGGCCGGCGAATTCTCGGGCACGCCGGACCAATCCCCGCCAGGCGTCTTTGACCGCCTGGTCACCGACTGGCTGGATGGCGACAATGCCAGCCATACCGTGATGAACGGCTCCGCCTGGACCCTGGACGTCTATCCCGGCTATTCAACGCTGATCGATGATTGGAGCTATGCGCCCACCCAATACCACGGCGTGCCGGTGATGGCCTGGCTGACCAGCACCGCCCATGCGAATTGCATGAGCTACACCCCCAGCGCCAGCCCCACGGTCACGCCGGCGCTGAGCCCCACCCCGACGCCCAGCGCCACCGCCAGCCTGACCCCCGATGCCAGCCTCTGCCCGGCCTGGCTGATGGACGACTTCGATGACCCCGCGCGGGATCTGGGCGGCTCGGCGCGCACGGACCTGATGGGCGGGCAGTGGGCGGTGCAGGCCTCGTCGGCCAGCTTGACGGTGGCCTATGGCGGCAGCGGGGCCAACGGCACGCCCCACGCCGCTTCGGCCACCGGCAGCGTGAGCAGCGCCAGCGGCTATGCCATCTACACCGGCGGCCTGGCGCCTGGGGGGGCCAGCCGGGACTTGGCGGCGGCGGGGGCCCAGGGCGTGGTGGTCTGGCTTTACGGCGACGGCAACGCCTACCGCCTGAGCCTGGAGACCGCCGAGGTCACCGACTTCGACTACTATGGCGTGGACCTGACGCCCACGGCGGGTGCCTGGGCCTCCTATGATGTGCCCTTCAGCGCCATGACCCGCGCGGGTTGGGGCAGCCAGACGGGCCTGCCCTTGCATCCAACCGTTGCCAATGTGACGGGCCTGCGCTTCGTCACCATGGGCGGCTTCGTGGGCAGCTTCAGCCTGGGCATCGACCAGGTGGGCTTCGTTTGCGCGATCCCCAGCCCGACGCCCAGCCCGACGCCCAGCCCCACGCCAAGCCCGACGCCCAACCTGACGCTCAGCCCGACATCGAGCGTCACGCCAAGCCCGACGCCTAGCCTTACGCCAAGCGCGACACCGAGCCTGACGCTCAGCCCGACGCCGAGCGTCACGCCAAGTCCGACGCCTAGCCTTGCGCCGAGCCTGACGCCGAGCCTGACGCCCAGTTCAACGCCCAGCGGCACGAGCGCGCCCACGGCGGATGGCCCCGACCAGGTGGTCCGGGCCCTGGCCCTGCCCAATCCCGGGCCCCATGCCCTGGCCGTGCTTTTGGCGGGACCCGCCGACGCGCTGGACCTTCGCCTCTACACGACGGCCCTGGTGCTGGCGGGGGATTGGCGCCTGCCGGGACCTTTTGCGGCCGGGTGGCGGACGCTGCCGCTCCCTGGCAGCCTGCCCGGGGCCCTGCCGAACGGCCTGTATTACGCCGTGCTGCGCCCCTGGCGGGGCGGGGCCGCGGGCAAGGGGCCTGGGCCGGTGAAGCTGTATTGGGCCCGCTGAGGGTCCCGGCCAACCGGTCCGGCCCGGCCTGCGTACAGCAGGGCAGCGAGGGCGGTCTTGGCGCGCCGCGTTGACAGCCCCCCCGCCCTTTGCTGAAATACGCGCCTCTAACCGACGAACAGACAGGAGCCGGCATGTCGAAGATCCAAGTGGGCATCGTGATGGGCAGCGACTCGGACTACGATGTCATGAAGGGCGCCAGCCAAGCCCTGGACGAGCTGGGCATCGGCAGCGAGATGACCGTGCTGTCGGCCCACCGCACGCCCCACCAGGCCGCGGCGTACTTCGCGGGCGCCCATGGGCGCGGCGTGAAGGTGATCATCGCCGGCGCGGGCATGGCGGCGCACCTGGCGGGGGCGGCGGCGGCGCACACCCATCTGCCCATCATCGGCGTGCCGATCCTGGGCAAGTCGTTCAACGGCCTGGATTCGCTGCTGAGCACGGTGATGATGCCCCCGGGCCTGCCGGTGGCCACGGTGGCGGTCAACGGCGGGCGCAACGCGGGGATCCTGGCGGCCCAGATCATCGGCACCGGCGAGCCGGCCGTGGCCAAGCGGGTGCAGGCCCTGCGCAAGAAGGGCGAGCAGAAGGTCCTGGACACCGCGGCCGCGTGGAAGAAGCATGGCCCCAAGGCGCCCGCCGCCTGAACGTTTATTTGACGGTTTCTTGTCAAGTTACCGCTTGCCCTGGCCGGGTTTTGTCCTAAAATCTTGTTTCCTACGGGCCGTTCGCGGCCCCCGGCCGGAGATGCCGCCGGCACCGACCCTCCAAGGGAACCCATGCCCACCAAAGACCTTACCTTGACCCAACGCCTCTGGGACATCGCCATGAACCTTTACTGGGTCTGGCAGCCGGAGACCCAGGACTTGTTCCGTGAGCTGGAGCCTGAGCTGTGGGAGGCCACCAACCACAACCCCGTGGCCTTCCTGAAGCAGATGCCCGAGGAGCAGGTGGAGCGCCGCGGCGGGGAAGCCTACCTCAACACCCGCATCCTGTTCGCGCATCGCCGCCTCAGCGAGTACATGGCGGCGCCCGGCCAGCTGGGCGGCATCAAGGCCGGCCCGCTGAACGCCGAGCCGGTGGCCTATTTCTCGGCCGAGTTCGGCATCCACGAGTGCCTGCCCATCTACTCGGGCGGCCTGGGCATCCTGGCGGGCGACCACCTGAAGGCCGCCTCGGACATGGGCATCCCCCTGGTGGGCGTGGGCCTGCTCTACGCCAACGGCTATTTCCACCAGTGGGTGGACGCCAACGGCCGCCAGCAGGAGCGCTACGAGGCCAACACGCTCGACACGCTGCCGGTGACGCCGGCCCTGACGCCGGCGGGCGAGGAGGTCCGCTTCACGGTGGAGACCAACGCCGCGCCGCTGCACGTGAAGGTGTGGAAGGTGCAGGTGGGCCGCGTGCGCCTGTTCCTGATGGACACGGATGTGCCCGAGAACGACGAGGAGGGCCGCCGCCTGACCGACCGCCTTTACGGCGGGGACGTGGAGAAGCGCCTGCGCCAGGAGATCGTGCTGGGCGTCGGCGGCCTGCGCGCCCTGCGCCTGGTGGGCATCCGCCCCACGGTGATGCACCTCAACGAGGGCCATTGCGCCTTCGCCCTGCTGGAGCGCGCCCGCGAGCGCAAGGAGGAGGACGGCTACGACTTCCACCGGGCCTGGGTCAACACCATCCGCCAGACCGCCTTCACCACCCACACCCCCGTGCCGGCCGGCCATGACCGCTTCAGCGCCGAGCTGATGGAGAAGCACCTGGGCTGGATGCGCGACAAGCTGGGCCTGGACCACAAGGGCTTCATGGGCCTGGGACGCGAGCACGTGGACAACGACGGCGAGCCCTTCACCATGACCGTGCTGTGCCTCAAGGGCTCCAGCAAGCACAACGCCGTGTCCAATCTTCATGGGAAGGTCAGCCGGGACATGTGGCAGGTGCTGTGGCCCGGCCGGCCGGTCGACGAGATCCCCATCGGCCACGTCACCAACGGCGTGCATCTGGGCACCTGGATGGCGCCCGTCATGCGCCGGCTCTTCGAGAAGCAGCTGGGCCGCGACTGGGAGGAGCGCCTGGCCGGCGAGCCCGGGCTGATGGGCCACATCGAGCATCTGCACGACGGTGAGCTGTGGGAGACGCACATGCTCCTGAAGCACAACCTGATCCAGGCCGTGCGCGAGAACCTGGCCAAGGGCGCCCGGCGCCGCAACGAGGACGCGGCCCCGTGGGCCACGGTGCTGGACCCGCGCAAGCTGACCATCGGGTTCAGCCGCCGCTTCGCCACCTACAAGCGCGCCACCCTGCTGCTGGAGGACATCGCCGAGCTGAAGGGCTTGGTGAACAACCCCACGCGGCCGGTGCAGTTCATCTTCGCCGGCAAGGCGCATCCCGCCGATGAGCCGGGCAAGGGCCTGATCAAGCAGCTCTACGCGCTGAGCCACACCCCGGACTTCTTCGGCAAGCTGGTCTTCGTCGAGGATTACGACATCGGCATCGGGCGCAACCTGGTGCAGGGCGTGGACGTGTGGCTGAACAACCCGGAGCGCCCGCTGGAGGCCTGCGGCACCAGCGGCATGAAGGTGTCGATGAACGGCAACCTGAACCTGAGCATCCTGGACGGCTGGTGGGATGAGGCCTACGACGGGCGCAACGGCTTCGTCATCGGCGGCACCATGGTCCACGCCGACAACGCCGTGCAGCGCGGCCGCGATTCGGCCAGCCTGTACAAGGTGCTGGAGCAGGAGGTCCTGCCCCTTTACTACCTGCGCTCCAGTGACGGCATCCCGCGCGAGTGGGTCCACCGCATGAAGCACACCCTGCACAGCCTGGTGTGGCGCTACAGCGCGGCCCGCATGGTGAAGGACTACATGGAGCATTCCTACCTGCCGGTGGCGGGAGCCACCAGCTGCGAGCTCTAGTTGGCCGCGCTGGCCGGGGGGGCCGCGGCGGTGGAGGCCAGGGTGCGCTGGGAGAAGGACGCCCAGGGCGAGCTGCTGGTCTTCGATTGCTCGAACAACAGCAAGGAAGAGGCCTACGCCTTGTTCGAGGCCTTTGACCGCGAGGTGCGGTCCAAGGCCGAGGGCGGCGTGCGGGTGCTGGCCGACTTTGAGAACGCCTACCACGCGGCCGACCTGACGGCGCGGTGGAAGGGGGCCTACCAGGAGCATGCCAAGCACGTGCGCAAGATGGCCTGCCTGGGGGTCACCAACGGCATGAAGATCGTGTTCGCGGCCTATCGCTTCTACAGCCGCCTGCGGGGCATCGACGTGGATGCCAAGCTCAAGGTGCTCGACGATGAAGCGCAGGCCAGGGCCTGGTTGGCCGAACCGTAAGGCCCCTTAAACGTTCATGCAGGAGCGCCCCGGCCGAAAAAGGTCGGGGCGTTTTTTTGTTTGAAAGCCCCTGGACAGAAAGCGTTTTTGCGATAAAATATCGAAAAGAACGATTTCTTTCGGCACTGAGAAGGGTTGCAGCGTGAACATTTACGATCTGGCCCGCGAAGCGGGCGTTTCCATTGCAACGGCCAGCAAGGCCTTGAATGGCCGCCGGGATGTCAACGAGCAGACGCGCCTGCGCGTGATGGAGGTGGCCCAGCGGCTGAACTACCATCCCAGCCACCTGGCCCGGGGCCTGGCCCGCCGCCGCACCGAGAACATCGGCGTGGTGTTCCAGCGGCGCTTCCACACCCCCTTGTTCACCAAACCCTTCTATTCCAAGGTGCTCGAAGGCATGGAGATGGAGGTCACCAGCCGCAATTACAACCTGCTGCTGAGCGTGATCCCCGGGGACGAGCCCGGCGCCCCCCTGCACCTGCCGAAACTGGTGCGCGAGAAGAACGCCGACGGGCTGGTGCTGTTGGGCGAGATGCCCGCGCCTCTGCTGAAGGAGGTCTTCGAGCGGCGCATCCCCTCCGTGGTGGTGGATTTCTTCAGCGCCAAGCTGCCGGCCCACTACATCCTGAGCGACAGCCGCGGCGGCGCGGCGGCGGTGGTGCGGCACCTGGCGGCGCTGAAGCACAAGCGCTTGGCCTTCGTGCAGAGCCCCGCCGGGGACTTCGGCTACCTGGAGCGCCAGGCCGGCTTCGAGGCCGCCTGCAAGGAGCTGAAGCTGGACGGCCAGGTCTGGGTGGTGGGCGCGGGCGAGGACTTCGAGCCGTCGATCTTGAAGCGCTTGCAGGGCAAGGACCGGCCCACGGCGCTGGTGGCCTGCAACGACTTCCACGCCCTGGCGACGCTGCGCGTGGCCCGGGGCCTGGGGCTGAAGGTGCCGCAGGACCTCAGCGTCGCCGGCTTCGACGACATCGACGAGGCCGCCGAGCGGGGCCTGACCACGGTGAAGGTGGACAAGGCCGCCATGGGGCTCAAGGCCATCCAGACGGTCTTCCGCCTGATGGAGCCGCCCATCAGCGCCGGCGGCCGCGAGGAGCTGCCCGTGGAGCTGGTGGCGCGGGCGACCACCGGGCCGGCGGGCAAGGGCTGAGGCCGGGTCCGGGGCGCGGGCCGGGCCACGCTTGGCTTGCCCGGGCAAGCGCAAGAAGGCACAATGCGCCTTTGAGCGCGGACGTGGTGAAATGGCAGACACGCAGGACTTAGGATCCTGTGGAGAAATCCGTGAGGGTTCAAGTCCCTCCGTCCGCACCAGACTTTAGGGCAGCATGAAACCCGACCTGCAGTTCTCGGTGCTTTGCGACGACGTCCGGCGTGAGGACAACGGCAAGCTGATGCTGATCGGGCTCTTCGAGATGGTGGCGGGGCCGGGCTATCCCATGGTCTACCCCGGCATGGCGGTGGTGAACCGCTGGTGCAACGGCCAGGGGCGCTATTCCCAGCGGGTCCGCCTGGTGGACGCCGACAACAAGGTGCTGGTGGAGACCGCCGAGAGCCCGGTGGAGCTGCAGGACATGCGCGTGACGCTGACCGCCGTGACCCTGCTGCGCAATGTGGCCTTCCCCCGGCCGGGCCATTATTGGGTGGAGGTCCTGCTGGACGGGGACCTGAAGCAGCGCTACGCTCTGGCCGCCGCCCAGGTGGGGCCGCCGATGGGGCCCGGGCCGGTGGCCGACAAGCCCGGCTGGCAGCCCTGAGCCGTTGGGCGCAAAGGGGATCGGGCGGCTTGACCGCCTAAGACGCGCTTCCTTATAATAAGAGCCGCTTTGGGGCGGAGGGCTATGGCCTTCCGCCCCGTTTTTTCCGCCATGGAAGGGCAAAAGATGAAAGTCAGCGTCGTCAACAAAGGCGAGGTCACCCGCACGCTCCAAATTGAAGTCCCCAGCGAGACCGTGGCGGCCGAGTACGAGCGCGTCTACGCCCGCGCCGCCAAGGGCGCCGAGCTGCCCGGATTCCGCAAGGGCAAGGTCCCGCGCCAGATCCTGGAGCCCCGCATCAAGGGCAGCGTGAACCAGGAGGTCCTGGAGACCCTGCTGCCCAAGGCCACCCTGGACGCCGTGCAAAAGGAGAGCCTGAAGGCCGTGGGCCAGCCCAAGATCGAGGAGCTGAACTACGACGGCAAGGGCGCCTTGAGCTTTTCGGCGCTGATCGAGGTCAAGCCGGAGTTCAACCTGGGCGCCATCGAGGGCCTGGCCCTGACCGCGCCCGCCGCCGAGGCCACGACCAAGGACGTGGACGACCAGGTCGAGGCCCTGCGCGACCGAGGAGCCAAGGAAGGCGACCTGAAGGAGGCCGCCGCCGCCCTGGGCGACTGGGTGAAGCTGGATTTCCAGGGTTTCCGTGACGGCAAGCCCTTTGAGGGCGGCCATGCCACCGATTTCGCCCTGGTGCTGGGCCGCAACCAGCTGATCCCCGGATTCGAGGAGCAGTTGGTGGGGGCCAAGGCCGGCGAGACCCGCCAGGTGAAGGTGAGCTTCCCCAAGGATTACCCGGCCCAGGACCTGGCCGGCGCCGACGCCGAGTTCATCTGCCAGGTGAAGGAAGTGCGCGCCCTGGTCAAGCCTGCGGCCGACGACGCCTGGGCCAAGACCTTCGGCGAGGAGGTCACCGACATGGCCTTCCTGCGCGACCGCCTGCGCGAGGCCCTGACCGAGCAGAAGCGCCGCGCGCGCCAGTCGCTGCTGATGGACGCCGCGGGCGAGGCCCTGCTGGAGCGCCACAAGTTCACGGTGCCCGAGAGCCTGATCGAGGCCGAAGCCCACGCGCTGGAGCAGAGCGAGATGCGCAACATGGCGCAGCGGGGCCTGGAGCTCAACGGCCAGGACGGCCATAGCGCGCTGCACCAAGCCCTGCGCGAGCCCGCCGAGAAGCGGGCCCGCCTGTCGCTGGTGCTGGAGAAGGTGGCCGACGCCCAGAAGCTGGAGGCCGCCGACGCCGATTTCGAGGCCGAGATGGGGCGCCTGTCCGTGCAGCTGGGGACCACCGCGGCCCAGGCCGTGCAATGGGCCCGCCAGACCGGCCGCGAGGGCGCGGTCAAGGCCCAGATCCGTGAGCGCAAGGCGCTGGAGTGGGTGATCGAGAAAGCCAAAGTCACCGATAAGGCGTAAAATAGACAGCCGGCGCCCCTGCCCCAAGGGGTCGCCGGCCCCCGACCCACCTGAGAGGCACACCGACATGGCCCTGGTCCCTTACGTCATCGAAACGACCGCCCGCGGCGAGCGCGGCTATGACATCTATTCGCGCCTGCTGAAGGACCGCATCATCTTCCTGGGCACGCCCGTGGACGATTATGTGGCCAACCTGATCGTCGCCCAGATGCTGTTCCTGGAGATGGAGGATGCCGAGAAGGACATCTTCTTCTACATCAACTCGCCGGGGGGCGTGGTCTCCGCCGGCCTGGGCATCTACGACACCATGCAGTACGTGAAATGCCCCATCAGCACCATCTGTATCGGCCAGGCTGCCAGCATGGCCTCGGTGCTGCTGGCGGCAGGCACCCCCGGCAAGCGCAAGTGCCTGCCCAACGCCCGCGTCATGATCCACCAGGTCTCGGGCGGCACCCAGGGCCAGAGCACCGACATCCAGATCCAGGCCAAGGAGATCCTGAGGACCCGCGAGATCCTGGACGTCCTGCTGGCCAAGCACACCGGCAAGAGCGCCGAAGACATCACCCGGGACACCGAGCGCGACAATTTCATGTCGGCCGCCGAGGCCAAGGCCTACGGCCTGGTCGACGAGGTGCTGGTCTACCGGGACAAATCGGCGAAGGACTAACGCCCCCCGTGGGGGCCCAGGAGCCAGCGTGGCCAAGATGAAGTGCACTTTCTGCAACAAGCCCCAGGACGAGGTCAAGAAGCTCGTCATCGGGCCTGCGGCCAACATATGCAATGAATGCATCACGTTGTGCTCGGACATCCTGTCGGACGAGGCCCAGGCCGGCGAGGCCAAGGGCGGCCGGCCCAAGGCCCCGCCCAAGCCCGCCGAGATCAAGGCCATCCTGGACGAGTACGTCATCGGCCAGGACGAGGCCAAGCGCGCGCTGTCGGTGGCGGTCTACAACCACTATAAGCGCCTGAACCGGGGCCCGGCCCTGGGCGCCGACGCGGTGGAGGTGGGCAAGAGCAACGTCATGTTCATCGGCCCCACGGGCACGGGCAAGACACTGCTGGCCCAGACGCTGGCGCGGCTGCTGCAGGTGCCCTTCGCCATCGTCGACGCCACCACGCTGACGGAAGCCGGCTACGTGGGCGAGGACGTCGAGAACATCATCCTCAGGCTGCTGCAGAACGCCAATTACGAGGTCGAAGCCACCGAGCGGGGCATCGTCTACATCGACGAGATCGACAAGATCAGCCGCAAGAGCGAGAGCGCCAGCATCACCCGGGACGTGTCGGGCGAGGGCGTGCAGCAGGCGCTGCTCAAGATCCTGGAAGGGACCGTGGCCAACATCCCCCCCAAGGGCGGCCGCAAGCACCCCCACCAGGAATACATCAAGGTCGACACCACCAACATCCTGTTCATCTGCGGCGGCGCCTTCGTGGGGCTGGAGGACATCATCGCCCGCCGGGTGGGCAAGAAGCAGATGGGCTTCGGCGCGGTGCAGAGCCACGACAAGGTGAAGGACAAGCACGCCCTGCTCAAGCAGGTGCAGCCCGAGGACCTGGTGAAATACGGCTTGATCCCCGAGTTCATCGGCCGCCTGCCGGTCACCGCGGCGTTGGAGGACCTGGATGAAGCCAGCCTGGTCCGCATCCTGACCGAGCCGCGCAACGCGGTGGCCAAGCAGTTCCAGGCCCTGTTCCAGATGGACAAGGTGACGTTGACCTTCACCGACGAGGCCCTGCACCAGGTGGCCCGCCTGGCCCGCGACCGCAAGACCGGCGCGCGCGGCCTGCGCAGCATCCTGGAAGAGGTGCTCATGCCCATCATGTACTCGGTGCCGTCGCGCGAGGACGTGCGCGAGGTCATCGTCAGCAAGGAAGCCGTGGCCGGCCGCGAGGAGCCCATCCTGGTCCTGCGCGAGGACAAGGAAACCGCCTAGGGTCGGGGCCCGTAGGCTTATCAAGGACGGTGCATGGACAGACCCCGGTCTGTCCATTCGCTTTCTAAGGGCCGCCATGGGGCGGCGTATGAGACGAGGGGACCATGAAGAAGAAGCCCGACCCATCATCGACGGTCAAGCGCCGGCCCAAGGGCGCGGAAGGCGTGCCGCTGCTCCCGCTGAAGGACGTGGTGCTGTTCCCCAACCAGGTGATGCCGCTGTTCGTGGCCCGGCCGCGCAGCATCGCCGCGGTGGAGGAGGCCAGCCGGGGCCGGCAGCGCCTGGTGCTGGTGACCCAGCGCAACCCCCTGCAGGAGGACCCCGGCCCGCACGAGGTCCACAGCGTCGGCACCACCGCGGAGATCGTGCAGATGCTGCGCCTGCCCGACGGCCTGCGCCTGATCGTGGAGGGCAAGGAGCGGGTGGCCCTGGAGGGCGTGCATGACGCCAGCGAGACGCTGCGCGCCACCGCCACCGTCCTGCCCGAGGACCCCCGGCAGCCCAAGGGCTCGCAGGAGCAGGCCGCGGTGCGCAGCCTGCTGGACCTCTTCGACGAGCATGTGCGCCTCCACCCCAAGCTGCCCATGGAGACCACCCAGTCGGTGCTGGGCATCGAGCCGCTGGGGCGCCTGGCTGACGCCATCACCTCCCACCTGACCCTGCGGCCGGGCCTGAAGCAGGCCCTGCTGGAGAAGGTCGAGCCCCTGGAGCGGGTGGAGGCGGTGGCCAAGGCCCTGCACGCCGAGAACCAGGTGCTGGGCTTGGAGCGCCAGATCAACAGCCGGGTGCGCAAGCGCATGGAGAAGCACCAGCGCGAGGCCTGGCTGCATGAGCAGTTGAAGGCCATCCAGCAGGAGCTGGGCCAGGGCGGCGGCGGCGGGGCCGAGGGCAGCGAGGTCGCCGAGCTGCGGCAGAAGATGGAGGCCCGCAAGCTGCCCAAGGAGGTCAAGGAGAAGGCCTTCAAGGAGCTGGGCCGCTTCGAGCGCATGGGGCCGCTGTCGGCGGAAGCCACGGTCATCCGCACCTACCTGGATTGGGTGCTGGCGGTGCCCTGGGGCAAGCAGAGCAAGGAGACGCTGGACATCAAGAAGGCCGAGGCCACGCTGGACGAGGACCACGAGGGCCTGCAAAAGCCCAAGACCCGCGTCATCGAGTACCTGGCCGTGCGCCAGCTGAACCACGAGCTGAAGGGGCCCATCGTGTGCCTGGTGGGGCCCCCGGGCGTGGGCAAGACCAGCCTGGCCCGCAGCGTGGCGCGCGCGCTGGGCCGCAAGTTCGAGCGCGTGTCGCTGGGCGGCGTGCGCGACGAGGCCGAGATCCGCGGCCACCGCCGCACCTACATCGGCGCCCTGCCCGGGCGGCTGGTGCACGCCCTCAAGCGCGCCGGCACCATGAACCCGGTGATATTGCTGGATGAAGTCGACAAGATGGCGGCCGACTTCCGCGGCGACCCCGCCTCGGCCTTGTTGGAGGTGCTGGACCCCGAGCAGAACCACGCCTTCAGCGACCACTACCTGGACCTGCCGGTGGACCTCAGCCAGGTCCTGTTCCTGTGCACGGCCAACGACCTTTACGCCATCCCCGGGCCGCTGCGCGACCGGCTGGAGGTGATCGAGATCCCGGGGTACCTGGAGGAGGAGAAGCTGGGCATCGCCCGGCGCTTCCTGCTGCCGCGGCAGTTGAAGGCCCACGGGCTGAAGCCGGGGCAGATGCCGCTGGACGACAAGCTGGTGTCGGCCGTGATCCGCGGCTACACCCGCGAGGCCGGCGTGCGCGAGCTGGAGCGCCAGCTGGGCGCGCTGTGCCGCAAGGCCGCCCGGGCGGTGGTGGATGGCGGGGCGCAGACGGTGTTCAAGGCCGACCTGGGCCGGGACCTGGGCATCGCCCGCTTCGCCAAGGATGAGTCCGCGTCGCGCTCGCAGGTGGGCGTGGCCACGGGCCTGGCTTGGACGCCCACGGGCGGCGACACCCTGGCCATCGAGGTCAGCCTGAGCCCGGGCAAGGGCGGCCTGCAGATCACCGGCCAGCTGGGCGACGTGATGAAGGAGAGCGCCCAGGCGGCGTTGAGCTACCTGCGCGCCCACCACAAGGAGCTGGGCTTGGCGCCCAGCTTCCAGGCCAAGACCGACATCCACATCCACGTCCCCGAGGGCGGCACGCCCAAGGACGGGCCCAGCGCGGGCATCACCATGGCCACGGCCCTGGCCAGCGCCTTCAGCGGGCGCCCCGTGCGCGGCGACCTGGCCATGACCGGCGAGATCACCCTGCGCGGCCGGGTGCTGCCCATCGGCGGCTTGAAGGAGAAGAGCCTGGCCGCGCGGAGGGCCGGCATCAAGACGCTGATCATCCCGCGGGCCAACCGCAAGGACCTGGCTGAAGTGCCCGCCGAGGCGCGGGCGTCGTTCCAATGGCACCTGGTGTCGAGCATGGACCAGGTGCTGAAGCTGGCCCTGGAGCCCAAAAAAGCCACCGACCGCCAGCGCCGCGACGCCGAGCGGGCCGTCCCCGCCGCGGAGCTGTGGCAGGAAGGCATGACGAAACAGTGAGGGTCTCATGGCATTGAAACGATGGAACGCCGAACGCGTGGCCGAGGCGCACACGCCCGCCCAGTTCCCGGGGGACCTGGGGCCGGAGATCGCCCTGGCCGGCCGCAGCAACGTGGGCAAGAGCAGCCTGCTGAACGCGTTATGCGGCCAGCAGTCGCTGGCGCGCACGTCCAAGACGCCGGGCCGCACCCGGGCCCTGCACTTCTTCAAGACCGACGCCCACCTGACCCTGGTGGACTTCCCGGGCTACGGCTTCGCCAAGGGCCCCGGCGAGGACCGCAAGGCCTGGCGCGAGCTGATCGAGGCCTACCTTGGGGACCGCCCGCAACTGAAGGCGGTGGCCGTGCTGGTGGACAGCCGCCACGAGCCCAGCCCCGACGACAAGGGCCTCTTCGACTGGCTCAACAGCATCCGTAAGAACGCCCTATGCATCGCCACCAAGTCCGACAAGCTCAGCGGGAACGAGCGGGTGAAGAGCCTGGCGGTGTTCAAGCGCGAGCTGAAGCTCAACCATGAGCCCATCGCCTTCAGCAGCGTCAGCGGCCTGGGCCGCGAGGAGCTGGTGGTGAAGCTGAAGGAATTGGCGCGGGGATGATGCCGGCGCCGGAAGCGTCGGCGGGCGGGCCCTTCGGCGCCCGCGAGCTGCGCCTGGCCCTTTGGTGCCTATTATTGGCCGTGCCCGCTTACGCCCTGGGCCGAGGCCTGGTGGACCTGATCGCTTTCTTCAACAATTTGTTCTTCCACGCCCGCATCTCTTTTGCCGAAGTGGAGCCCAGCGACGCCCTGCCGCTGTGGTCCGCGCTGGTCCCCGCCCTGGGCGGCCTGCTGGTGGGGCTCATCGCCCGCTATGGCTCGCCGTCCGTGCGAGGCCACGGCATCCCCGAAGTCATCGAGGCCGTGCTGGCCAAGGGCAGCCGCGTACCGTTCAAGACGGCGCTGCTCAAGCCGTTGTGCGCGGCCATCGCCATCGGCAGCGGCGGCCCCTTCGGCGCGGAAGGCCCGGTCATCGGCCTGGGCGCCAGCCTGGGCTCACAACTGGGGCAGCGCCTGCATTTCAGCGATTGGGAAAGGGAAGTGCTGCTGGCGGCCGGAGCGGCGGCGGGTGTGACGGCCGTCTTCGGCTGCCCCATCGCCGCCACGCTGCTGGCCATCGAGCTGCTGCTCTTCGGCTACGCCCCGGCGGCGGTGCTGCCGGTGGGCCTGGCCTGCGGCGTCAGCTTCGCCCTGCGGGTCGCCTTCCATGGCACCGGCCCGGTGTGGGAGCTGGCCACGTTGGCGCCGCCGGGCCCGGGCGCGTGGGCCTTCTACGTGGCGCTGGGGCTGCCATTGGGCCTGGCTGCGGCCGGCATCACCCGCTTGGTGCACCTAAGCGAGAGCCTGTACGAACGCCTGCCTTTCCATTGGATGTGGTGGCCGGCCTTGGGCGGGCTGGCCGTGGGCGCCTTGGCGCTGGCGCAGCCGCGCATCCTGGGCCCCAGCTACGCCAGCATCGGCCAAGCGTTGAATGGAAGCCTGGCGGGCATGGCCTTGGCCCTTTTCGTCGCCTTCAAGCTGGTCGCGTGGGTGGTGGCGCTGGGCAGCGGCACCACGGGCGGCACCCTGGCCCCCCTCTTCGGCATCGGCGCCGGCTTGGGCGCGCTGCTGACCGCCGGCGCGGCCCTGCTGTGGCCGGACTTGGGGCTCGACCCGCGTCTGGGCGCCCTGCTGGGCCTGGCCGCCGTCTTCGGCGGCGCCAGCCACGCCGTGCTGGCCTCCATCCTCATGGCCCTGGAGACCACCCACGAAGCCGCCGGCACCCTGCCCCTGCTGGCCTGCGTGCTGATCGCCGCCCTGGTCTGCCGGGCCCTGCTGCCGCACTCGCTGATGACTCACGGGCCCGCCAGCCGCGGCGTGAAGCTGCCGGATGCGCGGGGGAGAAGGAAGGCTTGAGGTGAGGCGCCCGCACAAAAGCGAAGAGCCGGGCCCGAGGGCCCGGCTCTTCGCTTTTGTGCGCCTTGGCGCGCCTACCTACTTCTTCGCGAAGTCCTTCAGGTACTGGGCCAGCACGGCGCAGCCCTCCTCGGGGAAGGCGTTGTAGATGCTGGCTCGGAAGCCGCCCACGTTGCGATGCCCCTTCAGGCCGTCCAGATGCAGCGCCTTGGCGCCGGCCAGGAAAGCCTCCTCTTTGGCGGTGTCGCGCACGCGCCAGGTGATGTTCATCCAGCTGCGGTCGTCCTTGGGGGCCACGGCCACGTCGTAGAAGTCGGCGTGGGCGTCCAGCACATCGTAGATCAGGGCGGCCTTACGCTTGTTGCGGGCCTCCACGGCGCCGATGCCGCCCTGGGCTTCGATCCACTTGAGCACCAGGCCGAACACGTAGATGGGGAAGGCCGGCGGGGTGTTGTACAGGCTGTCGGCCTTGTCGTGCACTGCATATTGGAACACGGCCGGGATGTCCTTCTTGGCCGTCGCCATGAAGCTCTTCTTCATGACGATGATGGTCACGCCCGCGGGCCCGGCGTTCTTTTGGGCGCCGGCATAGACCAGGCTGGCCTTCTTCCAATCCATCTGGCAGCTCAGGAAGTCGCTGCTGGCGTCCACCACCAGCGGGCTGCCCGCGTCGGGCAGGAAGCGCATCTGGGTGCCTTCAATGGTGTTGTTGGTGGTGACGTGGGCGTAGGCGGCGCCGGCGGTCCATTTGAAATCACGCGGCAGCACGGCGTGCTTCTGGGCGGCGCTGCTGGCGGCGATGTTGACCGTGCCCAGCTTCTGGGCGGTCTCGATGGCCTTCTTGCCCCACTCGCCGCCGTCGACGTAATCGGCGGTCTTGCCCGCCGGCAGGAAGTTCATGGGGACCACGGCGAACTGGGTGCTGGCGCCGCCGCCCATGAAGATGACCGTGTATTCGGCAGGGTCCAGGCCCATCAGCTTCAGGCAGTTGGCGCGGGCCTCGTTGTGCAACGTCTCGTAGATCTTGCCGCGATGGCTGAGCTCCAGGATGCTCATGCCCGAGCCGGCGATCTCGACCACGGCCTTGGCCGCTTCTTCCAACACCGGCACCGGCAAGGTGGCGGGTCCCGCCGAAAAATTGTAGATACGCGCCATTCTGGAGCCTCCTTTTGTCGGAAAATGCTTTCTTTGCAGGGCCTTTTAGTTTTGACTTGTCGCAGGTCAAGGGCTGGGCTAAACTCCCGCCAGACTTTGTGAAAATTTTCACAACCAGCCAACCTGGCCAAGGTCAAACTTTATACCCCGGGAGCGATGCATGTTCAAGGTCTTCATCACCGACAAGCTCAGCGACAAAGGCGTGGCTGTGTTCAAGGCCGAGCCGGACTTCCAGGCCGATGTTTTCCCCACGCTGCCGCCCGAAGAGCTGAAAAAGGCCATCGTGGATTACGACGCCATCGTCATCCGCAGCGCCACCACCATCACCCCGGAGATCCTGGAGGCCGGCAAGAAGCTCAAGGTGGTGGGCCGCGCGGGCGTGGGCCTGGACAACGTGGACATCCCGGCCGCCACCCGCAAGGGCGTCATCGTGATGAACACCCCCGACGGCAACACCATCTCGGCCGCCGAGCACACGGTGGCGCTGGTGCTGGCCATGGCCCGCAACATCCCCCAGGCGCACCAGTCGCTGAAGGAGAAGAAGTGGGAGCGCAACAAGTTCACCGGCATCGAGCTCTACGGCAAGACGCTGGGCGTCATCGGCCTGGGCCGCATCGGCTTTGAGGTGGCCAATCGCCTGCGGGCCTTCAACATGCGCGTGCTGGCCTACGACCCGTTCTGCAGCCCCGAGCGCGCCCGCCAGATCGACGCCGAGCTGACCACGGTGGACGACATCCTGCGCCAGGCCGACATCATCACGCTGCATGTGCCCAAGACCAAGGACACCGCCAACATGATCAGCGCCGCCCAGCTGAAGACCTGCAAGAAGGGCGTCCGCTTCGTCAACGTGGCGCGCGGCGGCATCATCAACGAGGCTGACCTGGCCGAGGCCGTGAAAAGCGGCCACGTGGCCGGCGCCGCCATCGACGTCTTCACCGAGGAGCCGCCCACGGGCAACCCCTTGTTGGAGGTCGACAACATCATCGTGACGCCGCACCTGGGCGCCTCCACCGAGGAGGCCCAGGTCAACGTGGCCGACGTGGTGGCCCGCCAGATCGTGGACGCCCTGCGCGGCCGCACCATCGCCAACGCGGTCAACATCCCGTCGGTGAGCGCCGAAGCCTGGAAGGAGCTGAAGCCCTACTACGAGCTGGCCGAGCGCCTGGGCGCCTTCGCCAGCCAATATGTGGGCGGCGGCCTCAAGGGCCTGGAGATCCACTACCGCGGCGACATGGCCAAGCAGAAGACCACGGCCCTGACCCCGGTGCTGCTGAAAGGCCTGCTGAGCCCCAGCCTGCCCGACAGCGTGAACCTGGTGAACGCCCCGGTGCTGGCCAAGGAGCGCGGCATCAGCATCAAGGAGGTCACCGGCGGCGAGGGCTTCTTCAGCACCAGCATCGTGCTGGAGATCGAGACCGCCCAGGGCCGGCATAGCATCGAGGCCGCCCTCTCGGGCGTCGAGGCCCGCATCGTCGGCATCGACGGCTTCCGCGTGGACATCCGCACGGAAGGCACCCTGCTGCTGTTCTTCAACCAGGACGTGCCCGGCATGGTCGGCAAGGTGGGCACCATCCTGGGCGACGCGGGCGTGAACATCGCCAGCCTGACCAACGGCCGCGCGGCCAAGGGCGGCGAGGCGCTGAGCGTGGTCAGCCTGGACGCCCCGGCCAGCGACGCGGTGCTGAAGCAGCTGGAAGCCATCCGCGGATTGAAGAGCGTCCGGCAGGTCACGCTGGGCTGAGGCCGGCCGCATGGGGGCCGGAGCGCGCCAAAGGGGGGCGGGGCCGATCGGCCCCGCTCTTCCCATGTAATCCGGGCTTTCAAGGGACCAAGAAAAGCGTTACACTATCGAGCTTTTTTGGGAGTTCCACGGCCGCCGGAGGGCGTTACCCCAGCCTGCTGCGCCCCGCACTCCCGCCTTCACTGACTTATAGGTAGCTTCATGCCAGTTCTGACCGTTGTGGGCGCCCAATGGGGCGACGAGGGCAAGGGCAAGATCGTGGACCTGCTGGCCGAGCAGGCCCAGTACGTGGTCCGTTACCAGGGCGGCGCCAACGCCGGCCACGAAGTGGTGGTGGGCGGCCAGAACTACGTGCTGCACCTGGTCCCCAGCGGCATCCTGCACCCCGGCACGCTGAACGTGGTGGGCAACGGCGTGGTGCTGGACCCCGACAGCTTCCTGGCCGAGGTCGCCGGGCTGGAGAAGCAGGGCGTCAAGGCCAAGGGCCGCCTTTTCATCAGCCCGCGCGCCCACCTGACCCTGTCCCTGCACAAGGCGCTGGACGCGGCCCGCGAGGGCCACGCCGGCCAGACCACCATCGGCAGCACCAAGCGCGGCATCAGCCCCACCTACATGGACAAGGCCGGCCGCGTGGGCCTGCGCCTGGCGGACGTGGTGGACCCGGCTTACTGCATGGAGCAATTGAAGACGTCCCTGCAGGAGAAGAACGTCCTCTTCAAGCACCTGTACAAGAGCAAGCCGCTGACCGCCGCCACCCTGTGGAAGGAGATCCAGCGCGCCGCCAAGGCCCTGCTGCCCTACATGGCGGACACCGAGGGCATGCTCAACAGCGCGGTGAAGGGCGGCAAGCGCGTCCTGATGGAGGGCGCCCAGGGCACCCTGCTGGACATCGACTTCGGCACCTACCCCTACGTCACGGCCAGCAACAGCACCGCCGGCGGCAGCGCCACGGGCAGCGGCCTGGGCCCCACGCGCATCGGCTACGTGCTGGGCGTGTGCAAGGCCTACACCACCCGCGTGGGCGAGGGGCCCTTCCCCAGCGCCTTGAGCCCCAAGCAGGACCAGCAGCTGCGCGAGCTGGGCGGCGAGTATGGCCGCACCACCGGCCGCGCCCGGCGCACCGGCTGGCTGGACCTGGTGGCCCTGCGCTACGCCGCCCAGGTCAACGGCCTCGACGGGCTGGCCATCACCAAGCTGGACATCCTGGACACGTTCAAAGAGATAGAAGTGTGCGTGGCCTACAAGGTCAACGGCAAGGAGATCCACCATTTCCCGGCCACCTCGGCCGAGCTGGCCAAGGCCAAGCCCGTGACGCTGAAGGTGAAGGGCTGGAACGCGCCGACCACCGGCGCCCGGACCTTCGCCCAGCTGCCCAAGCTGGCGCAGAGCTACCTGAAGCTGATCGAGAAGTTCACCGACGTCAAGGTGGCCCTGGTCAGCGTGGGCGCCGAGCGCAGCAAAACGATCATGGTGGATTCGAAGCTTAAAAGCTGGAAGTTCTAAGCTTGCGGGGGCACTGGACCGAAGGGGCCAGGCCCCGCGGGTCCAGGTAGCTCAGTTGGTAGAGCAACGGACTTTTAATCCGTGGGTCCCGGGTTCAAGCCCCGGCCTGGACACATTTTGAAGCAGCGGCCCGGCTCCCCAAAAAGGGCGCCGGGCGCTGAAAAACTCAACGCCCCCTAGCATCTTTAGGCCTCTTCGTGGTCCGGGTTCACTCAACCGGATTGTGGA
>Ga0302320_10011236_pt1 | contig 18993 bp, 16 predicted proteins | sample Bog_T0_3_FD_202130 | JGI IMG/M metagenome (GOLD analysis project Ga0302320, IMG submission 202130) | Peat permafrost microbial communities from Stordalen Mire near Abisko, Sweden - Bog_T0_3 | ecosystem: Environmental > Terrestrial > Soil > Wetlands > Peat | place: Sweden: Abisko, Stordalen Mire...
GCAAACAACCACGGCACGCCAGCTCTCCGACAGGGTTAAGTAAGCCCGCCATCGCGAAGGCTACGCTACCCCCTCCCCAAAACCAGATGAATCAGCCGTGATGCCGCGGCGAAGTAAGCGCTCAAATCATTTGCCCGCGAAGTCCGGATATGGCACTTTATTGTCATCGAAAAGACAATATTTGTAAATATATGACCAAACCTAAGATCATCGCTTATTTGAAACCGACCTGCGGCTGGAGCCAGGGCGTGCGCGCCGTGCTGCGCAAATACGACCTGCCGTTCGAGGACCGCGACATCATCAACGACCCCTTGCAGCGCCAGGAAATGATTGAAAAAACCGGCCAGATGCTGAGCCCGTGCGTGGAGATCAACGGCCACATGCTGCCGGACATCAGCGGCGAAGAAGTCGAGACTTGGATGCTGACGAACAAAATTGTGACCGCAAACGACCGCCTGCCCGACGCCCCGATCAATCAGCCCTGCGCCCATGAAATGCCGGCGACCGCGCCGCTGAACTTCCTGCGCCGATAATCAGCATTCAAATCCGAGATTCAAATTGCGGCCAACGCCTGTGCTTCTTCCGGGCAGGGAAACGAGCTGCATCGGCTCGGTATTGTCAGTCGGCACGTCCAACCCCAATCGAATTAGATAGACCGGTGCCTTTAGGGCGGAGGTGGAGGCCCACTCGGGTTGAATTGCTCAATCATGGCCTGCACCAGCTTCGCCTCATCTTCCCGATGCTGCTGGGTCAAAAAAGTCGCATAGCGATACGCTGTCTCGGGCGAAGACGGACACAACGCCAGCGCCTGGCGAAACGCAAAATCCGCCGCGCGCGCCATGCGCTCTTGGTCGGCGGCTGCAGTGGCATTTTCCGTGCGCCACGCATAAATTCCCGCGATGGACGCGCGGAATTTGGAAAACATCCTGACCGCGTAATCGTTTTGGACAAAGCGCGGATCCCCGGCGAATCCGCTGAGATCGTGGTTGAGAAATACTTTTTCATCAAAGGCGGTGACGGTGGCCACCGGGGTGTTGTCCTTCAGCCAGCCGCCAATCATTTGGGTTACCCGCGGCTGCCAGAATTCGCGATCCTGCCGCACCTTCGTGGCGGATATTTCCGGCAGCGGCTGGCGGTTGATCTTCAAGATCAATCCGTGCGGCTCCAAATAGGGATACATCCAGTCTAGCGGCCAGCTTTCTTCGATGAAAAACTCGTGGCCGGGATTTTTGTCAAAAATAATTTTAGCCAGCAGGCCGTTGATTTGCATGACCGCCACCTGTCCGCCGACTTGCACCCGGCCTCGGTCAGCCTTGAAATCTTCACCCGGCTTGAGCTGATGGTTTTCAAATCTCCTCTTCGCGTCGTCCACATAGTCCTGAAAAGACCGCTGCGAATCCTCGGGCGTCGGGAGGTAAAGCGACTTGCTCCAGGCCCGGTTTTTACCCGCATTTCCTTGCGCCTTTTCGCGGGCCTGCAACTCGGCCAGAATGGTCTTCACTCGTTCATCCCGTTTTTGCCATAGGTCGCTCACGGTTTGGTCGGCCGCCTTCCACTGCGGATCATCCTGGTTCAATTCCAACGTTTCCAGCCTTTGCGCGGCTTCTGCATAATTGGCATTCAAAATCTGGAGCGAATTGTCCGCCCGGCAGGCTTCCGCCCATGACCCGAGCCATTCTCTTTGGTCCCCATAGGTTTTGTGCAGATACCCCAGATAAGTCCCATCAGCCAGCGCGTTTTGCGTCAAGGTGTAAAACGGGTCCGCGTCCGCGTGCGATTTGGAAAACGCCGTTGGCAATCCGCGCCCCGGGTCCGTGCCGCCAAAATAAATGCCGCCCGGCGGAATGGAATTGATGATGTCGTCCACCGCCATTTGCGTGTAGGCCGGCTCGCAGCGGACAACCTGATCATAAGCCAGGCAGATTTCCAATACCGGCCCCCATGAACTGGTTCGCAGACCCACGTCCGCATGGCGATGCGGATGGTTATACTGCGGGTGACGCTGCTTGAAAGCTTCATACATGTTTGTCACCGCCTGCCAGTCGCCGCTCGTTGCGACGTCAAAAAAGCGCTGAAACTCGGGCGAAAATGTTTCGCCAGCCGCAGCTTCGAGCATCTCCGATTGTTTTTGCTTCGATTTGGCAAAGGCTTCGAGTTGCGCGATCTGTTTCTGCCTCAGCAACCCGGCCTTGCCTTCGCCACCGGCGCCATTGCTTCCGGTGCCGCCCAGGCCCAAGGCGACTCCGCCAATCAATGCCAGCATGACCAGGGCCGCCGCCGGGCGCCGCCGCCGGTTCCGGGAAGCATCCACGATCGCCGCGATGCGGCCCGCCAATTGCGACGAGCGCGCCATCGCAATCGCCGCCATCTCCGGCACGCGCCGAAAGCTCCCGGCGATCTCGACGAGATGGGCTGCGTACTCCGACGCCTTGCAGCCGCCTTCCAGCACCAGGTCGTCACACGCGCCTTCGCGTTCGACACGCATCTGTCGGGCGGCCAGCCAGACGAGAGGGTTGAACCAGTAAAGCGCGCACACCAGTTGCGCCACGACTTGCGTCAAATAGTCCCGGCGTTTGATGTGCGCCAGTTCGTGCAGCAAGACTACCCGCCGACGTGCGTCTGGCCAGTGCGCGGCTTCCGCCGGCAACAACACCACTGGATGCCACCATCCCCACGTCATTGGCATCACTTTGTCCGCCGATTGCAATAAGGCCGCTGGGCGCCGCAGACGCAACGCTTCGCTGGCTTCGGTCAATAACCGCGTCCAGCCGGCGTCCTGCATTGGTTGCGCCGGGCGGGACAATTTGCGCCGACCAAATCGACCGGCCGCCATCCGCGCTAAAACCGCCGCCGCCCCGGCCAGCCAGGCCAACCCGCCAAGCAAGACCCAATGGGAGTCGAACTGCGCGGCTATTCTCCGGCCGCCGGTGTTGGCGCCGGCGCTGGTGGGAACCGTGGAAAAAGCTTGCGGGTTTGGCGCTGACGCCGTGATGGTTTTCGGTGCCAGTCCAACGGCGAGCGAGATTTGGTTGCCGGCACTGGCGGAGGTGGAGACGGCCCAAACCGGTTTCTGCCAGGCTGGGTGGATGGTATTCAACAAAGGCAGGCAGGGCAGGCTGGCCACGGCCAAAAGCCAGACCAGATGCCGCGCGGCGGCGGACGCCCGGCGCCACAGAACGCAAACGCAGCCGGCCAGCGCCAGCACCACGAAGCTTTTTAGCACCGTGTCCAGCAGCAGCGCTACGAAACGTGCGCTGTGAAACTGGGTGGACAGATTCTCGATCAGTGTATTCATAACCATGTCTTTCTATTTAATCCGCCCGCTCCGGTGCGGAATGGGAGTGTCGGCCTCCAGACCAAGCCGGGGTTGGGCCGGCGCGTTTCAGCGTCCCTCCTTTTCCGCCCGTTTGATCACTTCCCGCAACTTGTCGAGGTCCTCGCCCGAAAGTTTGGCATCCGGCGAGTCCAGCAGCGCGGCCACGGTCTCCGCGACCGACCCTTGAAAAAAAGTCACCATCAGCCGCTTCAAAGCCGACCGGCTGGCGCTGGCGCGCGATTCGCGCGGCAGATAAACATAGCGCGGCCCCTCCGGCCGGTGCTTGATGTGGCCCTTTTCCTCCAATATCCGCAGCAGTGCGCGGACGGCGGAATAGCCGGGGGCATCCGGCAGGGCCGCGCGAATTTCAGCGACGGTGACCGCCTCCTTCGCGTGGAGAATGTCCATGATCTGTCGCTCGCGCCGGCTCAAATGCAGTTCGTTGCTCATATGTATGCTAAATTTTTAGCACAAGCGGCGGCGATGTCAAAACAAAAGTGCTAAAATTTTAGCATATGGCTTTAGGCATCCTGGCCCGCCGTGGACCCTGCAAAAATAAAAAGCCGCCCCGTGATGAATCGCGGGGCGGCTGGCTTTTCCTTTCTATTTCTGCGCGCGAAATTTATTCGCCGACAGCGATTTGTTTGGGTTTGGCTTCCTCGGCTTTGGGCAGCACCACCGTGAGGATGCCGTCCTTGTAGGTGGCCTTCACCTTGTCGCCGGAGACGGCAGTCGGGAGCGTGAGCACACGGGAGAATCTCCCGCAATAGCGCTCCTGCCGATGAACTTCGGTGCCGTCGTTCACTTTTTCCGCCAGGCGTTCGCCGGCAATGACCAGCGCGCCATCCTGAATCGAGACTTCGATGTCCTCTCGCTTCATGCCGGGAATTTCCGCTCGGATGGTGTAGCCATCCTTGTCCTCATGAACATCCAGGGCCGGTGCCCAAGCCTGCAAGGGCGACTCAAAGAGCCGGTCCAGTTCATCCTGCAAATTCGCCAGCCGGCCGAAAGTCGGCCCCGCCAGCCCGGGTCGTGTATATTGCATTAGTTTCATATTCATCCTTTCATTCGTCGTTTGGTTGTTCGTCTTGCCTTTGTCTGTTTAGCAATTGCACTTTGGTTAATGGTTAATCATTCCAGTTCCGCGTATTCTTTCTTAGCTTCGATAATGCCAACCAGATAAACGGTAAAAAATGAGGAAAAGCCAATGAAACCTAACGCTTCTTGACTTGGAGGCCGTTCTGAAGTGGAGACTTTTGGCACACAGCACTGTGCCATCGCCCAATGCGGGTGGCACACTGGCACACCTATTTTGCGGTCACTACGACGTAGTTCTTTTTGCCTTTGCGGAGTAGGATGTGTTTGCCGAAGAGCAGGTCGGTAGCAATCACGGCGCGGGCGGCGCTGGCTTCGCGAACGTTATTGAGATTAACCCCGCCACCCTCGATGTCTTTTCGTGCCTGGCCCTTGGAGGGAGACAAACCGGCATGAATCAACATTTCGACCAGCGGCATGCCCGCACCGTCCAGGTTGGATTTTTCAATTTCCCGGGTCGGCACTTCGCCGACGATTTCAGCGAACGTGCTCTCGGCGATGCCGTCCAGCTTGCCGCCGAACAGGATTTCGCTCGCGCGCAACGCATCGTCCGCCGCCGTTTTGCCATGAATGAGCTCGGTCAGTTCGCGCGCCAGGTACTTGTGCGGCGCGCGGGCTCCGGGGTTGGCGGCGTGCTGCTGCTCCAGTTCCACCACTAGGGATTGCGTGGCAAACGACAGCATTTTCAAAATCTTGACGGCGTCGTTATCGTCGAGCTGGATGAAGAACTGATAGAAGCGATATGGGCTGGTTTTCTTCGCATCCAGCCAGACAGTGCCGCTGGCCGTCTTGCCGTATTTGGTTCCATCTGCCTTGGTCATGAGCGGAAAAGTGAGGCCAAACACCGGCACGCCCAGCTTTTTTCGGCACAGGTCAATGCCGGCGGTAATGTTTCCCCACTGGTCCGTGGCGCCGATTTGCAATTCACAGTTGAATTCCTTGCGCAAATGAAAAAAGTCGAACGCCTGCAAGAGCATGTAGCTGAACTCGGTGTAGCTGATGCCCGCCTCGCGGTCCTCCATCCGCGCGCGCACGCTTTCCTTGGCCACCATCTGGTTGACGGAAAAATGCTTCCCGATATCGCGGAGGAATTCGAGGAACGAAACGCCTGCGGTCCAACTGGCGTTGTCCATCAGCCGGGCGGGATTTTGCTTCGTTTCAAAATCGAGCAGCTTGGCCAGTTGGGTTTTCACGCTGGCAATGTTGTGGTCGAGCAGATCTTTGGTCAGCAACTGGCGCTCGGAAGACCGGCCGCTGGGATCGCCAATGCAACCGGTGGCGCCTCCGGCCAGGGCGATCGGGTGATGTCCGAGCAGCTGAAACCGGCGCAGCGCGAGCAACGGCACGAGATTGCCGACATGCAGTGAATCCGCCGTGGGGTCAAAACCACAGTACAGCGTGATGGGCGCGGAAATTTTTTTGGTCAGTTCCGCCGTGTCGGTGCAATCAGCGATCAGACCGCGCCATTGTAATTCTTCCAAAATGCTCACGGGGAAAGGATAAATTGGACGGCGCGGCTACGGAAGATATTTCCGCCAGCTTGAGAATCTTGGCAGTGTCCTGATTTGCCTCCCGATCCCGGCATCGTGAGCTTCCGTGTAGAATGTCCCGTACGGGACATTTATCCGGCGGCCGAAATTATCCTTCGTCCTTCTCCTCGGGCTTCTCCTATTACGATTACGAGGACGATTGCCACCATGAGGACGAGGACGTTTTTTATCTTTGGACTTGCGGCTCTGAACTTTAACCTGCGCGCGTGTCAAAGATGTTGAAAGCTTCCGGGGCGATAGCCGTCGCGACCATGTCCAGCCGCGTGCTGGGCATGGTGCGCGAGATGGTTTATTACAGCTTCATGGGCACGGGCTGGGTGAATGATGCCTTCCAATACGCTTTTACCATTCCCAATCTCTTCCGCCGGCTGCTGGGCGAAGGCGCGCTCACGGCCTCCTTCATTCCGGTCTTCAAAGAGAAGGAGAAACTTCACGGCGAAGCGGAAATGTGGCGCGCGTCCAACGCAGTCATCTCCGGCCTGGTCGTGTCGGCGAGCGTCGTCATCGCGCTGGCCATGCTCGGCATCTCCTTTGCACTGGCGGTGCATGAATTCAACGAACGAACCACGCTCATGCTGCAATTGCTGCGCGTGATGTTCCCCTACATGCTGCTCGTCTGCCTGGCGGCAGCCATGATGGGGATGCTGAATGCGCGAGGCCATTTTTTCATCCCCGCCATGGGCGCCACCATGTTGAATGTCGTGATGATTGGATCCGTCCTTTGGCTGGCGCCGCGCTTCGGCCTGGAGCTGCCGAAGGAAAAGCGTTTGCCGGTGCAAATCTTTGCGCTCGCCTACGGGGTGCTCGTCGCGGGGGTGGCGCAAGCGGCGTTTCAAATGCCGACGCTGTGGCGCGACGGCTTCCGCTACCGCTGGGTTTCGCCCTGGGGCGACGCCACGGTGCAGCGTGTCGTGCGCCAGATGATCCCGGGCACCGTCGGCGTGGCGGCATTTCAAATCAACGTGGCGATGGTGCAGCTCGTGGCGCTGTATGTCGGCCCGGGCATAGTGTCGTCGTTCAATGGCGCCGTGCGGCTCATGGAACTGCCCCAAGGCGTTTTTGGCATTTCCATGGCGACGTATCTCCTGCCCACGCTCTCGGGCCTCGCGGCGGAAAAGAATTATGCGGAATTCCGCGCCACCTTGCGGCACGGACTGGGGACGCTGTGGTTCATGAATGCCATCGCCTGTGTGTTGCTGGTGGCGCTGGCCGAGCCAATTGTGCGGCTGCTGTTCGAGCGGGGTGCTTTCACCGCTGTTTCCACCCTGCGCGTGGCGTACGCGCTGAAGTGTCTGGCGCCCGGTCTCGTCATGTTTTCCGCCGTGAACATTCTGGCGCGGGCGTTTTATGCGCTGGGCGACACCCAAACGCCGATGAAGATCAGTCTCGTCTGCCTGATCCTCAATTTTCTGGGTGGCAGCGTGCTGATTTATGAATTGCATGAAGGCGGCCCGGGCATTGCCAACACCGTGACCTCCGCGCTCAATGCCGGCCTGCTGTATTTCGGCTTGCGCAAAAAGCTGGGGAACTTGGAAATGCAGCCACTGATGCAAACGATCCCGGTGCTCACGGTCGCGGCGCTAATAACGGGCGGAGTGGCATGGGGAGGCTGGAAACTTTGGGAACAGCAGTTCGGCCACGCGAACCTGGTGTTGAAATTGGGAGCGGTGTTTGTGCCGGCGGGAGTCGCCGGCGGCCTCTATTGGCTGAGCGCGCTGCTCTGCCAAGTTCCAGCGGCCAAGGAAATGACTGAGTTCGCGCTGGCCAAGTTCCGCAGGTAGTGTCGGAATGCCTGCCTGCCTGACGTAGCTGGCGGCAGCCCTGCCACCCGGAGCCGGCGTAGAAAATTTTGTGCCACACGGGAAATCCAATGCTCCCCAGTTTGCCCGCGGTTCCTTCCTCCGGGTTGGGAAGCCCCGCTCCACGGCACGCAGGGATGCCCACCGCCACGGCTGCCGATTGCCGCGGATCACGGATTGACGAGCTGAAAAAACATGCTTCCAGAATCCGGCGAAATCGCCACCTGATTGGTTCCATTTACCAGGCTGATGGCATTGGTGTTGGCGATCCAATTGGTAGTGGTCAAATCCGCGTTTTGCAGCACTCGGAAAGCGATTCCTGAATCCGGCCAGGACAGCGTAATGACGTTGGCCGCTGGTTGAATGCTCAGCGTGGGCGACGCAGGCAGCGACGCGCCACCACTGACGGAAGGAGGAGCGTTGGTAATCGTGGATGTCCCGGAGGAGGAGGTGCCCGAATAACCCGGAAATGAACCGGCTTCGACATAGTAATCTCCGCTGCTGTTCACCGCCCACATGCAGTAAGTGTCCGGGGCATTGGCCCAGATATTAAGATCGTCGCCCAGGCCGTTGGTGAATAATAACCCGCCGGCAGAAGTCAGGTAAGGATCGGTATCAAGAAACACCATGTTGTCGTAATTGAAAAAGCCGTCTGCTGACAAACCTCCGCCAGGTGAGGATGGAGTTCCGCCAGTCAGGGTCCACTCGCCAGTCGCCAGCCCCGCAGTCACAACGAAGTCGCCGCTGACGGCGTAGCCATTTTCAACGTCAATGGCGCCAGACCCAACATTAATGCCTCCGTCATCAAATGAAATGGCCATCAGGGTGGCTTCTGCTTGAGTGGCGCCACTCAAGACCAGCGCCGCCAGCGCCAGCACTTGAATCTTGGCTTCATAAGCGATAGGGAAAGCGGCGGACGACTTTGTGGTCATGGTTGTATTTTTCATGTGCTTCTACTTTCTCCAATTAATTTTCTAAATGATTGCCCCGTCTGTCCTAAAAAATGAACATTATAGTGGACAAAGCAGCTGGCGGGCCACCCGGCTGTTTTTGCCGCTCAGGTGTGGCAATTTGGGGAAAGATTTTCCATGTTTGCCATGGACTGGGCAAAGGATACCCTGGAAGCTGTCAAATAAAGCGACGGCCGCGTCTAATTAACGGGACACGTTAGTGTCTATATTACTGACAATAATCGCACGAAATTCGTGGGGGCAATAAATGCCGTTTTGCCGCCGACCGCATTATCTCCGCACCGCACGACCTCTCGAAAAGACATTTCCATGCGCGCTTGAGAACGCCGTGTTCCAGAAATGAAAAGGGACGGTCTTGCGACCGTCCCTTGAGGAAGTGCGAAATGTTTTATTGCGGCGGCTTGGCGTCGGGCGCGGGAGCGACAGGGGGGGCGGTGGGCGGCGGAGCGCCGGGACCACCGGGCGGACGACGGCTTGGCATCATTTTCTGCCATTTTTCGAATTGTTCGGGGGTGAGAATCTCCTTCAGCTTGGCGTTGGCGTCGTCGGTGATTTCCTTGAACTTCGCCCGCTTATCCACCGGCGCCGTGGTGGTGTCTTTGCGCAGGTCGGCCACCTTTTGGAGCCTTTCGTCAAGGACTGCTTTGACTTTTGGTTTTTGGTCGTCCGACAAGGACAGTTGCGTGGCGACGCGTTCGAAGTTTACCTGGGGACGGGCTCCCGGGCCTCCTGGGGGACGCGCGCCCGGAGGCGGAGCGGTCGGCGGAGCCGCAGGCGGAGTATTGGTGGCATCCTGGGCGTACACGGCCAATTGGGCGGCGAAGACGCCGCCGGCGACGAGCGCCGCAATCATCAATGTTTTGTTCAGCTTCATATTTATTTCAATTAGAATGTTGGTTCAAACCGCTCTGTATATTCAATGGCGGATCAGTGCAACAGACGAAAAAGCAGCCCAAAGGTTACAATGTTCGCAAGACTTTGGACGAGCCGGCGAGCTGTGCCAGCAGGCCGGCGCTCAAGCAACTACAGCGTTCGCAAGACTTTGGCGGCAGAGCGGACAGTTTGTTCGATGTCGGCCGCAGTATGGGCGGTGGAAATAAATCCTGCCTCAAATTGGGACGGGGCCAGATAAACACCTTCATTCAACATGCCGTGGAAATACTTTTTGAAGCGCTCGCGGTCGCTTTTCATGGCGTCGGCCACATTGTGGACCGGATGACTGGTGAAATAACCGCAGAACATGGAGCCGCAGCGGTTGAACCGAACCGGCACCTTGGCGCAAGCAGCGGCGTCGTTCATGCCGGCTTCCAGTTGCGCGCCCAGCTCTTCGAGCCGGGCATAGGCGTCTAAATGCGGAGTGCGGAGTGGGGAGTGCGGAATTGCGGCAATGTCTGCGCGCACGGCATTTTTTTCCGGGGTCCGCGCTCCGAATTCCGCACTGGCGAGCTCTTCGAGATTGGCGATGCCTGCGGCCATGGCCAGCGGATTGCCGCTCAACGTGCCGGCCTGATAAACCGGGCCGAGCGGCGCCAGGAAATCCATGATCTCGGCGCGCCCGCCAAAGGCGCCCACCGGCAAACCGCCGCCGATGACTTTCCCGAAGCTGGACAAATCCGGGATGATATTGAAACGCTCCTGTGCGCCGCCTTTGGCCAGCCGGAAACCGGTCATTACCTCATCGAAAATGAGCAGTGCGCCGTTCGCCTGGGTGATCTCGCTCAGAAATTCCAGATAGCCCGGTTGCGGCAGGTACAATCCGGCGTTGCCGGGCACCGGCTCGATGATGATGCCGGCGATATCGTTCTTGTTCGCGGCGAACGCGGCCTTCACGGCTTCGACATCATTAAACGGCAGCACGATGGTATGCTGCGTAAACGCCGCCGGCACGCCCGCGCTGTCGGGTTGGCCAAATGTCAGCGCGCCGCTGCCCGCGCGCACGAGCAGCGAATCCGCATGGCCATGATAGCAGCCGTCGAACTTGATGATTTTATCGCGGCGGGTGAAGCCGCGCGCCAGCCGGATGGCGCTCATGCAGGCCTCCGTGCCGCTGTTGGTCATACGGACTTTGCGCACGCTCGGCACGCGTTCGCAAATCAGTTTGGCCATGGTTACTTCCAGCGGATTGGGTATGCCGAAGCTCGTGCCCTGATCGGCGGCGGCTTTCACCGCAGCAATGATTTTTGGATGCGCGTGGCCGAGAATCGCCGGCCCCCAGGTGAGGACATAATCAAGCAATTGGTTTCCGTCCGCGTCCCACAGGTGCGAACCGGACGCCTTGGTAACGAAAAATGGATGGCCGCCGACCGCGCGGAAGGCGCGCACGGGCGAATTGACACCGCCGGGGATGTATTTCAAGGCCTCGGCGAACAGGATTTCAGATTGGGCGCGATTCATGGAGATAAATTAGCAGTGAATGGGCGCGGAAACAAAGCCAACAATTATCCTGGATTCCCTGCATTCGCAACCTGATCATTCACCGGCGCCACCAAGCGGCGCAGTTGGTATGCGCCGCTTGCGGGGAAAAAAATCCGCCGCAAGCGAACTTTTGTCCGCACTGCGGCCTGAAAGCGGTTTGAAGTGCTTTATTTCTTGGGCGCGGATGATCCCGGAGCACCGGCGGGAGCCCCCTTGGCGGGCGCAATGCCGTATTTGGCCAGCACCGGAACAAAATCAGGATGCGTTTGGCCAAAAGCGACCAATTGGTTGATAAAGGTGATGATGGCCGGCTGGTTTTGGTTCAGCGTGGTGATCACTTGGCTGGCCTGGGGTTTCAGGGCGTTGTAATCCTTGCGCGCGAGACTGGCCTGACGGTAGAGAACAACCGTGAGTGTGCCGCTGACCATGATAAGCGCGATCAGCAGTATATAGACTTGATTGCGCAACGAGGCGATTTCGGAATCGGAATCAGGATTCATATTAGTGGGCGGCGGGTTTGGGTTGGATGCTTTGGAGAATGCGGCCCAATTCCGGATTTTTGGCGGTCTGATTGTAGGCGGTCGCGTCATTGGCCAGACCCTGGACTTTCAGGAGAGCATTGTTGGCCAGGGTGGCGTTGGAACTCAACTGACGGAATTCGCGCTGGCGGCTCATGGACAAGATGCCGAACAGCACGCCCAGAATCACCAAGGCGGCCAGCACAAAATTCAAGAACGTAGTGGTCATGTCATTTTTCATAAACGGTTTGGCAAATCTAGCGAATCGGCGGCAAAAGTCCAACTTGTTTTTCAACTCTGGTTTTCATTTGTTCATTTCCGAAAAGGTTGATTTATCCGGCGGCGCTGGCAGGATGTCCGGCAACTTTTATTTACGTTTCGCCGTGCCACGAGAAGAGCACATCGCACTGTCTGGAGTGGTCACCCAGGTACTCCCCGGCACCATGTTCCGGGTACGGCTGCCCAATAGCCATGAAGTGCTGGCGCACATCTCCGGCAGACTGCGCAAGAACTTCATCCGCATTTACGTGGGTGATCAGGTCAACGTCGAGATGTCCCAATACGACCTGAACAAGGCGCGGATCACCTACCGTCAGACGTGATGCGCTTGCAGCGGCGGGCATCCCTGCCGGCCGTGGAGCCGGGCTTCCCAGCCCGGCGGAAGGAAGCTCACGCAAACCGAGGCGGGTTGGAATTTTCGTGCGACACAATACAGCCCACGTTTTTGTCCGGGCGGCAGGGATGCCGCCCACGTCAGGCAGGGATGCCTGACGTTGCATGCTATTTGGGCGCCGGTCCCTGGGTCACCTGCACCAGGCCGTCGGCGCGAAGCCATTTGGTGAAGGCTTTCTTCACTTCCCTGGCACCCAGCGTGGTGTAAATCTTCCCCGCGCGCACCGGTTCATCCAGCGGCAATCCCAATTCGGACCGCGAGAGCCAGCCGGTGGCAATCTGGTCAACGCTGGATTCGGCGAGCGGAATATCGCGCAGCAACATCAGCTTGGCCTGATGCAGTTCCTGCGCGGTCACGGTCTTCTCCTGCATCTCGGCCAGGTCCGCCAAAATCATCGCGCGCGCCTTGGACACGTTGGGCGGATCGCAGGCGTAGGCCACCTGGTACACCCCGCGCGTGAGGCCGAGATTGAACGTGGAGCTGACGAAATAAACCAGACCGCTTTTCTCGCGCAAATCGCGATACAACCGCGTGGCGTAAAATCCGCCGCCCAGGACGTGGTTGCCCAGTTGCAGCGCATAGTAATCGGCGTTGGTGCGCGTGATTTGCAGTGTTTCGCCGAGGGTCACCTTGTCCTGCACGCGGCTGGAATCGGGCACCTGGGTCACGGAAACGGAGTTTGTCGGCGCAGCCGGGAACTGGGTGTCCGGCTTGGCGCCCGCTGCCTGCCAGCCTCCAAAATACTTTTGAATGACGGCCACGGCAACCTCCACGCTCACGTTGCCGATCACGACCACGGTTGTGAGGTCGGGCCGGAAGGCGGCTTGAAAGTAGGCTTGCACGTCGCCAATCGTGAGCGCTTTCATGGAGTCCGGCGTCGTTTCCCGCTGGGCGGGGTCGCCCTTGGGGAAGAGCGCGAGCGTAAACACGTGGCCGGCGATGTGGTCGGGGCTTTGCAATTCGCCGGCGAAGCTGGCGGCCAGTTGGGGTTGAATCGTTTTGAAATCCGCCTCCGGCAACGCCGGCGAAAGTTCGTTGTCCGCCAGCAGTTGCACGCCGCGGTCGAAATGTTCCGGCAACACTTGCAGCGAAAAATCCACGCCGGCCGATTCGTTCGCGCCGAGGTCATCGAGCGCTTTTTGAAACGCGAGCCGGTCGAGCGATTGGGTGCCATAGGAAAATAATTCGTTGAGCGCGCGGTCCACGCCGTCCTTGCCCGCGGGCATTTGCACTTTGGCGTTATTTCGCACCCGGCCATAGACGCTCACCGTGCCGCTGACCGCCTGGGGCTGCACAATGAGCCGGAGGCCGTTCGGCAGATTGGTGCTGAACGGGTTCAGGGTGGACACCGGCGCCGGCAGTTTCTCGGTGAGCTTTTTGGCCCACGCGGGCAGCGCGACGTTGGGGTTTTTCGAGGCGGCAAAATTCTCCTGGCCGCCATAGCTCTTGGAGGAGAGCGGCTTGTCCGAGGGCTGCGGCGTGAGGATGGCGCTGATGGCGTGGGCAAAATCCAGGTACTGGTTCGCGATCCGGTTCACGTCGGCAACCGTGACTTGGCGAATGGCGGCGATGTCGTCCTCGGGCGAATTCCGCCCTTCAATGGCCACCGCCTGCGACCACGCGGAGGCCAGGCCTTCGATGGAATTCTTCTGCAACTCAGCGTTGATGATTTCGCGGCGCTTGGCGGCTTCCACGAAATCGGCATTGACTCCGTGGGCGAGTTCCCCCGCCAGGATTTGCCGCACTTGTTCGAGTTGGTTGGTCGAGTCCGCGCCGGCGGGAAATCCGGCGACCGCGTAGCCCAAGCCGGCATGCGGCAGGGCTTCGTAGGCGAATTCCGTGAACAGGGCCTTGCCCTGGGGCACCAGTTCGTACAGCTTTCCGCGCTGGCTGCTCAAAACATCCGACAAAATCTGGGCTGCGGCGTAGTCCGGACTGTCCGCGCCGGGAAAGCGGAATACGACGGCGGTCATGCCCTCGGGCAAATCCGTATCCAACTTGAGCGTGTCGGGCTTAACCGGGGAAAAACTGTAATCCGGCCGCACGGGAAGCGGCGCAGACGGCAGGCCACCGAGAATTTGCCTCACCTGTTCCAGCGCCGCCGGCGGATCCACGTTGCCGACGATGACGAGAATGGCGTTGTTGGGCACATACCAGGCATTGTGAAATTTGCGGAGATCGGCGTCGGTGGTCTTATCGAAGGACGGGCGCGTGCCCAGGGCGTCATGCGCGTAGGGCGACCCTTGGAACATGGCGGCGAGCAATTGCATGTAAAAAACATATTCGGGGTTGGACAAATCCTGGGCGACCTCCTGCTCGATGGCGCCGCGCTCCTTGTCCCAGAGCTTTTCGTCTGCCAGCAAGTCGCGCATCCGCGCGGCTTCGAGGTGCAGCGCCACCCCCAGATTCTCGGCAGGGGTGGTGAAAAAATACTGGGTGACGGCCTGCTGGGTGTCCGCGTTGTCGTTGCCGCCCATGGCCGCGGACGCGGCGGCCAGTTGGTCCGCCGTCAGCCCCGGACTGCCGCGAAACATCATGTGTTCCGTGGCGTGCGCCGTGCCGGGGAAGCCAGCCGGACATTCGTCGGAGCCGACGCGGTAATTGACCATGGTGGTGACCACCGGCGCCAGCGTGTTGCGCACGATGATGACTTGCAAACCGTTGGTCAGGGTCGCGCGCAGAACGTCTTCCGCCTGGCAGAGGACGGGGAGTGCGAGGAAGGTGATGCTTGAGAATAGAATGTATCGAATCAAATGCCTCACTTTCATAATTATGGATGTCATTTCGACAAGACTAAATCGGAACCGTTCAAGTGCCAGAGAAAACTCGCCGAATCTGTCGGCCGTGGATCGCTCTTTTGGCCTTGGTGCACCGTTGACTGACATTGGTGTTGCAATGGAAAAAGCGGAGTGGCGGCAAGACCTGTTACTTCTTCAAACACCTGGAGACACAGGAGGAGCTTGACGCCATACTGCGAGCCGATCACGAGGCGTGGTTCAATACATGAAGGATGCCGGAGCGTGGCACGGAGAATAAACGAAATGACGTCACGCAACTTGATTCGACTCCGGGTTTGACGGGCGTGGCGTTGGGGCGGGTACCGTGATGGCCGGGGAACCGGCAACAAAATTACGACCAAGGGGACGTTTTCTGCATTTCAAGGTTGACGAAAGTATTGAGTTTGGTGCTTTTATGGTGCCCATGAACCAGAAAAATAGACCGGATGAAAGGATTGTGATGCCACCACAGGCTCGCAAGGTGGCGCTGGCCACGTTTCCGATGTCGGCGAGGTTGGCGCAATTGCTTAAATATTATGGAATAAGGGTGTTTGGCGAATTGCAAGGGCTGTCGTATCAGAGGTTTTCGAAGTTGCGCAATTGCGGTCCCGAGACCGCCGAGGAAATGCGGCAATTGGTGCACCGGGTTTCGCTCCGTAAACCCCATGGGCGCGGACCGCGTAAGACTGCCGTTGCAGATGCCCCGGCCAGCTCGGCGCGGCAAGCGGCCGAATCCATTTCGATTCCGGAGTATGCCCGTCAGTTCAGTCCGATGGATTTGCCCATTTCTGTTCGGCTGGCGCATGTCTTGCAAGCCAAAGGGGTGGTCCGCCTCGCCGACTTGCAAGGCAGCGAACCGCAGGAATTCAAGGACCTATCGAATTGCGGCACGCGCACCTTGAACGAACTGGGCTTTCTGATTCAACGCCTCGCCGCCGGCGAATTCAGGCCCGTGACGAGTGAATTCTCACCGGTTGCCACGGCGGAAGTACTGTGCCTGGCGGATCGGGCGATTGCGGATCTGCCGGATCGTTCGCGTGAAATGCTGCGGTTGCGGCTGGGGGGCGATCGGAGAGGTACTTGGACGCTCGCCGAGGTGGCGCATAAATTTGGACTGACCAGGGAACGGGTCCGGCAAATCACAGAGCTGGCGCTGGATGAGATCAAGAAGCTGGTGGGTCTCAAAATAAATGCCTATTTGCGAGGCGTGGCAACATTTTGTTGCGAGAAGCCGTGCCCGTTAAGTCCGGCGTTGCTTTCGCAATGGTTGGCGGAAGGCCGCTCAAAAATTCAATTCCCGCCGGTTTTTTATGTCCGGTTTATGGGGGAACTCCAGCCGTCCATTCCAATCTGGCCGCGAGGCCAAGTGGCCAGTCTGGTTGGTGGCCGGGCGGCGGCAATTTTGCACTTGGTGGAATCGGAATTCCACGCTGGCCGGCGGGTTATGCCACTCAAAGATGCGTGGAAGCAGGTTGGCAGGCGGATGGGCCAGCAAGGGCCAGACGCGCGGGAATTTTTGGAAGCTTTGAAGCGCGCTTCGGCGCTGGCCGTTGATTTTCAGAAACCGGACGAAGGAACAGTGAGGTTGCGACGGCTGGCTCTCACTGACGCCATCAAAGCGGTGCTGGTTCCCAGCCCGCGGGCGCTGACGGCGGAAGAGATTCAAGCGCAGGCGCGGGAAAAATTTGGCGCCGAGATGGTGCTGTGGAGCGCCAGAGCGGTCGGCAAGGCGTTCGCCGCGAAAAATGGTGTTTATTTGCTGGGCCGCCGCCGTTATGGATTAAAGCGACATTTTGGTTTGCCGGAAAAATTATGGCAGGGGGCGCGCCAAGACGTGCATTCCTGGCTGAAAAAGGAGCACAAACCGATTTCAACCGCGGACCTGGCCGGCGCCGGTCAATTTCATTGGGCGGCTCAAACCAACCAATATGAGTTGGCTCATGTCTTGCGTGAAGATGAGCGATTTGTGGATTTGGGGCGTTCGCTTTTTAGCCTGGCCGCGTGGGGCATGGAACAGCGTCCGTATATCAAGGACTTGGTTCCGAAAATTCTGGCGGAAGCAGGGCAGCCCATGACGCGCGGCCAAATATTGGAGCATTTGCGACGGTTGCGCTCGGTGTCGCCATACAGTATTTCCGGCATTCTGTCGCAACATCCGCTCGTGCGCCGCTTTGGACCCGGCCGGTACGGCCTCAAACGGTGGAAGCGGGACTGAAGAATCCACTCAATATCGGCTCAACCCGGCGGCAATGAAACGTCGGACCAGGCTCCGGGATGGCGCAGATCCTGGCGGAATTTTTCCTCGCAACTGGGGCAAATACATTGCGTAAAATGCGCGCTGGACCGGGATCGGACGTATTGCTCCACGCTCCGCCAGTAATTCTGGTCCTGGCGGACGTTTTTGCACCAGGCACAGATGGGAAGCAGGCTAGCGAGGGTTTTTACCTCCGCCAGCGCCAATTGTAATTTGCCGATTAATTCTTCGCGCTCGCGCTCCATGCGGTGTTGGTACAGCGCCAAGTCGATTTGGGTCTTCAGCAGCGCTTCCTCAAATGGCTTTCTGAGGTGGCTAAAAGCATCCGCATCGAGCGCCCGCGCAACCATCTGCACGCCCAAACTGGCCGAGAGGAATATGACTGGCAGCCGCAGTTGGGCCCGAATGTGGTGGGCAGCCTCCGTGGCTGGTTTTTCGCTGCGGAGCATCAGATCCATCAAGACGAGATCAGGCTTGATCGCTTTGGCCAATCGGATGGCCTCATCCGCCGTGTCCGCCAAGCCGGCAATATCGTAGCCGAGCGAGCGGAGGCGGACCTGGATATCCGCGGCCGCGAGGGCTTCGTCTTCCACCACCAAAATACGGGGTTTGGGACCTGGCTTTTTCATGCTTTAGTTTCTTCCATAACAACATTGTGCTACGGCTTTATCGGCCTGCGGTGGCCGATGCTAAAGACAAAAACGATTTGCCAGGGAGTGAAGTGGCGGCCAAAATTGCGGTGTGGACACCGACTGGAACAGAATTCAGGCATTGGCCCAAGCGGAAATCGAAGCCACCCTGGCGGAGTTACCCGGGCCCTTGCGCGACCAAGCGCGAAAGTTGCCGGTTACGTTTGAGCGCCAACCGAATCTTGGACTGCAAGGTGATGGTATTGAAGCAGATACGCTTGGTTTGTTCACCGGCACCGACTTTGCTGATGGCGGGGCGGGAGTGCTGCCGCCGCAGATTATTTTGTTCTTGGAAAACTTGTGGGATTATGCGGAGGGCGAAGAGCAGGTGTACGCGGATGAAGTGCGCACGACATTTTTGCATGAGCTGGGACATTTTTTGGGACTCAGCGAGGATGATTTGACTGAGCGCGGCCTTGATTAGGCCGTAAACACAGGGGATTTTAAACATTTGAACCTTCCAAAAAAAAATAAAAAAAACGCTTGCACAAAAGCCGATGTCTGTTATTCTTTAAATCCCTTCGCGGTAAGTGGCCGACGGGGGACGGTAAAAAAAACCGTTTGACATTTGGTGAAAATCCGTTAGGATTTAAAAACCTAAAGTTCGAAACTGACAAGCCGACTTGAGAGATAAGAAAATCGGCGGTCAGGTTTTTTGTCCCCTAGACCCGGATGAAATAAACGGACAAAGCAGAATTTTCGGCGGTAAAACGCCGGCTGCTCTTTGAAAATTGAATTGTGCGATTAGTTAAGAGCCCCTTCAAGGCTGGCGAGTTAGTTCGCTGGTTTTGAGGAGTTTAACCAAAAGTAATTAAAAGCTGCCGATTTTACGATCGGCAGGAATCAACTAACGTTTTTTTACGGAGAGTTTGATTCTGGCTCAGAACGAACGCTGGCGGCGTGGATAAGACATGCAAGTCGAGCGCTGGTTTGGAG
>Ga0302320_10011237_pt1 | contig 18993 bp, 17 predicted proteins | sample Bog_T0_3_FD_202130 | JGI IMG/M metagenome (GOLD analysis project Ga0302320, IMG submission 202130) | Peat permafrost microbial communities from Stordalen Mire near Abisko, Sweden - Bog_T0_3 | ecosystem: Environmental > Terrestrial > Soil > Wetlands > Peat | place: Sweden: Abisko, Stordalen Mire...
AAGGGTCGGCTGGAGGATCTGCAAGACACCCAGATCGCAGATCAGATCCTTCAGGCTCCACTCCGTCTCGAGCGCATCGAACAGCCGGCGCAAGTCGCCTGAAGGGTCGTGCATGTCGGGCTCTTTCACCTGGACGTAGTGCAGACGCACGACGGGGTTGAGCTCGATCGCCCGTGCGTCGGCTTCCTTGCGGACGACTTGCCGATGGACCTGACTGCCGGCCGGCACGTCGATCACGACGTCGCTGAGCACCCGCGCGGAACATGACAGACGCCGTCCGGCCGCGAGCGGGGCACGCTTGGAGAAGCGCGCCTCCGGTTCGCTGAAAGCGGAGAGGCTCGCGTTCGAGGACGACACCCCGAGCTTGGCGAATTCGCCTTCGGCCACCAGTACCTGGCAGCGCCCGCACAACGCGCGTCCGCCGCATACCGAATCGATGTCGACACCGAGACTGCGTGCCGCCTGCAGCACGGGCGTGCCCACCGGGAAATTCCCCCGCTTTCCCGAGGGCATGAACACGATGAGCGGGTCGCGGGCGGCCATGGATATCTCGGCAGAGATCTAAGCGGAGCGGCGCCGATGGCCGCCCTCGCGCCGCCCGCGCGGTGCGTCCGCCGTGCCGGGAGTACCGGCGGTTGCGCCTGCGCCCGGGGGCGGTACATCGCGGAAGCGGCGAATCCATCGGGCGCAATCCGGATCATGGCCGAGCATGACATCGGCCCCCATGACTGCCTTGATCACTTCCACGTGCAGGGGATTGGTGATCGCGGAGGTCATGCCGGCGGCCATCGCCATCGTGAGGAAGGCGCTGTTGATGCCGTCGCGGTTCGGCAGGCCGAAACTCACGTTCGAGGCGCCGCACGACGTATTCACCTTGAGCTCGTCGCGCAACCGGCGCACCAGCCGCATGACCTGCACGCCCGCCTGATTGATGGCCCCGATGGGCATCACCAACGGATCGACCACCACATCGCTCGCCGGAATGCCGTAATCCATTGCGCGCTCGACGATTTTTTTGGCTACCGCGAAGCGCACGTCCGGATCCTCGGAAATGCCGGTCTCATCGTTCGAAATCGCGATGACGGCGGCACCGTACTTCTTGACCAGCGGCAGCACGATCTCCAGGCGTTCCTCCTCGCCGGTCACCGAGTTGACCAGCGCCTTGCCCTTGTAGACCGCGAGCCCGGCTTCGAGCGCGGCGACGATCGAGGAATCGATGGACAGCGGAACATCCGTGATGGACTGAACCAGCTGGATCGCTTTGGCGAGAATTGCCGGCTCATCGGCCAAGGGAATTCCGGCATTCACATCGAGCATGTGGGCGCCCGCCTCCACCTGTGCCCGCGCGTCGGCCTCGACGCGGCTGAAATCGCCGGCAGCCATTTCGGCCGCCAGGATCTTGCGCCCGGTCGGGTTGATGCGTTCGCCGATGATGACGAAGGGGCGGTTGAAGCCGATGATGACTTCCTTCTTCGCGGAGCTGATAACGGTGTCGGTCATGATGCGGTCCTTTGGGAGGCAATGGGGGCGCCGTCGCGCCCGGGAAACCAGGGGAATCGGCCTTGCAGGATGGCGGAGCGGTCCACGATTTCGGCGACGGACTCTTCCTGACGGTAGGCCATGATGTGAACGCCGCTGATCCCGCGGATCTCGCGGATCTCGTGAATCAGATCGATGCACAGATTGCGGCCCTCGCGGGCCTGGTCCTGTGCGCCCGCGAGGCGCGCGATGAGCGCGTCGGGCACGTGCATGCCGGGAACGTTCTTGCGCATCCATTCGGCGGTCTTCGCCGATCGCAGCGGGCCGACGCCCGCGAGGATGAAGACCTTTCCCAAGAGCCCGAGCGCCTCGACCTGCTCCATGAACGCCTTGAGAAGCGGCACGTCGTAGCAATACTGCGTCTGGACGAACTGCGCGCCCGCGGCCACTTTCTTCGCGAGTCGCTGCGCACGCCAGGCATGCGGCAAGGCCGACGGGTTCTCCGCCGCGCCGAAGAATACCCGCGGCGCAAAGGTGATCTTGCGCCCGCTTTGAAACCGATGATCCTCGCGAAGCGTGCGCGCGATGTCGAGCAGCGAGACGCAGTCCAGATCGAACACCGGCTTCGCCTGCGGATGATCGCCCGCCTGCACGCCGTCGCCCGTCAGGCACAGCATGTTGCACACGCCCATCGCGGCGCCGCCCAGAATGTCGCCTTGGATGGCGATGCGATTCTTGTCGCGGCAGGAGATCTGCATGATCGGCGCGTAGCCGACGCGCGTCAGCAGCGCACACACGGCGATGCTCGACATGTGGCAGTTCGCGCCGCTGCCGTCGGTCGCATTGATGGCGTCGACGTAACCGTCGAACACCCGCGCACGCTTGTAGACATCTTCGGGATCGGCGGAGTCCGGCGGCGCAAGCTCGGTCGTGACGGCGAATCCCCCGGCGCGCAGCACCCGCTCGAAGCGGCCGGGGGAGGTGTGTCCCGGCAGAATCGGCAAGGGATAGCCGGGTACCGGCTCGTCCTCGAATCTCATGGCGCGCCGCCGGTCTTGCCGGGTGCAGCGGCGCTCTTGGCGGGCGCGGGCTTGGCCTCCGGCTCGGGATTGAGCTCCCTCACCACCCGCAGCCAGGAGGAGCGCCCTTGCTGACGCTGATCGACGGCGAATTGCACCTTGCTCATCGCTTGGACGCCGCCGGGAATGCGCTCGCTGCCGCGATAAGCCTCGACCCAAACGCACTTCATGTCCGGTTTGACCTCGCAATTGCCGTTGTCGCGCACGCCCCCACAGGGTCCGTTGCGCAGCGTCTTGGGACAGTTCATCGGGCAGGACATGCCGGTGGAACTGAGCACGCACTGCCCGCACATGCGGCAGTCGAAGAGCGCCCCCTTCACCGCCCTCTCGACGGCGGCCACGGGCCGCTCCAGGCGCGCGTAACCGATCGATTTGAACAAACCATGCATCCGTGACAGGCATCGCTCGAAACCGCGGTAGAAGGCGTTCAAACCTCGCGCATGACGCACGGACCACAACCTGACCGCGTACATCAGGATGCCTCGTTCGGCACGGCGAGACCCTTGGCTCGAATCAGCCGCTCCAGCCGTTCATCGGTGAACTCCGCCTCGATACGCGCCGCTTCCGCGGCCGCCTCCGCCTGCAGATCCTCTCCACAGGGCCGCGGCGCACTGCGCTGCCAATCGGCCAGATACGCATCGGAACTGCCCTTGCCCGCGCGCATCGCCGCGCGGTCGACCGCTTCCTGGAAACGCTGCGACAGCACCACTTTCGCCGTCTCGCGGCCGCGCTTGACGATGACCTGCGCGGGTACGTCGCGCCAGGAAATGATGATCAGCGACGCCATACGATCGCTTCCGCCGCCTGATGGAGCGCCGATTCGAGCGTGCCGTAGCCCGTCTCCCGATATTCGAATACGAGGCCCATCCGCTCGGCGATCGCCCGCCCCTCTTCGATCGCGCCGGGCTTGGGCGCCTGCGCCAAATACACCAGCTTCTTGTAATTGCCGAAGTAGGCCGGGAACAGTTCGGGATGGGTATCGAGGCCGAGACCTTGGATCACCAGCCGCTCGAAATGCCGCAGCAGAAAATCCGTGAGATAGAACGTGCCGGGTTCGCTCTCGGCGAGCTGCGCAAATACGGGCGCGGTGGCGAAGAACTCGTAGCAATGCGCGCCGGGAATGCGTTGCACACCCTCTTCGTCGAGAACCGCATCGAGCAGGCCTCCGGTTCCGCAGTCCGCGTAGGCGACGAAGATCGAACCGTAGTGGCGGCGCGAGGCTTGAATGAGCCCGCGAACCGCGGCGGGGATCCGCTCGGGCCGGTTATGCAGTTCGGCCGGCAGGCATTTCACGTCCACGTGATCCCAGCCGTTCGCACGCTTGAGCGCCGTGATCTCGTGCGCCAGCGCTCCGCACGCGATGATCAAAAGGCCCTGGCCGTTGTGCGCCACGGCGTTCACGGCGCTCAGTGCGCCCGTGCGTTGGCGCGCTTGGCGGCCAGCAGACCCTTCGCGGTTTCGACGGCAACCGCGGCGTCGCGGCAATAGGCGTCCGCTCCCACCGCTTTGCCAAACTCCTCGTTGAGCGGCGCTCCGCCGACGAGGACGATGAAGTCGTTGCGGATGCCGCGCTCTTTCAAGGTATCGATGACCACCTTCATGTACGGCATCGTTGTCGTGAGCAGCGCGGACATGCCGAGAATGTCCGGCTTGTGCTCCTCGAGCGCGGCCAGGTATTTGTCGACCGGGTTGTTGATGCCGAGATCGACCACTTCGAATCCCGCCCCCTCGAGCATCATCGACACGAGATTCTTGCCGATGTCGTGGATGTCGCCCTTCACCGTGCCGATGACGATCTTGCCGATGGGCTCCACGCCGGTTTCGGCCAACAGCGGCCGCAGGATTTCCATGCCGCCTTTCATGGAATTCGCCGCGAGCAGCACCTCGGGCACGAACAGAATCCCATCCCTGAAATCGATGCCGACGATTCGCATGCCTTCGACCAAAGCGTCGTTCAACACCCGTTCCGCCGACCAGCCGCGCTTCAGGAAAATATGCGTTGCCTCCTCCACTTCGGGCTTCAGTCCGTTGTAGAGGTCGTCATGAACCTGTTCGGTGAGCTCTTCGTCATTGAGCGAATTCAGGTCAAACTCACCCTCAGTCGGCTCTGACATCTATGTCTCCACGGTTATTTTATGAGCAGCCACGGTAGCTTACGCATTTGCTCGGCGCGCCATGTTAAGTCCCACTTGCCCGATTGACTTGTGAAATCGCGACGGTGGCGTGTCCGGACGCGACACGATCGACGGTCATGTGACGGGTGGCGCACCGCCCTGTTCGGTGCGGCGCGCGACATAGGCGTCCAGCGCTTCGACGACCGCCGGGTCGCGCTTCGGCGCGACATAATCAGCGAGCGTGCTCTGCCAAATTCCGGTTGCCCGCTCGGTCGCCGTCTTGGCCCCGTCGTCCGCCCAACTGCCGTAGTTGCGCCAATCCGAAACGAGAGGAGCATAAAAGGCGCTGCGGTAGCGCTCCATGGTGTGCGCGCATCCGAAGAAGTGGCCGCCCGCGCCCACCTCCGCGACCGCGTCCAGAGCGATATCGGACGGCGCGGCGCCTACCGGCTGAAAAACCTCGGCAAACATCTGCAGCATTTCGATGTCGAGGATGAACTTCTCATATGACGTCGTGAGCCCGCTCTCGAGCCAGCCTGCGGCGTGCAGGACGAAGTTGCAGCCCCCGAACAACGCCCCCCACAGACTCATCTGTGACTCGTATGCGGATTGCGCATCCGGGATGTTCGCCGCGGTGGCGTTGGAGGAGCGCCACGGCAAACCGAGGAATCGCGCCAGCTGCCCGGCACCGAAGGCGGCCTTGACGTACTCCGGCGTGCCGAACGCCGGCGAGCCGGATTTCATGTCGACGTTCGAGGTGAAACTGCCGTACACGAGCGGTGCGCCCGGCTTCACGATTTGCGCGAGCGTGAGGCCCGCCAGGAATTCGGCATGAGCCAGGGTCAGGGCGCCCGCGATCGTGACGGGCGCCATGGCGCCCGCCAGGGTGAACGGGGTGACGATGAGCACCTGGCCGGCGGCGGCAAAATCGATGATGCCGTCGGCCATGGGGATGTCGAGCTGCAGCGGCGAGTTCGTGTTGATGATGGTGTAGACGTAGGGACGCGAGCGGAATTCTTCCGCCGAGATGCCGTGCGCGAGCCTGATGAGTTCGAAGTTGTCGGCCACCTGGCCGTGGCCGCGCGAAAAAATGAACGGAATCTTGTCGCACAGCATCAGCTGCGCGCGGGTGACATGCAGATGCCGGATGTTGACCGCAAGGTCCTGCGGCTCCGTCGCGCCGCCGAGCACGTGGATCACCTCGAAACTCTGGCACAGCTTGATGAGATTGCAGAAATCCTCGAAAGTGCCCGCTCTGCGTCCGCGCGCGGTGTCCATGATGTTCGGCGGACCCGACGTCGGCGCAAACACGACGCGGCCCGGAGTGAGCGGCTGGTGCCGCTCCGGGTCGAGCGCATGCAGCGTCACATTGCGGGGCGTGGTGGCGAGCGAGGCGTCGACCAGTCCGCGATCGAGCCGCACGATCTGAGTGGAATCATCGACCGAAGCCCCCGCGTTTCGATAGCGGACCCGTGCATCCTCCGAGAGCACTTTCATGCCCTGCGTCTCGAGCATCACCAGCGCCGCATCGTGAATGGCGGCGACCTGGTCCTCGGAAAAAATTCTCGGCGGCTCGAACGGATTGCGCAGATGGCGGTAAGCCCGCGTGCGGTCGAATACAGCGTGACTCGCATCGGCTGCGCCGGGACGGCGTCGGCCGCGGCGTCCGCTCGTCTCGTCGGGTTGCTTCATGGGGGAGCAGGTCTCTGGTGGCGTGATGCCGGTACACGGAAGATAGCCGTACGCCACGCTGCGGGCTAATGGTTTCTTGGCGCTTTGCGATAGCTTTTTGATATGCCCGCGGCCGGCGGTATGCATTTATCCGATACGCACCTTCCCGTGGCCGGCAAACGGTCTGCCCGTCGCGGTCGATCGCACCACCGCCTCGGCGAGATAATCCGTTCCGGGGCCCACCTGCGCCTTCTTCTCCTCGACGCTGGTGTCGACATGAGGGTCGACCGCACCTGCGCGCAGGGCCGCGGCCAGCGCGAGCGACCGCGACACGCGATGCGCGTGCTCGAGCGCGGGCTCCGCATCCGGATAGTCCTTGCTGCCCGCCGGATCGTGGACACGGAATACCTTGAAACTCGGTTGGTTGACCAGAATCGCGACGGTTTGCGACACCACGCCGGCCACGGCGCCGACGGCGTTGCACACGGCGGCGTGGTCGGGAATGGACAGCGAAGCGTTCAGCCGCCGCGCCACCTCGCCATAGTAGGCGCCGACCGGGGCGCCGATCGCGATGAGCGGGCGCGCGAGACCGAACGATGTCTGCATCAGTCGGGAGAACGGTACACCCGCGATGACGGCCTCGACCAAGCGATCTCCGAGCACTCCCCACCCCTTCGCGGTGGCCTCGACGCCGGGATCATGGGCGATTGCCGCGGCGATGAGTACGCGGGCGGTTTCGCGCACGACCAGCTCATGAGTGCGTTCGCACATTTCCGCGGCCGAACTCGCCACCGCGGCGGCGCGCGCATTGCGTTCTTCGGTCGCGAGAATCCGCGCTCCGCATTCAGCGGCCTCGCGGCACCAATCGCCTTGCCGTCCGAGTACGTGCATCGCATCGCTCGGCGTGAAGCCGGCGATCGTCGCAAGTCCCGCATCGGTGAGACGGCGCAGCGCTTCGAGGCCGGATGCGTTGCGCACCAAGGCCGATACCTGACGCGGCGCAAGATCCAGCGATCGCCAGACTCGATGCTCGATCGACGCCAGGTGTGCGGGTGCCGTGCGCTCCGGATTGCGAAACGCGAACTGCGCCGGCCACTCGGGATGGTAGGCGAGCTCGGCCATGGTGCGCAGCTCGTCGAGGATCTTCGGAAACATGTGCGCCAACAAGCTCAAGGGCATTGCCTTGCGCGGGCCGATGCGCAATCGAATCTGCCGGTCGAAGTACACTTCACTGTCTCCGCCGAGACCGCTGGTGCGCACGTCGACCGCTTCGACCATGGTCCGCCAGCCGCCGACCAGCGCACCCTCTGCGCGCACCACGGGACGGCCGCCGGAAACCACCGCGATGTCGGTGGTGGTGCCGCCCATGTCGGAAACGACGAAGTCCGCTACGCCGGTGAGGAACCCTGCGCCCACCACGCTCGCCGCCGGTCCGGACAATATCGTCTCCACGGGATACTCGAGCGCAATCTGCGCTTTCATCAACGAGCCGTCGCCCTTCACGATCATGAGCGGCGCATCGATCGACTCCTCGACGAGCACCCGCGACAACGCTTCGATGAGATGGCGGATCTGGGGCGTAAGGCGCGCGTTGAGCACCGCCGTCAATGCGCGGCGCGGCGCATCGAGCTTCGAGCTCAACTCATGCGCGCACGTGACGGGCTTCGGCGAGAGCGCGCGGATGATCTGGCGCGCGCTCAGCTCGTGGGCCGGATTGCGCACGGAAAAATTGGCGGCGACCGCAAACGCCTCGACCCGCGACTGGTGCTCGATCACCGCGCGTTCGATGGCCGGCTCATCGAGCGCCATCGACTCCTCGCCGGTGGCACCGTGGCCGCCGTCGATCCGCACGAGTTCGCCGCCTCCCTGGCGCCTGATGCCGGAGCGCTCGACCATGGCTTCATCGAATCCGATGAGCAGCGTGCATACCGGACTGAATCGGCCCTCGACGACCGCATTGGTCGCGAGCGTTGTCGAGACCGACACGAGACTCACCTCCACGCGGCCCTCGGCCTGCGGCACGCTCTCGAGCACCGCGCGGATGGCGTTGCCGATGCCGATCGCGAGATCCCAGGGAGTCGTCAGCGCTTTGGCGCTCGCAATGATGCGGCTGCCTTCGGCCAGGAGGACCGCGTCGGTGAACGTGCCGCCGGTGTCGAGGCCGAGCCAGATGCCCGCCGCCGGTCCAGCCAACATAGTTGCCCCCATGGATAGAATTCCGCCGTGGCGCCGAAAATGCGGCGCGTAACATACCATTCCCTGCCATTCGCGGCTGCCGCAGCGCCTATGCCGCGGACGGCTTCAGGAAGAGAATCCGCGATAGCCGTTCAAGAACAAATCCACCACCTTGCCGGCCCACGCATCGAGCTCGGACGGTGACATCGGCGTGCCGTATCCGATGGCACGGCGCTGCGGCACCGTAACGACCATGAAAATGAATTGCGCCGCCGTGAATTCGCGGCTCTCCGCGGCGAGTGTCAGGCCCGGAAACTCACGCGCGAGCAGGCCGCCGATCAGCGAATGTGCCTCATGCGTGCTGCCGTCGCTTGCCACGGCCTGCACGAGTTCGGGAAAGCGTGCAGACTCCGCGTTCACCAGCCGGTGAAGCGCCAGCGCTTGCGGTGCAAGGGCCGCGCGCAAGATGAGGAGCGCCAAGCGGCGCAAGACGTCGGGCAGCGTCGCACCCTCGAGCAACGGTACCTCGGGCGGCGGGCGGATGCGCTCGATGATCCGATGGACCACCGCGGCGAACAATACCGCCTTGTCGTCGAAGCGATCGTAGAAGGTTCGCTTGGAGATCCCTGCGCGCTTTGCCAGCGCTTCGATACTGGTCGAACCGTAGCCTTCCGCCAGAAACATTTCGGTTGCCGCATCCAAAATGCGCTCGCGCAGGCGTAATGCGTCGGCACGCGAAGGCCGGCCGCCGCGAGCGGCGGCTTTGATCGCCTTGCCGGGCATCTCTACTTAGCGGTGAGGGTAACCATAGTGACCCGAGCCATAGTACCCGTGGCCGTACCCGCCGGCATAACCCCCGTAATAGCCCGGATGCGGTGCGTAGCCGCGCGTCACGACGGCGCCCGGCACATAGCCGTATCCGCCGTAGTAGGCCGGGGGCGGTGTGTAATACGCCGGCGGCGCGTAATAGGCGCGTGGCGGCGCGTAGGCAGGCGCGGGCGCGTAACCGGGTTGAGGCACGGCGGAGTCCGCCGCCGCGGATATTGCGGCCGAGGCGATCAGCACCGGAAGTGAAACGAGCGCAGCGGCGGCGCCGAACAAGCCGCGGCCCAATCCCCAACCGAAATGGCCATGACCATAACCGTATCCATAACCGTGAGCGGATGCCGGCGCCAACGGCGTACAGACGAGTGCAGCCGCGGCCAACACGGCAAATGCTCGTCTCTTGAGTCCATTCATGGGGTTCTCCTCGGGTTGTGGGTTGCCTTGAGAGGGCTCGAGCATAGTCCCGCAAATATTGAAACGCAACGGTACCGTTTCATTTCAGGGAATCGAGCTGACGGAGGCTCAAATGCTCAAATGCAGCGTCCGCCATCCACTTCCAACGCAACCCCCGTGATCATCGACGCGTCGTCCGAACACAGGTAAGCCGCCGCGGCGCCCATGTCGGACGGCAGCGAGAGGCGGCCGAGCGGGATCGAACCCAGCATTTTTGCGCGGGCCTCCGGGGTGTCCTGACCCATGAACGTGGCCAGCAAAGGTGTATCGCCGGCGACCGGATTGATGGCATTCACCCGGATGCGAAATTCCGCGAGCTCGATCGCCATGGCGCGCGTGGCCGAGATCATCCAACCCTTGCTTGCGTTGTACCAGGCGAGCCGCGGCCGCGGGCGCACGCCGCCCGTCGAGGCGACGTTCAAGATCACGCCGCTGCGAAGCCGCTTCATGTCTGGGACGAAGGCGCGCGCCGTCAGGAAAACCGAACGTGCATTGACCGCGAAGATCTCCTCGAATTTGGCGGGATCGACGTCCTCGAGCGGTGTGGGCACATGACCGATGCCGGCGTTGTTGACCAAGATGTCGAGCCGCGGATACTTCTCGTACAGCGCCGTGCGCAATGCATCCACCGATTCGCGCGAGGCCACATCCGCGTGAAAGGCATGCGCCGATGAGCCGAGTTCTTGAGCGAGTGCCTGCGCCTTGCCGAGTTGTCGATCGACCACCGCGACAGACGCGCCTTCTTGCACGAATCGACGGACGATGCCCTCCCCGAATCCCGATGCACCGCCGGTGACCAAGGCGATTCGGCCGGAGAGACGCGAGCTGATTGCGTCAACCATGATGGGCAATGACCGTCTTGAGTGTGGAGAAGGTGTGCAGCGCGGCCATGCCCTTTTCCCTGCCATGTCCCGATCGCCCGACCCCGCCGAAGGGCAGCTCGACGCCGCCGGCCGCACCATAATTATTGAGGTAGACCTGTCCCGCTCGCAGCTTCTTGGCGAGCCGCAACAGGCGCTGCCCGTCCCGCGTCCAGAGCGCGGCAACCAAGCCATAGGGTGTGCCATTGGCGATCTCGATCGCCTGTACTTCAGTGTCGAACGGAATCATCACGAGGACCGGACCGAAGATCTCCTCCTGCGCCAGACGATGCGCGGCGGGCACGTCGGCGAACAAGGCAGGCGCAACATAGTGGCCGGAAGCAGGGGCATCGGCGGCGATCTCGCCCTGTGCGGCCAGGCGAAGCTCACGGCGTCCCAAATCGAGATAACTCTCGACGCTGCGGCGCTGCTTCGCGGAGATCAGCGGGCCGAGCGCAAGGTCGGCCCACGCCGGACCGGCTCGGAGCGCTTTGAAGCGTTCGCCCAGCCTCGCAACCACGCGGTCATAGATTCCCCGCTGCACGATGATGCGCGAGCCCGCCGAGCAGGTTTGACCGGCGTTCTGAATTCCGGCCGCCAGCAGAAGCGGCAGCGCCTGCTCGACATCCGCATCATCGAACAGCACTTGCGGCGATTTGCCGCCGAGCTCCAGCGTGACCGGAACGGCGTGCGCCGCGGCGGCGGCCTGTACCGACGCGCCCACGACGGTCGAGCCGGTAAAGGAGAGATGATCGATTCCCGGGTGCGCCGCGAGCGCATGGCCGGCAACGGCTCCGGTGCCCGTGACGACATTCAAAGCTCCGGCGGGCAGCCCGGCACTCTGTGCAATCCCCGCCACCGCGAGCGATGTGAGGCTTGCCTGCTCAGCGGGCTTCAGCACCACCGCATTGCCCATGGTCAATGCCGCGACCACGGAACGCCCCAGAATCTGCATGGGATAATTCCAGGGGATGATGTGGGCCGTGACGCCGAACGGCTCGCGCTGGGTGAATACCGTGTAGCCCGGCAGGTACGGCAGCGTCTCGCCATGCACCTTGTCCGCCGCGCCCGCATAGAATTCAAAATAACGCGCGAGCGCGCGAGCGTCCGCGCGCGCTTCACCGATCGGCTTGCCGACGTCCATGCTTTCGAGTTCCGCCAGCCAGTCGGCGCGCTCCGCAATGGCGCGGCCTATCGCCCCGAGCAGCCGGCCGCGATCGGCCGGTGCCATGGCGCCCCAGGGACCGTCGAGCGCCGCACGCGCCGCGCGCACCGCTTCGTCGATATCCGCGGCGCGAGCCTCGGCTATTTCACCCACGACTGCGCCGGTCGAGGGATTCTCGATGGACAATTGCGCGCCGGCCGCGGGCGGGCGCCAGACGCCGCCGATGAACAGCCCCCGATCGGGCAGGTTCGGCATTTCCCGCCTCATGCGGGCAGCATCGCGCCGCGCGTCTCTCGGCCGAGCGGCAATACGGCGAGCCCCACGAGAAACGCGAGAGCGGTGGCCGCGACCGGCATGCCGACGCTGCCGTAGCCGTGAACCCCGGCGCCGATCAGGAAGTTGACGCCGGCCCCGATGAATCGACCGAAGGAGGTCACGAATGCAAATGCCGTGGCTCTGACTGCGGTCGAATACTGCTCCGGCAGCCAGAGACTGTAGATGGCAAAGTTGCCGCCGAAGAAACCTAGGAAGAACAAACTCGCGATGAAGATGCCGAGGGCGCCCGCTCCCGCGTAGAACGCCCAGCCGAAACTCAGCCAGATGCACGCGGCCATGCCGCCGAAATACACTCCGAGCGCCACACGCCGGCCGACGCGTTCCGCGAGCACCGGCGCGGCGAGACATCCCAGGCAGGTCCCGATCGACAGAAGCCCCGTGCCGAAAGAGGCAAAGCGCGCGGCCTCGGATGCGCTGTGGCCGGCCTGCTTCGCGAGCGTGACGATCGCCGACGGCTCGTACACCGCCGCCGCCCACAGTCCGATGATCGAGATGGTGACGAGCGCCGCATTCACGATCGTGCGGCGCAGATACTCACCCTGGAAAATCCTGCGCAGCGGCCTCGAGCGCGCCGCGGACTTGTTCGCATTCGCCCATTGATCGGACTCTTTGAGTTTCGACAGCATGTACATGGCCAGGAACACCGGCGCGCCGCCGCACAAGAACATGGCGCGCCACCCGAAGCTCGCACCCACGGTGAAATTGAGCGCCGCCGCCAGGAAGAACCCCACGTAGTAGCCGGTCTGCAGATAGCCTGCGCCCATTTTGCGCCGGGATTCGGGCCACACCTCCGCGACGTAGGTGCCGGCAAGAGCCCATTCACCGCCGATTCCGACGCCGGCGAGGAAGCGAAACGCACCGAGTTCCCAGACGTTTTGCGCAAGCGCCGCCGCGCCCGTGAAGATCGCATAGCAGCCGACCGCGGCAGCCAGCGTGCGAGTGCGGCCCCAGCGGTCGGCGAGCGGTCCCCAGACGAACGAGGAGCCCCATCCGAGCAGGAATACGGCGAACAGCACGGACCCCGCGAACACCACGTGGCTCGGCGAGCCGTCCATCCCGGACTTCGGCAGCAGCTCGGTCAGTGCGGGAGCGAGCACGAGCGCGAATATGAAGGAATCCATGCCATCCAGGGTCCAGCCGAGCCATGCGGCCCAGAATCCTCTCACTTGCGCCGGTGTCAGCGCCACACGATCGCTTGCCATTCGCTCCCCTTAGCGGCACACAGCCGGCCGATGCGAGCGCCCGATGCCGTCGGCGCAGTCTCTGTTGACGTGCGCCGGTGGTTATATAGAGTGTCACTTTGGCACGCCGGACGCATTGAAAAAAAAAGTTTCTTGAAGGGAGAATACTGCAATGGGGATTTCCAAGAATCTGGTCTCGATCGGACTGGGAGCGCTCGGCGCGTGCACGGCGGTCGCATGGGCGGCGGAAACCGAGGCCCCTTCGGGCGCCCTCGAGGAAATCGTGGTCACGGCCGAGAAGCGCTCGGAGAGCCTGCAGAATGTGCCGCTCTCGATCACCACGTTCGGCAGCGTCGCCCTCGAGGAGAAGGCGATCACCAATTTCTTCGACTACGGCACCAAAGTGCCGAATCTCGCCTTCGGGTTTACCGGCGACGGTGTCGGAACCGCTCGGACCGTCTCGATCCGCGGCATCTCCGGGGACAACACCACCGGATTCTACGTCGACGATACGCCGCTGCCCGATTCGATCGACCCGAGAGTGCTCGACATCGATCACATCGAAGTGCTGCGCGGCCCGCAGGGCACTCTGTACGGTGCGCGCTCGATGGGCGGCACGGTGCGCATCATCACGAAGGCACCCGACCTCGACAGTTTCTCGGGCGAAGTGCACGGCGGCGCCTCTTCGACCTGGAACACCGACCGGCCCAACTACACCGGCGATGCGGTATTCAACATTCCGATCGTCCGCGACGTCATGGCGCTGCGCATCTCGGGGTTCTATGACCAGGAAGCCGGATATTTCAAGCGCCGGTATTGCGACAATCCCGACACCACGGCGAACAACCTGAACGCCACGCCGACCTGCACCCCGCTGACCACGACCCCCGGGCTCACGACCACGGTGGACAATGTCGGGGCCATCAACACCTATGGCGGGGCCGCCGCATTGACGATCAAAGTGAGCGATACGCTCACCATAACGCCGCGCTGGATGACGCAGCGCGCCGACTACAACGGCTTCCCGATGGCCGACGTGCTGAGCGACCCCTCCAACGGCTACGGATACCCGGTGCCGTCCGGACCGTACACGCTGCCCGAACTCACCCCCACGAACTTCACGCAGGGGCGCATGTTCAACACACCGGAGGGCGGGTATGACAAATGGGATCTGTACAGCGTCGCCCTCCATTGGAAAGCCGGCGCCGGCGAGCTCGTCTCCTCGACGGCGTACTTCGACCGAACGGTATGGGAGACGGAGGACCAGTCGGACTTCATCTACGCGGCGCTGCTTGGGGGCTACCAAGCGATTCCGAGCAGCCTGTCCGAGGAAAAGAGTTATCAGCGCTTCGTCGAGGAGTTGCGCTACGTCTCCGCTTTATCGGGGCCGCTGCAGTTCGTGACCGGCGTTTTCTATTCCGACTTCCACGGCCGCCTGCCGTTCGCCTCCTACTATCCGCCCTCCGCGGCCCCGGGTTACGGCGCGGATTTGCTGTTCCTCGGGGCGTGCGCGCCGCCGCCCGCACCGCCAGGCACCTACCTCTGCCCCAACCCGCAGCATCCCGATGAGATCTTCGGCTCCAACTATCACACGAGGATCAAGGAGCCGGCGGTCTACGGCGAGCTCTCGTATGAGTTCACGTCGGCGCTCAAGGCCACCGTCGGCTTGCGTTGGAGTCAGGTGAAAACCACGGCCGGCGGCTACACCGAGGGCAGCGTAACGGAGTCCAACACGAACTACTACGCGGGCATCGGCCAGATCGTCGATGCGACGCAGACCACCAAGGAGTCGAGCGTCACGCCGAAGCTGCAAGTCGACTATCACTTCGATCCCGACACCATGGCGTACACCATGATTGCCAAGGGTTTCCGGCCGGGCGGGCTCGTTCCGTCGGTGCCGGCGGCACTGTGCGCGCAAGAGCTGCCGAGTGGTCTCAGCGTCAATCAGACGCGCCAATTCAGCTCCGACTCGCTTTGGAACTACGAGCTCGGGACCAAGACCTCGTGGCTGGACCGTCGACTGACGGTGAATGCAGACGTGTTCTACATCGACTGGAAGAACATTCAGCAGTGGATACTTCTGGGCTGCGGTTTTCAATACCGTGCGAATGCGGGCGCCGCGGTCAGCAAGGGCACCGAGGTGGAAGTCAACGCGCGGCCGATCGACCCTCTGCAATTGTCGCTCGGAATCGGTTACCAAGACGCGAAGATCACCCAAACCGCCACGGGCTCTCCGCAGCAGGTCGGCGACCCGGTATTCCAGGTCCCGGACTGGACCGCGAACGCCTCCGCGACTTGGACTCAACCGGTGTGGGGGCGCGACAAGATCGTCGCGGAAACCGACTGGTCATACGTCGGGCGCAGCTTCAGCGCCAACAACATCAGCGCCTCGAACTTCACGACGCGCGAGCGGCCTTGCTATTCCCTGCTGGACGCGCGGATCGCCCTCGTTCACGACGCGTGGGACGTGGCGTTGGTGGGAAAAAACCTGGCCAATACACACGCCAACTTGTCCGACAGCCGTTCGATCGCCGCCGAGACGCCGGGCAGGCCGCGCTTGCTGGTGAATCAACCGCAGACCATCGGGGTGGAAATCCGCAGCCGCTTCTGACGCTGCGCGGCTCGCGGGCGGCAGCCCGCGAGCCTTTCATTTGACACCCGCACTGCTTTCGACTAGCGTCCAAGAAAGCGATAGTAAAAGCCAAAACACTCTACGATTGCCGGCTGCCTCACAGACCGGCGGACGGATTGATATGGGCGACTTTTTCGGAGAACCGCGCCGCGCGCTCGGCGCCGTGGCCGTGCTCGCGCTTGGCGCGGCGCTTTGCGCCTGCGGCAAGACGGAAGTGAAGCCGACCGGCACGGTTCTGGTGTCGATGGCGGACAATGCCTACTCGCCCGCCATCGTCCGGATACCGGTGGGCGGCTCCATCGTATTCATCAATGCCGGGCGCAACGATCACAACGTCTTTGCGACGGACAAATCCTGGTCGAGCGAAAAGAGCTTTGGCAACATCAAATTGAAGCCCGGCGAGATGACCGAGATCGTGCTCGACAAGGCCGGCGTCTATCCCTTTTATTGCAGCTATCACGCGACCCCGGACGCAAAGGCGGGCATGGTCGGCGTCGCAATCGTGGGCGACGTGCAGTACACCCCGCCCTCGGGTGCGCGTGGAGTCCTACCGACCGTCGACAAGGCCACGGGCGTCACGCGCCGTGTGCCGCAGGAGTATCCGACCATACAAAACGGCGTGGACGCCTCCAATCCGGGCGACCTCGTGCTGATCGACAAGGGCGAATACGACGAAGCGGTGTTCGTTACCACGCCAAGCCTGACTTTGCGCGGTGTGGACCGTAATGCAGTCATCCTGGACGGAAAGTTCGAACTCGGCACCGGCATCATGGTGGGCGGCAACGGCGTCGCTTTGGAGAACATGACGGCCCGAAACTACACGTTGAACGGATTCTTTTGGACCGGCGTGAAGGGCTTTCGCGCCTCTTATCTCACCGCTTACAACAACGGGGACTATGGAATCTACGCTTTCGGATCGACCGACGGCGTGTTCGAGCATTCATTTGCGAGCGGCTCGCCGGACTCGGCGTTTTATGTGGGCCAATGCGCACCCTGCCGCGTGGTGCTGAACGATGTCATCGGCGACTACAGCGGCTTGGGGTACTCCGGCACCAATTCCAGCGGCGACATGTATGTCCTCAATTCGCGCTTCGAGCACAACCGGAGCGGCATCAGCACGACGACGTTCGACATCGAACTGAACCCGCCGGGCCGCGATACGACCGTCATGGGCAATGTCGTGAGCGACAGCGGTCTCGACAACGAGGCGGCGGGCTTTTATGCCACCGAAACCCTGGCCGGAACCGGCATCGGGCTCGTTGGCACCCACAACAATCACGTCGAACACAACCTCGTGGTGCGCAGCCGCAACAACGGGATTCTGGTCGCGCCGATTCTGGACCGGCATTACTGGCCCGCCACCGGACATGTCGTTCGGAACAACACGGTGCTCGGGTCCGGGCGCGCGGATCTTGCGGTAAGCGGTTTTGGCTCGATCGGCAATTGCTTTTCCGGGAATATCTATCGCACTTCCCTGCCCTGGGGCTTGCAAGCCCTGAATGGGTGCGAGGGATTGCGGGTGCCGGTCGCATCGGATTTGTCGACGGACATGACGTTCTTCGGCGCGATCGCGAAAGTCTTCACCGGGCAATTCACCGTGAGCGACTATCGGACTCGGCCGGCTCCCGGCGCGCAGCCCAACATGCCGGGCGGCGCCGACGCGCCGGTGCGTCCGGCGGTCGACGTGTTCGCGGGAGTGCGTCTCGACCTCGACTCGATCAAGACGCCCCTTGAACGCGCGGCAATACACGATCCCGCCGTGGCGCGCCAGGAGCACTGACATGCCGTCGATGTTTTCAATGTCCTCCCCCGCCAGCCTGTTTCAAGTTTGGTTCGTGGTTTACATCTACCTGCTGCCGTTTTTTTTGTATGCCACATGGGCATCGCTCGCCATGATGGATCTCAGCGAGACCGGCGAGGGCTCCGTGCGTCTGGGCTGGAGTGCATTGGTCATTTTGGTGCCCCTGCTCGGCGGGGGTTTATATCTGCTCTGCGCGGCTCGAGCGATCAATCGCCGCGCGCGCATCGCGATGGTGGCAACGGGGCTCGCCGTTTGGCTGCTGCCGCTGGCGGTTGGAATCTGGCTGGTCGGAGGACCCCTGGGTCCCAAAGCCCTGAGCTGAGGCGCATTCGATGGAGAGCTATTTATGACGGTCACGTTGCCCAGTCATCTGCAAATGATTCTCGGGCTTTATGCCTTCTTGCTGCCGTTGCTGCTTTTTGTGCTGTGGTCCACTCTCGCCCTCTGGGATCTCGGGCGGCGGGCGGACGCGGCGGCGGCGGGGACATGGGCATGGGCGCTTTTGATCGTGGCATTGCCCTTCCTGGGTGCTCTCGTTTACCTGTTCTTGGGCGGCACGAGGCTCGCTCCGCGGCTTAAATTCATTGCGCTGGGCGGCGGCGCCGTTTACTTGCTGATCCTCGCGCTGGGCGCCTCGATCGGAGGCATCAGCTGACCCGTGGCGCTGCGCCGTCGAGAATTATTCGGATTGGGCGGCATCGCCGGGGCGCTTGGAGTGTTGGGCGGCTTGGCGTGGCCGCTCAACAAGCCAAAGAGTTCCAAGCTCGCCGATGCCACGCTGCCGATGCGCGACGCCGATTGCATCGGCGATGCGTCCGCCGCCGGCACGGGCGTGGGCTATTCCGCCCAGTTCGCGCCTCCGGGCTATGTTGCCGCGGGAAGTCGCGACGACTTGCACACGCCTCCGCCGTGGGGCCCCAAAACCGACGAGGTGCGTCAATTCGACCTGTCGGTGATCGAGACCACCCTCGAAGTGGCCGACGGACACAGCATAACGGCATGGGCCTATGGGGGCACGGTGCCCGGGCCGATCCTGCGCGCGACCGTCGGCGATCGGCTCAAAGTGACCCTGGCCAATCACAGCAACGGCGCCCATAGCGTGCATTTCCACGGTGCGCACGATGTCTCCCAAGATGGAATTGGACGGGTTGCCAAAGGCGAGAACCGCACTTACGAATTCGAGGCCGGCCCCGCGGGGCTGCATCCCTATCATTGTCATGTA
>Ga0302320_10011238_pt1 | contig 18992 bp, 14 predicted proteins | sample Bog_T0_3_FD_202130 | JGI IMG/M metagenome (GOLD analysis project Ga0302320, IMG submission 202130) | Peat permafrost microbial communities from Stordalen Mire near Abisko, Sweden - Bog_T0_3 | ecosystem: Environmental > Terrestrial > Soil > Wetlands > Peat | place: Sweden: Abisko, Stordalen Mire...
GTGAACTATGGGGTGGTGGAGGACTACGAACAACTGGCGCGGTATGGCATCTCAGTGAAGGGGGCCATTGTGCTGGCGCGCTATGGGCGCTCGTGGCGCGGGGTCAAGCCCAAGCTGGCGGCGCTGCATGGGGCGGTGGGGTGCCTTATCTATTCTGACCCGGCGGACGATGGGTACGCGGAGGACGGGGTGTTTCCGGAGGGGCCGATGCGGCCCGAGGGCGGCGTGCAGCGCGGCAGCGTGCTGGATGCGCCGCTGTATGCAGGCGATCCGCTGACGCCGGGAGTGGGCGCGACACCGAATGCGAAACGGTTGAAGCGGGAGGATGCGCAGACGATTCCGAAGATTCCCGTGCTGCCGATCTCCTACGCTGACGCCCGGCCGCTGTTGTCGGCGCTGAAGGGGCCGGTGGCTCCGGAGAACTGGCGTGGCGGGTTGCCGCTGACGTACCGGATTGGGCCGACGGCGGAGAAGGTTCACTTGAAGCTGGAGTTCAACTGGGACCAGAAGCCGGTGCGGGATGTGATTGCGACACTGCGCGGGGCCGAGGAGCCGGACGTTTGGGTGTTGCGGGCCAATCACCACGATGCGTGGGTGAATGGGGCGGAAGACCCGATCAGCGGCCAGGTGGCGCTTCTCGAAGAAGCGCGGGCGCTGGGACAACTGGCGCAAGCTGGCTGGCGGCCGAAGCGGACGATTATGTACATGAGCTGGGACGGCGAAGAGCCGATGCTGCTGGGCTCGACGGAGTGGGCAGAGCAGCATGCGGATGAACTGCGCCAACACGCGGCGGTTTACATCAACAGCGACAGCAACGGGCGGGGGTATCTGGGCGCGGCGGGATCGCATACGCTGGAGCCGCTGGTGAATGAGGTGGCGCGCACGATTGAGGACCCGGAGACGCAGGGGACGGTTTGGCGGCGGTGGCAGGCGCGGGAGTTGTTGAACGGGAGCGCGCAGAGCCGCAAGGAGGCCGCGACGCGCGGCGATCTGCGAATAGGCGCGCTGGGGACGGGATCGGACTATACGGCGTTTCTGGATCACCTGGGGATTGCTTCGCTGGACGTGAGCTATGGCGGCGAGGACGACGGCGGAATCTATCACTCGATTTACGACGATTTTTACTGGTACACGCACTTCTCTGACACGACGTTTGCGTATGGGCGGACGATGGCGCAGACCGACGGGACGCTGGTGCTGCGGATGGCGCAGGCGGATGTTTTGCCGTTTGATTTTGCGGCGCTGGCGGATACGGTGCATGTGTATGCCGATGAGCTGAAGGCGCTGGTGGAGGCGCGAAGGACCGAGGCAGCCGAACGCAAGGCAGCACTGGAAGCGAATGCGTATGCGCTGACGAATGATCCGAAGCGGCCGCAGGTTGCGCCGCCGGCGCTGGAAACGCCGCCCTACCTGAACTTTGCGCCGCTGGAAAATGCGCTGGCCGCGCTGGACAAGGCTGCCGCGCATTACAACAAAGCGCGCGGCGCGACGGCGGAGAAGACTCTGCCGGCCGCAACGCTCAGCGCGATCAACCGGGAGCTGGCCCGGGCCGAACAGAAGCTGACCAGCGCACAGGGATTGCCGCGGCGGCCGTGGATGGAGCACCTGATTTATGCGCCGGGATGGCTTACCGGGTATGGGGCGAAGACGCTGCCGGGGCCGCGGGAAGCGATTGAGGAGCGGCGCTATGCGGATGCAGACCAGGAGATTGCGCGCGTGGCCGGGGTGATAGGCGATGAGGCGGCGTATGTAGAGCACATCGCCGGTGAATTCGAGGCGGCAACGCAGTAATTTCGCGAAAAAGTGCTCAGTTTTGAGCGGACACACGCGTCTTGGGGCTGATTGAATTGTGGCGCAACCGATTGCACGCGCTTTCCGGTTGTCAGGCGTGTGCATCCGCCGGCAAAGGGCGGTTTCATGTCGGAGACAGCTACGTTGAGCGAGGCGGAGAGCCTGTACAAGCTGGCGTGGACCTATGCGCCGGGCGGGATGTTTGCGTTTGACGCGCAGACCGGGTTGATTGTGGATGCCAACCCCGCGGCCCAGGCGATGATGGGCTATAGCCGCGAAGAGCTGACCGGGATGCACCAGAGCCTTTTGCACCCGGAGAACGAACGCGAAGCCGCCAAGGCCCGGTTCCGGAAGATGGTGGAGCATCCATCGGAGCAGCCGGGTTTTCACCTTCTGCGCAAAGACGGCGTGTGCGTGCCGGTGGTGGGTTGGTCGTCGAAGACGGTTTTGGTGGCAGGGCGCGCGGTGGTGATCGTGGTCTGCCTTGACATCTCAGAGATCGTCCAGAGGAAGCAGGAACTTGCCACACAGAACTGGGCGCTGAGCGCCTATGCGATTGCGGCTTTGGCGCTGGGCGGGGCGCACACCACGGAACTGCTTCTGCTGCAGGCCATCTGCGAGGCGGTCACGCGCAACTCCGTTTATGTTCTGGCCTACGTGGGAATTGCGGAGCATGACGCACAGAAGCGAGTTCGAGTGGCCGCTTCGGCGGGAAGCTCGCGCAGTTATCTGGATGGGATGAGTTTGAGCTGGTCTGAGGACGATCCGGAGGGCCAGGGGCCAACGGGCGTTTGCATTCGTACCGGCCGGGTGCAGGTGATGCCGGACTCAGAGACATCTGCGGAGTTCATACCGTGGCGGGATCGGGCGCGGCAGCGTGGGATCCGCTCGACGGTATCGATCCCATTGACGATTGAAAGCGTCTGGCGCGGGGCTCTGGTGGTGGGATCGGCGATCGCCGATGCGTTCGATCCGATCTCGATTGAAGTGTTCCAGCGGCTTGCGGGGCAGATTGGAGAAGGCATTCACGCAGCGGAGCAGGCGCGCATTTTGCTTGTGGAGCGGGAGAATCTGGCCAGGGTGCAGCGGCAATTGACCGAGGCACTTTCAGCCATGGTGGCGCCGATGGTGGCGGCCATGGAGATGCGCGACCCCTACACGGCAGGGCACGAGAACCGCGTGGCCGAGATTGCGGTGGCCATTGGCCGGGAGATGGGCTGGAGCGAGGAGCGGTTGCAGGGGTTGCGGGTGGCGGCGCAAGTTCACGATATCGGGAAGATTGCCATTCCGGCGGAGATTTTGACCAAGCCGAGCCGGCTGAGCGTTGGGGAGTGGGGCCTGATTCGCGAACACTCGGAGACCGGCTACACGATTTTGCACGGCATTCCCTTCAGTTGGCCGATTGCCGAGATTGTGCGGCAGCACCATGAACGGCTGGATGGGTCAGGGTACCCTTTCGGCCTGAAGGGGGACGCGATCCTGGCGGAGGCCCAGGTGCTGGCGGTGGCGGACGTTGCGGAGGCGATGAGCACAACCCGGCCCTACCGGCCGGCCATCAAGCTGAGCATCGTCTTGCAGGAGCTTCAGAAACAGGCGGGCATCCAACTGGACGCGGAGGCGGTTCGCATCTGCGTGAGCCTCTTCCGGGAGAAACACTTCCGGGTTCCGGCGTGGGTCTGCGGCTGACGAGACATACTGGCCGGAGCGGCGGGTCGCGAGCGGCATAGCTCTCTCGATGATCGATTTCCAACCTCAAATCCTAGAAACAGTGCCCGCTTGCGGGCGAGCTGCGTCTGTTGCTCGGCAGGCCCCCGCGGCGGGCCTGCCGGTCAAGTCAGCTTGATGACCACCGCGTCGTCGGAGGGTCGGGTTTCGGGCATATCGATGACGAGGCCGCCTGAGGTCCACTCCCAGTGAAGGGGCTTGGCGACGCCGAGCATCTGGGCGGTGCGGAGCGGGCCACCGGGGAGCGCGCTGTCGCGGTTGAGCGTGGAGACGCGGACCTGTTTACCGGGTGCGCCGAGGACGTGGACGTAGAACGCGCGGTCGCTGGTGGTGAAGCGGATGTCTTCAGCGATGAAGTCGTGGATGTGGTCGGCGACATACGAGCCGGCCTTGATTTTGGTGGGGCCTTCGCCGAATTGGGCGGCGGGGCGGGTGCCGTAGATGGCTTCGCCGTTGATCTTGAGCCAGGCGCCGATAGTGCGCAGACGGGCCACGATTTCGTCGGGGATGGTGCCGTCGGGGCGGGGGCCCACGTCGAGCAGCAGGTTGCCATTTTTTGAGACCACGTCAATGAGCTGATGAAGGATGCGGCCGGCGGTTTTGTAGTTGGGGGTTTTGGTGTAGCCCCAGGAGTCCCAGTCCAACACATCGTCGGTTTGCCAAACAAAGCTGGCCTTGTCAGTGAGCTGGCCGGCTTCGATGTCGATCTGGCCGGAGCCGAGGGCGAAGTCCTCCTCTTTGTAGGTGAGGACGGCATCGGGGACATGGTTGTAGTAGTGGGCCATCATCTGCTGGCGGTACAGCTCGGGAACGATGGCGACGCGGCTGTCAAAGTAAATGACATCGGGGTGGTAGCGGTCGACGACTTCAATGACCTTATCGCGCCAAACTTCGGAGAAGCGGGCGGAGGGGGCGGGGTCGGGATGGGCGTAGTTGAATGCGCCGCCTGCGTCCGGTGTGCCGTCCTTGCTGGGGGGCGCGGGGACGTATTTCTGCGCCCAGTAGAAGTCGGCGTAGCGGGGATCGTAGATGTCGGCATCGGCGATGGGACTGGTGAACCATCCCCAGAGCCACTGGTGATGAAAGGAGCAGTAGAACTTGAGGCCCTGCTTGCGGACAGCGCGTTCCATTTCACCGACGACGTCGCGGCGCGGGCCCATGCGGGCGGCGTTCCAGCGGTTGACGCGGCTATTCCACATGGCAAAGCCGTCGGCATGTTCGGCGACGGGGCCGATGTAGCGTGCGCCGGATTCTTTGAAGAGGGTGACCCAGGCGTCGGGGTTCCAGTGCTCGGCGGTGAAGGAGGGGGCGAAGTCTTTGTAGCCGAATTTGCTGACCGGGCCGTAGGTGGCGACGTGGTGGTCGTACTCGGGGCGGCCGGGCAGGTACATCCAGTGGGGATACCACTCATTGGCGAAGGCGGGGACGGAGTAGAGGCCCCAGTGGAAATAGATGCCGAACTTGGCGTCGCGATACCAGTCAGGGCAGGTGTGATGCTGGAGGGAGTCCCAGGTGGGCTGGTAGGGCTTGGATGCGAGCGCGCGGGCGGCGGGCTCCAGGGGCAACGCGGAGCTGGCGGCGAGCAACTTGAGGGCGGTGCGGCGGGTGATGGGCATGGGACGTGGCTCCTTGTGCTGCGGTTGGGAAAAGCTAATCGAGGTGGAAGACTTCTGTCATGGGCGACCATTTCGGGTTTGACGCCGGCCTCTGCGCCGTAGCGCTGGGCGGAGGGTTGCGGTTGTCCATTCTGGCTCCTATAACTGAGCGATAGCCTTGGCGACATCTTCGGCGCCGTCGAGAACGCGGAGTTCGAGCTGGAACTCCTCTTTTTCGCCGGGCTCGAGCTGGCGGAGGGTCCCGGCTTCGCGCTCGCGCTTGCGGCCATCGACCTTGCAGTTGCCGGGCTCGATGCCGAGGACGAAGTGACCTTCGCCGGTCATCTTCCACTCGATGAGCTGCGGCAGCGTGTCGGCGCGGTAGGTCATTTCAACGGCGAAGTCGCGGTCGGTGTCGTCGCTGACGAGGACGATGCGCACCAACCCGTCGGCGCCGGGGGCGATCTTGTGGTAATAGACGCGCTCTTCAATGCCCCGGGTGGGCGGCTCAAAGTGGTTCCAGTTGCCGATGCGGCTGGAAGCAAAGTCAGTGCGGCCCTCGACTTTGTTGGCGGGAGTGTAGATGCGGCTGCGGTCGGTGAGCAGCGGGAAGCCGAAGTTGCAGTGGTAGAGCATCATGAGCGGGGTCTGCCAACTGGCCTGGTTTTCTACGGTGTCGTTGATGCGGAAGAAGCGGCCGGAGAGCGCGGCCTGGATGGTGCGATGCAGGACGAGGTTGGGTCCGAAGACCTGGGCCTCGCGGACTTTTCCGGAGATGGTGAAGAGGAGTTCGTCGCCCTTCCACTCTTCAGACCAGTTGACCTGTTCGGCGGGGGTGTTGGAGATGGGGCCGTGCTGGCCGAGCTGCTGGCCCTGATCCTCTGACGGAGACCCGGCGGTGGAAAGGCCGCAGGTGGCGACGAGGCCGCCGGCGAAGGTTTTGAGCCACTCGAGCCTGTCGGGGTCGTAGTAGGCGGGATGAACGACGCCCACGGGCGAGTGCCAGCAGAGGGAGCGGCCTTTATAGCTGGCCTCAACGACGTCAAGGCCTTTCTCGGGCGAGACGAGAAATTCGAAGCCGGTGGCGGTTTTGACGCGCAGAGCGGTGACGCCTTTGGATTTGCCGTCGCAGTACTCAAAGCGGGTGATGCCGCCGAGTTGCGAGAGCGAGCCGATGCGCTCGAGCAGTTCAGCTTTGGACCATTGCTTGCCCCATAGTTGCATTTTCTTGTCTCCTGTTTCAGTGCGCAAAAAGCGACCGGTTGGGTTGCGAAGCGATTGTAGGGGCTAGCGTCTGGCCGCGACCGAGCCGATTTCGTGTGCGTAGACTTGCCAGCCCAGATAGTGGCGCAGAGCTTCAACGACGCCGGGGGCTACGGAGCTGAGGCTGACGGAGACGTGGTGCTCGAAGTTCTGCTCGCAGATATAGCGAAGCAGGTCTTGCAGGCGCGGAATGTGGACGACGCCGATGCCGCCCCATGTGGGAGCGGGGTCGGGGATGGACTCGCCGGCGGCGGCGTAGGCGGTGAGCGTGCCGGTAACGTCGTCGGTGTTTAGGCGCAGGAAGGTCATGGGGCCGGTCTTGATGCGGCCCTGCAAGGTACCCCAGGTGTTGCCCTGGCCAGAGACGATTTTGAGCATCTCGTGGGTGTCCATCTTTGTGGGCTCGGAGTAGAAGTACTGGGGGAAGTTGGAGCAGTGGAAGATGACGCACTTGTCGTCGTCGTCTTCGTAGTTATTGTTCCAGTCGACGATGGCGGAAGGGGTCCCGGAGGCGAGCTGGAGGACGTACATGGCGATGGCGCCGGCCATGTCGACTTCGCAGGCGCTGGGCAGCAGGCCGTTGCTCATCATGCTCATGACGGTGCAAGGGACGACGCCGAGCAGGTCCTGGAGGGAGTTCCAGCACTGGACGGCGCTGCCAACGAGCTGGTTCTCGGTGATCCAGCTTTCGACGACGAGGGCGAACTTGGCCATGTTGAGCAGGTTGGCGAGCGGGGCCTGGCCCACGTCGGTATAGCCCTGGATGGCCTTGAGACGGGCCTGAACCTGCGGGTCGTCGTCTTTGAGTTTGGAGATGCGGCCCATGACGTCGGCCATGTCCAGCGTGTCAACGGAGATGCCGGCGTGCTCGAGAAGTTTTTCGCTGTAGCGGACGGAGTTGAAGGGGCCGGGACGCGCGCCGATCTGACCGAAGCGGACATTCTTCATGCCGCGGACGACGCGGCAGGTTGCGCCGAAGTTGGCCAAATCTTGAAGAAAGCCGGGCGAGTTGGGAGCGGCGGTGTGTTTGGTGGTGAGGGTGAAGGGGATGTTGTATTGGGAGAGATTGGAGCAGACCGAGAACTTTCCGCAGAAGGCGTCGCGGCGCGAGGTCATGGCCAGGCGATCGACCGAATCAGGGAAGGCGTGGACGAGGACCGGGACTTTGAGGCCAGAGAAGCGGATGGCGTTGGCCACGCCGCGTTCGTCGCCGAAGTTGGGCAGGGTGACGAGGATGCCGTCGATCTTGTCGGCGTTGCGCTTGAACAGCTCGGCGCAGGCGTTGGAGTCTGGGAAGGTTTCGACGGTGCCGAATTTGCTGTCTTCAGGGGTGAGGCAGATGGTGTCAAAGCCCTGGTTGTGGAGCAGGGCGAGGATTTCTTCGCGGCCGTCGCGGGCCACGCTGTCAGGGAAGATTCCCCGGTTGCCGACGATAACGCCTAGGGTAGTGCGGCTCATGGATTAGCTCCTTTGGTTCGAGTTCGGCGCTTGCGGCGAAGTTGAGTGGCCGTAGAGGCGGTGTGCGAGTTCTTTGTATTTCGCGAAGAGGTCGCTGTACTGGCTTTGGCTCTCTGGGCGCGGCTCAAAGACGCGGCCCGCGGGGACCATTGCGGCAATGGCTTCATGCCAGCTTGAGTAGGCATTGACGCCCATGCCGGCGCAGATGGCCGCGCCACGGGAGCTGGCTTCACCAGGGACAGCGACGACGGAGCGTTGGTAGATGTCGGCTTTGAGTTGGAGCCAGACGTCGGAGCGGGCTCCGCCGCCCATGGCGAGGATGCGGCGGACGGGCTTGCCGAGGGACTCGAGAATTTCGAGGTTCCAGCGCATCTCGTAGCAGACGCCTTCGATTGCGGCCTTGACGAGGTCGCTGTGGGTGGTGGAGCTGGTGAGTCCGTGAATGGAGGCGCGGGCTTCGCTCTCGAGCCAGGGCGTGCCGGTGCCGAGGAAATAGGGGAAGAAGAAGAGGCCGGTCGGGGCGTCGGGCACGGTGGAGAGCATGAGTTCGTAGGCGGATTGGCCGGTGGCGGCGGCCTGGGCTGCGTGGTGAAGATTGCAATTGTCGCGGAGCCATTTGAGGGCGATGCCTCCGTTGCCGTAGGCGAGCGTAAGGAATTGGCCGGCGATGGCGTGGCGCTCGCAGGGCAGGTTGGAGGCGAGGCCGGCTTCAGAGAGAAGCGGCTCGGCGGAGGGCGCGCTGATGCATTCAAACGTCCCAGTGCCGTCGGCGACGGTGCCAGCCTGCTGGGCTCCCGCGCCGAGAGAGGCGCAGGCCTGGTCGTGGCCGCCGGTGGACCAGACCATGCCAGGAGAGAGGCCGAGTTCAAAGGCGATGGCAGGAGCGGCGATGCCGACGGGCGTGCCGGAGGGCTGGACGCGGGAGAGCTTGCTGGCGGTGATTCCGGCGAAGGCGAGGAGTTCGGGCGCCCACTGGTTGCTGTGGATGTCGAGGGCCATGGTGCGCGAGGCGAGCGGGCTGCTGATGGCGGGCTCGATGCCGAGGCGATGGTAGACGTAATCCTCAAGGCAACAGAAGCAGGCGGCCTGGGCGAAGAGTTGCGGCTGATTGTTGCGCAGCCAGGCAATCTTGGGCAGGGTGTACATGGGATGCGGGGGAAGGCCGGTCTGGCGGTAAAGGGCGGATTTTCCGAACGAGGCGGAGAACGCGTCCATCTCCGCGCCGGCGCGGGAGTCAATGTTCAGCAGGATGTTGCCGAGCGGGTTTCCGTTGCGGTCAAGGGCGAGGAAGCTCTCGCCCTGGCTGGAGATGGAGGCGGCGAGAAGCGGGGCGCGGTGGGGGCGGCAGACTTGAGAGATTCCGTTGCAGACGGAGCGCCAGAAGAGCTCGGCATCGAGCTCGGCGCGGCCAGAGTTGACCACGGCGCCCTGGACCTCGGTGGTGACAGAGGAGAGGCATTGGCCGCCTGTGGCGTATATGGCGACCTTCAGGTCAGAGGAACCTATATCGAGGGCAAGAAAGGCCACGTTCGCACTGTCCTTGATTCTGAAAACGTTAACATTATGGTCGGCTCGCAGGGTTTGTCAAGGAAAAGTATGGGGCAGCGGTCAGGCGTGGCGGCTGCCACGGAATCCGTAGTACACGATGAAGAGATAGCAGAGGGCGGGAATGACAAAGGCGTAGTGAATGCCGATGCGGTCAGCCAGCGCGCCCTGAATAACGGGCAACGTCGCCGGGCCGATGACGCCGAGGAAGAGGATGCCGGAGCCCTGGCTGGTGAACTTGCCCAGACCGTCAATGGCCAGGGTAAAGATGGTGGGAAACATGATGGAGTTGAAGAGGCCGACGAGGATGATGCTGGTCATGGCGACAGCGCCGGTGGAGGCGATGGTGATGCAGACGAGAAGTGAGGCCACCACGGCGCACAAGCCGAGGAGCGTCCCGGGACGGATGCGGCGCAGCAGCGCGGAGCCGATGAAGCGGCCGACCATGGCGCCGGTCCAGTAATAGGTGGCAAAGCGGGCGGCGCGGACGGGAGCGAGGCCGCCGATCTCGGGCTGACCGAAGAAGTTGACGAGGAAGCTGCCGATGCAGACTTCTGCTCCGCAGTAAAGACCGATGGCGACCGCGCCGAGGACGAGGTGGCGGTAATTCCAGGCGCTCCTGGCGATTTGGCCGTTGATGAAGCGGTCGGCATGGTGGTCTTCAACTTCAGCGACGGCGGGCAGATGGAAGCGCCAGACGATGAAGGCGGAGATGAAGAGGATAGAGGCAAAGCCGAGATAGGGGAGCTTGACCGAGGAGAGCTCGACGAGACGCCAGGCGGCATGCTGCTCGGCATTGAGCGGGGTCGCGCCGGCGAGTTGATGCTGGGTGATGGAGAGAATGAGCAGTCCGCCGAGCCAGGGAGCGACGGCTGCGCCGAGGGCGTTGAAGGCCTGGGCGAGGTTGAGGCGGCTGGATGCGGTTTGCGGGGAGCCAAGCACCGCCATGTACGGGTTGCAGGTGACCTGAAGCAGGGTGACGCCGGAGGCCAGGACAAACAAGGCGACCAGGAAGAGCGGGTAAGAGGCGGCGACGGCTGCGGGAAAGAACAACAGCGCGCCGACGCCGGAGACGAGCAGGGCGACGACCATGGAGCTCTGGTAGCCGATGCGGCTGACGAGTCGGCCGGAAGGCAACGCCATGACCACATAGCCGGCAAAGAAGGAGAACTGAATGAGCATCGCCTGAGCGTAGTTGAGCGTGAAGGCGTTGCGGAAGTGGGGGACGAGAACGTCATTGAGTACGGTGAGAAATCCCCACAGGAAAAACAGAGAGGTGACCATGCCGAGGGCCGCTCGGTTGGCTACCGTTGTGCCGGGCGCGACCTGCCCGGTTTGGGCTGCGGGGAAGGGCATGGGAACTCTCTCTCTGTTTCAGAAGCTGCCAGGCATTTTTCAGGCCGCCGCTGGAGAAGATGCGGCGGCTGCGCTCATAAAGCCGTAAGTAATCATATGACATACGAAGAGGTGGGCGTCATCCATGCATCCCGTGTGGGGATGGCCGACGGCGATGTTGATGCCGGCCAGGGGGCGAACTCGGCGCTATAGCAGCCGGTCTAGCCGGAGACGCGGCGGAGTGAATCAGGACTTCAGAGCGGCTGCCGCGAGTAGCGGATCACTTCAACGCGGGACATGGCGATGAGGCCTTCTTCGACCATGGTGTCGAGATGAGGCAGCAGCTTCTCAATCTGCTCTTCGGTGTCGACGATGGTGAGCTGGATGGGCGCATCTTTTGAGAAGGTGAAGTGGCTGGCGTGGTGGATGCGGGTACTGGCGCCGAAGCCCTCGATACCGCGATAGACGGTTGCGCCGGCGATGCCGAGTTCAAGGCACTTGGCCACGATGGCCTCATGCAGGGGCTTGCCCTGCCATTTATCGTCTTCGCCGAAATGGATGCGCAGCATGCGCGCCGCGAACTGCTCTTTCATGATTGCGCCTCCGCGGAAGCTGAGCCTGCTGCTTGAGATTTGGCGTCGACGTCGAGGGCGCGATACGAATACTTGATGATGTCAACGTCGGAGAGAACCACGAGGCCCTCCTCGACCATCTGCTCGACAAGGGGAAGAAAGGCGCGCAGCTTCTCTTCCCTGTCGACGGCCGAGATCATGATGGAGCTGTCGTGGGCGAGGTGAAGGGGCTTGTCTTTGTGGAGGTGGCGATGCGCGCCGTAGCCGAGGATGCCGCGATAGACGGTTGCGCCGGCGATGTCGTTGGCGCGCATGGCTTCAACGAGGGCTTTGTAGAGGGGCTTATCTTTCCAGCGGTCGGCCTCGCCGAAGTAAATGCGCATCATCTTGGCCTTCCCTTCGATTTTGAGATGCGCGGGCGGGGTTGGCTGCTTTGGCTTTGAAACCTGGGCGGGTTTGGCGACTGTGGTCTCCTGGATTTCGATCATGCCGCTGCCGGCCATCTCTTCCAACTTGCCGAGCAGTTCGTCCACCTTCTCGCGCGACTCGATGAACTCGATTTTGAGCGGGAGATGGTCGGAGATTTCAACGATGGCGGCGGAGTGCATGTGGTGGTCCGCGCCGAATCCGGCGATGCCCTTGAGGACGGTTGCGCCGGCGACGCCGCGATAGAAGAGGAAGTCGAGGATGCTGGAGTAGACGGGGACGCCGTGATGGGTTGCGCCCTCGCTCAAATAGATGGAGACTTTTACCGCCTTGCCGGGAGTCAGCATGGGTCCTCCGTTAGGAGTGTAGCGCGGGTTTGCGAGGGGGGCCTAGAGAGCGAGGGGGCCGGCCGCTGAAGGCGAACGCGCTGTTGCTGTGGGCGCATCAGAGGATCTCCGCCAACAAAGAGCCACCCCAGACGGCGGCGAGGCCCAGGACGAGACTACCCACGGCATAGAGGGCGGCGATGGCGAACGCGCCGGAGCGGATGTTGGAGAGCGTCTCCCACTCGTAGGTGGAGAAGGTGCTGTAGGCGCCAATGAAGCCGATGGGGACGAGGAATCGCCAGCCGGTGTTGAGATCGGCGCGGCGAGCGAGGAAGGAGAGCGAAAAGCCGATGATGACGCAGGCGGTGAGGTTGATGACGAAGGTGCCGTAGGGGAATTTTGTTCCCATGCGGTTCGCGATGGTGGAACCGACCCAGTAGCGGGCGATGGAGCCCAGCGCCCCGCCCACTGCGATCAAGAGGTATTTCTGCAACGCTGTTCCTCTCCCTGAATCAATGCACGATCATGACCGGGCAATTGGCGAACTTGAGAACACGCTCTGAATTTGAGCCTAGCATCCAGCGATGGAGGATGGTGTGACTGCGCTTGCCCATGACGATGAGGCTGGCCTGGATGGTGTCGGCACGGTGAATGATCTGCTCGGCAGGATGGCCGACGGCAATCTCGGTCTCAAGTTCGATCCCCTTGAGTTTAGCGCGTTCGCGCACGGGGGCGAAGCTGCGCTCGAAGCGCTCGCGGCCGTCTTCAAGGACGGCGTTGAACTCCGCGCTCTCGGCGGGCTCGGGCGGACGGATGACGGCCAGGACGAAGAGCTTTGCTTTCATGTCCGCAGCCATCGACAGGGCGACATCGAGGGCGTGCTCGGCATGCGGAGAGGCATCGAAGGCGACGAGGATTCTTTGAAAACCGACAAAAACTGCGCTTCCCATGGCGAACCCCTAGCTTTCTTCCGCGGCGACTGGCCGCTGGATGGGCTGCTCCGCTTCTTTGCCGGGATGGGCGTGGGGCAAAAGGTGGCGGGGCAGGAAGAACGAGTTGGCAATGACGGTGGGGATGACGGCGCTGGCAATGACCGTGCCCACCAGGTAAGAGTACTGGGCCTGGGTGATGATCTGATGATTGAGCCCGAACAGTGCAGAGATGGTGCCGAAGGTAAGGCCGGTGGACATCATGAGCGTGTAATAAGCTCCGGAGTTGCCGTGGTAGCGGTGCAGGCGGACGGCGGGGTAGACCGCAACCGCTTTGAATGTGGATTTGGCAAGGAACAGGACAAGCAGGGTGAGCGGGGCGGCGACGATGGCCGGCACCGAGACAAAGGAACCGGCGCGAATGAAGTAAAAGGGCGTGAGCAGGCCGAAGGTGAGCGTGCGCAGGCGGCGGATGAGGGAATGGTCTTTGCCGACGGCGCCTGCCAGCACCATGCCGATCATGTAGGCGGGCAGGACGGCTTCGCTGCCGGCCCACAACGCAAGGCCGCCCATGGCAAAGAGGAAGAAGAGGATGTATTTTGCTTCGAGCTCTGAGACGCGACCGCCGTATTTGCGGAAGAACCAGGGAGTGAGAAACGGCAGGGTGACGAAGACCGCGATGGAGACCACGACAAAGATGAGGGTCTTGACGGTGAACGGGGAGAAGATGAGGCCAAGGGCGATGACGGTTCCCAGGTCGTTGATGAAGCAGGCGGCGAGGATGGATTTGCCGTACTCGGTGACGTTGAAGCCGAGCTCAAGCATGACGGCGTAGACGACGGCGACGGAGGTGGTGGACAGCGCGACGCCGCAGAGCCAACTGGGCATGACAGACCAGTGGAGAAGGTAATGGGCAATAGCCGTGCAACCGAGGAAGGGACCGAAGAAGCCGGCCAGCCCGATGACCGACGCCTCGCGCCACTTGGTTTTGAAGACGACGGGATCGAGTTCGGCGCCGGCGAGGAAGGTGAGCACGATAGCGCCGGTTCCGGCGAGAAAGGCGATCCACTGGGTGTTGCCCAGCAAGCCGCCGGGGGCGAGGAAGGCACCGATGACGAGTTGGGCGACGGTGCCGACCACGATCTCAGAGAGGGCAGTGGAGATTTTGAACCATATGGCCAGCAGGGTGGCGGCCAGCGCCAGGCCAACCCAGAGCGCAGAGAGTGCCCAGGTGTTCATCATGAGCAGGTGCTCCTAATTTGTCATTCAGGGAGCTTGCCGGGACATGACGCCGCGACAGGGTTCCCTGTCAGGAGTCATCATCTGTCCGGCCGAGTGGAAGGGACAGCGGTTTAAGCATTTTCGGGATCAAGGCAGACCGAAACCACGCGGCCAAGTGGCTTTTTCCTCAAGGAAAAGCCACCCGGCACTCCCCTCAAAACGGCTACGTGTATCCCGAAAAATGCTCTAAGGGTGAACTCCTTCACCACAACCAACACGCCAGTAGACACCGTTTCCATGGTGGTGTCAAGAAGCCGGATTTGACGATAAACTGGGTTTACCGCGTCGGGATCCGCAACCTTGAATCCAGGTTTCAGGTTCCAGACGAATAGAAACGGTTGCATGGACCTAAAGACCAAGATCCTTCCGGTTGTCTTGTTCCTCCTGTTGCCCGCCTGGCCGTGCCTTCCCCAAGCCGATTTGCAACAGGGCCGTGCGCACTCTGCTCCACGGGCAAGAGTGATTGTTTTTGTGCATGGCCTGCACGGGAGCCACGAGTCATGGCGGGCCGCGAACGGCGCCTACTGGCCGGATATGGTTCGCACCGACCCGCGCTTTGCCTACTCCGACGTTGAAGTTGCGGAGTATCCCACGCCGGCGTCGAATGGCAGGATGTCGAGCGTGCAGTTGGCCGACGCGCTCTTCGCTCACCTCAGGCAGGATCACGTCTGGGAACATCGCGAGGTGGTTTTCATCGCGCATAGCCTGGGCGGGATCCTGGTTGAGGAGATGCTGTTGAAACATCCCGCGGAGGCAGCGCGAGTGAGGTTCATCGTGTCGTACGGAACCCCGCACGAGGGCTCGCTGGTTGCCCGGATCGCTTCTCTTTACGACCGTGATCCGCTGCTCAACGATTTGAGCGATGCGGGCGATAACACTCTGCTGACGCAGTTGGAGGGCAACTGGCGCGGGCGCGCTTCCGTGAATGGCATTCATCGGTTCTGCGCATATGAATCGGAAGACACGGCGCCGCAAGATGGGATTGGCCGCTATTTGAGAACCCATGCCCGCGTGGTGAGCTACTTCAGCGCGACGTATGGATGCGATGTGACCACGCCGCCGCAGGAGATCCATGCGGATCACGTGAACATGATCCGGCCATTGGACCGGAAGTCGACGGCTTACGATTTTTTCTACCGCGTTTACCGGGACAACCCGATTCTCGAGGAACGAACGGTTACGCGAGACAACGTGATCGCGGGCCTGCAGGCTGGCTGCGGCCGAAGCAACGCGAATAGCGACTTGCAGGTCCCGGTGGCGCTGGATAGCGCATTGCGCGAGCGAGTGGTTGCGGCGGCTGCCTCGTTGATCGATGCAGCGAATCTTCGCGACGTGGATCCAGACCCGCCGGTAGTGACGAGGGTTGACCCGAACGGCGTAGCCCATGTGTCGTACGGCTTCAGCGGGCCAGGCAGGAAACTCTTTGCTTGCCTCGGCGGCGCGCGCGCATCGCTGAAGATTGAGTTCACTATCGACCAGCAGGTACCGGTTCGCGAGCCGCAGAATTGAAGCTACAGCATTTTCTGCAATTTCCGGCGGACAGGCCGGAGTCTCGCACGCTACGAAAGCCTTATGGGTTCCCGTCTAAGATTGGGAGTGACGGCGGCGCAGCGACAGTGCGATTGAAGCGGCAGTACCGGAGTGCCGATAAGCCCATAGGAGTGAGCCATCGCGCCGGCTCACAGGCGGGTGCGCCACGATGGGTTGGCGCATTTCACGCGATTGAAACACACGCACGCTTGAGTGCGTCGAACGATTTGGTGCGGCAGTCGGCGAAGCCGTATACTCAGTAGCCGTGCAGGGCCGGCCAAGCGGGCGTGCAGCAGCGGTTTCCCTTCGGGGCAGGAGCAGGACGGATGTCTGGGATTACGCCGATTCATGCATCGGATCTGGAATTTGATCACGGCACTTTCGATTCGGCATTGTTTGCCGCGCAGACGCTGGCCAATTGGCAGGCGCTGGCGGCGGTGATTGACCATACGCTGCTGAAGCCGGAGGCTACGCGCGAGCAGGTGGAGAAGCTGTGCGATGAGGCCATGCGCTACGGGTTTGCCTGCGCCATGGTGAACCCTATGTGGGCTTCGACGGCGGTACATCTGGTTTCAGGAAGCGGCGTTCCGGTGGGGGTGGCAATTGGATTTCCGCTTGGGGCTTCGCTGGTTTCGACGCTGCGGCAGGAGGCGGTTGCGCTGACTCGCCTGGGCGTGCGCGAACTGGATATGGTGATGCCGGTGGGACAACTGAAGAGCGGCAATTATCAGGCGGTTCAACGGACGATTCATGCAGTGGCTACAGTGGCGCACCATCATGGGGCGCTGCTCAAGGTGATTCTCGAGACCTGTCTGCTGAATGTGGAGGAGAAGCTGCGCGCCTCGGAGATTGCGATCCAGGCGGGGGCGGATTTCATCAAGACTTCGACTGGATTTTCGACAGCGGGCGCCAGCGCGGCAGACGTGGCGCTGATGCGGGGCGTGGCCGGAGCGCGCGTGGGGGTAAAAGCGGCGGGCGGCATTCGCACGCTGGCGGATGTGAAGGCGCTGCTTGAGGCCGGGGCTAATCGCATTGGGGCATCGGCGTCGGTGGCGATTGTGCGGGAGCTGGAAGAGCAGCAGACAGTGAACAGCTGACAGGTTACAGATGACAGCTATTCTCGGCTCTACGGAAAGCTGATCCCGCTCAGACGACCTTCGAATCTTGATCCCGTCAAACCGTTAACTGTCATCTGTAACCTGTAATCTGTAATCTGCTCTTTGCGGTATCATTCCCTTCGACACGTATGACGGATTCTTCCTCATCTCCGCAGGAACGGCACGAGTTCGAGGGCGACTATCGCCCGGCGGACCCGGCGAACCCGTTGGCGCATCTGGATCCGCTGAATATCCGGGTAGAAACGGCGGATGTGGCCTACATGATGCAACTGGCCGATGCGCTGAACACCACGCTGGACTTGCAGACATTACTGGTGCGCACTTCAGAACTTGTGCGGGCGGTGATTCACTACCGCATCTTCGCCATCCTGCTGTTGAACGACCGCACACACGAGCTGCGGATGCGCTACCAGATTGGGCACACACCCGAGGTGGAGAAGGCGCGGGTTCCGATCGGGCAAGGGATTATCGGCCAGGTGGCGCTGACGCGGGAGCCGATCCTGATCAACGATGTATCGACGGCAGAACATTATATTTCGGTCAATCCCGACGTGCGCTCTGAGCTGACGGTGCCGCTGATCGCCAAGAACCGGCTGATTGGCGTGATGGACCTGGAGAGCGAAGAGGCAGGCTACTTTCAGCCCGAGCACCTGCGGCTGCTGACGCTGACGGCGTCGCGGATTGCGCAGGCGATTGAGAATGCGCGGCTGTATTCGCGGGTTTCGCGGCAGGCGCACACGCTTGAGGTGCTGAACGAGATTGCGACGGAGCTGGGTTCGATCCTCGAACTCGATCCGCTGCTGGAGCGGGTGGGGCAATTGTTGCGGCGGCTGATCGACTACCAGATGTTTACCGTGATGCTGCTGGACGAGAAGGGCGAGACGCTGATTACGCGCTACGCGTGGCGGTTCGGGTTTGCGCACGCGCCGCTGCGGCGATTCTCAGTGACCAGCGGGCTGGTGGGCGCGGCGGTGCGGGAGTGGCGGCTGATTAACGTGCCCGACGTACGCAAGGACGCGCGGTATCTGCCGATGAATGCGGAGACGCGGTCAGAGCTGATTGTGCCGCTGTTCTACAAGGGGCGCATCATCGGCGTGCTGGACCTGGAGCACACGCGGGCGGGCTTCTTTAACGAGGAGCACGAGCGGGTGATGACGACGCTGGCGGCGCAGGTGGCCATCTCGATTGAAAACGCGCGGCTCTACCAGGCGGTAAGGCGGCAGGAACGGCAACTGGAGAAAGACATCACCATGGCGCGGGAGGTGCAACTGCGCCTGCTTCCATCGGAGTCGCCGGTACACGAGCATGCGGAGATGGCGGTGCGGTTTTTGCCGGCGCGGGCGATTGGCGGCGACCTTTACGATTTTGTGGACTACGGACCGGGGCGGACGGCGGTGGTGCTGGGCGACGTGAGCGGCAAGGCTGCGCCGGCGGCGCTGTTTGCGGCGCTGGTGAGCGGCATCATGCGCTCGGCCGCGCTGCACCGGCCAGAGCCGGCGCGGATGCTGGAGCTGCTGAACAACGCGCTGCAGGAGCGGAAGCTGGAGTCGCAGTACGTGACCATGCTGTTTGCGGTGTGGGACGACGAGAGCCGGACCTTGCGGGTGGCCAACTCAGGCGCCGTGCAGCCGGTGTTTTGCCGGGCGGGCCAGTCACACACGATTCAGGCGGAGGGGTTTCCGCTGGGGTTGTTCCCGAACGTAACTTATGAAGAGCTGAGCGTGATGACCGAGCCGGGCGACGCGATTGTGTTTGTGTCGGACGGAATACTGGATGCGGAGAATGCGCAGGGCGAGATGTATGGGCAGGAGATGCTTTCGGGGTTGTTGTGCAGCCATCGCGACCGGCCGGCACAGGAGATTGCCGACGCCATTCTGGCGGATGTGACGCGCTTTCAGGGCGGGCACAACCGGTTTGATGACGAGACGATTATTGTGTTGAGGGTGCGATAGAAAAGCAGTGGTTAGTGGTTATTGGTTAGTGGTTATTGATCCGGCAACAAAATACTGTCATGCAGCATAGGCGATTTTCGGGTCTTCGAAAAACGATTTGATCCTTTCGGGATTCTTTTCGATTGCCGTCATGTGTTCGGTGGCCG
>Ga0302320_10011241_pt1 | contig 18990 bp, 10 predicted proteins | sample Bog_T0_3_FD_202130 | JGI IMG/M metagenome (GOLD analysis project Ga0302320, IMG submission 202130) | Peat permafrost microbial communities from Stordalen Mire near Abisko, Sweden - Bog_T0_3 | ecosystem: Environmental > Terrestrial > Soil > Wetlands > Peat | place: Sweden: Abisko, Stordalen Mire...
TGCGACGGCCAACGGCACCGCCACCACGGCGGGGGTAAATTATGTGGCGACCAACGGCGTCCTGAATTTTGGGACCAACCAGACGGCGGCTAGTTTTACGGTCCGCTTGATTGACGATGGTGTTCAAGATCCCATTCCTTTCAACTTCATCGTGAGTCTGTCGAATGTGGTGAACGCCACGTTGGGGGCGCCGAGTAACGCCATCGTGCAAATTCAGGATGCGCAAACGTTCAACCGTCCACCCGGTTCGGTTGACACCACCTTTAGCCCGGTTGGTGTGAATGGCGATATTGCGGGGATGGCGCTGCAGGGGACGAACATCATGGTTGCCGGAAGTTTCCAATTTGTCGGCTCAACCCCGCAGAATTATGTGGCGAGGTTAAGTGGAGTGGATGGGTCGATGGATAGGTCATTCTTGACTGGCAGTGGCGGTCCGAATGCCCCTGTGCTTTCGGTTCTCAACCAAACCGATAATCGATTGCTGATTGGCGGATCCTTTACGACCGTGAACACGGTGAGTGACAGCTCTCTGGCACGGTTGATGACCGACGAAACGCTGGATAGCAGCTTCAGCATTGGTTACGGCGCAGTGGGGAGCGTCAATGCACTGGCGGAAACGTTTGTCGGCGGTTCGCGTCAGTTGTACGTCGGGGGAACCTTTGGGAAGTTCAACGGCGCCACGTCTTCGGACTTGGTGCGGTTGAATAACAACGCAAGCGTGGATACCGGGCTCGCTACCGGTACCGGATTCGATGGCACGGTTTATGCCTTGGCCGTATATCCCACGAATTCACTTTTTGCCGGCAAAGTGCTGGTGGGTGGAGCATTCGCTCATTACCAAGGTCTGGCCCAGAATCATTTAGTTCGGTTGAATCAAGACGGGTCCGTGGACCAAACCTTCCAGATCGGCGCCGGCGCCAATGACATCGTTAATTCCCTGGCCATTCAGCCGGACGGACGGGTGCTGGCGGGCGGAAACTTCACGAACTTTAATGGCACGGCCATTAACCGGATTGTGCGGCTCAATAGCGACGGTTCATTGGATGCAAACTTCCTGGCGAATGTTGGCAGTGGCGTGAATGGAGTGGTCAGTGCCATCACCATTCAACCGGATAATCGCATCCTTTTGGGCGGCCAGTTTACCTTGGACAACGGCATCACGCGGAATTCTGTCACGCGTTTGCTGCCGAACGGAGCGGTGGATACGACGATCAACTTCGGCACGGGAGCGGATGGCGCGGTAAACGCGATCATCGTTCAACCGGCTGACGGAATGATTATCCTCGGTGGTGCCTTCACCCATTACGATGGTCAATCTTACAATCATATCGTTCGTATTTACGGTGGTTCCATGGTTGGCTCGGGTTCGTTCCAGTTCAGTTCGGCTGAATATTATGTTAATGAAAACGGCTCCTTCGCTGGTATCACGATACTTCGCGAAGGCGGGACGAGTGGCACCAACGCCGACGGTAGCGGCGATGTTTTTGTCCAATTCTCCACCAGCAACGGACAGAATGTGGTAAACGGGGTGAATTATATTGGTGTCAACACGAACGTTGATTTCTCGCCGGGAGAAGTCAATCGCGAGGTATTCGTGCCGGTCCTTGACGACGGAGTGGTTAATACCAATCCCATGAGCGTGAATTTGGCCCTATCGAATCCCACACCGCCAGCCGGATTTGGTTCGCAATCCACCGCCACCCTCGTGATTTCCAACGTGGATTCGGCGGTCAGCTTCCAGCAAACCGTATTCAGTGCCCGCAAAACGGATGGTTTTGCCAATATTGATATCACCCGCATTGGCGGCAACAGCGGGACCTGCTCCGTTGGATTCTTTACGACCACCAATGGCACGGCGCTCTTGGGTACGGATTATCTGGCCACGAACGGCACCTTGACCTTTGTTCCCGGCCAATCGGATGCGATCATTCAGGTGCCGATAATCAATAACAACATCCTGGAAGGAAATACCACCGTTGCGATGTGTCTCACGAACGCCTTTGACACGCTATTATATAATCCCTCCAATGCGACGCTGATTATTCAAGATACCGTTTCCACCCCGGGCGATATTCGTTTTCTGACCAATAACTTCTATGTGACGAAGACGGATGGCACCGCCTCATTATCTGTGATTCGGACCAACGGTAATGGATCGTTTGGCAACGTCTCGGTCAGTTACTACACCGTTCCCGGCACTGCGCTTAACAATGCCAACTATCTTGCCCAGAGTGGTGTGTTGACCTTTTATCCCAACGACACGGTGAAGACGATTAATATCCCGTTGGTCGCCAACAGTCTTGTCCAGGGCACAGTTAATTTCTCGGTGGTTCTCACCAATGTCAATGGTGGCGCCAATCTTGTGGCTCCGTCCACCGCCGTGGTCAATATTCAGGATAGCAATGTGGGCTTCAGCTTTGTGGCTGCCACCAATTATGTGAGCGAAACAAATTCGTATGGCGCCATCTTCGTCCAGAGAATCGGCAACCTGAACGGGGTTTATCAGGTCAATTACGCGACCACGAATAACGGTACTGCCATTCCGGGTGTCAATTACACCCCGGTCAACGGTACTTTCACCTTCCAATCTGGTGAAACGTTGAAATCGATTGATGTTCCACTGATCGATGATCCGCAAGTCACCGGCAACCTGACCTTTGGTGTCAATTTGACAGGCACCAACGGTTCCCAAGTCGTAGGCATAACGAATGCAATTGTTATCGAGCAGGACGGTGACGCCGGATTCAGCTTTACCAACGCAAATATGAGCGTGTTTAAGAAAGATTTGAAAGCGGTGGTAACGGTGATCTGTTCGAATCCTGGAATTGAACCGGTATTAACCACCACGAACGTCATTCCGTTGTCCGTCAAATATGCGACTACTGACGGTACGGCTGTTTCCGGGGAAGATTATACGGGCGTGTCCGGCACGTTGGTCTTCACGAACGGGATTGGCACAAACACGATCATCGTCCCGATCATCAATAATCAATTGGTGCAGGGCGATCGCAGTTTCTCAATTGCGCTTTCGAGCCCGACGAAGCCCGGCCAATTAGTGGCACCGTATGTCCAAACCATCAAGATCATTGACAGCAATTCCGGCTTGAAATTCTCGGCGCCGTTTTATACGGCAAATCGTACCAACGTCAACGCATTGATCACGATCTTGCGCACGGACAATACGAACCTGACCAGCACCGTGAAGTTCACCACGGCCGATGGCACGGGTGTGGCCGGTCTCGACTACATTCCGACCAACGGTACGGCGGTATTTACCAACGGCGTGACCTCACAGTCTTTCCTGGTAACGGTCATTGCCAACAATACGGTTGAACCGGACAAGACGGTGCTGCTGGAGCTTTCTTCTCCCAACAATGGTATTCTCACCACTCCATATAGTGCCACACTCACAATTCATGATACGGCGGGTAGTTTTGTGGAATCAGCCGGTTCGGTTCTCACCGCCGAAAGCTTCGTCCCGCCGAATGGAATCATCGATCCGAACGAAACGGTCACGCTGCTGTTCGGGTTCCGTGCGGCTGGTGGCAATAATATTGGGAATCTCCAAGCCACCTTGCTGGCGACCAACGGAATCACCAATCCTTCGGGAACGCAATACTACGGTCCGTTGCTGGTAGGTGGCCCGGCCGTCTCACGTCCCTTCTCATTCACCGCCAAGGGGACCAACAGCCAGCCGATTACGGCGACGTTCAATCTGGCGGACGGCACCAATAATTTGGGAACCGCCTTGTTCAGCTACACTTTGGGAACCTGGACCCTGACGTTCTCGAACACGGCTTCGATTACGATCAACGATTTGAATATCGCGAGTCCGTACCCGTCATCGATTCTGGTCAGTAACTTGAACGGTCTTATCTATAAGACTACTGTGACCTTGACCAACTTGTCACACGGTTCGATCAGCGACGTGAACGTTCTGCTCGTCGCCCCGAACCAAAAGGACACGCTGCTCATGTCTCACGTCGGTGGTTCTGAGAGTGTGGCCAATATTACCCTTACCTTTGACGATGCGGCGACCAATTCGCTGCCCCAAAGCGGGTTGATCACCACTGGAACCAATAAACCGAGCGCTTATTACAGCCCTGGTTCAATTATATTCCCATGATCGGCAACAATTTAAAATTCAAACAATTTCCGGCCGCGGTTGTGGCTGGTGAGAGAACCTCAAGTCTTTAGCGTTTATGAGGAATTTAATGCGGAAGCAAGTTTTAACCATCGGTCTGGGAATGGCGTTGTCCACTTTGGCTGCCTTTGCGGCGGTCAACGGGCTGGCGCCCGTCAACGGGCATGTCCCGGCGGTTGTCCGGCAATTGACCTCCACGGGGGTGTTGGCGTCCACCAATTCGCTGCACCTGGCAATCGGGTTGCCGTTGCGGAATCAGGCGGCCCTCACAAACCTGCTGGAACAACTCAACGATCCGTCGAGCACCAACTTCCACAAGTTTTTGACCCCCGATGAATTCACGGCGGAATTCGGCCCCTCGACGGCGGATTACCAATCCGTAATCGATTTTGCCAATCAGAATGGCCTTGCGGTGACGGCCACTCATCCCAACCGCATGATCGTGGACGTCACGGCCCCGGTTGCCAATGTTCAAAAGGCATTGGGTGTCACCTTGCGTAATTATCCACATCCCAAGGAGGCTCGCACTTTCTTTGCGCCGGACTCTGAGCCCCTCCTGCCGGCGAACCTGCCGATCTTGCACATTAGCGGATTGGACAACTACCAAATTCCCCATCCCGCCTTGCACCTCCGGCCTGCTAATGTTACTTCGCCCTCCCTGGGCAGCGGGCCCATTGGGGGCTACATGGGAGATGACTTCCGCAAGGCTTATGTTCCTGGCGCAGCTTTGGATGGGACCGGGCAAACAGTGGGTTTATTGCAATTCGATTCCGGTTTCTACCAGAGTGATATCACAGCGTATGAAAAGCTGGCGGGCCGGCCCAACGTGCCCGTCATCCCGGTATTGTTGGACGGCTATAACGGTGGTCCGGGGGGCTCAGATGGAAATGGTGAAGTTTCTCTCGATATCGAAATGGTTATTTCCATGGCACCCGGGATATCAAAAATTCTGGTATTTGAAGGTGAGAACACCGACGATATTCTAAGTTCCATGGCGGCCAGTAATCAGGTGAGACAATTGAGTGCTTCGTGGAGTTATCCCATTGACTTAACGTCGGAACAAATCTACAAGCAGTTTGCAGCTCAAGGACAGACCTTCTTTAACTGTTCCCAGGATTTTGACGCCTGGGTGGGGCCGGTGTTCACTCCTTGCGACGACCCTTATATTACCATTGTTGGCGGCACGACGCTGACCACGTCGGACACCGGTGCCTTTTCATTTGAGTCCGTTTGGAACTGGGGCGACGGCCAGGGCAGCGGCGGCGGTATTAGCACGACCTATGGGATTCCCTCATGGCAGACCAACGTCAATATGAGTCTCAATGGCGGGTCAACCACCTGGCGTAATTTGCCGGACGTGGCTTTGACCGGTGATAATGTATTTGTCCTCTACGGCGGAGGGCTGGAGAATATTTTTGGCGGTACCAGTTGTGCCACTCCTTTGTGGGCCGGCTTCATGGCTTTGATCAATCAAAACGCATTGTCTCTCGGAGTAGCGACCAACGGCTTCGGGTTCATCAATCCTCTGCTTTATCGAATTGGTGAAGGTGCGAACTACACGAAGGATTTCCACGACGTTACGCAGGGCAATAATACCTGGCTTGGCAGCCCCAACCAATTTTATGCCACGACGGGCTATGATTTATGCACTGGGTGGGGTTCTCCGAATGGCACCAATCTAATCAATGCGTTTGTTAGCGTAGTTCCGCTTCATGTTTCCGCGCCGCTTCCGCCGTATGGTTCCACCTTATCCGCATTAAATGGCGGCAATCCCAACGGATTTTGGAACTTGTTTGTGGTGGATGACCAGATTCTCAATGCGGGCGTGATTGCCAACGGCTGGAAAATGACGCTGACCTTGGCCAATCCGGTCGGTCCCTCGGCGGACCTCGGGGTGGCAATGTCAGCCTCCGCCGCCACGGTGCTACCCGGCAGCAATTTGACTTATACTGTTACGGTCACGAATTTTGGGCCGTCCATTTCAACCAATGTGCAGGTGCAGGATTCATTGCCACCGGGAGTCACCATTATCTCCGCTGTTGCCGATACCGGTGCCGTGATCGACAATTCCAGTGCGGTCTCCTGGGATGTGGGAAATCTGGCGTCCGGTTCCGGCTCGAAAATTTTGGTGACCGTTACTGTTCCTGGTGTAATCGGTGCAATATATAACTATGCCCAAGTTGCGAGCAGTACGCCGGATTATAATGCGGATGACGATATCGCTTCGCTCAGCGTTAACGTCGGGACGCCCATACCATTCCAACTGACCGGCAGTTTTGTATTTAGCAGCGGAACCTTCCAATTTGGTATTAATGGCGGCTCGGGAAAAGTGGTGGTGGAAGCGTCGACGAACCTGATCAATTGGGTTCCGATTTACACCAATCCGGCGCCTTATACGGTTCCCTTTAACTTTACGGATCCAGCCGCGGGTGGTTACCAAGAGCGCTTCTATCGCGCCATCACGGTACCGTAAGCTGGCGGGCATGAAAGTTTGTGGTTTAACTGGCGGCGTCGGAATGGGCAAATCCACCGCCGCCAGTTTCCTTTTAAAAGCGGGCTATCCGGTAATCGACACCGACGATCTGGCGCGGGAACTCGTGCAGCCGGGCCAACCGGCACTGAGGGAAATACGTGCTGTTTTTGGGGACGGCGTTTTTGTCCCCGATGGAAGTCTTGATCGAATTGCGCTGGCGAAAATCGTTTTTTCCAGCACCCCGGCCCGGCACAGTCTGGAGTCCATTCTCCATCCGCGCATCCGGGAACTTTGGTTGTCCCAGATTGAGCGCTGGCGTGGTTCCGATCTGACGGTCGGATTCGTTGTTATTCCCCTGCTTTTTGAAACGAAAGCGGAAAGCCATTTCGACAGCATTCTTTGCGTGGGCTGTTCCGCCGGGCAACAGTGGCAACGTTTAAGCCGCCGCGGTTGGACGCCCGAACAGATCAAGCATCGCCAGGCGGCGCAGTGGACGATCGAAAAAAAGATCGCCCCTTCTGATTTTGTTGTTTGGACGGAGGGGGAACCTGAAGTAAGCAACGAACAATTGCGCCGTATCGTTTCCCGGCTTTGACCGCAGTTCGCGCCACGGGTTTAAATCGTTTTGATTTCGTCCGGGGTCAGTACCCGCCATTCGCCGGGGGGAAGGGTTCCGAGCCAAAAATTGCCGATTCTGACCCGGACCAATCGCAGAGTGGGGTGGCCGATGGCCGCCGTCATCCGGCGCACCTGCCGATTCTTTCCTTCCACCAATTCCAAGCCCAGCCAGCAGTCCGGCACCGATTTCCGAAATCGGATGGGAGGATTTCGCGGCGGCATTTCCGGTTGGGGCTCCAGTTGCCAAGCGCGGCAGGGCAGCGTCCGGCGGCCTTGAATGAGTACCCCATGTTGAAGTTGTTCCAACGCCGCAAGCGTGGGAATGCGCTCTACCTGGGCCCAGTACTCGCGCTCGTGCGCGTGGCGGGGATGCAACAGTCGTTCATTCCAGGCGGCCTCGTCGCTCAACAGCAATAACCCCTCTGAATCCGCGTCGAGCCGGCCGATGGCATAAACATCCTTGGGAAAACCAAATTCCGCCAGCGGGCGATTGGGCGAACCATCCGTGGTAAATTGCGACAATACCGCGAAGGGCTTGTGAAAGGCGATCAACATTTGTTTTACTTGAATTAAGGCGTCTGCGTTTCGGCAAAGCGCCCGCGCGGGCCGACATTTTTCAGGTCAAACGATCGGATTCCCAATCCCGTGGCCGGGGAATTGACCGGCAGTCGCACTCTGCCGTTGGTGAAATTATTAACCAAGGGATCGGCGATCAGCGAATGTTGATCGTGATGTTCCTGCCAGGTTGAAAATGATTTCCCCGCGAAGGTCAACTGGCTGGGGTTTGCATGCGAGCCGGTCTGCCAGTAGATGTTTCCATCCATGACAAAATGATCGCCGTTCCAGTTGTTGGCCAGAATGGGCTCCTTTTCGAACAACACGATATTGTTGGTGAAATCAAACGAGATATGGTTTTCGTCCCGCGTTCGCTGCAATTGCTGGTCCCGGCCATAGGCAAATAGGTTGTTCTTTACCAGGTTGGTCTCACCGTAATGTTGATGAAAACCGCCGTGGGTGGTGCTATAGACAATATTGCTCTCCGCCACAATGCCGCTGCTGCCTTCGTCAAAATAAATGCCCCAACCCCCGTACCGCAAGCCGGCGATATCATGCCATAAATTATTGGTGATCCGGGCGCCAGGCTGTTTCCCCAGCGTGTAGATTCCGCCCATGTCCGAGAGGATCGGTCCCGTTCCGTCCGCGAGTCTCCCGATATGATGGACGTGGTTGTATTCGACAATATTTCCGCCCGCCAATGCGGCCCCATAGCCCCAGGTCCAGCCGATGGAGATGCCGGTATAATAAAAATTGTGAATCGAATTGTGCGCAATGTGGTTGCTCGGAGATTGCCCGATCCAAAGTCCAATCGCGCTGGCAAAAGCCCGTCCGCCGTCGTGAATGAAGCAGTCGCTGATCTCATTGAACGCCGTCTGGTTATACGATTCCGTGACGATGCTCGTCTCCCCCAGTTTTATTCCGCCACCGCCGAGGTCGGCAAATTCACAATGACTGATCACGTTGCTGCGGCACCCGCGCGCTAATTCCAGTCCATAATCGCCCAAGTGAATAAACCGGCACTGCTCGATCCGGCTCGAAATCAATCCCGCGCCGCGGACGGCGCCGGCCACTCCGATAGCTGCCTGGTCAAAACCGCCGGCTTCAATATCCGAATTCATTGCCGGTGACCGGGTTGGCGCTGAATCCTGCGCAAAGAGCCAATGGGCGTGGGAAAAAGTCAGTCCCCGCAGGGTCAAATGATCGATAAATTCCTGCTGGTCGGGGTGGCCATTCAGGTTCAGCACGGTCGTGAGAACCGGGGCGATGACGGTTGAATTTGAAATGTTTTCGCCCGCACGCGGATAATAATATACTTTTCCGGCTTCCCGGTCGCAGGCCCATTCACCGGGCTGATCCAGAAATTCCGGCGCGCCTTCGATCCACCAGGGGTCGCCCGTTTCCATCTTGAATATGCTGCGCTTTCCGAAGGTGAGCACTCGCGAATTCGTGTCCATGTCAAAAACGGGCAGGTGTGATTCCACCCAGACATGCGTTTCGACCACTTCTGCGTCCGGCGGATGAGCCCAGGGCGTCAGATCGCCGGTTTTCCAGGCAAATTGAGACTGCCCCTGGTTCCACGGCGAACCGTTCGTAGTTCCCGGCACACTCTCAATGGAGTAATAACCCGTTTTGGGACGGCGGGCGCTTTCCGCCAGGCGGTCATTCACCCAAAGTTCGCGGAAAAACCAATGGTGATCCTTGGTCTCCGGCACGTCCGCCACCCATACCGGTTGGCCATTGAGAACCGCCGCTTGCCAGCCACCGATTATTTTTCCGCCGCTCAAAACAGGTTTTTCACCGGGAATAGCCGCAATAATTAAATCATGATCTGCCGGAGTCAACTCGATGGGGCTGGATAAAAAGTAAGTTCCGCCGTGAACCCAGATCGTGGCCTCAGCCTTAGAATTAGCACTTTGCCGCCACTGGCGCTCCGCTTCCAACGCCGCCTTCACTGAAGCCTTCGGGCCATTCGGACCGGCCGCTTTTGCGGAGATTCCGTTCCAATCATCATTGCCCCGGGGGGAAACAAAAAAGATCCCGGCTCCGGATTTAACTTCCGAAGCCGCGGAAATTCGGGGCGATAAGGCTGCGCCCCAGACGACCGCCGTAACCGCCAGCCATCGAGTCAGTTTATTCATAGCCTGGTGGCGCTGCCGGAATTCCGGTCGGGCGGAAGACTATCGTGGCAGAGCTTTCGCCGCGATGTCCCGCCGGAATTGGGCGCCTTCGAAAGTGATTTTTTCCACGGCTTCATAGGCCGCCTGCTGCGCCGATTTCAGATCGTTGCCCAACGCGGTGACTCCCAGCACCCGACCGCCGTTGGTGACGATGTGATTATCTTTGGCGGCAGTACCGGCATGAAATACTTTTACGCCCGGCAGGGCGTTGGCGGCTTCTAGTCCGTGGATAATCTTGCCTTTTGGATAACTGCCGGGGTAGCCGCCACTGGCCATCACCACGCAAACACTTGCCGCGGGTTTCCATTTCAATTCAATTTGCCCCAAACTTCCGTCGACGCTCGCATTGAGCAACTCCACCAGATCATTTTCCAGGCGGGTAAGATAGACCTGGGTTTCCGGATCGCCGAAACGGGCGTTGAATTCCAAGACTTTTGGACCGGCCTTTGTGAGCATCACGCCCGGATACAAAATTCCGCGAAACTCAATGCCTTCCAACTCGCAGCCGCGCATGAACCGTTCCATGATTTGCCGCCCGGCTTCAGCAAATTGTACCCCGGTCAGAAACGGGGTGGGGGAGTAGGCGCCCATGCCGCCGGTGTTCAAACCCAGATCACCATCCAGCGCGCGTTTGTGATCTTGCGAAGTGGGAAATAGTTTGCCCACCTTGCCATCGCAGAGCGCGTGCAGGGAAACCTCGATCCCTTCCAGATATTCCTGGACGACCACGCGCGAACCCGCGGCGCCAAAGGCCTTGCTCACCATGATTTCATCGACGGCCTCTTTGGCTTCACCGACGCTGTGGCAAATCAACACGCCCTTGCCGAGCGCCAGCCCGTCGGCCTTCACCACACAGCGATCGCCCAGGGTCGCGGCAAAATCCTTGGCCGCATTGGCATTATCAAAAGTGCCCGCCCTGGCCGTCGGAATGCCGTGCCGCTCCATGAATCCCTGGGAAAAAACCTTGGAGGACTCAAACTCGGCCGCCTTGCGATTCGGTCCCCAGATTCGCAGGCCGGCCGCCTGAAATAAATCCACGATCCCCAACGCCAGCGGATTGTCCGGCCCAACCACCGTCAGATCAATTTTCCGCTCCTGCGCAAAACTGAGAATATTCGGCAGGTCTTCCGCGCCCAGCGTGAGGCATTGGACCGGATGGCCGTTTTTTTGGAGGCGTTCCAAGGCAATGCCGGCATTCCCCGGCGTGCACCACATTTCGGCAACATGCGGCGACTGCGCCAGTTTCCAGACCAGCGCGTGTTCGCGTCCGCCGGAACCGATGACGAGAATTTTCATTCGTGCAAATCAAAGCGAAGTCACACCACCCGCGCTTTGCCGCTGCCTTTGACCACTTCGCCGATGATCCAGGCGTCGTGTTTTTTCGATTTTATCAACTTCAGCACGGCTTCCGCTTTGCTGGCCGACACTATGCTGACCATGCCGATGCCCATGTTGAAAACCTGGTATAATTCCTCCTCGGGCACGCCGCTCTTCGTCTCAATGATTTTAAAGATCGGCAGCATGTCCCAGGAACCTTTCCGGATCACCACGTCGAGCTTCTGCGGCAAGACGCGGGGGATGTTGTCCACAAAACCGCCGCCCGTAATATGCGCAAAGGCTTTGACCACGTCGGCTTTGCCGTTGAACTTCTTGATCAGTGCCTGCACCAGCGGTCCATAGCTGACGTGAACTTTCAGGAGCTCCTGGCCAATGGTCCCTTGCAATCCCGGGTACCGGCTCGCGGGCTTTAATTTGAGCTGTTCGAAGAAAATCTTCCGGCCCAGGGAATACCCATTGGTGTGCAGGCCGCTCGAGGCGATCCCGATGACGACGTCCCCGGCCTTGACCGTTTTCTGGCCGTTCAGCATGCGCGACTTTTCGACCACGCCCACAATGGTGCCGCTGACGTCATATTCACCGGGCTGATAAAATCCGGGCATCTGGGCGGTTTCGCCGCCGATCAACGCACAGTTGTTCTCGCTGCAGGCGCGGGCAAAACCCTTGATGATATCGGTGAAAACGTGCGGCTCCAGTTTGCCGGTCCCCAGGTAATCGAGGAAAAACAGCGGCTCGGCGCCCAGCACGGCGATGTCGTTGACGCAATGGTTCACCAGATCCGCCCCGATCGTGTCGTGCTGGTCCAATGTAAAGGCGATCTTCAGTTTCGTCCCGACGCCATCGACCGAGGAAACGAGAATCGGCTGCCGATATTTTTTCACGTCCAGGGCAAACAATCCGCCGAATCCTCCGACCTTTCCCAAAACCTCCCGGCGGTGCGTGGCGGCGAGCAACTGGGGCAGGGTCGCTTTCACTTTGTTGCCAAGATCAATGTCAACGCCGGCGGCGGCGTAAGCTTTTTGTCGTTTCATGCTGGCCAAATTAAACCGGTAAATGGCATATCCGGCGAGAAAATTCACCGGTTTGGCCCAACGCGGTGATTAGTGGTCCGGCGCTGATTTTAAAAGGAACGTATAATTTATGAACCACGGAACAATAAGAGCAATCTTGCCAATTTGGCGTCGGTTTTGTCTAATCTGTCGGTGCTCAACCAGCAGACTCTTAATCGTTCGGCCAGTTTTTCCGGTATCGGGCTGCATAGCGGCAACCGGGTGAACATGACGATCCTGCCCGCGCCCGCCAATTCCGGCGTGCGCTTTCGCCGGGTCGATCTCGAAGGCAAACCCGAAATCGAGGCTCGCGTCGAAAATATCGGGGAAACCAACCGCTCGACCACCCTGGTCAAGGGCAATGTGAAGGTCCATACCGTCGAACACGTGCTTGCCGCCTTGGCGGGCTACGGCATCGACAATGCCATCATTGAACTCGATTCCAATGAGCCGCCCATCGGCGATGGCAGCTCCCGCGAATTCTGCAAGATTATCCTCGCGGCCGGCATCACCCAGTTGCCCGAAAAGCGCGAATTTTATACTCCCACGGAACCCATCGAATTGCGTTTGGGCGAGTCCGTGATGACCCTGTTTCCCTCCGATAAATTCAAGATCACCTGCACCAGCGCGGATAAAAAGGGCCGTTTCACGCAGTTTTACAGCGTCGAACTGGACGAAAATAACTGGGAAAAGGAATTATCCCATGCGCGTACGTTTTGCTTTTTCGAGGAAATTGAGTACCTGATCAAAAACGGTCTGATCAAAGGCGGCAGTCTGGAAAATGCCGTGGTCATCCGCGACGACGCGGTTTTGACCTCCGAACCGCTGCGCTATCCCGAAGAATTTGTCCGCCACAAAATGCTGGATATTGTCGGTGACCTGTCGCTGCTGGGGCGTCCGCTGCTGGCGCACGTCATTGCGGTGCGCCCCGGTCACGCGGCCAATTGCGAGATGGTTCGCCGGGTGACTGAGCAGATCAACAAGCCCTTGCGTGCCGCGCAGACGTTTGCCCCGCCCCCGGTGAAGGCGGCCGCACCGGAGACTCTGATCCCCGAGACCGGCGCCATGGATGTGCAGCAGATCATGAAAATGCTGCCGCATCGTCCGCCCATGTTAATGGTGGATCGCGTGCTGCGGATCGAGGGAAACAAGATTACCGCCTCCAAGAACGTCAGCATGAACGAGGATTTTTTCCGGGGCCATTTTCCGGGCCATCCCATCATGCCGGGCGTGCTACAATTGGAGGCCATCGCCCAGGTGGCCGGGATCGTCCTGATCAAGCAGGGCGAGACGGTGAATCACGTCGCTTATTTCATGTCCGCGGAAAATGTGAAGTGGCGCAAGCCCGTCGTTCCGGGCGACACTTTGATCATCGAGGTGGAACTCGTCAAGGTTCGCGGCAAAATCGGCCGGGCCAAAGGTGTTTGCAAAGTGGCCGGTGAACTGGTGAGCGAAGCCGACGTAACCTTCATGATCCGGGACCTCTGACATGATTCATTCCACCGCCATCATCCATCCGGGAGCGCAGATCGGTTCCAATTGTGACATCGGTCCTTATTCCATCATCGGCGAAAACGTGGTTTTGGGAAATGACTGCAGGCTGCATTCCCATGTCGTGATCGATGGCCACACGCGGCTTGGCGTGGCCAATGAAATATTCCCGTTCGCCTGCATCGGCCTCAAGACGCAGGATCTGAAATGGAAGGGCGGGGTGACCCGCACGGAGATTGGCGATCATAATACGTTTCGCGAATACGTCACGGTGCATAGCGCCACCTCCGATGGCGAGGCCACCGTCGTCGGATCGCACAATCATATTCTCGCCTATTGCCATCTTGCGCATAACGTCACATTGGGCAGCCATGTGATCATGTCGAATGTCGCCACCCTTGCCGGCCATGTGACGGTCGAGGATCATGCGGTGGTCGGCGGACTGGCCGCCGTTCACCAGTTTTGCCGGATCGGAAAATTTGCGATGATTGGCGGCTGTTCCAAGGTGGTTCAAGACGTGCCGCCGTTCATGATCGCCGACGGCAACCCGGCCGAAACGCGGACAATCAACAAAGTCGGCATGGAACGTCATGGCGTTTCCGAAGCCGCCCAGTCGGCAATGAAGCACGCTTACAAGATTCTATTCCGGGAAGGTTTATCCATTTCCAACGCCCTGGCAAAAATCGAGCAGGACCTGCTCCCGCTGCCCGAAGTCGCCCACCTGGTCCAATTCGTCCGCGCCAGCGAACGCGGGATTAGTAAATGAGTAAGATCCCAAGGAAGAAAGTGGCCATCAATTTCTCAGGAAGAAAAGGGCGCGACGGGCCACAAATGCCTTGTAAAATCGTTTTCCGGACGCGCAAGAAGATTCGGTGTTTCGCGGAGAACTTCATTGAGCTTTTGAGGCTTATACGCCGCTGTAAACAGCTCAAATGTACTCGAAAAGTTTACAATTAATGACGGGTAAAATTATTTTCATTGGCGGCTCTTGTGGTCGTATCGATCCCCAAGCCGAACATTTTTAAAGCCGGCCGCAGAAAGGTCAGCCGACGGTGAAATAATCTACTCAGCCAGAGCACGAGCTGGGATGAGGCTGCGCATATTCGGCAAAACAATTTTTCGAAAATGCTGCTCCAAAACCTTTCTCCTCCGTTGATATTGCACTCCAAGATATATGATTCCAATTCCAAGCAAGGTTAAAGCAAATGGGAACAGGATAGAATCCGAGAACACGCTGTATGCCAAATGACCGAGGTATCCAAAAAGTCCCAACGATCCAAAGATGATGAACGTCCGTCGGCGAAGGACCAGCGAGCAGAAGATAAGTCCAACGTTGATTAAGCAATAAACAAACTTCCCGACTTCGCTATCGCTATTCATTGAAGACAGGCCGCCCCAAAAAGCCATCAGGCCAAACAGATAACCCCAAAATGCGTAATCATCAGATTTCCCGCGCAAGTCTACAAAGTAGGAAACGAGCATCATTACGCCCCCAAAAACCGCCGAGACAATCTGCTTCTCTTGCCATCCCATTCCTTGTTGCTTCCCCAGCAAATCCACCAAGTCCATCGACATATACCAAAGCGCGTAGGCAATGGGAGCTGTGAGAAAAGGGAAGCGCCAGAACCGGAGAGCAGTAATTCCACCCAGCACCGTTGCCGCTTCCATCAGTAACCAACTGCCATTGATGTAAGGATGAAAGTTAACATATTGTCCCGGATCGCTCGCCGGCCAAAACCCAGTCCACCGTTCCAAGCCATAAACGGCCAGCGGGATCATGCAAACCGCCATCGTGAACAGAAGCCCGCCTGGAATGTGCAGCTCCTGTTGCCACAATGTGCGTCCGCTCAATACGAAGCAGACCGCATAGCAACTAGCGACAGCGAGAAGCCCGCCACCGCCAAAACTTTCCCACGCCTTATTCATGAACCAACCCATTGCGCCAATCACTATGAGCGCACCCAGATAGTAGGCTACGTTAGCGACATCGAATTTTGGTTTTTCGGCCGGGGTTGGGTTTGTTTGCAACGTCTTCCAGAGCAAATCAGCTTGATCACTCGATATGCCGGAACTTGTCGCCGCGTTGCGGAATTCATCCTGGGAAATATTCATAAGAATTTAATTGTGATTTCCCATCTGGTTGTTGCCCTTGACCGGTGTGGGTCTCTTTTTATTAATTTTGCTCATTTTCGTCCGGATTCAAAGATTTGCAAGTCGTTTTTAAGAGTCCACCGCATAAAGGTTGATAGTTGGACGGTCCATTCAACGGCGTTCGTGCCTGCCTTGGCCCAATGTTCCGCCGGACCCTGAACCAGGCCCAAGCGATGCGTAAGAAATCACTGCTGCTGCCAGCGCCAAAGGAACCGAAATAGACGTAAAAACGAAGGCGTACAAATCAAGCGAGCAGCAAGGAGCCGACTGCCCAAAGGCTAAACAGCACGAACTGAATTGTGCCCGAATACGGCATGCGATCAATACCGTCTCGCAATCGTCAGACGATTGACCATGGTATCCCTTCACCCGATCGGATTCCTCCCGGCCTTATTCCTGCGGATAGATCAGAATCCGGTCGTGGACCAAAATGATCAGGTCGTTTTTGCCATCACCAGTGACGTCGGCCACGGCGGCTTCGCGCGGTTCGGGCAAGGCGTTGTCGCGGCCGCGGAAGGTATGCTGCTCGAATACCTGCCAGCGATCGCCGGGCACCAGCTTGTGGAGGGCGTTAAAGAAAACCAGATCGATATAATTTTTCGCCGTTTCCAAAAAGACCAATTGTTTCCGGCCGCTGCCCGTTAGATCACCGGCGACCATGTCATTCAGGTAACCATTCTTGATCGGCGTATCGTAGCCGTCCAGCGTGTGATACTCCCAGACATCCCCCGCCAGCGGCAGCCAGCCCACCATGCTTTCGCCGAGGAAAGCGATGCTGTGGGCATTCGGGCCGCCCAATTTTACGGTTTGAATAACGCTGAAATCAGCCATTGGCAATACGATGTTATGCACAATCTGCCAGACCCCGGCCGCGTCCCGTTCGCAGAGCGTGATCTGCTTGTGCTCGGCATCGAAGAGGAAGATGGAGGGAATGGCATTCGTTCCGGAGGTGACGGTGGTGGCGCCAATGATCCGCGAATCGTTTGCGGCGCCATTGATTTGGTCCTTCACGCGAAACACCCAATTGGGCCCATTGGTGGTTCCGGGGATTTTCGAGCCCTGTTCCAAAACCACCGCCCGCACAAAGTTTTTCTGGGGCAGAAGCAATTCCGGCTTGCCATCGCCATCCACGTCCACGGCGGCCAGCCAGGGTTGATCCAGCGCCCCGCCGGGCGGATCCACATCTTCCTCGTCAAAGTCGCCAGCACTTCTTTGCAATAGCACTTTGACCTTTTCATAGGGAATTAAAATAACGAGGTCGGCCAGACCGTCCTGATTCGCATCGTGAATGGTGATGGCCACCGGATTCGATTTGAAACTGTCACTCAGTTTTTGGGTCTTGGTTTTGCCATCCGCCGTTATGGTGGCCAGCGAACGTTGGCCATCCTTATCCAGGATCACGGCCAGGGTGATCTTCCCGTTTTTCTTGAGCGCACCGAGGGTCATCAGCAACGGCTTGCCGTTTAAGGGCAGAAGCGTGGGAAAGGCGAGGTGACCATTCGTATCAAAACGGGTGGTGCCAACGGCATTTTCATCCTTGCTCAACAAGAAAATTTCGGGATGACCATCGTCATTCCAGTCGCCCACGACGATCTGGCTGACCCCGGCCAGGGTGGGGAATTTTTTGGGCGTGCCCAGCGTCCCATCCGGTTGTTGCAAATAGACGGATAGCTGCCCGCTCTCGGGTTCGGCCACCAGGAGGTCGGGCAAGCCATCGCCATTCACATCGGCCCAGCACATGCCGCGCTGCGCGACATCGGATTTATTCAGCGGCAATACCGCGAGCTGTCCCTGCTTCAGGTTTTTGGACAAAACTTCCGACGACTTGCGCACAAACTCGGATACCTCCGCCCGACCGGTGTTTTGGGCGATGGTCGTGATATACAAATGTTTGTCGTTTTCCAGGTTGTCAGCATAGAAGGAGCGAATGGGATCGGACTTAAAATAGATTTCCGGTCCCAATTGTCCACTATTGGTGCCATTGGGCGTTTGCAGGCGAAAACGGAACGGCGTGGGGCTTTCCCAATCCACCAACAGCAAATCATCCTTGCCGTCGCCATTGATATCGACGATCTGCACGGACTTCGGGGTGCCGGAATAGGCAATCTTTTGCGGTTCGGCCATGGTGTGGTCCTTTTGCTGGGCCAGGTAATACATCACGCCGCTGTCGCCCAACACGACCACATCCGCCAGCCCGTCGCCATTCAGGTCGCCAATGGAAAAAGCGTTGGGATCCAGCCGTCCATCATCCAGATGCCACGTCTTGGGTTCGCTCCAGCCATTTGTGCCCTGATTGTAAACGATCTTCAAATCATGGGCATCGCCGTAATAAATGATGTCCGGACGGCCATCCCCATTCATGTCGGCCACGCCGATGGCGGAAATCCGCTCGTCCGCCGTGATGGAATCGATCCGGAAACGGGAGTCTGGCGGCAACTCGTTCAATTCCAGTTTGGTGTCCGGCTTGGCGGCCAGATTGGTTTTCCCGGTCTGATTATAAAGCAGGTCGATCTTGGACCGTAAATTGTTGGCCACAATGATGTCATTCAACCCATCACCATCCAGGTCGGCCACATGGAGGAGGCCGATTTGTTCGTCGATCGGGTAGGTTTCCCGGCCGGTGAAGCCAAAAGTGTTGGTGGAAGACGCCGCGGAGGCGAGCAGGGCGGAGCCCAAAAAAACGGCGGGTAAAAAAGCCCACCGCACGGCGGAGTAACGCAGAAATCTCATGGCTTGCATAAGCTTGGGAAACTTGCCATCGACTGCCCCCATTGGCGAGTTTATTCGCCTGGCGCGCAAATGCGGGTTTTTCGCGATTCGGGATGCATTGGCTGGACGCGGCGGGGTAGGCTGGCCTCTGACCGGTTTATCGCCTTTGCCGGCGCTTGGGCGTTTCGCCAAAAACCTGGTCGATGACCTTCCTGAATTTGCTATCGGGAACAGTCGGGTCTATTTGGGGCCCGGCGACTTCCTCTTCAATATCCAGCACCA
>Ga0302320_10011242_pt1 | contig 18986 bp, 12 predicted proteins | sample Bog_T0_3_FD_202130 | JGI IMG/M metagenome (GOLD analysis project Ga0302320, IMG submission 202130) | Peat permafrost microbial communities from Stordalen Mire near Abisko, Sweden - Bog_T0_3 | ecosystem: Environmental > Terrestrial > Soil > Wetlands > Peat | place: Sweden: Abisko, Stordalen Mire...
GTCGCCGGAGAGTTCACCAGATTGAAGTACCACAACGAACGCCGATAGATGGCCGGCGAAACCCCCTTCAATCGAAAATGCCAGATCTCCGACAGCGTCTTATTCGGCGCCAACGGCCGAAGGCAGCGCAACTGTTGCAAAGGCGACTGCACGGACAAATACGGATAGATCAACACGTGGTGGATGCTGCGGCCCAGATATTGTTCTGCGCGCTCGGCACCGTAGGCCTTGTACATCGCCTGCGTGTATTCCAGCGTGTCCGGATCTTCGGGCCGCAGACCCATGTACCCCTTCAGAATGCCGTGTCCGCGCGGAAAATTCACGGTCTGCACCGAATCCCATTGATCGAAGGAGGACGCGAATGTCGACAAATAATGGTAGTAGAGCGGCGCCTCCTTGCCCTCCGCCTTGAGCGATCGCTCCACCTTGCTGGCCGATGCGCCGGTGGATTGATGCGTGACCGACGGGTGCAACGCATCCAACTGGTTCTCCATGAAGAACTTCCAGTTCGAATGCTGAATGACGCGGTGACACACCGGTACGACCTCGACCTCGCCTTCCGGCGACCGGTCGCACATGTCGTCGAAGGCGATCCGAGCGTCACCCAGGAATTCTTCCAGACTGGGGCCGTCGCTGGCGAGACTGGCGAACACGAAACCGCGATAGATGCCCACCCGGGCCGCACGCTTGATCGAGCAATCAGGGTTCGACGAATTCATTCTCGTGCCTTCATATCCCTGCGGCAGCGGTATTCCCTTGATCCTGCCGTCGAGGTGAAAACTCCAGGCGTGATACGAACAGACGAAACTCGAGCCCGTGTTTCCCGAGGTGGCACCGCACAGCTCCACTCCCCGGTGAGGGCACCGATTGTGCAGCACATTGATGCCGCCGGTCCGATCCCGGACCATGATCATCGGCTGAAGTCCGATCTGCAGGGTGTGGAAATCGCCGGGGGCCTTGACCTGCGACTCATGCCCGCAGTAGACCCATACTTTCTCGAAGATCTCCTCGATCTCGCGATCGAATATTTCCTGGTCCGTATAAACCGTGCGGTGAACGCGATCCGGCTCAACCAACTCAGCGATCGACCGCATTCCGTGTCTCCAGTGTCGAATTCCGACGGCGCTCAGGAGAGCGCATGTTCACGAATGCGCCCCGGAGCCGCTATCCAGATACTGCCGCCGCCAGACGATTTATGCGCTTATCTGGCCCGAGAGGCGAATTGGATGCGCTGCAGTGTACACCCCCAAATTGCAGCGGCGAGGAAGCCAACGCGGATGCCGGTGGGCAGGCATCGAGCGCCTTGACGCCAACATTAAGTCAAAACCCGAAGGCCGGCTCGCGCGTCCTCATCAATTCGTGGACGATTCATCCTTGGAGCCTGTCACATTCCTTTGCGGCCGCATTCGTCTGCGTTGCGCCGCTTCAACCGCGCCTTGAAGTTGTGCGATCAGCTTCTCGCTCAGAAGGGGCGGAGCACTCTCGCCAGGGGTCAGGCGGTCAATCTTTGATGCGCCGTCACTCATTTTCTTAGGCATCCGTTTGCGTCTCTAAGACTACTGATGTGTGGTGAAATTACGTGCATTAATGGTAGACGATTCTCGGCGCGATTTCAGTCGATACGCGAGCTCTTAGCGAAGATCGTGACGCAATACAGGCCGCGGCAAGCTTATGTCAACGCGCGTGAAACAACCGGCATCGACGGTAATCGCCTGCGTTGGCCCGCGGCGATCTGTATATCAGGCCCCGGTGCGTGAACCAGCGCTATGCTGATCCACACCGCGACGCTGAAATACAGCGACATCCACACCACCTCGGTCTTCCAATCCTGCCAGCGGTGCGAGACCACCCAGCGGACGGAGGCATCGTGCGCCCCTTGCGCGATGCTCATGTAGTGGCGTCCGCCGACTTCGTCGGCGATCCATCGCGACCAATACATGGGAACGTCGACCAGGAACATATATGCCACGTAGATCGAGCCGGCGATGCAACACGCCAGAAGCACGGGACGCCGAGCCGCAGTGCTACGCGGCAAGATCGTCGTCAAACTGGCGACTAGTAGCGCTACGCAGAGCCCCCAGATCGACTCTTCGGCGACGTGGCCAATGTTGGAGGTGGTCAGTACCGAATACCAGGAGCATGTTTCGGCGATCGCGATCAGCGGCACGAGAGCCACCGACGTGATAGTGCCGACGACGCTGTCGGCCGCCCGCGAGATCTCGCGCAGCATCAACGCCCACTGAGCCACGAAACACACTTCCGCGACCGTGGCGACTGCGCGGCCAACCATGACGCTGGAGAGCCAAGAGTCGACTACGCCGATGCGCGGAATGTCATAGACGGGGAAAGCACAGCGGAAGGCACAGCCGCATACGTAGACGGCGGACAACAAAAGCAGCGCGCGGCGTGTGGAATACTCTTTGGCTGACCAAGCGTCCGAGCGGCGCTTGAGCGCGATCGCCGACAGGACCAGGGCCGCAATATTGAATGCGGCCACCGCGCCCAGAAAATACCACCAGGAAATAACGCTGCCTGACATCATAGTGTCATGATGCCATGCTAACTAAAATTATCAATTCGCTTGCTAAACGACCGCTTGCACCAGCCGCGGCGAGCCGCTCAAACCTCTGATCTTCTCCGCATCCTGCGGCGTCGTTGGATTGTAGACCACCATGCTGAGATCCGGACGGCCATCGACCGCGAAGGCCGAGTATTCGAAGGCCAGCGGGCCGAGTACCGCATGTCGCATGTGTTTGACCGCCTCGCCATGACTTCGCACATCGTTGTCCTGCCACAGGGCCTTGAACTCCGGGCTGAGCCGGCAGAGTTCATCGACCAAGGGTTCCACCTCCTGCGCCGCTCCCGCACGGGCCGCGTCCACACGGAACGCGCCCACCACGAATCGCGCCACGCTTTCCCAATCGTGCTGTGCGGCACGGACCTTGGGATCCAAGAAAATGTAGCGCAGAATATTGCGCCGCGCCGGCGGCAGCGCTCCATAGTCTGTCAGCATCACGGTCGCCGCCCGATTCCAGGCGACCACGTTCCAGATGGCGGTCCTGATGAGAGCCGGGCACGGCTCCAGTGCATCGAGCACGCGTTGCAAACGTGGGGTGACGCCTTCGTCCTTCCGATAGCGTACATCCGGCGGGCGTCCGAGGCCGAGCAGGAAAACATGCTCACGCTCGACATCCGTCAGCATCAAGGCCCGAGCAATCCGATTGAGTACGTCCGCCGAGGGCGCGCCGCCGCGTCCCTGTTCGAGCCACGTGTACCAAGTCGGACTTATATTGGCTCGCTGCGCCACTTCTTCCCGTCGCAGGCCCGGGGTGCGCCGACGCGTCGACCCAAAGCCGAACGCCGCCGGATCGAGCTTCGCGCGGCGATCCTTCAAATAGGTTCCGAGCAGGGTCTCCGCTCCAGTGTGATGGCGCATCCTGTTACTTATTATACTAGGATAATATCACTACTTTACCAGAATAACCAAGGGGTGGACACTGATCTCCAACAAAAAACGGGAGAACCTTCATGCGTGTATTTATCACGGGATCGACCGGCTGGGTGGGCTCGGCCGTCGCTGCCCGGTATGGGGGCCTTGCGGACCGTCGGCTGTGTCCGCAAGTTCTTTCTTCCTCGCCCGCTAGAAATTCTTCTGGTACTGCAGCATCACGGTCAGCGGCTGCAATGTTGCCACCATGGGCATCACGGTGCCTTGACTGTTGTACTGGGCGTAGCCGTTGTATCCGATATCGCCGAGATTGGGTTTGGCGTTCGTAAGGTTCTTTACGTTGAGCGATACCTCGGTGTCAGCGTGTTCAACACCGAATCTAAGATTCACCAACGAATAGGAGGGTCGGGTTGCGAAAGCACCACCGCCGCTGTTGAGCAGGCTGATGCTGTTGCCCGTGAAGCTATAATCCGCGGATACGAACCCATCGAGGCCGCGACCGATGGGTTGGGTATAGACTCCCCCCAATGATGCGTTCCAGGCCGGCACGCCGAGAATACGAGTCCCCGGTGTGACTCCTACGATCGCCAAGGCGCCGGGATTCGTGGTGTCCGTCTTTTCGTAACCCACGCCGAAGCGTAACTCCAGCGACTTCAGGACGTGTCCCGAGACTTCAATTTCGCCTCCATTGATCGTAGCTGCATCGCCGTTGATGGTGTAGTACGCGCCGCAGGGAAGCGCGACCTGCTGCTGCAGATTCTTCCAATCGATGTGAAATGCGGCGGCGGAAATCAACAAGCCCGGGTTCGGTACCTGCACTTTCGTGCCCACCTCGTAACTCCAAAGGGTGTCGGACTTCAAATCGGTCAGGGCGGAAACCGGTAGATTCGCAGCGGCGCAGAAGGGGGCAAACTCCTGCGCGCCGCCCGCTCGGAATCCCTTCGAAGCGCTTGAATAGACCATGACGTCCTCGGTTGCCTGGTACGACAGCGCAAGCTTCGGACTAAGTCCCGATTCCCGATTGTTGATCGGGACGTCCAACGTTGGGCCGAAATTGATGAAGCCATCCGCCGTGTAGTCTGCCTTCTGCTTGAGCCAATACTGGCGCGCTCCCAGCGTGACATTGAATCTATCCGTCAATTTGTAATAAAGCTCGCCGAACACCGAATAGTCGTTTTGAAGCAGAGACAAGTCGTCCACCCACAGTAGATCATTCGGCCACGGGCCAACCACCCCGTTGTCCACGGTCGCCGCCACCAAGCCGTTGGCGTAGGTCGGCACAACCACCTGTTTGCTGCGGGCCCGTGAGTAAAACGCGCCGACCGTACCGCTTAGGCCGTGAACGGGATCGAACGATAGCCGCAACTCCTCCGATACTTGGTTGTGGTACCGGTCGCCCTCCCACAGATACGGTTGCGCAGGAAGGCCGCTGACCCCGTAGTAGCCGGCCAGGATCTGTTGAGTTCCGTAGGTAGAATCTTCGATGTCCTGCGTATGGCGATAAAAATAGCTGGTGGACGAGACAACAGTCCAGCCGTCTCCCGTGTATTTAAGATCGAGCGAGGGCAATGCCCAGGAATCGGACGCGCGCGGCTGCACATCGAAGGCCCGATCGAGCGTGTAGACGGGCGTGAACGAGGGCAATGGAGCGAAGGCGGCGGGAAAACCGTGATCCGTCGTATCTTGAAACATCACGCGTACGCGGGCCTCAAAAGCGTCCGTCACTTTTATTAGCGCCGCGACCGAACCGCCATAACTGGTATCTCCTCCTTGGTTGCCGACGCTCGTGCGCGGCACCGACAGGAATGGGTCGGTGGTGGCAGGACTGGATGAGTTGGGAAAGGTCCGGGTGAGATACCCCGCATCGTGGTCGCCGAATAGAACGACACGCAACGCCAGCTTGTCGGGCGCCACTACGATATTGCCGATGACGCTGGCGCCGCCGTCGGCGCTGCCGCCGCCCGAAGTCAGTCCCGCCTGCGCCATGTAGCCGATCGAGTCTTCCGTGAGATTCGGCTTCTTGGTGATGAGCCGCACGTTCCCGCCCAGCGAACTTTCGCCAAACAAGGTTCCCTGAGGACCCTTGAGAACCTCGATATCCGCGACGTCGAGCACTCGCGGATCCAGCGAACCCGGCACCGGCGTATCATCGATGTAAAAGCCGGTCGCACCGCCCGTGCCTTCGAGGTTTTGGCCGGTGATTCCTCGGATCGCGACGGTTCGCGCCTCGCTAATACCCCCGGGTCCCGCGCCATAGTTGAACGAGATATTCGGCACCTTGGTGGCGTAATCGGTGAAAGACTGAATGTTGTATTCCTGAATCGCGGCGGCCGTGAATGCGGTGATGCTCTCCGGGACCTCCGCCAGAGACTCATCGCGCTTGCGCGCCGTCACAATGACCGCGTCCAGCGTCGGGGCATCCGCCGCCGCCGCCGGTTCCGCGCATGCATTGCCCCCGGCTATCGCCGAACCACACACTGCAAACAGGCCGAGCAAGCGCGCAAACAAACGTGAACCATGCATTGTGTTGTCTCCGGAAGGTTCCGATCGGGTGCCCGGCGGGGGACCCGAACCGGCAAAAATCGTGATGGTGTGGGGATTGACGAATTCGAAGCGCAAACTGGTGTTGATCAGCAAGCGCCGCAGTGCCTCGACGGCGGTCACTGATCCCTTGAGCGGCGGGCTGCGCAGTTCGGCCACCAATTCGGAGGAAAACAGGATCTGCAGGCCCGATTGTTGGGCAAGCTCATTGAGCGCATCGGCGAGTGGCTCGGCTGGAATGGACAGGTTGTAGGCACCTGGCGCCTTCGAGCCCTGTGCCGCCGCCGTAGTCGAAAACATGATGATCCCGACTGCGGAGAGCAGCACTGAGCGAACATTCATGACATCCTCCTAGCCGTGTCGGTCATCACGGGGGAAGCACTGACCGTTCGGCGCTTCCCGCGATGTAAGTACGATTTGATAGTAAGAGTGCGGACGAAGCAGATAAACCCGGTAGTTTGATTTTGGGTACCGGGTTTTCGTCGCCGGCCACACTAGTTAGGAACCTATGTCATCAGACCCTGCCGCAGTGGACTCCGTGCGCTTGGCGAAAAGCGCCTTCAGCGACCATTCCGTCGATTTGAGGCGCTTTTTGATGAGGCGTGTGCGCAATGCCCACGATGCCGACGACCTTGCGCAGGAGGTATTTACCCGGCTGCTGCGGGTCCGCGACGCCGAATTGGTGCGCAAGCCCCTCGCCTACCTGCTTGGCATCGCCACCCACGTCGTGCACGAGTTCGTTCAACGGCGGCAACGCGACCGCGTCCTGTTCGATTCGGAAATCGCCGACAGTCTACCGGAGAACCGTGATCACGCGGCCGCTCAAGGGCTCGCCGAGCGTTTGGGTCTTCAGGAACAATTGGAACTCGCACTCACCAAACTGCCGCCGACGCACAGAGCGGTGATTTTATTGGTCAAGCGAGATGGCATGTCGTATGGCGAGGCGGCGAGGGTCACCGGCCTGTCGGTGCATACCATCGAAAAATACTTGGTTGAGGCCAGAGCATTGCTGCGCCTAAGTCTTACTGAAAGCTAACGGTGAATTTTAAGATGGATACCGAGACTCACCGACTTGAGGAACTACTGGCGCAACAGGCGTCACAGTGGATTGAAACCATGCGCGCTCCGAGTGCCCAGCAACGGGCCGCCTTCGTCACGTGGCTGAAGGACTCGCCCCGCAATGTGCGCGATGTTCTTCTGATGTTGACCATCGATCAAACGCTGGAGCATATCGACCCTAAGCGGCTGCACGACATCCGTTCGCTGCTGGCGGCAAGCGATCCGCGAATCGTCGCTTTTCCTCAGGTCTTGGTCCGCCGCAACGCCGACGCCGTGCCGCGTCGGCGGTGGAAGGCAGCGGCTATCGCCGCGAGTCTCGTGGCCGCATCTGTCTTAGGTTGGTCCCTTTGGGGCCATAGTTCGTCGCAGTGGAAGGAGTTTGAGACTGCGGCCGGCGAACAGCGCGCGTTTGAACTGGAAGACGGTTCGGTAATACATCTGAACACCCACTCGCGTGCGGCGATACGGTTTTCCGAGCACGCGCGCGACGTGCGCTTGTTGCGCGGCGAAGCTCTGTTTAGAGTGCATCATGATACAAGCCGGCCGTTTAGCGTATATACGAAAGACGCCGTGATTCAGGCGGTCGGGACACAGTTCAATGTGTACGAACGGCAGGATGGAACCGAGGTGGCCGTCATCGAGGGACGTGTCATCGTGAAGGCGGCACCGCAGGCGAGTGCCCCCTCATTTATTGCGTCGGACCCCGTGGTTCCTGCTCACGAGATGAGCATGGCGCATCCGGACGCCGGTCTTATCGTTCGCTCCAGCGAGGAGGTCAAAGTCAATCACCAGGGCGATGTCAGCCGGCAGACTGCCGTCGACGTGACCGACGCGGTCGCATGGCGGGAACGACGGCTCATTTTCCGTGAGCAACCACTTGACGTCATCGCCGAGCAGTTCAATCGATATAGCCGTAAGCAGATTCGGCTGCAAGGACCTGATGTAACGACTCGTTTGTACACCGGGGTATTCGACGCCGACGACGTGGAGTCGCTCGCACAAATACTGGCGCGGGACCCACGGCTGGTCGTCGAGAGTTCCAACGAGGCGATCATAGTCAAAGCCCGGTAATCCAAGCGGGCACCACCCTGCGTTCCGTCGCAGATATTCGGCTGGCCCGTGCGGCCGCGGCTTTTATCGTTAAAGGGATGAAATGCACACCAAGGCGTATGTTTTCAGCGCGGCAGCCATGATGCTCAACATGTCGATATGCGCGGCCGCCGAACGCGCCGATCTCGTTGTCACCCATGCCGTTGTGTACACGCTCGACGCCGCCCAACAGATAGCGCAGACCGTCGCCGTCTCTCACGGCAAGATCGTATACGTCGGCAGCGATGCCGGCTCTCGCGATTGGCGGGGGAAAAAGACACAGGTGATGGATTTGGGCGGGAAAGCTCTGCTGCCCGGCTTGGCGGACGCACACGTCCACGCGGCACTCGGTGAATTTCTGAACTATCGCCTCTGCAATGTACGCGCGCTCACGCTCGAAGAGGGTTTCGCAAAGGTCAAACATTGCGCGGCGGTCGCGCCGCCGGGCGATTGGGTGGTCGGCTACGGCTGGTACGATCTGGACAACCCGGAATACGATAAGGTCACCCGCGCGCAGCTCGACGCGCTGGTTGCGGGTCGCAAGCTCGCGATAATTTCCAAGGATCTTCACACCTTGTGGGCAAACTCGAAAACCTTGCGGGAATTCGGCATCGAGCACGCGACCCCGACTCCGGCAGGAGGCGAAATCGTCCGCGATCCCGTCACCGGCGAAGCGACGGGTGAGCTGATCGACGCGGCCAGCTTCCCGGTCTGGCACAAGATCCAGTGGGATTCATCCTATTCCGTGCCCACCGCGGAGCTTCTCAGATCGGCGATGGCCCACCTGAACAGCTTAGGGATCACGTCGGTACTTGACGCATTTGCCGATGATGATGCGGCGGCTGCCTACCACGAACTCGACCGAGACGGGAAGCTGACCATGCGAGTGTCGCTGGCCTCGCCCGTATTGCCGGGCAACTACCGTACGCAAATTGCGCATATCTCTGTGAACCGCGGCAAGTGGCAATCACCTCGTGTGCGTCTCGATTTTGTGAAAGTCTTCGCTGACGGCAACGAGGAAGTTGGCCTCAGCAGCATCCTGAACCATGATGGTCCCCCTGAGACCGCGACTCCGGGTTATTACACCGCGGCGCAGATGCAGGAACTGGTGGCCGTGGCGGAGGAAGCGGGCTTGAGCATTTTCGTGCATGCCATCGGGGACGGAGCGGCTCGACAGGTATTGGATGCAGTCGAAGCGGCGCGCAAGGCGTCGCCGATGACCGAACGGCGTCACACAATCACGCACCTATGCTGGGTGGCGGATGCCGATCTACCGCGCTTCAAGGCTCTGAGCGTTATGGCGAATATCCAGGAGGGATGGCTGGCGCCCGCGGCGTTCGGTGGCCCACCGGGCTACGACTACGCTCGCAGCACGGCGGCGGGTCCCATCGGCCCCTGGCTGGCGGGCCGTTTAATGCCTTATCGCGCCCTGCGAGACGCCGGGGCGCGCCTCGCGGCGGGTAGCGATTGGTTCTACACGGAGGAGAACCCTTGGATTACCATGGAAGCGGGCATAACTTCGAAAGATCCCGGTGGGCCAAACACGCAAGCAATGTTGCCCAATGACACCCTGGACCTTCTCACGCTGCTGCGCGCGCGCACGACGAACGCTGCGTACCAAATGTACCGCGAGAAGGAGACAGGAGCGATTGAAGTCGGGAAAAAGGCCGATTTCATCGTTGTCGATCAGGATCCTTTGCGTGTTGCGCCAGAGAAATTGCATGAGACACGAGTACTGATGACTTTTCTGGATGGAATCATGATTTACCAGCGGCATCCCGATTGATCGCGACGCGGGCAACGACCCGATTTTCCCGAGCGACGGCTCTGCTGTCGCTGGCATGCATGCTACTCGGCTGCACCCAGCATCCGAGCGGGCCTTCCGCATCGCAGTCCACCGGCCGTTCCACGGCATCGAGCCCGTACGATAGCGAGAAAATTCTCAATATTTACTCGTGGATGGATTACATCGCGCCCGAAACGGTGGCGAATTTTGAAAAAGAAACGGGTATTAAGGTCCGCTATGCCACCTATGACAACAACGAGGTTCTCGAGACCAAGCTGCTGACCGGTCATACCGACTATGACATAGTCATTCCCACCGAGAATTTCTTCGACCGCCAGCTTCAAGCCGGCGTCTATCGCAAACTCGACAAGGCGGCGCTGTCCAATCTGGCAAACGCCGACCCCGAGATCATGCATCGGCTGGCGGTACACGACCCAGGCAACTTATACGCCGTCCCCTATATGTGGACTACGACCGGTTTGGGCTACAACGTCGACCTGGTACGCGCTCGGCTGGGCGCCAACCCAACCGATAGTTGGGCCCTGCTGCTGGATCCGCGCAATGCGGCAAAGCTTCAGGACTGCGGCATCAGCATCATCGATTCACCGCTCGATGTGTTCGAGTCCGCCATGATTTATCTTGGCCGCGATCCGAGCCGTCTCGATCCCGCGGATGTTGCTGCCGCGTCCGAAGTACTGCGAAAAATACGTCCGTTCGTACGTTATATCGACCCCGCCCAATACATCGGTGACCTCGCCGCCGGAAACATCTGTATCTCTCTCGGCTGGTCGGGTGACATCGAGCAAGCCCGCAGACGAGCGAAGGAAGCATCCACCGGAGCCCACATCGCCTATATCGTACCGCGCGAGGGAGCGCTGATTACCGTGGATATGATGGCCATACCCGCCGACGCGCCGCATCCGCGAAACGCGCAAATCTGGATCAACTATCTGTTGCGTCCTGACGTAATCGCTGCAATCACGAATTACATCAACTATCCGAACGGCAATTCAGCCTCATTGTCCTTGGTTACCGACACCATCAGGAACGACGAAAGCATTTATCCGAGTGCGGCAACGCGTGCGAGATTGCACACCAATAAGGCCGTGCCCTTGGAATATTCCCGCTTGGTAACTCGTGAATGGACGCGGTTCCGCACGGGTTATTAGATGTTCGCCTTCCAGAGTCAGCAGCTCGCGGCGTGCCGTTACGGCAATAAACCAAACACGGCGACGCTGTTCGTGGTCGCGACGAACACCTTCCCGTCGGCGACGACCGGCGCGATGTATTTATTGCCCGTGCCAAAGTGGTCGCGCCCATTGGCAGCCTGGTTGCTGTTGTACAGCTCGGTAGCGAGGTTGGCCGCTGAGTAGGCGTGCAGTACCGCGGGCGAAGTGTTCTCGTACGCCCAAACAATCGCATTCGCCGCACCATTCGCCGAGACCACGGGGAAAGTTCCTGGATACGCAAAATGCGTGGAAGTCTGCGAGGTGGGAGAGGTCGAGAGGCGTGCCTTAGTTATCGAAAACGCCTTCAGGGAACCGCCCTGCGGGCCATAGTAGATGCTGAAATTGAAATACGCGGGCGTCGCCCACACTCCACCGCCCAAGACTCCGTCCAGCTCCTGCCAGATGTTGTCCCCCACCGATGTGAATTCGCCCATGCTGTCGCGATTGACGACATAGATGTTGGTGTCCTTGCCCGCTCCAACGGCCAAGTGCCGCAGCGTCCCGTTGGCGTCGGTCATGTCGGGCAGCAGCATCACGCCGCCGGAGCCGAGATCTTGGTCGTTGGTGGACTCGGCGATCTCGCCCGACATAGTAAAGTAGTCGACCACCGCCAGCGTACTGCCCGACGAGAGCTTCAGAAACGAATTGCCGTAGTCTCCCAAGCTCGGGAATCCACCCGCGTTGAGCGTGGTCTCGAAACGACCGTTGGCCGTCAGTAGATACACGTTGCCCGCCGAATCTGCCGCCGGACCGCCGCCGCTCATCCAGATCGAAGGGCCCTGACTGGCAAAGCCGCTGCCGCTCGCATCCGCCGCGACATTGAGAACACTCGTGATCGCGAGCGAGGATTCGCTCAGAGCGACGATCCAGCCGCCATACGGGCCGGCATCGCAATGCGATGCCCAACTCGTATAGATCGTGCCGTTGTTCAAGAGCAGTGCGGCGCGCTCCATGTATTGACCGGGTACAAAGCTCGTCGCTCCATAATTCGCCGTAATCTCTGTCGGGCTGGCAGCCAACTCAAGTCCGGTCGTGATGTCCAACGCATGCAATCGATGGTGATAGCCGGATGAAGTATCTTTCGACATCGCGACCACGTAAATTGCTCCATGAGCACCCGCGCTGCGGTCGATCACGGGAGTGGAAGTGACCCCAATCTCCGGCGACACAAACGAACATCCGCGATTGTCGCTGGTGGTGTCGCCTCCTCTGAGCAGAGAGACCTGCCATAAGATCGCTCCCGTATCCGCGTCAAACGCATAAACAGAATCGTGCTCGGTCGCGACGAAAACGATGTTGTGCGCGGCGCCGGCCACGGTGAGCTGCGAAACATAGAGCGGCTGGGCGTCGACCAGTCCGTCTACCATGAGATTGCGCAGCTTTCCGAAGGTCGCCGAAGTGACGTTGGACGCTGTAAGTTTGGACTCCGTGAGGTTCTGCCCGGTCCGCATGACGTCATACTTGTAGGTGACCACGTCGGTTCCGGCGACCGCCGCAGTCACGGTCAGCGTCGCGGTGCTGCTCGTTACGCTGCCCTTCGTGTTGCTGACCGTCACGGTAAAGCTCGAGCCATTGTCCCCGCTTACCGTTGCCGGGGTCGTGTAGCTCGATCCGGTTGCTCCACCGATTGCGGTACCCGACTTCTTCCACTGGTACTGCAGCGGAGCGGTTCCGGTCGCTGTCACACTGAAAGTCGCGCTCTGTCCGACGATCACCGTTTGATTGACCGGTTGCGTCGTAATCTGCGGCTGAGTCGACTGCGCCGCAGTGCCGACGCTCCCGCCGCACGCAGCCAGCAATGCAGCGATCACACAGTAACTGAGAAACCACGTGTAAAGTCGTGTCATGAGTTCGAGCACCGACGCCGCAAGTTGCTGGGGTTCATCATCCCTATGGTCGGACGACAAGTATACGGGTCTGCGAAGTGCGACGGCCTGCTTGGGGTCAACATTTCTTTCGGGGCATTGGCTTAGCGGTGCGCGAGCCACCCCGATTCATATGCCAAGAATATGTAACCTGCCCCTCTGCGTGGGCGGCGCCAATGAGATCTGGACCTTAAGGCGCGATTCGTCGCGCGATCAGCGTCGCTCCCTGAATCTCCCCCGTCACCGAGGCCATGGCATTGATATCCCCGTCGTTCCAGCGAATCTGCAAGCTCCCCACCTGCTTGCCCGCGGATTTCAAGGTGACCTGTGCCGTGATGATATTGCTGGTCTGATCCTGGTCCCACGACACCGTACCGGTCACAGCCACATCATCCGTCCACTTCAGGCCCTTGAGCGCGAACTTGTACCCCGTATCGGTCTCGACGTAAGTGAACGTGCCGCCCCGCAATCCGCTGTCCACGTAGTTGTACGTGACATAGTAGCGCGCGATCACATCGCCGACCGTTTCCAACCCAGCCGCGGCGATGCGCCGTTGCGCATCGGTGGTCTTATCGCCCTTCAGTGCTTCCAACGGTGCCAGCTCGCTCGCTGTCGCCGCAAACAGCGGCACCGTGCGTACGGGACGCACCTTCAGCACGCAACTGGTGTTGCCCGGGTCCAAGTTTTGGACGAAGCGGTGCACGACACCCAACGTGCAGCCGATTTCGTCGCTGTCGGTGACCACATGGCCCAAATTGGGCACGACCACGTGGACGGCGGCCGGGAGTTGCGCCGCCGCCTCGTTCGCATCGGTCACCGAGGTGATGGAATCAAGATCTCCCGACAGAACCAGGGTCGGCACCGCGGGATAGCGCACGCTCGGCGGCAGCGGCTCGCCGGGAGCGCCCGGGGCGAGATCCGTCGGCGGCGCCGGCCAGGGCAAGCACGAATCCAATGGGGTTATGTACACCTGCGAATCGATGCCCTCATCCACCGTGAACGGTGCGAACAGATCCGGCCGATGTACGCGCGCATCTTGCAGGCCGGCCGCGTATTGCCGATTGCGCACCGATCTCGGCATAGAGAGATCATATAACAGCGGATAGTCCGTGCACGTGACCGCCGAGGCCAACCCGTAACTGAAATCGGCGGGATCGGAGGCGCTCGCGGTATTGGCCTCCGCCACCAATCGCAGCATCGGCAACGCATCTTTGGCATCGAGCCAGGCGCGCGCCGCGGCGTCGAGGTCGCGGTACACCGGCGGACCATAGCCGGCATAGTCGATGAGATAAATCAGCGATGCGGTATCTATGGTCGTCGGCCGCAGATCCCCATTGCCATCCGGTGCCTCGCCCTTGATCGGCTGCGTGCGGATGCTATCGATGAGCCGCTGCATGCGCGCGGTGGCCGAGCCGCCGAGCGAGCTGCAACTCGGCGAACGATCGCAGCTGATATCGATGCCCGACCACGCCGCGGCCCAATCGGCGGCAAACCAGGGATCGGGCGCGCGCACCGGATAGGCGCTGTCCAAAATAATGCTGCGCAGGCGGTGCGGGTAGAGTCCCGCTATAACCTGCCCAACGAAAGTCCCGTAGCTGTCGCCGTAGAAATCCACCTCCTCGATGGCCAACGCATCGAGAACCGCGACAATGTCTTGAACGGCGAAATCGGTGCCGTAGAACCAGGAAGTATCGCCGAGCTGTTCGGCGCATGCCGCGACCGCGCTCAAAGCGAGTGAACCGGTCTGTAATGCCGGGCAATCGATTGGGCTCGACAGGCCCGTGCCCCGCTTATCCACGATCAGGACATCGCGCCGGTCGCGCAATGCATCGAAAATCTCGAGGTAATAGTCGCGCGTCCCGGTCGAAGAATATCCCGGACCCCCTTCCTGGGGCAGGATGGTCCCCAAGCGAGGCTGCGACAGATCGGTGCGCGGGTAGTACTCGAATCCGACGGTGACGGTGCCGGGGATGACGCCGGTTGGATCGACCAGGCGGGTGATCGAACCGCAGTAACCCGTGTAGTCCGTATTGCACAGTGTCAGCGTGAGCTGGCCGACCGTCAGGGTCTTGGGTGCGGCGCCGGCGTTGCCGGCGACTGATACGGCCGCGCAGAATATCGCGGCAAGTACCGATGAAGTCACTCGAGGCAGTCCCATGAGCTTCTCCCCTGTTTTTCTGCCCTAAGATTAGCATGACGGCCTGAACGCGACCCAGACCACCTCGGGCGCGAGCGGGCGGCTCAGCGGCGCCACCCTGAGCCCCGTTGATGGACCTCCGCATCCACCCCCTCTTGGTGTTATCTTCGGAGCACGATGACCGAAGACTGGACCAAGCAGTGGGAGCGTCGGATTGTCAACGGAGTGTATCCGCTGCGCCGTTTTCTCGGGCGCTCCAACCACAGCGTGGTATTTCTCACCGAATCCCCGGCGCAAAACCTGCCCCAAGCCGCGATCAAGATCCTGCCGGCTAACCGGGCCCTGACGGAGGCGCAACTCGATCATTGGAAGACGGTCAAAACGCTGTCGCATCCTCATTTGATCCGCCTTCTGGACGCGGGCCGCTGCCAACTCGGGGGCCACAACTTTCTGTATGTCGTGACGGATCTTGCGGAGCAAAACCTCGCGCAGATTCTTCCCGGCCGGCCCCTGACTCCCGACGAGGTGCGCGAACTCCTCCCTGCAACCCTGGATGTCCTGGCCTATCTGCACGCCAAGAACTGGGTGCACGGCGGCCTCAAGCCACCCAACTTCCTGGTCGTCGATGATCAATTGATGCTGGCGTGCGACACCATCCGACCCGCCGGCCAACCCACCGCCAGCACGGCCAAGCCTTCGTTGTACGACCCTCCGGAAGCCAGGCACGGCAGGGTCTCCACTGCGGGCGACATATGGGCACTCGGCATCACGTTGGTCGAGGCCCTCACACAGACTGCGCCGGCGTGGTCCCGAGACAGCGCCGACAGTATCGCCTTGCCCGCCACTCTAGCGCCGGAATTCGTCGACACCGTGCAACGATGCTTGAATCGCGACCCGGGCCAACGTCCCACCATTGCCCAACTCTTAGCGCAATTTAAACAGTCGCCGCCGGCGACGCCCCCACCGGCCGCGCCGCCCGTCATGAACGAGCCCTTGGTGCGGACACTCTCCACCCAGATTTCGCCCAAAACACGGCGTCTGATCACCGCGATCGCGGTGGGCCTTCTCGCGCTATGGGCGGTATGGGGTGGAGTACACCTATTTCATAACCACACCCACATCAATCTACCCGCGACACAAACTGCCGCACCGCCGCCGGCTGTTTCGCCGCCCGCAGCCGTGGAGAGCCCCAAGGCGAATATCGCCGCCCCGCTCCCGGCAGTGCTTCATCAAGAAATGCCCGACCTATCGCGCCGTGCGCGCGAGTCGATTCGCGGCATCATAAAAATTGCGGTGCGCGCGAGCGTCGATCGCTCGGGCAACGTCGTCGCGGCGGTGCTGGATGGTCGCGTATCCAGCAAGTATTTCGCCCGCGCCGCCATGGATGCCGCAAAGCAGTGGAAGTTTTCTCCGGCCGCGGACCCGGCTTCGCGAGTGTGGCTCTTGCACTTCGAACTCACCCGCTCAGGCACCACTGCACATGTCGATGCGCTGCGTTAGCGACCCCCGCAAGACATTCATGCAAAAATCCTCACTAGTTGGAGCGGTCTTGGTGCGGCACTCCAAAGCGTTGGCTTAGTGGCCACCCCTACCGGGCCGGCCGTAATCCCCGCGCCGGCGCCATTCGAGAACGGTCGCGATCTTCTCGGGCAGCCTCGCGGACTATTCTTCATTGGCTGCACCGAGTTCTGGGAGCGGGTCTCCTTCCATGGCATGCTGGCGCTTCTCGTCCTCTATATGGTCGACCAGCTGCTGCTACCCGGTCACGTCGAACACATCGTGGGATTTCCGGCATTACGAGCAGCCATCGAAGCGGTGACGGGGCCACTGTCGTCACAAGCCCTGGCGACACAGATCTTCGGCCTTTACGTGGGCTTCGTCTACCTTATGCCCGTGTTCGGCGGACTGCTCGGCGACCGGGTGCTGGGTCGACGACGTGCGGTAGCGCTCGGTGCGCTTCTGATGACGGCGGGCCATTTCTGCATGGCGTTCGAAGCGTCGTTCCTCGCGGCACTCTTCTTGCTCATCGCCGGGGCGGGCGTGCTCCGCGGCAACCTGGCGTCCCAGGTGGGCGATCTTTATTCCAGTGGTGACCGTCGCCGTGAATCCGCCTTTCAGATCTACTATGCAGCCCTCAACACCGGTGCCTTCATCGCCCCCCTGATCACGGGCGTGCTAGCGCAGACCCGTGGATGGCATTACGGCTTCGGATTCGCAGGGTTCGGCATGCTCGCGGGCCTCGTGATCTACCTGTCGGGCGCCCGAGACCTCCCGCCGGATGCTGTGCGGGTCGCCAGGGCGGCCAAGCAGAAGCTCAATGCGAAGGAGCGCCGGCTGGTGCTGGTCATGGTGCTCATGCTGCCGCTCCTGACCCTGTTCTGGATCGCTCAAACACAAATCTGGAACACCTATAACCTATGGGTCAGGGATAACGTCGATCTAGTGATCGGTAGTTGGAAAATGCCGGTCCCTTGGTTGCAATCCGTCGACTCGCTCGCCGTCGTCGTGCTGGTGCTGCCAATGCTGCGATTCTGGCGATGGCAGGCCGCGCGCTCGAGTGAACCGGATGATGTCACCAAACTCGCCATCGGCTGCCTATTGTTCGGCGTCGCCGTCGCATGGTTGGCGGGCGGTCAGTGGGTGGCCGACGGGACGGGCAAGGTGCCCCTGCTGTGGGCGCTTGGCTATCACTTTTTCTCGGCGGTTGGCTATCTGTATTTCGCGCCCGTCGCGGTCGCTCTGTTCTCGCGGACGGCACCGCCGTCGGTCAACGCCATGATGATCGGTATCTATTATCTGTCGATCTTTGCCGGCAGCATCATCAGCGGCCGTCTCGGCGGATTATATGAACGCCTTTCGTCGGCCCAGTTCTGGCTCATGCATGCGGCGATCGCGACCGCCGGCGGACTGCTGATTCTGGTATTGAGTACGCGATTGCGTCGCGAGCTCGCGCCGGCGTCCACGCGCATGGATTCTCGCTTCCCAAGAACGAATTGATCAAGTCTGCCGTCTCCCGTGGACGCTCAATGAACAAGTAATGCCCCGTATGTCCCCACCCTCTCGCTCAACGGCCCAGATAGCGGCGCAGCACATTGGCGGTGACGCGTTCCACCATCGCGTCGCGTCGCGACAGCGCGGCAACCCACTCGCAGCTCCCGGCGTGGAACACTTCGCCCCGGCCGCGATGAAAATGCACGATCATGCCGGCCCCGCGCTTGACTCGCTCGACAGCGGCATCGCTGTCCTCTCCCATCCGAATCTCCGCCACGAATTTCGCATCCTCGTCGGACAGAAATCGATCATCGAAAGCCAGATCCGTCGGCTCCTCCTTCAGCGACGACAGCCCGAGCGCCAGAATGCTGAGACCATCCGGTGCTCCGCTGGTCGCGCTGGGTTCCGGCAGGCCGTCGCGGATGAGGTAGTCGAGTCCGTCGACTTCGTATCCGAACGCATGACCGTCCGCCCCCAGCAGGTCTCCGTAATACACTCCGGTCCCCTCAAACGCCCAATGTTCCGGCCGGTATATAGGGAATCCTCGGACCCCGCGCGGTGCGCAACCGCCCCAACCCGCATACAGCCCGTTCGTCGCGTTGAGGCCGAAGGTCAGGGCGCCGGGCCTGCCAATCTCGCGGGCCTCCCACGATCCGGACGTGCGCGAAGGATCGGCGGACCGGTACACCGGATCCTCCGCGCGGGCACGGTACTTGTAGCACACCTGTGATTTTCCACCGCGTTCCAAGCGCGTCTGCCACATGAAATTACCGGCAAACCGCGCTACGCGGCCGCCGCGCTCGACATACGTGTCGACGGCGTCGCGCATCTCCCACGTCCA
>Ga0302320_10011244_pt1 | contig 18981 bp, 16 predicted proteins | sample Bog_T0_3_FD_202130 | JGI IMG/M metagenome (GOLD analysis project Ga0302320, IMG submission 202130) | Peat permafrost microbial communities from Stordalen Mire near Abisko, Sweden - Bog_T0_3 | ecosystem: Environmental > Terrestrial > Soil > Wetlands > Peat | place: Sweden: Abisko, Stordalen Mire...
CAGCTTCGAAAAGACCGAGGCGGCCTACACGGCACTCTTACAACTGGCCGCCGCTCTGATCTGTTGGAGACAAACAATTTCTATTTACGGATAGGTTCTTAATCCGTGTCCTTTCAAGGCGAAATTCTCCCACATCCTGAAATGCAATTGCCCCCTCCCCCCCATCCAAAAGTGTCGACAGCAGCGCCTGAAACATGTATGGTTCTGCGCAGCGAGCCTTCGCTTCCCCCCGGCGCATCGCCGCAGCCTGGCTCATCACTCAACTCATTCCCAACCAAATCAATTCAAGGAGTCTCCATGAAAATCGTCTCCGCCATCGCCCATTACCTGCTGGGCCTCATGTTCCTCTTCTTCGGCGCCAACCTCTTCCTCAACTTCCTCCACGCTCCCCTGCCCACCGGAGTCGAGGGTCAGTTCTTCGGCGCGCTCGTCGACTCTCACTACATCTACGTCATCGCCTTCCTCCAGGTTGTGCCCGCGATCCTACTGCTTATCAACCGGTTTGTCCCCCTCGGCCTCATCCTGCTCGCTCCCATCATCGTGGGCATCGTCTTCGTCCACATCCTGATGGCCCCCGCCGGGTTGCCGATCACCCTTGTGGCCGTCATCCTCTGGCTGCTTGCGGCTTACCCGGTCCGCTCCGCCTTTGCCGGCCTGCTCCTCCACCGCGTCCAAAAATGAAGCCGCCATCCGCCGCCGCCCCCGTTCACTACAATTGAATCAGCGATGATTCAGTACCTCTATCTGGGCCGCGTCGACTACCCCGAGGGCCTCCGCCTCCAAGCGGAGGTCGCCTCGCTCGTCGCCGAGGGCCGCGCCCAAAACGTCCTTCTGCTCCTCGAACACCCGCCCGTCCTCACCCTCGGCCGCAACGCCAATCGCGCCAACATTCTCGCCTCCAGCGATCTGCTGGCCAGCCGCGGCGTCACCATCCATGAGATCAACCGTGGCGGCGACGTCACCTACCACGGCCCCGGCCAGTTAGTCGGCTACCCCATCTTTGACCTCCGCACCCTGACCAACCCCAGCGGCGGCCGCCTCGGCCCCGTCGACTTCGTCCGCCTCATGGAAGAAGCCCTCATCCGCCTCTGCACCCTCCATGGCGTCCCCGCCGGCCGCATCCCCGGCCTAACCGGCGTCTGGTGCGGCCTTGACCAGCCACAGCCCTCGTCGCCACAGCCCTCCTCCAAAGGGCTCCCGCCCGGAGGACCAGGGCCAGCCCGCAAAATCGCCGCCATCGGCATCCACGTCGCCCGCGGCATCACCTCCCACGGTTTCGCCTTCAACCTCACCACCCACCTCGCCGACTTCAGCCTCATCGTTCCCTGCGGCATTCCCGACCACCCCGTCACCAGCCTCGAAAGCGAAGTTGCCAACCCCGCAGGCCTGCCCCCGCTTGAGAACCTCGCCCACCTCGCCGCGCGCCTCTTCGGCCAGGTCTTCGCCCAACAGGTCCTCGCGGTTGACAGCCTCGCCAGTCTCGCCGCCCTCCGTGACCAGCCCGCTGTCGCTCCCCCACAATTCCCCGCTGAAGACACCCCCCTCGCCGTTCCGCCCGAGGTCCAGCGCCTCACCCACGCCCCCCAGCCGCCAACCCGCGCCTGATGCGCGTTCGGCTCCGGCATGCACCGCGATTTATAATCCGGCAGGAGCCGCACCCGGCCCAGAGTCTTCCAAGCGCCTGCCCAAAGCAGGTTCCGCATCGCCGAGAGAGGGTTTCATGCCAACCGACGTGATCATGCCCCAAATGGGCGAGTCGATCTTCGAGGGCACCATTACCAAATGGCTCAAGAAGACCGGCGACCGTGTGGAAAAAGACGAGCCCCTCTTTGAAATCTCCACCGACAAGGTTGACGCCGAGATCCCCTCCCCCGTCGCCGGCATCCTCACCGAGATCAAGGTCGTCGAAGGCACCACCGTCCAGATCAACACCGTCGTCGCCGTCGTTACGGACGAGCAGGAAACAGGGAACAGGGAACAGGGATCAGGGATCAGCGCGCCGCAGGCGGAGTTGGCCGCACCGCAGGTGCTGCAGGGTGGGACAGACGTGGTCATGCCCCAGATGGGCGAGTCCATCTTTGAAGGCACCATCACCAAATGGCTCAAAAAAGCCGGCGATCCCGTTGAAAAAGACGAGCCCCTCTTTGAAATCTCCACCGACAAGGTAGACGCCGAGATTCCCGCCCCCATCGCCGGCATCCTCACTGAAATCAAGATCCCGGAAGGCGCCACCGTCCAGATCAACACCGTAGTCGCCGTAATCGGCGGCACCTCCACCCCCGCCGCCAGCGATCTGATCTCAGTCCCCGCCGCAGCGAAGCCACAACTCGCGCCGCAGGCGCCGCTGGCCGCACCGCAGGTGCCTCCGGCGCCCGGCCGCCGCCTGCGCTCCTCCCCCCTCGTCCGCCGCATCGCGCAAGAGAACAACCTCAACCTCGCCCACATCCCCGGAACCGGCGCCGAAGGCCGCATCACCAAAGACGACATCCTCCGCTACCTCGGCACCCACGGCCCCGGCGCCACCGCGGCTCAATCCGCCACACCAACGGTTCCAAAACCCGCGCCACCGGCACCGCCGGCCGCACCGCAGGTGCCGCAGTGGGCCCCGCAGCAGGGCGTGGTTCCCCTCTCAAAAATGCGCGCCGTCATCGCCCAGCGCATGGTTGAGAGCATGCAGATCGCTCCCCATGTCCACGTCGTCTACAAAATCGACATGACGCGCATTTTCCGCCTCCGCGAGCGCGAGCGTGCCGCCTTCGAGCAGCGCCACGGCGTCAAGCTAACTTACATGCCCTTCATCGCTGCAGCTGCCATCCAGGCACTCACCCAATTCCCCATTGTCAACGCCTCGCTCATCGACGGCTCCATCCACTACCACCCCAGTATCCATCTCGGCATTGCGGTGGCGTTGGAGTGGGGCCTGATCGTCCCCGTGGTGCGCCAGGCCGAGCAGCAATCCTTCTCCGCCCTCGCCCGCGCCGTCGCCGATCTCGCCGCCCGCGCCCGCGCCAAAAAGCTCATGCCCCATGAAGTCGGAGGCTCCACCTTTACCCTCACCAACTCCGGCGTCTTCGGCGATGAGTTCGGCACCCCCATCATCAACCAGCCTGAGTCGGCCATCCTCGCCATCGGCAGCCTGCGCAAGGAACCGGTCGTCCTGACCGACGCCGAAGGCAACGATACGATTGCGATTCGGTCGATGCAGTACTTCTGCCTCGGCTTCGATCACCGCCTCATCGACGGCGCCGACGGCGGCAAATTCATGAGTGAATTCAAAAAGACCCTGGAAACCTGGGACCGTCCGATCGGCTGAGGGGGGCTGATCGGCAAGAAGTCCCAGGCCTCCGCGATGGGTTGCATGCACCTTCCACAAAACTTGGCCTTCGGGGTCTGTAACGGCTTTTGGCACCGTTTGTATGGGGGGCCGTAGAGCGGGATCCTGTGGCGCATGATGGCGTTACGGTTGGATTCCCTTAAACCCGTTACAGCGGTTCCCGAGTTGGTGTAAACCGAAGCCGTCACTGTCGAGAGGCTCGCCGCGGCGAGCCACCTTCCGCTGCATCGAAGAGGCCACGTGAATTCGGGAACCGCTCTAAAAGCTCCAGTGCCCTATCCCCGCCATTTGCAGAGAAATAAAGCCTCGTGGCGCATCCTATGAATTGAGTTCACCCGCAATCTCGGGAGACCTTCTCTGGCGAGGCGCCGCAACAACAGCTTCCATACCAAAATGCGGTACAAGAACCACCGAAACACCGAAAACGAGCCGTAACCCCTTTGCTCACAAGAATCTGCGAATAACCCAAACAGAATCAAGAATTTGCAGCGAAAGCCCCCCCCCTATCCCATTGAAAAAAAGGAACTTCCTTACAGAGATAGGGGTGGAGGGTGGGGGTGGGGGTCCTCATGAGTAAACAACGCAGTAACACTCAATTGTGCAAGCTCCGGCAAACCCCTGGCCCGCATCTCACAATTTGCGGAGAATTGTAGTGTCTGCCTCCTGGCCGGGGTCCCCGGCGAGAGATTTGTGCTCGCTGGGGTGGGTGATCGGCTGTTCTGGGGGCCTCCCGGCCCCCAGGGCTTCGCAACAGCTCGATTTTCGCGCTTGCCGCACCGTCTGTGAGAAATCCAGGTTAGCCGTTCGTAGTATTCGCGGATGGGCTCGAACCGTTCGTCAATTGGCGCACCCTCTGGGAGAGTCCCGGCGCGCGCTTGGAACTCGTTGGTTGCTTCGAACGCCTTGGAGCGGAACCAGAGTCGCTGTATCCTGGATTTCCGATGAATCGAGAAGGCCTGGTCGAAGTTCAAACAGTGACTCCGTGCCGCCAAAGCTCTCAGCAAGCAAGCTCTGGATCTGGCCGTCGCCGAAGCACTCAAGACCATTACCGCAGATAATGCCGCCGCTTGGTTCCGACACTGCGCTTATGGGATACAGCGACCTTAGTGTTGCTCTAGGTGCTGGTTCCACGCGCCTCTCCCAAAACCAATTTGAAGGTCATCTCCTTGCGTCCGCGATAGAGGGTGACGCTGACAATGTCGCCAGCCTGATGTTTGTCCATCAGGGCGTTGATATCCTGCGGATCGGTGACCTCCTGGCCATCGACGGCTACGATCAGGTCGCCGCCCAGCATGATGGGGGTGTTGCCCACGTAGGCTTGCTGTGTGCCGCCGCGCAGGCCGGCCCGCTCGGCTGCTCCGCCGGGAATCACTTTTTGCACCAGCACGCCGGCATCCACGGCCAGACCCATCTGCGAAGCCAGATCCGGCCCAATGGCAAACGAGACGATGCCCAGCGAGGGCCGCTTGACGCGTCCATAGCGGGTCAGGTCCGCCAGCACAGCCTTGGCGGTGTTGATGGGAATGGCAAAGCCGATGCCGGAACTCTGGTCAGCGCCGTTGGAGGCGATCATGGTGTTGATGCCGATGACCTCGCCACGCGAATTGAGCAGCGGCCCGCCGGAGTTGCCGGGATTGATGGCCGCGTCGGTCTGGATGGCGTCTTCAATGGGCGCGCCTTCCGATCCGCGGATCGACCGGATGGAGCTGATAATGCCCCGCGTCATGGTGCCGCTCAGGCCGAAGGGATTGCCGATGGCATAGACCTTCTGGCCCACGGAGAGTCCGCTGGAATCGGCCAGCGTGACCGGCTCCAGGTTGGGCGCGTCAATCTGCAACAGCGCCAGATCGTGCACCTTGTCGGTACCCACCACCTTGGCCGCATAGCGGCGCTTGTTGCTCAGCATCACCTCGATGCCGCGATTAGCGCCCTCGACGACGTGGAAGTTGGTCAGCACGTGACCGGCCTTGTCGAGCACGAACCCAGACCCCTGACCCTGTTGCGGCACCGTGCCATAGAAAAAGTTGAAAACCAGCGTGGTGGAGGTGATGTTGACCACCGACGGCAGCACGCGCTTATAGATGGCGATGTTGTTCTGCTCCTCGGCATCGAAGGCAGGCGCGGCCTGTGCCTCGGTCAGCTCCAGCGGAGAACCCGAGCCGCTGGCATGGAGCAGCGACCAGTTCGCCAATCGGGCGGGAAGATGTGTGGTGAGGTACCAGAATCCACCCACCAGCAAAAGAACCAGTAGTACGCGGCGCAGTTTCATCTCTCTAAGACCTGAATGACCTTCCTTATGAAGTTGTCTGTTATCAACGGTCAGTTGACTGCTTGCACCAGGAATCTGCGATCTGAGCAACCGGTCACTGACGAGAAGTACGGCTGGCGCGCAGCCCGGTTCCGTGGGGAAGGGTGCGGCAGCCACTTCCTATTCTAAAGACTCGCCTGGCAAGGATTTGTTGCTCTCTTCCCGCAAGCGCTTCCACAGCGCCTCAACCTGGGTCCGGAGAGAAGCAACATCTCCCGTATTTTCAAGGATATAGTCAGCACGAGCGACCTTTTCAGCATCCGGAATCTGGTGGCCCAGCCTCACCCGCGCCTCGGCCTCGGCAGCTTCGCGCGCGGGGCCATCCCCGGCAATCCGTGCCGCATAGCGGGCGATTTTCAACTCGTCCGGCGCGGTCACCACCACGATGCGGTCAATGCGCCGCCGCCAGTCAGCCAGCACCGTCTCCTGCTCACCGCGGGCACGGGCATCGCGCTCCACCTCAAAGATCAGCGCCGACTCAATCACGGCAACCGCCGCCGGATTGCGCTGGAAAACCCCGTGCATCCACTCGCGCTGCGCCGCAATCACCGCTGGATGCACAATCGCGTTCAAGTCTTGCAGACGGCAGCCTTTGAAGGCCAGATCGGCTAATCGAACGCGATTCAACCGGCCATCGGAGCCCACCACTTCGGGGCCGAATGCCTGCACAATCTCCGCATAGACCGCCTGTCCCGGCTGCATCAGTGCGCGGCCGAGCTCATCGGCCTCAATCACTTCGGCGCCCAGCTCGCGCAAGAAACCCGCGACGGTACTTTTGCCGCTGCCCAGACCTCCGGTGAGTCCCACACGCAGCATCCGTCTAGAGCCCTCGCCGCATCTTCGCAGCCTGCACCGTGTTCGCCATCAGCATGGCGATGGTCAGCTTGCCCACGCCCCCCGGTACCGGCGTATACGCCCCGGAGACTTCAAATGCCTTGGGGTGCACGTCGCCCACCACCACGCTGCCGAGTTTGGCAAAGCTCGCCTCGCGTTTTGCATCCCCCGCAAACAGGCTCTCGAACTCTGTCCGATCCGTAATGCGGTTGATCCCAACATCGATCACCGTCGCGCCCGGTTTCACCATCTCCGGCGTAACGAATCCTGGCCTTCCGATCGCAGCCACCAGGATGTCGGCTTGCCGCGTAATGGCTGGCAGGTCGCGCGTCTTCGAGTGGCAAATGGTCACAGTCGCGTTCTGGTGCAGCAGCAGCATGGCCGCCGGTTTGCCCACGATATCGCTGCGGCCCACAACCACGGCATGCTGGCCAGAGATGGGCAGATCGCTGCGCTTCAGAATCTCAATCACGCCGGCAGGCGTGCACGGCGCCAGCGCCGGATGGCCAGCCTGCAAGCGGCCAACATTCACCGGGTGAAATCCGTCCACGTCCTTGGCCGGGTCGATCGCATCCAGCAGCGCCTTGGCGTCCACATGTTTGGGCAGCGGCAACTGGATGAGAATGCCATCAATGTCGTCGCGGGAATTGAGCGCCGCGACTACGTCCATCATCTCTTCTGTCGTCACCGTCTCCGGCGGCGTAATCAGGTCGCTGTAAATGCCAAGCTCTTCGCAGCTTTGCACCTTGCTGCGCACATAAATCTGCGAAGCCGCCACGTTGCCCACCAGCACCGCTGCCAGGCCGGGCTTGATGCCCTTGGCCGCCAGCGCTTTCACTTCTTCCGCAACTTCCTGTTTGATGGCCGCGGCTATCGCCGTGCCGTCCAGTACACGTGCCATTGTTTTCTCTCCAGACCATCATGGTAACGCTTTTTCCCGCGCCGCAGATTCCCTCCCGCGTGCGCATCTCGCACCGCGAAATCTTCTTCCCCCACTCTGAGATTCTGGCTGTATGCTTGCGTCATGCTTTACGCATGCTTGCGCACCCTTCGCTTGCTATCGTTCGTCTTCCTTATCGCCGCCTCCGCCGCGGCCCAGCCACAGCAGCCAGGAGCGCATGCTGTCCACACTCTCAAGATTGACGGCCTCGGCAAAGGCGCCGCCCCGCTCGACGGTCCCTGGCAATTCCACCTCGGCGACAACCTCGCCTGGGCCGCGCCCGGCGTCGACGACTCCGCCTGGGAGCAAATCTCCGCCGATAGCACATGGGGCGCGCAGACCCATCCCAGTTACGACGGATTCGCCTGGTATCGCCGCCACATCGACGTCTCTCCAGTTCCCGGCATCTCTCCTGATTTTGCCTTGATGCTCCAACCCATCGACGACGCCTACGAAGTCTATTGGAACGGGCAGTTGATCGCGCGCAAAGGCAAAATGCCGCCCCGTCCCGTCTGGTACCCCTACCAGCCCGCCCAAACGTTTGGGCTCGGCCCCGTGCGCTCCGGTGTGCTCGCCGTTCGCGTTTGGAAGGCGCCCTTCGCTTCCAACGATCCGGCCGAACTCGGCGGCTTCGAGGGAGTCCCGCTCATCGGTTCGCCCCGGGACATCGCCGCTCAAAAAAACGCCGATGACTTCCATTGGCTCCGCAGACGGCAAATCCATTTCGGCCTCACCTTTCTCTATGGTCTGGTGGGCCTCTTCAGTCTCCTCGCCTGGCATCACGACCGCAGGCATTGGCTCCTCTTCTGGATGGTGGGTTACACGTTTGCCAACGTTGGCAGCGTGGTGCTGAGCAACATGCGCCTCCCCCTGTCCGCTGCCTATGCCGTCGGGCTCCTTCAGCCCGCCCTCATGATCCAGGACATCTCCCTCTGGTTCGTCCTCCTCTGGTTGCTCAATCTTCAGGATGATCGAGGGATCGCGCGGTTCACCCGTATCTCCGCCATGATCTTCTGCATCGCCTTCAGCCTCGACGGCTTAGTTGCACTCTTCTGGGGTTGGGGCTGGCCGCTGTTCGTACAGATCGCCGATGCCGTCCTCACCGCCATCTTCACCCCTCTGGAACTCGTCCCGATCGTCCTTGTGGCGGCCGCCGTCCTCAAACGAAAGCACCTCGACTCGGCACGCTGGACCGTCGCCACCTTCGCCTTCATCGCGGAGATGATCTTCGTCATCAACAACGCCGCCTCCCAGGGGGTCCGCTTCACCCATTGGACCCTCTCCGACAAACTCAGCATGCCGCTCTTCCTGCTCTTTGGCAATACCATTCCGTTGCGCACCTTCGCCAACACCTGCCTGCTGCTCGCCATCGTCTACGCGGTTTATCACTACTCCTCTGAGGAGCGCAGGCACCAGAACATCCTCGAGCAGGAACTCAAAAACGCACGTGAGTTGCAACAGGTCCTGGTTCCGGAATCTCTGCCTTCGGTGCCGGGATTCACGCTGACCAGCGCCTACCGCCCCGCGCAGGAGGTTGGTGGCGACTTCTTCCAGATCATTCCCCTCGACGGCGGATCGACGCTGGTCATCCTCGGCGACGTCAGCGGCAAGGGACTCAAAGCCGCCATGGCCGTCTCCCTCATCGTCGGAGCCGCACGCATGATCTCTGAGTTCACCACCCAGCCCGCCGAAATCCTCGCCGGACTCAACCGGCGCCTTTACGGCCGCTTGCAGGGCGGCTTTGCCACCTGCGTGGCCATGCGCATTGATACCAATGGAAATGCCGTGATTTCCAGCGCCGGCCATCCCGCACCCTACCTCAACGACGGCGAGCTTGCCTTGCCCGGAGCGCTGCCGCTGGGCGTAATGCCCACTGTCAACTACGAAGAAGTTGCCTTCACGCTCCAGACCGGCGACCATTTCGCCCTCTATACTGACGGCCTGCTCGAGGCCCGCAACCACGCCGGAGAGCTCTACGGCTTCGATCGCCTCGAGTCGCTCTTTGACACCCGGCCCACCGCCGCCGAAGCCTCGGATGCGGCCGTGAGCTTTGGCCAGGACGACGACATCACGGTCCTCATGCTCACCCGGCTGGCCACAGGCGAAGAGCCGCTCCAGGTTGAGCCGGCTGCCGCGCTTTAGCCGCAGCGCCCACCGCCTGCGACTCATTTTGCACCGTAGAATTCGGTCCGCATCACACCCGCATGTGATTTAACTCACATACAGCTCTCCTCTCCCTACCTGTACGGTTACGGGAGCGAGAAGTGTCCCAGATCACACAGGAATAGCCTCGCAGCGCTTCCTCTCAGGCAGCAACGGAGATTCGGCTTCATGAGCACTTTTAAGAATGCAGGACATCTCTTCCGGTTTGCGGGGCTCTTTGTCCTCGCTTTCCTGGTGTTTTTGGTGGTGCGCCATTACGTGGTCCCCAAGAGCTTCGGGCAATATGGCCACTACCGCGGGGCCGCGATGGGCGAAATTGCCGCCCACCCCACCAAGTTCGTCGGCCACGAGACCTGCGAGGCCTGCCACGCCGATGAAGCAGCCAAGAAGCAGGCCGGCAAGCACGCCCACCTGAGCTGCGAGGCCTGCCACGGAGCAATCTTCCAGAAACTGCCCGCCGACCAGCCCAAGCTCAACCTCTACGGGCGCTTCCTGGCCTTGGTCGGTAAATCGCTTCCGCCCGATGTGCCGATCCTGCACCACGCCGAAGATCCAACTACGGTGAAGCCGGTGCTGCCTGACACGGCTGTGCTGTGCGCTCGCTGCCACACCGCCAGCGCCGCCAAGCCCAAGGGATTCCCGCAAGTTAACCCCGCAGAGCACTCCAACGGAGTTCCCTGCGATACCTGTCATCAGCCGCACAGTCCGGCTATCGATGCAGGAGGTGCGAAATGAATATTTCCCGTCGTCAAATGCTGATTCTTCTTCCCGCCGCCGCGGTTGCATGGGAGTACGCCGTCGCCGGCACTCCCGAGCAGTCGCCTAACTACAAAATGAGCGACCACTGGTGGGGCATGCTGATTGACATTCCCAAGTGCATCGGCTGCGGCAACTGCGTGCGCGCCTGCCGCACAGAGAACGACGTGCCAGAGGGCTTCTACCGCACCTGGGTTGAGCGCTACCACGTCTCTGACGAAGATATGACCCAGCCTGAAGTCATCTCGCCGCATGGCGGTGAGAACGGCTTCCCGGTTGCAGCCGAAGACGATAAGAAATACTTCTTCGTCCCCAAGATGTGCAACCACTGCGCTGATTCGCCCTGCACCCAGGTCTGCCCGGTGGGCGCCACCTTCGTGGCTCCTGACGGCGTCGTGCTTGTCGACCAGAAGTACTGCCTCGGCTGCGCCTACTGCGTCCAGGCCTGCCCTTACGGCTGCCGCTACATCCATCCGCAGAAGGAAACCGCCGACAAGTGCACGCTCTGCTACCACCGCATTACCCAGGGACTGACCACTGCCTGCTGTGAAGTCTGCCCCACGGGTGCGCGGCAACTGGTTGACCTCAAGGATCCAAAAGACCCGATCCACGAGTTCCTCAAGACCCACAGCGTGCAGGTGCTCAAGCCGCAGATGGCCACCGGCGCCAAGGCCTTCTACTACGGACTTGACGGATCGGTGCGGTAAGAGCAGCGGACAGTCGACAGTTTCCAGCTTCTTCTTTGTTGGGTTGGGTTATCCAGGATGCGCACATACGAACTGTTAGCTGTTAGCTGGCAGCTTAAGAAGTGAGGAATTATGAACGGTGTTGAAGGCTTCATGTATCCAAACGAGATCGCGCTCCAGTGGAGTGTGCTGATCGTTTTGTACCCCTACATCACGGGACTGGTGGCCGGCGCATTCATTCTGGCCTCGCTGGTGCGCATCTTCCGCGTCAAGGCCATCGAGCCCACGTACAGGCTGGCCCTGCTCACGGCGCTCTCGTTCCTGCTGGTCGCGCCCCTGCCGCTTCAGTTACACCTCGGCCATCCCGAGCGCTCGCCTGAGATGTACTTCACCCCCCACAGCACCTCGGCCATGGCCATGTTCGGCTATGTCTACCTGTGGTACTTGATGGCTGTTCTCGTGCTTGAAATCTGGCTCGACTATCGCCTCGAGATTGTTCGCCTCTCGCAATCCAGCAAGGGCCTGCTGCGCCTTGTTTACAAGATCATGACCCTCGGCTCAAGCAACGTCAGCGAGGGCGCCCTGGCCCTGGACGAGCGCGTCGGCTGGATCGTCACCCTCATTGGCATTCCTTCCGCCTTCATGCTGCACGGCTATGTCGGCTTCATCTTCGGCTCCATCAAGGCCAATCCCTGGTGGTCTTCGCCGCTCATGCCGGTGGTTTTCATCTTCTCTGCCATGGTCTCGGGCATCGCCGCCGTCATGCTGCTTTACATGGCCACCACCAAGCTGCGCGGCCTCAAGATCGACGTCCACTGCGTGGACGCCATCGCCATGTATCTCTTCTATATCTTCATCATCGACTTCAGCCTGGAGATGCTTGACCTGATTCATCGCATCTACGAGGCGGACGAGTCTTTCCGCAGCCTCGACTTCCTGGTCCATACTCAGCTCTTCATCCCGCACATCGTCATCCAGATTCTGCTCGGCACGCTCACTCCTATCGTCCTGCTCGGCATTACGCAGGTCACCAAGCTTCCGGAACTCGCGCGCAAGCGCATCTACTCCGTGGCCGGCTGCCTGACATTGGTCGGCATCTTCGCCATGCGCTGGAATGTGGTGATCGGCGGGCAGTTGTTCAGCAAGAGTTTTCTTGGCTACACCACCTACAAGGTAGGACTGGTTTCAAAGGAAGGCTTGATTGTGGCTATCTTCCTTACGCTGCTGCCGCTGGTCTTTCTGTGGGTGCTGGTCAAGCTGCTGCCTCCCTGGCCTGAGAAGAGCGCTCACGCTACCGCCGGCGACTGAGAAGAACACAAAGCAGGCTCATTCGGGTGGAAACAATGGACGATCTCCCCGACGCACTAGAACGGCTCACCTCGCGAATCGACGCCCTGGAGCGCCGCATCGCAGCTCTTGAGCATCCGTCTGAAGCGCCAAACCTGTCCCTTCCGCAGCCGCCCGTCGCGGCCTCTGCTCCGGCCACTGAGAAGCTTCCCTTTACCCAGGCCGGCGGCATCTTCTCGGTCCTCGGCAAGGCAATGCTCGGCATCGCCGGCGCCTACGTCCTGCGCGCCGTCGCTGAGACCAGCGCTCTGCCCAAGTTCGCCGTAGCCGCCGTCGCCATTCTTTATGCCGTTCTCTGGCTCATCGGCGCGTCGCGCGTCAAATCGGGCGAATGGCTGGCAGCCACCATCTATGCCTGTACCTCGGCCATGATCCTCGGACCCATGCTCTGGGAGCTGACGCTCCGCTTCAACGTGCTGACGCCCTCGATGACCGCGGGCGTGCTGGCAGGATTTGCCCTGGCCGCCACTGGCCTGGCATGGAAGCGCGATCTCGCCGCAGTCTTGTGGATTGCCAATATTACCGTGGCATTGGCGGCCCTGGCATTATCTGTGGCCACGCATAACCTGCCGCCCTTTATCGCCACGCTGCTGGTGATGGCGCTCATCGCCGAAATTGCGGCTGCCCTCGATCACAAGGTCAGCATGCGGCTGTTGGCCGCCGCCGCCGGCGACCTTGCCGTTTGGGCCCTGACCTTTATCTACGCCAGTCCACTCGAGGCGCGCACCGAGTACCGACTTCTCGACGCCGCACACTTAATCGCCCCCGGCTGCCTGCTCTTCCTGCTCTATGCGGTCAGCGTCACCGTAAGAACCGTGCTGCAGAAGCGCAGAATCTCTGTCTTTGAGACCGGCCAGACGTTGATCGCCTTCCTGCTGGCCGCATCGGGCCTGCTCTACTTTGCTCCGCACGTGGGCGCAACCGTGTTGGCCCTGGCCTGCCTGGTCTTGTCGGCGGCAACTTACGTCGCGCTCTTTGTATTTCTTGCTCGCTCCACAGACCAGCGCAACCCGCGCGTATTTGCCGTGTGGAGCGCCGGCCTGCTGCTGGTTGGCTGCTGGTTGCTGCTGCCGCCGTTCTGGCTCGCGGCCTGCCTGGGCGTTGCCGCAGTCGCGTTTACGCTCCTGGGCATTCGCCTGGCGCGCATTCCGCTTCAGCTTCACGGCCTGGTCTATCTTGCCTGCGCCGCTTTCGCCGGCGGCCTCTTCGCCTATGTGGCCGCAGTGCTTGCCGGAACCCTGCCCGCCGCGCCCACATGGATCTTCTGTCTGGTCTCTGCCAGCTCCCTGGCTTGCTTCGGGGCTCTGGGCTTTGCCCCGCAAGGGCTCGGCCTGCGCCTGATGCGGCTGTTCCCCGCGGCTCTGGCCGCTTGCGCCCTTGCCGCTCTTGCCGTGCAGGGATTGGCCACACTCGGCCTCACGGGCAACGCTTTTCACCTTGCCTTCTTCCGCACCCTCACCCTCAGCGTTCTGGCCCTTGCGCTGGCCTTTGCCGGCTCCCGCTGGCAGCGCATTGAGCTGAACTGGCTGGCCTACGCAACCCTGGTTTTCGTCGCCGCCAAGCTTCTGTTTGAAGACCTCCGCCACGGAAACCTTGGCTTCATCGCCGCTGCCATCTTTGTCTTCGCGGTGACCTTGATCGCCGTTCCCCGCCTCGCCCGCATGGGACGAATGGTCAAGACCGCGGGACCTTGAAAAGCGACCGCGGTCTTGCATCTCCTCCAATTCACTTGCCCTGCAGCCACACCGCTCCCTCTCACCGGTAGATTGGCGGACGGGGAAGCCGCGGACGCTGGATGTGCGCCTCCACATCTCTCAGCTTCAGCTTGCTGATGTGCACGTCATAGCCGGTTCCCGGCAGCAGCGATTCCAGCACAAACGTTTCCGTGCTGTCAGAGCGAAGCTCGCGATAGCGATACACGCCCACATCGCCCTCGCTGGTTTCCGTTCCGCCCGAGGGCGCGTTGAGAAAACGCTGCGCGTCAGCCACGGTGAGCGCCTGACGCGTTTCCCCGCTGGTCAGGCTCTCGGCTGCATACGAGCGCACCAGCTTGGTCCAATAGCGCGCCAGCAGGTCGGAGCCGGCAAACAGGTCGGCCCACACAATCTCGCCGCGCACCGCTACCACAACGCCAACGGCATGCTCGTCGCGCAGTTTGTTCAAGACTTGCTCGCGCGCCTGCATCACGGGCGCGGCCGCTTCGTCCACCTTCTCGCTCACCGCGCTGTTCTGCATGGTCTGTGCGTAGCTGGTGGTTCCGGCGTCGTAGCCATAGCCGCCCGTTCCGGGCATTGAAGCCGAAGGAGCAGCCGCGACATCCAGTTGCGCAATGCTGCCCCGCACTGAGTCCCACACCTGCTGCTGATCTTTGGCAACCATCGCCTTCTGCCGCACCGTGGGCTGCACCATGAAGCTGTGGGCCACGCTCTTGCCCGATGCGCCAAAAGTCTCAGAACTCGCCGTCCAGCGTCCCGGCTCAATGCAGAAAACACCCAGATCAATCGGATCGCCGCCGGCCGGCACAATGCGATCCTTGGCAATCACGCGGTCCTGCTTGCCGCCGGTCACAATCTCACCCGCCAACAGCAGCAGCGGCTTGTCTGAGTGATTCACCAGCACCAGTGTGTTCACCTCATCCCCGCGAAAACCACCCTGAGGCTCCGGAATCGCATCGTTGCGATACCGGTCGTCCTGATAGGGTTGAACGCCGGTAGTTCCCCTCGGCCTCACCAGCCCGCGCACCCGGCCCGCCTCGGTTACTTCCACTTCGCCGCTCTTGATTCCCTCGTCGAGCGTGAGAAACGGCGTTGCGCCGGGAGCCTGGCTGCCCGCTGCAACCACCGGAAACAGCAGCAAGTTGCCACTCTCGATGGGCGGCAGCACCCGGTAGGCGTCCACAACCACATCCCGCGGCCCGCCGGCCGCCTCCACACCGCTTCCGCGGTAAAATACTCCGAGCGCAAGCAATAGAGCGCCCGCCAACCCAATCCTGCCCAGATTCCTCATAATCCTCCTTCGCCGGTTCCGTCCATCCCCGGCTCCTGACTCAGGAACGCCAACCGGCAACCATCTTGCAGCTTTTTTTTGTTGGGGCCTGTGCGATATCTTGGGGGCGTGGGAATGACGCCGGCTCAACCTGTTGAGAACTTGTCTGCAGCCGCCATCCCTGCCGTGCCGCCGGCCGTGCATCCCGCCCTGCTTGAAGAGCTATGGCGTCAGTGCGATGCTGCTTCCTGGGGCCTCACCCGTACTGAGTTCAACCAGATTTTTGTCGCTGCTCAGCGCTTCGGCCTGCCGCCTGAAGCGGTTACCTGCCAGCAACAGCAAGCTTGGTTTGCCTCCCTCAAGCTCAACGACCTGGTGCTGGCGCAGGCCTGCGCTGCCGGCAACGAGCGTGCATGGGTGAGCTTTATCGCGCTCTACGAGCAGCAGTTGATCCACGCGGCAGTTGCCATTACAGGCAATGACACCGTGGGCCGCGACCTGGCCGGCCAGCTTTACGCCGAGCTCTACGGCCTCACCGAACGCGAGGGCCAGCGCCGTTCGCCGCTGGCATCGTACAAGGGCCGCGGCTCGCTCATCGGCTGGCTGCGCACCACGCTTGCCCAGCGCCATGTGGATCACTTTCGCCGCAGCCGCCGCGAAGAGCCGATCGAAGACTACGACGCTCCCGCCACTGAAGCCGAGGCTGCCCCAGGCCCTGCCGAACTGCTGCCTCTCGCCGGCGCTGTGGAGAGAGCGTTGCGCGGCGAGCCGCCCGAGGTTCGCTTTCTGCTCGCCTCTTATTATTTAGATGGCCGGACTTTGGCTGAGATCGCCTGCGTGATCCGCGTCCATGAAGCCACCGTGAGCCGCAAGCTGCAATGCGCCATCGACGGGCTGAGAAAGCAGGTGCTCAAAAATCTCGAGTCTGCCGGCCTCAGCCGCCGCGCCGCCCGCGAAGCTCTCGGCGCCGATCCACGCGATCTGGATATGAATTTGAAGAATCTTCTGCAAAATCCTCCATCGGAGACGTTCCAAGAGAGGGTTGCCCTATGAATCGAGCGCTCCAACCCGAGATTCATCCTGACCAGCATCCTGACGCGGAGAGCCTCAACGCCTTCATTGAGCAGGCACTGCCCGCCCCGGAGCGCGCGCAGATTCTCGGCCACATCGCGTCCTGCAGCCGCTGCCGGCAAGTTGTCTTTCTCGCCCAGCAGGCCGCGGCGGAAGCGCCCTTGGCTGTGCCCGCCATGCGCCCAACGAGCCGGGTTCCCTGGTACCAGAACTGGCAATTGATCTGGGCTCCGGCGGCGGCCTTCGCTCTCATCGCCGGGCTGGCTGTCCTCATTCACATGCGGCACCCCGCAGTTGAGTCTGAACTGGCGCGCAACGCGCCCGTCGGCCAGGTCGCTCCGCCCGCTTCATCTCTTGAGCAGACGCAGGCCCCGGAATCCAGGCGCGAAGCTGCCCCGTCGCCGCCCGTCATTGCCGCGAAAAAGAGCGCCATCTCTGCAGAAGCCGGCGAGCCGGCCGGTGCGGCGCTTTCCCCGCCCGGCTCTTCAGGAGCAATCTCGGCAGACAGCGTAATCGCCAGCCCCGCCTCTGCGGAATCGCCAACCGTTGCCATGGCACCCGGCGCCGCCGGCAAAAACACCGTGGTCCTCCAGCCTCACCCTCGGCCGCAAAGCGAGGCCGCAGCCTGGCAGCAGGAGCGGCAAAGTGCAGCGGGCGCTTTAGCCAGCGCAGCCCGCACCACCCAGGCCACATTCAAAGCCCGCATTGAACAGAACCAGGCCCAGGCCAGCCAGGCAGTGGCTGCCGCGCCAACCGTCCAGACCACCCCGGCCTCCGACGGCGGCTTTGCGCCCTCCGCATCGCGGCCCATGGCCGGCGGGGGCGCACTCTTCAGTCCACAGACTGCAAAACTGCCCAGCGGTCTTGCGGCCATCTCCTCGGCAACCGCGCAGCGGCGCAGGCTTGCCCTCGATGCAGCCGGGGCCCTGTTTGTCAGCGAGGACGCAGGAACAACATGGAAATCTGTAGCCCAACAGTGGACTGGTCACGCCGTCCTGGTGCGCGTGCAGCCTGCCCCCGCGGGCAATGCCGCCGTTCAGCCCAATGCAAACGCATCGGCCGGCGCTTTTGAATTGGTCACTGAGAGCAACCTGGTCTGGCTCAGCGTGGACGGCAAAAACTGGAAGGCGCAATAACTCCAAGGATAGCTCTTTAGAAGCTGAGGAATGAGGGACACTCGCTTGATTTAATACATCAATTTCGCTTGATGAACGCTCACCATAACTCCTGAGAAATAACTCATCTTGCCGATCCCAGCTCTCTCCTCTTCCACAACGGAGATTCCTGAGTTGGCCACTTACCCCAAATTGAAATCCCACTCGTTCGCCGATCGCAGATTCTCTCAAGGGTCCCCATTCCTCCGCCGAAGACATAAGTTACTGTGCAGGTCCGGGCAAAGGACGCCTGGCGCCGGAGGAGACTGCTGTGACGCAATCGTGGAAGCGAGGATTCGAGCCCGGTAGCCACGCATGGGCCCACCTGCGCCTGCCACCGTTTCCCCAAGTTGCTTTGCGGGTCTTGCAGTTGGTGAACAATGAGAACGTGCAGCTGCATCAGTTGAGTGACCTCATCGCTTCCGATCCGGCCTTTGCCAGCGAAGTGCTCACCATCGCCAACTCCATGCTCTACGCGCCCCGCTTTCCCTCCAGTTCCATCATGCAGGCCATTGCCGTGCTGGGCGCAAACAACCTCCAGGGCCTATGCCTCACCGTGGGCGTCCGCGCCTACATGGGAAAAACCCTCAGCCAGCCCTCCATGCGCGCCCTGTGGCGCCATAACCTTGCCTGTGCGCTCATCGCCGAGCAGATGGCCATGGCCGGCTCCCTGAACAAGGACATCGCCTACACCAGCGGCGTGATGCACGACATTGGCCGCCTGGCATTAGCCGTCATCCGCCCCAAGGAGTTCGCGCTCTTGCTCGGCTCCCACTCCGGAACCCCAGCCAGCATCCTCCAGGGTGAGCGCGACCTCTTCGGCTGGGACCACTGCGAAACCGGCCGCCAGCTCATCACCGATTGGAACCTTCCCCCCGAGTTTGACGCCATTGTTGCCGAGCACCACGCACCCCGTTCCGACGAAGCCCCTTGGGAGATGCCGGCTCTCATCAGCCTCAGTTGCAGAATCGCCGACACCGCCGGCTTCCCGGCCTTCCCAGGCTGCGAAGCCACGCCCTATCCTGAGCTGCTTGAGGAACTCCCCGCCCAAGAACGCGCGAACTTCCCCGCCGACCTTCCTTCCCTGGCCGAGCAGGTGGCTGAGAAGGTTCATACCGTCGAGGCTGCGTGATTCCTGGCCGTGAGCTGGCTGCACCAAGGCCTCATTTGAGTCGGGCCTGTATTCACAAGAGAGACGATTCCCGGCGAATCGAACCTTTCACCAGCCATCGTCGGAACATTAAATGTCGTTGGTTGCAAGGGTAACCTTCATCGACTAGTACCGCGCCCGCGTGATTGAGTAATGCAATTTGCGTGGGGCCTGTTTGCGCGTGAATTTCCAGTCGATAGTGGTGCGGTCGCGGTGGATGCGGCGCTCCCAAGCATGAACTTCGCCGCACAGT
>Ga0302320_10011245_pt1 | contig 18979 bp, 19 predicted proteins | sample Bog_T0_3_FD_202130 | JGI IMG/M metagenome (GOLD analysis project Ga0302320, IMG submission 202130) | Peat permafrost microbial communities from Stordalen Mire near Abisko, Sweden - Bog_T0_3 | ecosystem: Environmental > Terrestrial > Soil > Wetlands > Peat | place: Sweden: Abisko, Stordalen Mire...
GGCTTCAGGGTAGTGACGTTCGACCAGGTGAAGGCTGCCTACGCTCAGCAGGTGCGCGCACTTATTGCCGGGGGAGTGGACGTGCTGCTGGTGGAGACGATTTTTGACTCGCTGAACGCCAAGGCGGCGCTGGTCGCCATCCGCGAGGTCTTCGATCAGGACGGCCTCACTGCGGGCAACAAAGAGCTACCGATCATGATCTCGGCTGCTGTGGGCCGCGGCGGTGAGACGCTGATCTCCGCGCAGACCACGGAAGCGTTCTGGAATGCGGTCAGTCACGTGAGGCCGTTGTCTGTGGGGCTCAACTGCTCTCTTGGGCCCGATCTGATGTACCCGTTTCTTTCCGAGCTTTCGGAGAAGGCCAACGTGGCGATCAGTTGCTACCCGAATGCCGGCTTGCCCAATCCACTATCGGAAACCGGATTCGATCTTGGACCCGCGGACATGGCCCGATACCTGAGCGAGTTTGCGCGGGCAGGGCTGATCAATATTGCCGGTGGTTGCTGCGGCAATACCCCCGAGCACATTGCGGCTATTGCGAAAGCGCTCGAAGGCATGACACCACGCAAGATAAGCCAGATCGAGGTGGCAGCGTGAGCGAGACTCTTTCGCCAAGACCCTTGCGCTTGTCTGGTTCGCAACCGTTCACCCAGCAGACCGGCGTCTACATCATGATCGGCGAGCGGACCAACGTGGCCGGTTCGCCGAAGTTCGCCAAGCTCATCAAGGAAGGCAAATTTGAAGAAGCGGTGAGCGTGGCCCGGCAGCAGGTTGAGAATGGCGCCAACATCATCGACATCTGCATGGACGAGGGCATGATCGACGGCGTTGCGGCCATGACGCGCTATCTGCAATTGCTGGCCAGCGAGCCTGAGGTCGCCAAAGTCCCCTTCATGGTGGACTCTTCGAAGTGGGAGGTGATCGAGGCTGGGCTCAAATGCCTGCAAGGCAAGGGCATTGTGAACTCGATCTCGCTCAAGGAAGGCGAGGGCAAGTTTCGCCAGAACGCTGCCGCTGTGCTGAAGTACGGCGCGGCGGCGGTGGTGATGGCTTTTGACGAACAGGGCCAGGCCGCGACTTTCGATGAGAAGATCCGCATCTGCGAGCGGGCATACAACATTCTGCTTGAAGTGGGCATGGCGCCTGAAGACATCATCTTCGACCCCAACGTGCTTACCGTCGCCACGGGCATGGAGGAGCACAACAACTACGCGCTGGACTTCATCAACGCCACGCGCTGGATCAAGCAGAACCTGCCTCACGCCAAGGTGAGTGGCGGCGTGTCGAATATTTCGTTCAGCTTCCGCGGCAACAACAAGGTGCGCGAGGCCATGCACTCCGCGTTTCTTTATCACGCCATTGCGGCGGGCATGGACATGGGCATTGTTAATGCCGGAATGCTTGAGGTGTATGAGGAGATTGAACCGGAGCTGAAGGTGCTGGTGGAGGATGTGCTGCTGAATCGCCGCGCTGACGCGACCGAGCGCCTGGTGAATTTCGGCGAAGCATTGAAGGCAGGCGGGGTGGGCACAGACGCGGCCGTGAACGAGAAGAAGGCCGAGGAGTGGCGCAGCGGCACAGTCGAGGAGCGGCTTTCGCACGCGCTGGTCAAGGGCATCGACGCATATATCGAGATCGACGCCGAGGAAGCCCGCGTCAAGCTGGGCCGCCCGCTGTTGGTGATTGAAGGCCCGCTGATGGCCGGCATGAGTGTGGTGGGCGATCTGTTCGGAGCCGGCAAGATGTTCCTGCCGCAGGTGGTGAAATCTGCTCGCGTGATGAAGAAGGCCGTGGCGCATCTGACGCCGTTCATGGAGGCCGAAAAGGCGGCGATGGTTGCGGCTGGCCAGGTGGTCAAGGCGCAGGGAAAGATTGTTCTGGCAACGGTCAAAGGCGACGTTCACGACATCGGCAAAAACATCGTGGGCGTGGTGCTGGCCTGCAACAACTTCGAGGTGATCGACATGGGGGTGATGGTTCCCTGCGAGAAGATCCTCGAACGCGCCAAGGCAGAGAAGGCTGACCTGATCGGCCTCAGCGGCCTGATTACGCCGTCGCTCGACGAGATGGTGCATGTGGCCCGCGAGATGGAGCGTCAGGGATTCAAGCTGCCGCTGCTGATTGGCGGGGCAACCACCAGCCGCGCGCACACGGCCGTCAAGATTGCGCCGCACTACAGCGAGCCGGTGGTTCACGTGCTCGATGCCAGCCGTGCCGTGCCCGTGACCACCAGCCTGCTGAGCGACGACGGCAAGGAAGCGTTTGTCGTGCGGCATCGCGCCGAGTACGAGGCGGTCCGCAAGGCACAATCGTCGCCGCGCCAAAAGCTCGTCTCGCTTGAGACCGCGCGCAAAAGGCGGACTCCGATCGAGTGGCGCGCAGTAGACCTGCCCGCGCCGGCGTTTACCGGCGTGCGCGTGCTTGAGAACTTTCCTCTGGCCACGCTGCGCGAGTTTATCGACTGGTCGCCGTTCTTCCATACCTGGGGACTCAAGGGCGTTTATCCGCGCATTCTCGACCATGCGGAGCACGGTGCGCAGGCGCGTCAGGTCTTCACGGAAGGCAACGCGCTGCTGGATCGGATGATTGCCGAGAACCTGATCACGGCGCGCGGTGTGTATGGTCTCTTTCCCGCGAGTGCTGTTGGCGACGATGTTGAGCTGTTCAATGACGAAGCGCGGCAAGAGGTGCTCACGCGCTTCCACTTCCTCCGCCAGCAGGCCAACAAGGAAGGCAGCGAGCCGTGCCGATCATTGGCTGATTTCATCGCGCCAAAAGAGACGGGTCTTCCGGATCACATCGGCGCATTCGCGGTGACCAGCGGCATCGGACTCAAAGAGCTTTGCGACCGCTTCCGCACGGAGAACGACGATTACAACGCCATCATGGCGGAGGCCCTTGCCGATCGCCTGGCTGAGGCCTTCGCCGAGTGCCTGCACAAGCGGGTGCGCGACGAATGGGGCTACGGCCGCGCGGAAGCTCTGAGCACGGACGATTTGATCCATGAGAAGTATCGCGGAATCCGACCGGCGGCGGGTTACCCGGCATGCCCCGATCACACGGAGAAGGGCACGCTGTGGAGCTTGCTCGATGTGCATTCGAAGACCGGAATGCTGATTACCGAGTCGTTTGCCATGTGGCCCGGGTCGAGCGTGAGCGGTCTCTACTTCGCGCACCCCGAGTCGCGCTATTTCTCGCTAGGCAAGATCGACCGCGATCAGGTGGCCGACTATGCCGAACGCAAGGGCATGAGCGTGGCCGAGGTTGAGCGTTGGCTGGGGCAAAATCTGAACTATGATTCAGCGGGATAGCGTGCGACCGAGGATGGCCCGATGGTGATACAATGTATCTACAGGAGGAGATATGCAGGCTCAAGTGCTGAAATGGGGAAACAGCCTGGCTGTGAGGATTCCGAAGCCCGTTGCGGACGATGCTCACTTGCAGTTGGGCGACCCGTTGGAAATCGCAGTAGCTGCCGATGGGGTTGTGCAGATCCACCGGACAGGTGAGCTCCCAACACTGGCTCAACTGGTGGCCCAGATCACTCCGGAGAATCGATATGCGGAGATACCGCTCGGGCCTGAGATCGGAAGGGAAGCCGTCGAATGGTGAATCCGTACGTTCCGGATGCTGGCGACATTGTCTTCCTGGACTTCGATCCTCAGGTTGGCCGCGAACAGGCCAAACGCAGGCCCGCCCTGGTGTTGACCGATCTGCGCTATAACCGGGCCAGCGGCCTGGCCGTCGTTTGTCCCCTGACGAGCAAGGTCAGCAAGGTCAAACCATACCCATTCACTTTGCCGATCACCGTTGGGAACGTGGAAGGGGCCGTGCTTGTCGATCAATTGAAGAGCCTGGATTGGGAGGGCCGCGGGGCGGAGTTTCATTCCAAAGCTCCGGCAACAATGATCGCCAAGGTGCGCCAGTACATTGCGGTTCTGCTGCAAATTCCAAGCAGGTAATGGCCGGTGGCTCATCACCTACCAGTCATATTCGCCTCGCCCATCTCAAAATCGTGACATGTCCCTCCGGCAGTCTCAGGTCCGAACACCTGGACCTGGCCGCCCGGATGTGTGTACATGATTCTAGTATTTGTACACATCTATGGTAGGATGAGTGCGTGGAGGGCGATATGGGAACGGCAAGGGCCGCAGTGGTTCACAAGCATTTCCGCCTTGACGGCGCGAAGCTGAAGCGCGCGCAGAAGTTGCTGGATGCGCCGACGGAGACCGAGACCGTGGAGCGCGCAATCGACCTGGCCATTTTGGAACACGAGCGGAACCGCATCGCGAATCGGGCGCACGACCAGTTTGTTCGCTCGAAGGCGGTCGTTCGCGATGTGTACGGCGTGCTTGGGTAGGGCAAATGCAAGTTCTGTTCGACTCTTCGGTGTACATCGGCGCGTTTCGTGGGGATCGGGACGCCGGGCTGATCTTCGAGCGCTGGCGCCGGAAGACGCCCATTTGGGTGAGCTCGGTGGTGCTGGAGGAACTCTATGCGGGGTCGGATGCGGCGGGCGCCAAACTCATCGGGAAACTGGAGAGGGATTTTGAGCGGGCCCGGCGAGTGCTGGTTCCCAATTTGAGTGACTGGACGCAGACCGGGCGGATTCTGGCAAAGGTTGGCGCAAAGTATGGGTTTGAGCGCATCGGGCAGGGGCGGCTGACCAACGATGCGCTGATTGCGGCGAGCGCGGCTCGATGCGGCATTGAAGTCGTCACGGGGAACGCGCGGGACTTTGCGCGGCTCGCCGAATTCTGCCCGCTGCAATGGCGCGTGGGGTGAATGAATCGACCGCGACCAAGTCGCCGGCTACGCCGAACGCAAGGGCATGAGCGTTGCCGAGGTGGAGCGCTGGCTGGGACAAAACCTGAATTATGATCCTGCGTGATAGGATTCGAGCGCATTGCGAACTTGGAGACAGTCATGAACGGGACGGCAATATTTGAATCAGATCGCAGGTTCTCGATCCACAGCTATACATGGGGGCACGGCATGCTCCTGTTTAGAAGTGGAAAGACAAATGATTTGAAGACAAGAATCGACGTGGTGTTCACGGATGTCCGTGCGATGGATGTGAGGGCTTGGACCGACGGTCTGACTATCGAGAAGACAGACGCGAAGCAACTCGAAGGATACCGGAGCAATCCAGCCGAAATGATTGAGATAGGAAATATCGTGTATCTCGTTAGTGGTGTTGGGTGGCAGGGCTTCATAGTTGGTGGGGGATGTTTCTCTAAAGAAGATGAGTTGAATATTAACGACCCTGGTGGATTGTTGAGCAGTTAGAGAGGGAGTTTAATTGCGACAGTACAACCTACGCAGAGTTAGGCTGAGGTTCTTCGAAAAAAAGAGATCGATTTTAGAGGCACTAGATGAGTCCCAAACCCTCAAGCCGCGCCTCCTCGCCAGCCGCATCCTCCCGCAACTTCGACAAGGAGCTTGCGGAACTGGAAGCGCTGGGCGAAGCGATGAAGGCTGGCGCTGCGCCGGGCGCTGCCGCAATCGAGCTTGGGCTTGGATCGTCGCCAATGCGGAGATTACCCGCGAGGGCCGCACCAGACCAATCTTCATTCACCGTCGGCGGCGTGGCCCACCCTATTCGAACCCCAAAAGGCCGATCCCATCCCTTCGTCTCAGCCTCGGTCTCAATTCTGTGGCTCGCGAATCGGCACTTGCCTGTCGATAGAAAACCGAACCTGCAAGGCTGCGCGGGCGGCGCCGAAGCAAACGAAGACCTTCTTCGATGGCCCGCGGAATCCGTATTGCACATGGGCCACGCCGTCCAGATCGATCCTGGTGACAACCGGCGGGTCGGGATTCACATCTCTGAGGTCCACTGCATTAATCAACGAGGCTGTCGCCGAAATCACCTTTTCGTGCAATGTGCTGTCGAGAGCGATGGGGACTTGCAAGTCGGAATTGGCGCTGCTTCGATCACAGCCGGCTTCCAGTCCGGAGATCACGTTGTCTCGGGTGACTACCTGTTCTTCGAGAATCGGGTTGTCGCGGTACACCCGGTAGAAGAAATCATAGGCGCTCGACTTCCGGTCCAGGGGCTGCACCAGATGAATGTGATCGGAATGAATCTCCTGCGGCGGCGTGGTCACATCGCATCCATAGGTAGCGCTGAAGTAGCTGACCACGCGGGCGTGGGTCTTCAGGTAGTGTCCAACTCCGCTTTCCGGCATGGTGTCTTCCGATTCATAAGCGCAGAAGCGATGAATGCCATTTACGGAATCGTGCCCTCGCCAGTTGTTTTCCAACTGGGTCAGAAAGGCGTTATCGCTTGCGCTGGTCAGATCTTTGAGCAGCGGGTCCTTGTCATAGAGGGAAGCCAACCGGGCAATCGGCGAGCCTTCGTGCGGGGTTCCATACGACACGATGAACTTCACTTTCGCAGCATCTGCGGGATGCTTCAACAGCATCTCCTCGACAAGGATGCCCCCCAGGCTGTGCGCGATGAAAACCACCTCGCCATGCTCCCATACGTGGTCCTGCCTGAGGTGAGTCCAAAGGATGTCGGCCAACTGCACGCTCGACATGGCGCCATTCGACGCCGGCGTGGGATACTCGGCAACTTCAACGTCGGAATAGGCGAAGCGCGGGTCTTTGCGAACCAAGTCCGGCCAATAGGCGCCGTTTGAAGCTCTCCAGGAGTCTCGGCTCCCGTGAAGGCCATGCACAAAAACAATCACTCTTGCCCGCCCGGCCGGTTGCGACAGGCCCGGCTGTGTAGGTTCCGCTTGCGCGGCGGCCTGGGAAACGAGGGCGGAAGCATGGAACAGGAGGAACATGGCGACCAATAAGATCTTTATATTCATGTTCGCCCAACTGTCTCTATTCATCTGGAACCTTGTATCTAGCATATAGGTTGCGGATTCCAAATTGGTAATCGCATATTGCCGACGACGCAGAGAAACGTCCATCGCAGGGCTCCGCGGCCGATCCGGCATGATTACAGGCTTCTGCCATAGCGGAGACGCGAGTCACTCCATTCGGCGCAGATTGTCATTCATTCTGAGATTGCCAGCAAGCTACAATTTAACACCACTTGCTATCGCCTGCCGTCCCTGTTCATTAGCGGACACCGTCGGCCGAAGCCGGACACCCAATTCGGCTCCCTTGCGCCTGCGAGATGCCGCAAGCTATTTTCTTCCATCCAGTTGCACCCGCGACACTTTGGCTCTCGAATTGCTTCTCTTATCCATGTAGACCTATCGTCACCCAGAGACCGCCCATGATCACGCTGCTACATGATCTGCGATTTGCGCTTCGGAGCGCGACACCAGAACACTTCAAAAATAGGAACACGTCCAATCGTAGGGCCGTAACTCTGATTGGAGCGGACGCGCGAAGCGTCTTTGCTCGGAATGGAGAAAGCATGAAGCGGATCGTAGTTGCCATCTTCTTTGGCCTGGTTGCCGGCGCAATATGCGCATCAGGCGCTTTTATGGCCGGTATTCTCACTTTTTCAGCGGTCAACCTACTTTGGGTTCTGTTGAACCGGGCCGTGATGGGCTTTGCCGTCGGCATCTCCGGGTTGAAGCTGCATTGGGCCTGGAATGGCATCGTGATGGGGTTGGCGGTCGGATCGATCTTCTCCTACTCCCTGTTTATGCATTTGGGGCCGAGTCCCCTACCGTTGGTGAATTTCTTTGTCAATGGCCTCTTCGGGTTGATGATCGAGTTCTTCACCACCAAGGTCTTCAAGCAGCCGTCGCTCGCCGCCGCGCGGGCCGCAACGAGATAAGCAAGAAATCCGCGCTTGGAAATGACCTGCGCCGTGTAGAGAGACCGATGAAAGCTGCAGCCGAAGAAATCGAAAGACAGGGCGCTGTTGAGTGCGTCGACGGCGGAATTTCCGTCTCTGTCTGTCATTCCCCGGATCGATGCGGAGACCACGCAGGCTTCTATGACGTTGAGGCCGTGCGCGCGGATTTTCCGATCCTCGGACAGACCATGCACGGGTATCCGCTGGCATATCTGGATTCAGCCGCCTCGGCGCAAAAGCCCTTCCAGGTGATGGAGGCCGAACACGCCTTCTACGCGCGCGATTACGCCAACATCCATCGCGGTTTCTACGTTCTAAGCCAGCGGGCGACCTTACTCTACGATCAGGCGCGGCGCAAGGTTCAGGCCTTCCTCAACGCCCGTCACGAGCACGAGATCGTCTTTACGCGCGGAGCAACGGATGCGATCAACCTGGTAGCCGCCAGCTTCGGCGAAGCCTTCCTCAAAGAAGGCGACGAGGTGCTACTCACTGGCCTCGAACACCACTCGAATATCGTTCCCTGGCAGCTTCTGCGCGAAAAGAGGGGCATCGTTCTGAAGGCGGCTCCGGTCAACGACGCCGGTGAAGTGCCGCTCGATGAGTTCATCCGGCTGCTGGGGCCGCGCACTCGTTTGGCTGCCTTTACGCATGTTTCAAATGTTCTGGGCACCGTGCTGCCGATTGCGGAGATGATTCGCGCGGCGCACGAGGCGGGGGCCAAGGTGTTGATCGACGCCTCACAGTCGGTGGCGCACGCGAAGGTGGATGTGCGGGCGCTCGATTGCGATTTTCTGGCCTTTTCCGGGCACAAGCTATACGGACCGACGGGCATAGGGGTGCTCTATGGCAAAGAGGAGCTACTGGAAGAAATGCCGCCCTATCAAGGCGGCGGAGACATGATTGCCAGTGTCAGCTTCGAGAGAACCACCTACGCTCCGCTGCCGTCCAAATTCGAGGCTGGCACGCCGCCCATTGCTCAGGCGGTCGCGCTGGGCGCGGCAATCGATTATGTCACCGCGCTGGGCCTCGACCGCGTCGGCGCGCATGAGGCCAGCCTGCTCGCCTATGCCACTGAGCGCCTTTCCGTAATCAAACCGCTGACGATCGTCGGCACGGCGGGGAAAAAAGCCTCGGTCCTCTCGTTTGTGATGGACGGCGTTCACCCTCACGACATTGCGCAGATGCTGGATAGCCGCGGCGTGGCGGTGCGCGCCGGCCACCATTGCGCGCAGCCGCTGATGGCGCGTCTGGGCCTTCCGGCCACGGTTCGGGCCTCCTTTGGGCTGTACAACACAACAGCAGAGGTGGATGCGCTGGCCGAGGCTCTGGAAGAGGTGGAGGGTATCTTTCTCCAATGAGCGATTCTGTCGAACTTTACTCGAAAGCCGTCCTCGATCACGGCCGCCATCCGCGCAACCGGCGGGTGATCGCCGATTGCAGCCACTCTGCGCAAAGTGATAATCCATCCTGTGGGGACGATCTCTCGGTTTCGCTGCGGATCGACCAGAACGATGTGATTTGCGAGGCCGCCTTTGACGGAAGAAGCTGCGTTCTGGCGACGGCCTCGGCTTCGCTGATGACCGAATTGCTGGTTGGCAAGACACCCGCCCAGGCGAAGATGCTCTTTCAGCACTTTCATGCACTGGCTGGCGGCGACACGGAGAAATTCAAGGATGGCATGGAGGCCGAAACCGCGCGGATGACGGTTCTGTCCGGTATTCATGCCTATCCGGTGCGGGTGCGATGCGCGACGCTGGCATGGAAGACAATGCTGGCCGCGCTGGAAAAGGAAAGGAGTCAACAGTGAATCTCGACCGGTCTGTCCTGACGTTTGCCGGGACCATGGTTCTCGTCAGCGTGGCACTCGGGCATTTTGTCTCGCCGTGGTGGCTGCTGCTCACCGCCTGGGTAGGTATCATGCTCTTTCAATCCGGAATCACCGGCTTCTGCCCGATGGCGTTCGTCTTCAAAATCCTTGGAATCAAGCCCGGAAATGCCTTCAAATAATGCCGGTTGAGGGGTTGGCACCGAGCGTTGTCTGTCAATCCTGTGATCCTGCTGCGCGAGGAGTGAACCGGCTATATTGAAAGTGTTGCATCTTCTGAAAATGCCGGAAGCGATCCATTTTCGGCAACGATTGGCGGTGCGATCGAACTGGGACGCCGGCAGCGGGGGATGTTTGCCTGCCTCCGCCTAAACCGGATAGCCTAGAGAGTGCCGCGCCGGCCAGGATTCCCTCAGGCCGCCAACTGCAACGGAAGGCAGCGAAAGAGAAAACCCAAGCTTATGCAAGACTCAGTTTCAATCTGTGTGATCGGGTCAGGATACGTGGGACTCGTTGCCGCCGTTTGTTTTGCCGAAATGGGCCATCGCGTAATGTGTGTGGACAATGACGAAGCCAGAGTCAAGAGCTTACGTGAGGGCGGGGTACCTATTTACGAAGAGCATCTGCCCGAGTTGCTGGCCAAGCATGGGGGGAAAGCCGTGGAGTTCACCACTGACCTGGGCGGCGCCGTCGAGGCCAGTGAGGCGATCTTCATCGCCGTGGGCACCCCGCAGGGAGACACCGGCGCTGCCGATCTTTCCTATGTTGAGGCGGTGGTCTCGGGGATTGCGCGCCACATCACCAGCTACAAGGTGATCGTGGAAAAGAGCACGGTTCCGGTATACACCAACGAGTGGATTCGCCGCGTACTCCACCGGAACGGCGTGGACCCCACCTGCTTCGACGTGGTTTCAAACCCCGAGTTCCTGCGCGAAGGCACAGCGATTATCGACTTCCTGCATCCCGACCGCATTGTGGTGGGCACGGGAAGTGAGCGCGCAGCCGATCTGCTTCGGCGCATTTATGAGCCGCTGGCAGGGGGCAGTTATTACGGGCAGGCCGACGCACTTCCTGGGGCTTGCAGCGCCGCTCGTCCGGCCAAGCTGCTGGTTACTTCGGCGCAGAGTTCCGAGATCATCAAGCATGCGTCCAACGCATTTCTGGCATTGAAGATATCCTTCATCAACGCCGTGGCCAATCTGGCCGAAGCCGTGGATGCGGACATTGAGGACATTGCCGCCGGCATCGGCCTCGACAAGCGCATTGGACCTGGGTTTCTGCACGCGGGCCTAGGTTACGGAGGCTCCTGCTTTCCAAAGGACGTGGCCGCGTTCCACTGGGTTGCCCAGCAGCGGGGCGTGAATTTTGAGCTTCTCCACGAGGTGCGCAAGATCAACGAAGCGCAACGGGAGATCTTCTTCAACAAGGTACTCTCGGCGTTGTGGACGCTGCGCGGCAAGCGGTTGGCGGCGCTGGGCCTGGCTTTCAAGGGCGATACCGACGATATTCGAGAGTCTCCGGCTATCGACATCATCAAGAGGCTGCTGGACGCGGGCGCCACGGTGACGGCGTACGATCCGGCGGCCATGGAGCGCGCCAAAGCAGTGATGCCGGCCTCGGCGAAGCTTCGCTATGCCGCAGATATTTATGCGGCGGCCAAGGACGCCGACGCGGTGCTGATTTTGACGGACTGGAAGGAATTTGCCGACATCGATCTGATGCGCCTTAACGCCGCAGTCCGCTTTCCCATTGTGATAGATGGCCGGAACCTTTACAAACCCAAGACGATGGATGACCACGGATTCACCTATGTCAGCGTGGGGAGGCCGGCAAGCTATCAGGCGCAGCAGGGCAAGCCGCGAAGCGGCGCGTTGTAGGGACTTGTTGAAGAACTAACTCGAAGCTCGGCTTTCGGCTCACAGGGCTAAAGCCCACGTAGATTTTGCGGCATTTGCGGCATCCTTCGACTGCGCTCAGGGCAGGCATTCAAAATCCTTCCCCAGGAAGAAACAAGCTTCAGGTTGCCTCGCAAGTTGGAGCATTTCAATAGGAATGAAGGAGAACGGTAGAGCGTTTTTGGCGAGTTAGCCCCGCTGCGCGGGTTAGCAAGTTGGCAAGTTGGCGGACTCAAGCGATGGACGCAGTTTCGTCTGCCCGTAGATCGGCATCGCCGGTGGAGGACTGAGACAAAGCCAGAATGTTTCAACAAGTTCAGAGGTTTCTCGAGAGGTTGCAGTATCCGTTTCAGTTGGCGCTCAGGTGGCCTGCGAGCGGTTTCGTTTTCGGGCCAGTATCCCCAAGCTTAGGAGTATGAAAGTTCATCCATGCGCATATTGGTTACCGGCGCTGCCGGGTTTCTTGGGTCTCATCTGACGGATCGGCTGTTGGGCGATGGCCACACCGTGGCCGGTGTCGACAACCTCTCGACAGGCAGCCGCGAAAATTTCGCCCACCTGAAGGGTGAGCCGCGTTTTCAGTTTGAAGAGCGCGACATTTGCCAGCCCTTCGATCCAGGCCGGGTCGATTACATCTTCAACATGGCTTCCCCTGCGAGTCCTCCAGAGTATCTTCGGCTGGGGATCGAGACGCTGCGCGTGGGCTCCGTGGGCGTCGAAAATGTTCTCGAGATCGCGGCAAAGTATGACGCAGGCTTTCTGCACGCATCCACATCGGAGTGTTACGGCGACCCGCTTGAGCATCCGCAGAAAGAAGACTACTGGGGCCATGTAAACCCAGTCGGTCCGCGCTCGGTCTACGACGAGGCTAAGCGCTACGCCGAGGCGCTGGTGATGGCCTACCACCGCTATCGCGGCGTGAACACCCACCTGGTGCGTATCTTCAACACCTACGGTCCCCGCCTTCACCCCAGCGACGGCCGGGTCATCTCCAACTTCATGATGCAGGCCCTGCGCGGGGAGCCGCTCACCATCTATGGAGACGGCAAGCAGACCCGCAGTTTTTGTTACGTAGACGACTTGATCGAAGGGATTCTCCGCCTGTCGCGCTCCAGCGAACACCTGCCTGTGAACATCGGCAACCCCGTCGAATTCACCATTCTGGAGTGCGCCCAGGCGATTCTCGACTTGACCGGCTCAAAGAGCGAGCTGCGCTCTGAACCCCTTCCCCAGGACGATCCGGCCCGCCGCCGCCCCGACATTTCCAAGGCCCGTGCCCTGCTTGGTTGGGAACCGCGCGTCTCACTCAATGAAGGCCTGCAACGATCGCTCGGGTTTTTCAAGAGCAAGGTTACTGCCGGCGCATAGGGTTCTTGGTCGTCGCTCTGCGCGTGGCGGCGGTCAAGAGTTCAGCCTGCCAAATTGGCTGTGAATTCTTTCCCCCTTCTCGACTCCCAACCTGATTGCAATCTTCGATTTTCTCCCCGTCTCTTCCGCATTCTGCCAAGGGTCTTTGAGCAGCGAACACAAGCCCAGATCGTTGCCGTACCGCTCCACTTCAACTTCGGCCATGCGAATGGGGTTTGCCATTCCTTTGAAAGCCGGCACCGCGTCGGACCCCATAATCTGCGGCGACACGAAGAGGTGAACGCGATCCACCAGACCAGCGGCCAGCAAAGCCGTATTCAGGCGCGTTCCGGTCTCCGTCAGCAGCGTCAGAATGCCCTCTTCGCCGAGTTTATCCAAAACCGCAGCCAGAGGAACCCGCCCAGCCTCAGCAGGCAAAACCTCCACGCGCACACCTCGGCTGCGCAGGGCCTCGATCCGCGCCTGGTCGCTGGAAATCGTGAAGACCACCACATCTTCGCTGGCTGTGGCCACCATCTTCGCGTCGAGATTCATGCGCAGGGCCGAATCCAGCACCACGCGCAGCAGCGGCCTGCGCCGCCGCAATCCGCTGCGGTCGGTTAGCAAGGGGTCGTCGGCCAGCACCGTATCCACGCCGGTGAGCGCGGCATCGGCCTGCCAGCGCAGCGTTTGCACGGCTTGCCGCGAAGCCTCGCAAGTGATCCAGTAAGGCTGGTGCGGCGTGTGCAGGCCGGCGGGGGGCGCGATGCGGCCGTCGAGCGTCATCGCCACCTTCATCAGCACCAGGGGCCGCCGATGCTGGCACCAGCGGGCAAAGCCCTCGTTCATGCGCCGGGCATCCGCCTCGCATACTCCCACTACGGCTTCCAAGCCCGCCCCACGCAAGCGGTCCATGCCGTGCCCCGCTACAGCCGGATTGGGGTCGATGGTGGCTGCCACCACGCGAGCCAAACCCGCCGCAATCAGCGCCTCCGTGCACGGCCCGGTGCGGCCGGTGTGGTTGCAGGGCTCAAGGGTAACGTAAGCCGTGCCGCCGCGCAGCCGGTCCTCTGTCCCCAACGACGGGGCGTGCTGAGCGGCCACCTTCAGGGCGGCTACTTCCGCGTGGTCAAGCAGGTCGTACTCGTGCCATCCCTCGCCGGCAACCTGGCCGTCGCGGTCAAGAATCACGCAGCCGACAGCGGGATTGGGCGAGGAGACACCAATGCCTCGGCGCGCCAGTTCCAGGGCTCGCTGCATCCAGATTGTGTCCTGATCCGCCTTTTGATTCATACGCGTGGCAAGGAACCCTCTAGTGTATTCGAGCCGCGCCCTGTGCGGACAGGATTTAGCGACAGCGGCGTTTCCTGGGACGAATCCATGGATTGAGCCTTCCCAGGTCTCGCAAGGAACTTCTCGCAAGTTGTTTAGAATATGCACCTTCCGATGCCGGTTTATGGCTCAAAATCGAGACATGGGCACGCTGATTCCGGGTTTTGAGGGTGATTCAGAAATTATCTGCAAGGTTTTGAAAATATAGGAGGGGGGGGGTGGGGGGTATTAATTTTTTGGTAAACAGGAGAAGGTGCGGATGGGGCAGGTTCCTGAGAGATTGATCCAGGGAAAGCGGATGCAGCTTTTGCTCTGCGGCGATTCCTTTCCTACTTTCTCTATATCCATTGTGCGCCGGCGGGGCGTAATTTTGTGCATGGGACAGGGAAAGGATTGTAGTTTCCCAGATCCCAGAATCGGGACCTGGGGCGCCCGGCTGAATCGCAAGTCCAGATAGACATCCCCGGTCCCCAAAGGCGAGGGACCGGGGGCACCCTCAACTTGCACCCTCAACTTGCACCCTCAACTTGGTAAAGCGACGTACGAGACAAGGGCCACGCACGAGACAAGGAACCCGCAGACTTGTGCAGAGGTTCCCTGAAGTCCATTAAGATGCACCGGCCGGTCGCCCGTACTCGTACACTACCGGTGGAACTCCTAATGCCCGACTCCACGCCCCCAGCTCGGCTCGTCCTAACGACCACAGCCAGCGCTGAAGAGGCCGCCCGCCTGGGTCGCACTCTCGTCGAAGAGCGCCTCGCTGCCTGCGCCACGCTCATCCCAGCCGCGCAGTCCATCTATCGCTGGCAGGGCCAGGTCGAGTCCGCAACGGAGACCCTGCTGCTGCTCAAGACGGGGCCCGATCAACTGGCGGCCCTGCAAGCCCGTCTTCATGAATTGCACAGCTACCAGACCCCGGAGTTCCTGGTGCTCGGCGTCGAAGCTGCCAGCCAGCCCTACATCGAATGGCTGCAAGCCAGCCTGCGCGAGCCCTGATACCCCGCCCGGTTCGCGGCCCGTCTGGTATTCTTGGCCTAGTTTGCTGCGATGCGCTGGTTAATGATTGCACTTCTCGTCTCGCTTGGGGCCCTGCTGATGGCAGCCGCGGGCGTGGCGCGTCACATCTTGCTCCAGCGAGCAAATCTTCGCCGCAAACCGGTTGCACCCGTAAACCCGGCAAACGCTCCTGCCCCCGGCCCGGCTTTTGACCCCGCTGAGGACACAGACATTGAACCGTGAAGGATTCCACGTGAACACAGAACTCTCAGCCCCATTAGCCCCTGTTTCCGTCCCAGCCGCCGCGGCGGCAAGCGCCTCCCCCTGGCTGCGAACGACCGGCATCGTAATTGGCGGCAGTGCCCTGGCTTCCATCTGCGCTCACATCTCGGTGCCTCTATACTTCACGCCTGTACCGCTTTCGCTGGCGACATTTTCCGTGCTGCTGCTGGGCCTGCTGCTGTCTCCGCGCATGGCCGCAGCCACTTTCTGCGCCTATCTGGCCGAGGGCGCTTTGGGACTACCTGTCTTTGCGCCAACCGCGCTGGCGTCCAGCGGACTTGTCCACCTGCTTGGGCCAACGGGCGGCTACTTGCTAGCCTATCCGCTGGCCGCGGCCTTGATTGCATATCTGTGGCACCGGACTGGGCGTGGATTCTCGGCAGCCCTTATCGGCGCCGCGGCGGGCAGCATGACCATTCTCATCTGCGGCGGCCTCTGGCTAGCCGTCCTCACGCAAGCCGCTTTCCAGTCGGTCCTGACACTGGCCGTGCTTCCCTTCCTGGCCGGCGACACCCTCAAGATTGCAGCCGCCGCCGCGCTGGCTGTCCAGTTTCAACGCTTGCGCCGCAGGATTTCATAGCCGCACCCCAGGAACATTGCTGTTTTTTGCTTTGAAAGGACATCTTCCCAGTGAGCCTCCAGAACACCGAATCCGCCAGTACTGCCCCTTTGCGCGACATCTCCATCGCGCATAGTCCTGACTCCGACGATGCCTTCATGTTTTACGGCCTCGCGACCAATAAGGTGCGCGTCCCCGGCTATCGCTTCAACCATACCTTGTGCGACATCGAAACACTGAACCTGCGCGCACGCGACGAGGCGTTCTACGACGTTACCGCCATCAGCTTCCACGCTTACCCATACTTGCAGAACAAGTACACGCTGATGGGATGCGGCGGCAGCGTCGGCGAGGGGTACGGCCCCATGGTCGTTTCCTCGCGCCCGCTCACCCCCGCTGACCTCGGCCGCGTCAAGATCGCCGTCCCGGGTACCCTGACCACCGCCTACCTCGCCTTGAAAATCTTCAATCCCGAGGTTGAGACCGTCACCGTCCCATTCGATCGCATCATCCCCGAAATCCTGGCCGGAAACTTCGAAGCCGGACTCATCATCCATGAGGGCCAGCTCACTTACTCCTCCAGCGGCCTCCGCAAGATTCTCGATCTGGGCGTCTGGTGGCGGGAGACGACCGGCATGGTGCTCCCTTTGGGCGGAAACGCCGTCCGCCGCTCCCTCGGCGCCAAGACCCTCCACATCGTTACCAAAGCGGTCCACGATAGCATCCAGCACGCCCTGGATCACCGCGAAGAGGCCCTTGAATACGCGATGCAATTTGCTCGCGACCTCGACACTCGGCTGGCCAGCCGATTCGTCAGCATGTACGTGAACGAGCGCACCCTCGATTACGGCCCCGACGGCCGTGAGGCCATTCGCAAGCTGCTCGACATGGGCTACGAAAGTGGCATCATCCCCATTGCGCCGATGGTGGATTTCATCGACTGAGACCGTCTTTCCGTGATCGGGAGTTTGCCGCCCATCCTTCGCGACCTTGCGCGGGGGTGGGAGAGCGGCGCAAACGCATCTAAATTTGCTCTTGTAAGGAAAGAGAAAAGCACTGCGCAGAATATTGAATTCATGCGCCTTGTAACAACGGCACGACTTCAGTCGTGCCCTTTTACAAAACAGATCGAGAATAGCGATCAGGGAGATTTAGATGCGTTTGCACTGGGTGAGAGAGCGTTCAAGGCCTTAGCCGCACATATTACCCTTGGCGTTTGCCTTCCCGTCCGCCGGTAATTACAGAGCTTCAAGAATCTCGGCTACTTTTCTAAATTGTTTCTAACCATCGCCGATGCATCCTGTATCGAGGTGATTCCGGATGTACGACCGCAACCCACCCATTTTTCTGCTCGCATCGCCCGAACCAACGCTTCTGGCCGAGATTGAATCCGTTTTCGTGGTGCCTGGCGCCCGCGTCCAAATCGTTCTCTCTGCCGAAGCCGCACTGGCCGCTCTGACAGCGCATGACCCTCCGAGTCTGGCGCTGCTCGACGCTAACTTGCCCGGTATCCCAATGGACCAGTTGCTCGCCGAGGTCCATGCCAGGATCGCTCCCAGGCGTCTGCCCATCGTCCTGATTGCGGACACGGTCACGCAGAATTGGATCGACCGGCTGGCAGAGGGCGCAATCGACGACCTGATTCTTCGCAGCGCTGAATCGCCTTACTGGCGCCTGCGCATCGACATGCTGCTGCGCACGCAGCGCTGGGCGCGTGAGCTCGATGCGCTCCGCGAGGCCGAAGTGCAGCACGCGCAGACCGACCGCCTCACCGGCGCCTACAACCGCGAAACCATGCTCGCGCTGCTCTTTCGCGAAACCGACCGCGTGCAGAGGATGAAGAGCCCGCTGTGCATGATTCTCTTCGATATTGACGACTTCGGCCACTGGAACTCGCGGCTGGGCGCGGAAGCCTGCGACGACCTTCTCTGCCAGGTGTCCAGGCGTACCGCGCGTCTACTGCGCACTTATGACCTGCTGGGCCGTCCTGGCATGGACGAGTTTTTGGTAGCGCTGCCCGGCTGCGGCACAGCCAACGCCGTCCTGCTGGCCGAGCGCCTGCGCCTGGAAGTCTTCAGCCAGCCCTTCCATGTGGACGGCGAATCCATACGGCTCTCGGCCTGCTTTGGCATCGCCGGCAGCCAGGGCCGTGCGCCGGTGGTTGTCTTGCGGGAAGCCGAACAGGCCCTGCAATGGGCCAAGTCCGCCGGTCCCGAGTCAATCCAGTGCGCCGGCGACTGTCCCGCATCGACAGCCGCGCCTGTCGCGTTCCTGTCGCCGAGTTCAGGGGATGAACTGCTCGCCTGGTAGCGGACGGAAGCAGGTTTGGGCGCATCCTACTCGGCATTGAGTCTGATGGGTCATTCTCTGAGACGCTGAGAACCAGGGCCTGTTCACACTACTGGCGTGGATGGCGCCAGTAGTGTGAAGAGGCCCTAGTGTGGTGGGTCTGAAGTTCATCTAAGAACAACCGCAGATTCTTCGACTCACCACCCCCGAACTGAAAGACGTTCGGGGCCCCGTTCGCTCAGAATGACAGCCAGTTTTGTGTTGCGTATTTCGGACTCAGGACACTAGAAAGGGAGGCACTCGCACCCCGCCGGCAAGCTCACGAGCTCGAACGCGCCTCGACTGCTGAATCGTTCGCGCCAGGCGGAGGAACCCTGGGAGGTAGCGCGGATGCCGCACGCCCCACGGAACCAGAACACGCGACAACTGTGGGTCAATCTCCTCAATCCGGCGCGTGAGGCCAAAAAGCCGGTTCGAGAGGAAGTCGGTCGATGAGCCGGGAAACTTGGTAGTGGCGTTCATTTGCAAGTGTATACGGATTGCCAGCAGGGTAAACGCATTTGGATTTCGAGTCGCCGATAGAAGCAGTTTTGAAAGGGCGCGGCTTGAGCCGTGCCGAAACATGGCGCGAAAAACGGAACGGCTTTAGCCGCTGGGGGATGTTTTTTGGACGAAAGCCC
>Ga0302320_10011246_pt1 | contig 18979 bp, 17 predicted proteins | sample Bog_T0_3_FD_202130 | JGI IMG/M metagenome (GOLD analysis project Ga0302320, IMG submission 202130) | Peat permafrost microbial communities from Stordalen Mire near Abisko, Sweden - Bog_T0_3 | ecosystem: Environmental > Terrestrial > Soil > Wetlands > Peat | place: Sweden: Abisko, Stordalen Mire...
GATGGGTTTGGATAGCGCTCGGCGCTTCGGGTCGGTCAGCTACGCTAGGCATGATCGTCTCCTGTGTGGGGGTTTGCGACTTCACTCTGCCAGAGCGCTGGTCGCTATCCACCTCCCCATGGGATCTGTTGCAGACGCTCGCCCGGAATCACGGCTTCGATCTCGTCGAAGGATACGACCCGGTCGCGGCCTGCCGCCTTGGCGACATAAAGCGCGCGGTCCGCGGCGGAATACAGCTCGTCCAAACTCGCGCTACATCCGACCGCGAAGCCCGCGGATATAGTTACACCGATGGTTTGGCCGTGGACGGCTATGGGAGCCTCGGCGATCCGTTGACAGAGCCGCTGCAGTCGATCGCGCACGCGCGAGGGTTCGGATTCCGCGCTGATCAGGCCGAACTCCTCGCCGCCCAGGCGCGCAACCAGGCCAAGATCAGAAAGCTCCTCGCGCATGATGCGCGCGACCGTCGTCAAGGCTTCGTCGCCAGCGGCGTGCCCGTGTTGGTCATTGACGCGCTTGAACCGATCGATGTCGGCGATGGCGAGAGCAATCGCGCCGCCTTGAAGGACGGCGGCGGCATCGTAAAAGGCGCGACGGTTGGCGAGGCCGGTCAACGGGTCCGTGCGGCCGATCCGCTCGGCTTCCAGTCGGGCTTGCTCAGCTTCTTGTCGGGCGTGATGCAGGTTGAGGTGGGCGAGTCCCATCGTTCGGGAGATGGGAACGGCGATCGCCAACACGACACAAAGGGTCGTCGCCTCCTGAAGGAAAAACGCCGGCGGGCCGCCGCCTTCCACGGCTATTTGCAGGATGTCGGCAATTGCGGCAATGACCCACGCGAAAAGCGTCACCGCCGCGACATAGCGGCGCACGCCGCCACGATCCCGTACGATCGGATGAAAGACTGTTTTAATGATTCTTCTGACCATGAGACGCCCGGGGCAACCGCAAAGTATCTTGAGAGCAAAAGACGCAAGAGTGCGTTAACAGAAGCGCTGAAGCTTCGACCATTCGCCTCGGCGATGCGATGCCGGACGAGCGCGATCAAGTTTGGGGCGCCGATCGAGCCGCCCGAGGATTTCGCTCTGTCGGCGCGCGAGCGGCGACACAGGTCGGATGGCGCGACCCCGTGGTGCGACATGGGCGGGAGGGTCGCTGAGGGTTGTTTCCGCTTGATCGCGGTATGCGATCAGCATACCGTTCCAGTAAGCCTTAGGAGCGACCTCATGGGGAAAGTCGAGAAGATCACCATCGCCCTGACCGCCGAAATGGCCGCCTTCGTGCGGGAAGTCGTCGATAGTGGCGACTACGCTTCGACCAGCGAGGCCATTCGCGATGCTGTACGCGAATGGAAGGAGCGGCGCGATCTGCTCGGCTACACCGTCGAGGACCTGCGGGAACTGGTTCGCGAGGGGCTCGAAAGCCCTATCAGCTCGCGGTCGATGGCCGAAGTGAAGGCCGAAGCTCGTCGCCGGCATCAGGCGAAGTCGGCGCGCGGCGCCTGACGTGCATCGCGTTGTTCGCACCGATCGCGCTGACGAAAATCTCATCGAGATCTGGTCGTATATCGCCGCGGACAGCGCCGAAAGCGCGGATCGCACGCTCGACGCGATCGAGCGTCGGTGGCGGCAACTGGGTGAGTTTCCGCTATCCGGCCTCGCGCGCGACGACATCGCGCCCGGGGTTCGCTGTCTCGTCGTGGGAAACTATCTGACCCTTCATTTGGTCGGCGCCGACGTGATCACGATATTGCGCGTCTTGCATGCGCGGCGGAAGATCGATCGCGCGAGCATCAAGGATTTACCCGGCCTCCGGTGAGATGGACCTGTTTCGTCCCACCGCCCGCCTCACCGCCTCGTTCGCCCCCGCGCCCATGAGCAAAGCGATGGCCGTCGCGAAGAACACCGCCGGCATGCCGAAGCGCGCGGCGACCGACGCGCCCAGCATCGGACCGGCGATCTGGCCGAGATATTGCGCGCTCTGCGAGAAGCCGAGAATCCGGCCCATCGCCGCGTCGGGCGCGTTGCGGCGGATGAGCGCGGTGATCGCGGGCAGCAGGCCGGCGAGCGCGAGGCCCATCAGGAAGCGCAACCCCACGAGTTGCCACGGCGCGGTCGCGAAGCCCTGCGGCACGAGCAGCACGCCGGCGATGGCCAGCGAGATGACGATGACGCGCCAGTGGCCGTGGCAATCGGCGTAATGGCCGATGCTCGGCGCCGCGAGCATGGCGGCGAAGGCGGCGGCCGACATCGCGAGACCGGCGTAAAGGACGACGTTCTGCCCGGGTCTGGCGATCTCGCCGACGAAGATGGTGATGATCGGCTCGACCGACATGTTCGCCATCAGCAGCAATGTCGCCGAGGCGAGCATCGCCAGGATCGGCCGCTTGTCGGGAATGAGGCCCCACGCGCCTTCCAGCTTGCCGTTCTTGCGCTTGGGCCGCAGCGCGCGATCCTCGCGGATGACGAACGTCGTCATCAGGAACGCGATGAAGATGACGCCGCCGGCGAGAAAGAACGTGTTGCGCAGCCCTAACAGCCCCGGCAGCACGCCGCCGATCAGCGGCCCGAGCAGGCTGCCCGAGAGTGAGCCGATCGAGAGCTTGCCGAGCGCCCAGGCGGAACGGTCGCGCGGCGTCTGGCTCGCCACCAGGATGACGCAGCCCGAGGTGTAGCCGCCGAGGAACCCAGACGCGGCGCGCAGCGCCACCAGCTCATAAACGTTGTGCGCCATGCCCATCATCGACATCACGACCGCCATGCCGAGGCTCGCGCGGATCAGCATCGGCTTGCGGCCATAGAGGTCGGCGAGCCAGCCCCAGATCGGCGACACCGTCGCCGCCGCCAGGAACGCCGCGCTGAACGCCGTCGCCGACCAGAACACGACCGCCTTTTCATCATGCACGCCGAGGTCCCTGATGTAATTGGGCAGGAACGGCAGCATCAGCGTCATCGCCGCCATGTTGGTGAACGAACCGAACAGGCAGACGTAGAGGTTGCGCCGCCAATAGGGATTGACGCTGGAATCGTGGGCGGTCGCGGCGGCGCTCGCGGTCAAGGCGATAATCCTGTTTGCAGTGGCGTCCGGATTGGTATACCAGTGTGAGTAGCACTGTCAAAGGGGTTCGGGGACTTCATGTCGCAGATGCAATTGGTCGAGGATCGGCTGCGCGAGGCCATCCTCGCTCTCGACCTCAAGCCGGGGGAGCGGCTTTCGGAGCGGCAGATCGAGGCGCGTTTCGCGGCGTCGCGCACGCCGGTGCGCGCGGCTTTGTTCCGGCTGGAGAGCGAAGGCCTCGTGGCCCGCGAGGGTCGGCAGTGGAGCGTCGCGCCGATCGACCTCGACGAAATTGAACAGGTCTTCGCCTATCGCCTCGCCAACGAGATCGCGGCGGTGCGCGCGACATGCCAGGCGCCGGATCGCGGCGATTGCGCGACGCTCGCCGAAATGCTCGCCTCCTGCGACGATTCTTCGCCGCGCGAGCGCTGGCACAAGATCGGCCTCGACTTCCACATCGATCTCGCGCGCCTCTCCGGCAATTTGTTTCTCACCCGCGCGGTGCGCGACGCGATGCAACGCCTTTCGCGCGCGCGCTGGCTCGAAATGCGCGACGATGTCGGCCGCGCGCGGGCTTGGCGCGAGCACGCGGACATCTTATCCGCGGTGGAGCGCGGCGACGCCGACGCGGCCGCGACGATCCTGACGCGGCACATCGAGTCGAGCTGCGAGCGTCTTGTGGCGGCGCTGCGCGAGGACCGGCGGGGCCTGAGAGCGCGCGGGCTGTCGATCGTGGCGTGAGCTCATGCGTTGAGTTGGACGGCTTTTCGTCGCGCGGTTCCGCGCAAGAGGAAGAAGAGCTGACCTGCCACGAGGAGGATGCAGGCGACCATGAAAGCCGCGCTGAGCGGCCGTTCGAAAAACACCATGGGATCGCCGCGCGACAAAACCAGGGCGCGGCGAAAATTCTCCTCAACCAAGGGCCCGAGCACATATCCCAGCAGGATCGTCGCGACGGGGAAGTCGAGCGCCATCAGGAGGGCCCCGACGACGCCGAAAAACAACACTTCGTAAATCTCGAACAGGCTGTTGTTGCTCGAATAGACGCCGACCGCGATGAAGAAAAGCGCGGAGGGAAAGAGATAGCGGTAGGGTATCCGCAGCAGCTTTACCCAGATGCCGATCAGGGGAACGTTCAAGAGCACCAGGATGACGTTGCCGAGCCAGAAGCTCGCCACCAGCCCCCAGAAGATGTCGGCGTGCTCCGTTATCAGCATCGGGCCGGGCTGGATACCGTGAATCAACAAGGCGCCGAGCAGCAGCGCCATCACGGGGTCGCCGGGAATCCCCAGACTCATGGTAGGGATGAAGTCGAGTTGGGTCTTCGCGTGCGCGGCGGCCTCGGGACTGGCGACGCCTTCGATGGCGCCCTGGCCGAAGCGGCTGGGGTCGCGCGCGATACGCCTCTCCAGGGCATAGGCGATGAAGGTGGTGATGGTTGGACCCGTTCCGGGCATTGCTCCGAAAACCGTGCCCACCATCGTTCCCCGCAAAATAGGCAAGAACGATCGCTTCAGGTCCTGTGTCGATGGCCGCATGTCGCGGAACGTCACCTTCATCTCGGCGCCGGCGAATTTCAGTCGGTTGACGTTGCGCAGGAATTCCGCGACGCCGAACAGACCCATGGCGAGAGCGACGAGTTCGACCCGGTCCGTCAGTTCGGGCAGACCGAAGGTGAAGCGCTCCTCGCCGCTGTTGGAATCCGTTCCAACCACGCCGATCAGCAATCCGAGCAGAGTCATCGCCCCGCCCTTGAGCGGCGAACCTCTCGCCATGGTGGAGCCGGCCAGCAATCCGAGCAGCATGACGGCGAATACCTCCGCCGGCCCGAATTCGAAGGCCACCTTGACCAGCAAGGGGGAGGCGAACACCATGATGATGATGCCGGTCGAGGCCGCGAAGAATGACGACATCATGGTGATGGACAGCGCGACGCCGCCCTTGCCCATGCGCGTCATCGGATAGCCGTCGAGGCAAGTGATGGCGTGAGGCGCGTGCGTGGGCAGGTTCAACAATATCGCGCCGATCGCGCCGCCGTACATCGAGCCGTAAAAAATGCCCGCGAGCATCAGGACGGCCGGGACCGGATGCATGCTGTAGGTCAGCGGCAACAGCATCGACATCGTCGACAGCGCGCCCATTCCCGGCATCACGCCGACCAGATTGCCGATCAGCACGCCGATGAGCGACCACATCAGATTTTGCGGCTGCAACGCCACGCCGAAACCATACCACAAATCCGTGACGGATTGCCAGATCATGGTTTCATTCCCAGGTGAACAGCGGCAGGGGAAGTTTCAGCAACCACCAGAAGACGACCACCCCGAACACGACGATCGCCGCGGCGAGCCCCGCCGCGTCGCGCCAGGTGTTGCCGCGATCCGCGAGCGCGGACACAAAGATCGTGGCGAACGTCGCGGCGACCAACCCGAGATGGTTGGCGAACGTCACGAACAGCAACAGGCTCAGGCAAATCAGGAACCATGCGCGCCATTCGGGCGGCGCGGCGGGCTTCTCGACGCGCGCCGGTCGCGCGAGCCAACCCCCCGCGCCGATCGCGACGCCGACGAGCAGCATGGCGACGCCGATCATGGCGGGAAAGTAGCCGGAGCCCATATGGCTCAACGAACCGATCGAATAGGAGCGGCTTTTCAGGATGACGGCGATGCTGAGAAGCGCGAACAGCGCGCCGCTCCAGACGTCCTTGTGAACGCGCTGAAAGACGCTCGAAAGCGCGGGCGCTTTCGGTTCGGGATGCTCTGGCATGTCGCTGCCTCCCTTCATGCCGGCTCGCCGCGTCAACCTTGGAGCCAAGGCAGGGCCACCAATCGTCCGGTCCGCGACAGCGTAACATAGGCCGTCGCATTTCCGGGGCCGCCGAAGCAGAGGTTGGTGACGTAGGCGTCGGGAAAGGCGACGCTGCGGAGTTTTTGTCCCCGTGGTGAAAACACGGTCACCGCGCCGGTGAACAAGGTCGCCACGCAAATGTCGCCGCCCGGCTCGACGGCCAGGGAATCGAAGCCGGCGTAGTGGTCCATCGCGGCCAGGCACTCGCCGCCGTTCGGCGAAGGCCAGGGCCGCTTCCGGATTTCGCCGGGCGCGACGATTTCGAAGGCCCAGAGACGCCCCGTCGCCGTCTCGGCGACATAGAGGCGGTCCTCGTCGGGCGACAGGCCGACGCCGTTCGGCCCCAACATCGGGTGGATCACCTCGCGGATGCCGCCGCCGTCGGCGCGTGCGTAGTAGACGCCGCCGCGATCAATATCGCGAGGGCGTATCTTGCCGTAGTCGGTGAACCAGAATCCGCCCGCCTTGTCGAACACCAGATCGTTCGGCCCCTTGAGCGGAACGCCTTCGCAGGCGGTGTAGAGCGTCTCCACAGCGTCGGTAGCAAGATCGACGCGCTCGATGCGGCCGCCGGAATAATCGTCGGATTGCCCAGTGGGATGCAGCAACCCGTTCTCGTCGTGGAACGCCATCCCGCCATTGTTGCAGACGTAGCACTTTCCATCCGGCCCGATCGCCGCCCCGTTGGGGCCGCCGCCGAGCACGGCGACGACGTGCTTGCGGCCGTCAGCGGAAATTCGCGTCAGTCGGCCCGCGGCGATTTCGACGACCAGGAACGACCCGTCGTCGAGAGCGATCGGCCCCTCGGGAAACTTCAGGCCGCCGGCGATCTCCGTCATGCCTGTTGGACTGCCCGGCCCGACGAGCTTGCCGGCGAGATCGTCCGCGATGTCCACAGGAAAGGTCAGCAGACCCGCGGCGAGCGACTTGCCATATTGGTCGAGCCGCAAGCTCCTCGAAACCCCGCCGCCGAGCGCGCGGTCGCACACGAAGTTCAACACGCCGAGTTTGTCGACGGCGTAACGGGTGACGGAGCCCTTGATCAGGCCGGCGTAATGCCGGCTCAAGGCCTCTTCGGTAAGATGTTGCTCGAGCGGGGCATAGAATTCGGGCTCGTAGGGGATAACCGCGATATTGACGGTGTCGCCCTTGTCGCCGGATCGGGTGTGCGCGAGGGAATGGAGCGGAACACGCATGCGATAGGCCTCGATCGTCAGAAATAACTCACCTTGGCGCTCACCGCATCTCGGTCGACGAGCGTCGACCACACGCCGATGATTTCGCGCACCCGTTCGGCCTGCGGAACCCGCTTGCCCGTCGACGCCAACCCGGACACCGCCATGCCGTCGACTTCGCGGCCGATCTTTTCCGCCTCCGCGCGTGTTCGCGCGCGCGCCGCCACGCGCACCGCCAATTCGTAGGGCGGCGCGGCGGGGCGCGGCGTCATCGCGCCGTGGATGGCGTCGAGGCCCAGGAAGTCGATCCGCAGTTCGTTCGCGACGAGACCGACGATCTCGAAACGCTTCTCGAGGATGCGTCGCGCGAGCCGGGCTTTGGCCAAGCTGTTCGGCCCGGCGTAATAGAAAGTGTCCTCGCCGACGAAGCCGTCCCTGACGCCGATCGACACCTTCAAAGTAGAGGTTCGCGGCCATCCGCCGATGCCGCGGACGCTGACGCGGTCCGGCCCGATCTCCTCGATCGTCGCGGTGGTGAAATCGGCGACGACATCGGGCGTGATGTAGCGCTCGGGATCATGGATCTCGTAAAACATCTGTTCGAGCACGGTATGCCGGTTGATCCGTCCGCCCGTGTTGGGCAGTTTCGAGATCACGGCGTCGCCGTTTGCCCGCACTTCCGCGATCGGGAAGGCGAAGTCCCAGGGATCGGGAACGTCCTTGTAGCCGGGGTCGACGAAATAGCCGCCGGTCGCCTGGGCGCCGCATTCGAGCAGATGTCCGATGCCGGTGCCCTGTCCCAGTTTGTCGTACTCGTCCGGCCGCCAACCAAACTCGAACATCATCGGCGCCAGGAACAAGGACGGATCCGCCACCCGTCCGGTGAGCACGATATCCGCGCCGCCTTTCAACGCCTCGACGATCGCCTCGGCGCCGAGGTAAGCTTCCGCCGAAACGATCTCGCCTTCGATCGCGGCGAAAGGCGCGCCCGTCTCCAGGACGGCGCCCGCGAGGTCGGCGATTATGTCGGTGATCAGCGAACCGGTGACGGCCGCCACCCTCACGTTCGGAGCGCCGAGCTCGACCAGAATCTGCTTGGTTTTATGCGCGGCGGCGACCGGATCTATCCATCCCTGATTGGAGATAATGCGCGTCCCGTTGCGCAGGCAATGCGGCAGCACCGCGCGAAAGCGATCTTCCAGATAGGTGTCGTAGCCGGCGAAGCTGGGATCCCTGAGTTTGCGGACCTGCGCGGTCGATATCGTCGCCTCGGCCATGGTCTCGAAGCAGAGATAATCGAGATCGCCCCGCGCCGCGTTGGCTTCGGCGGGCGAAATCCGGTCGCCCCACCACGCGGAGCCGGCGCCGATGCGTAGGGGAGTTCCGGGATTGCGCTCACGCATGTCGGTCTCCCGGTTCGACTAGATGACGCGTCCGTCACGCAATTGGATGATCTCAGACGCCGACAGCCCGAGCAATGTTGACAACACCTCGTCCGTGTCGGCGCCGAGCGTCGGCGCCTGGGTGAGCGGCGGCGGCGGCGTCTCGCTGAAGAGGGGCGACACCGCCGGCATTTTCAAGGGACCGAGGCGCGAGTGATCGAGGGTGGCGATGCTGCCACGCGCCGCGTAATGCGGATCGGCTACAATGTCCTTCACGGTGAAGACGAGCGAATAAGCCAGCCCGTTGTCGTCGAGAATGGCGCAAATCTCGGCGACGGGCCGTGACCGCACCCATTCGCCGACGATCGCATTGATCTCGTCGACATTTTCGTGGCGATCGACGTGCGAAACGAAGCGCGGGTCCTCGACGAGCTCCGGCCGCCCGATCGTCTCGCACACGCGCTTGAACATCGAATTCGAGGACACGGTGAGCACGATATAACGACCATCGATCGTCTCGAAATGATCGCCCGGCGCGGCGGCGAAATGGATGTTGCCGCGCCGCTCACGCGACATGCCGAGCTTGTCGTAGGCGGTGACCATGATGTCGGTGAAACGAAACGACGCCTCGTAGAGCGACATGTCGATCTGCTGGCCGACGCCTCCCATCGCGTCGCGATTGTAGAGCGCGACCATCGTGGCGAACGCGCCGAACAGCGCCGACTGATAATCGGCGATCGCCGTGCCCGGTCGAACCGGCGGCCGATCGGGATAGCCGGTCATGTTCAGGAGACCCGAGAAGGCCAGCGCTATGCGGTCGTAGCCCGCCCGCGACGCGTACGGGCCGGTTTGGCCGTAGCCGGAAATGCTCAGCATCACCAGACGGGGGTTCACCTCGCGCAGATTGTCGTAGTCGACGTTCCACTTCTTCAAAGTGCCGGGACGGAAGTTCTCGACCAGCGCGTCGGCGTGCTTCACCAGTTCGCGCAGCAGGGCTTGGCCGGCCTCCTGGCGCAGATCGATGGTGATTGATTTCTTGCCCCGGCCTTCGACGTTCCAATACAGGCTCTCGCCGTCCGCAAACGGTCCGACGTGGCGCAAGGTGTCGCCGAGGCCTGGTTGCTCGAGCTTGATCACCTCGGCGCCGAGATCGCCGAGCAGGGTGGCGGCGACTGGCCCAGCGATCATCGTGCCCAGGTCGAGGATCCGCAAGCCGGCGAGGGGCCCCTTGTTTTTTTCCTCCGTCATTCCGCTTCTCCCTTCGCGCGCTCATCGGCGCCTTGGATGGTTGTGACGCCCGTCAGCATTTCTGCCACAAGGCGCCGCTGGCGAGGCCCGCTTCGACCCGCGCGGGGCTCAAGCCCCAGTTCAACAACGCTTCGCGCGTATGCTGGCCGCTCGCGGGCGGCGCCGTGCGCAGGCTGGCGGGCGTCCTCGTCAAACGAGGCGCGGGTCCCGGTTGCTTGACGCCGGCGAAATCGACATAGACCCCGCGCGCCTGGTTGTGCGGATGGTCGACCGCTTCGTCGAGATCGAGCACGGGCGTGAAACACGTTTCGGCGCCCTCGAAAAGGTCGGTCCACTCGGCGCGCGTCTTCGATTTTATGACTTGCTTGAATCGCTCGCGCAGCGCGTCCCAGCCCGCGCGATCGTTCTGCGCCGGCAGCTCGCTCGCGGCGAGGCCGAGCCGCCGCGTCAACTCGGCGAAAAACTTCGGTTCGACCGCGCCGATCGCGACATATTTGTCGTCGCTCGTCGCATAGACGTCGTAATAGGGCGCGCCGCCGTCGAGGAAATTGCGACCTCGTTGCCGCGTCCAGCGCCCCAACTCGAGATAGCCGTAAACGCCTGTCATCAGGCTCGCGACGCCGTCGACCATTGCGGCGTCTACGACCTGGCCGAGCCCCGAACGCCGCGCCTCCATCAGCGCGCACATGAGGCCGAAAGCCATGTAAAGCGCGCCTCCGCCGAGGTCGGCGACGAGATTGAGCGGCGGCGCGGGCGCGTCCTCGGGGCGGCCCATGCTGTAGAGCGCGCCCATCAAGGCGATGTAGTTGATGTCGTGTCCCGGAGCGGAGGCGAGCGGCCCTTCCTGACCCCATCCGGTCATGCGGCCGTAGACCAGCTTCGTGTTGCGGAGCGCGCAGACTTCGGGTCCCAGGCCCAGCCGCTCCATCACGCCGGGACGATACGGCTCGATCAGGATATCGGCGTGTTCCGCTAGGTCCAAGAGGGCGGCGACCGCGTCGGGTTGTTTCAGGTCGAGCGCGATGGATCGCTTGTTTCGGCTGTAGAGATCATATCTCTCCTTCGCCTCGATTTCCGGCGTCACGGTCTCGATCCGGTCGACGCGCAAGACGTCCGCGCCCATGTCGGCCAACAGCATGCCGCAAAAAGGAGCCGGCCCGTAACCTTTCAACTCCAGAACCTTCACGTCGGTCAACGGACCCCTCGCGCTCTGGCTTTCGGAATTGGTTTGCGCGGCCGAACGCATCAAATGTCTCCCCCCGCTCATTCGCGCTTCCGCACGCGACGGCACGCTACCACGGCGTTCGCTATTGTAAAGTCCATTTCCTGTTCCTTGCGTTTGGGCTCTGCGCGGCGGCGCCAGAACGCGATGATCGCGCTCGTTTCGTTGTATAGCGCTGGGCCTTGGTGGTCGAATTCCTATTTTTCTGCATTTCCTTTTGAAAATAAAATTTACAATAGGACACGATTTGTTGTAGGCTGAAGGTTAAGGAATTTCACGTCGCGCGGGGAGGCGATATTGCAGGACGTCCATCGGCAGGCAGCGACGCCCTTTCGTATCGTCGCGTCGGGCCTGGAATTCCCGGAAGGGCCGGTCGCCTTGCCGGACGGTAGCCTGCTCGTGGTGGAGCTTCGCGGCAAGCGCCTCACCCGCATCGCACCCAACGGCGAAAGATGCGTCGTCGCGCAACTCGACGGGGCTCCGAATGGCGCCGCCATCGGACCGGACGGACGCTGTTATATCTGCAACAACGGCGGTATGACTTTCCAACCGGTGGGCGACCTGCTCCTCCCCGGCGCCGCGCCCGACGTCTATAGGGGCGGATGGATCGAGGCGGTCGATCTCGACACCGGCGCGCACGAAATCCTCTATCGATCCTGCGGCGACATCCCGTTGCGGGCGCCGAACGATCTCGTCTTCGACCAGCACGGCGGCTTCTGGTTCACCGACTCGGGCAAGATGTTCAAACGTTCGCGTGATCGCGGCGCGGTCTTCTACGCGAAGACCGATGGCTCGCTGATCAAGCAGGCGATTTTTCCCGTGGAGGGCGGCAACGGTATCGGACTGTCGCCCGACGACCAAACACTCTATGTCGCGGAGACGCACTCGGCGCGACTGTGGTCCTATGAGATCGCGGGTCCCGGACAGATCCGACGGATCAAGGGGCCGGTGCCTTGGGAGCGCGGCCATTTGCTGGCGACGTCGCCGAACTATTCCCTGTTCGATTCGCTGGCCGTGGACGCGGAAGGCAACATCTGCGTCGCCGACATTCCCTTGGGCGGCATAACCGTCTTCTCCCCCGATGGCCGGTTGATCGAACGATACCCGACCGGCGAGATGTTCACGACCAACATTTGCTTCGGCGGACCGGGCTTGCGCACCGCTTATGTCACGCTCGGCACGCAGGGAAAAGTGATCGCGATCGACTGGCCGAGAGCCGGCGCGCCCTTGCATTGGCTCAACCGCGCATGACGAGGGAGGATCTCCGATGACCGCCATACGTGACGAAGCCTGCATCGTTGGGCTCGGCGAGACCGAATATCGTCGTTGGGGCGGCTTTCAGGATCGCAGCGAGTTGCAACTGACCTGCGAAGCGATTCAGGCGGCCGCCGCCGACGCCGGCCTCGATGTCGATGACATCGACGGGGTCGTCTCCTACGCCATGGACAGGAACGATCCCGCATTTTTGCAGGACGCCATGGGCCTGCCCAATATCCGCTTCGCCTCGCAGGCTTGGGGCGGCGGCGGAGCGGCCTCCTGCGCCTCGCTGCAGCACGCCGTCGCGGCGGTGCAGTCGGGCGCGGCCCATTATGTCGCCGCGTTCCGAGGCCTGTGCCAGGGCCAGTCGGCGCGTTACGGCAAATTCAACGCCGCGCGACGTGGCAACAACTTTTTGGCCCCGTTCGGCATGTTCTCGCCGCCGATCATGATGGCGCCGATGATCCAGCGCTACATGTACGAATACGGCGTCAAGCAGGAACATCTGGGGGAAATCGCGCTCAACGCCCGCGCGAACGCGCACAGAAATCCGCGCGCCGTCATGCGCGATCGACCGCTCACGATGGAGACCTATCTCGCGTCGCGGCTCATCGCCAGCCCGCTGCGGCTCTATGATTGTTGTCAGGAAAACGACGGCGCCTGCGCGGTGATCGTCACCACGCTCGAACGCGCTCGCGACCTGAAAGCGCGCCCCGTGCGCATTCTGGCGGCGGCGCACATGAATACGCCGGGATGGGGAGCCGGGCCAGTCGGCACGCACAACATGCCGATCGAGGACTATGGCGCGGGCAATTGCGCCAGCGTCGCTCGCGAGGTGTTCGGCCGGGCGGGAGTCACGCCCAAGGACATTGACGTGGCGCAGATCTACGATCACTTCTCCGGCCTCGTGCTCATGAGCCTGGAGAATTTCGGCTTCTGCGGTCGCGGCGAAGCGGGCGACTTCGTGGCGGACGGACACATCCGCTGGGAGGGCGGCGATCTGCCGATCAACACTTCCGGCGGCCATCTGTCGGAGGCCTATATGCACGGTTTCAACCTGATCCTCGAAGGCGCGAGGCAGATTCGCGGCGAATCGACATCCCAGGTCGAGGGCGCCGAAATCTGCCTCGTCACCGGAGGCAGCGGCGCGCCGGCGCCCAGCGCCGCCATTCTCGGAGTCTGAACCCATGGCCTATTTCCCGCCCGCCGTGCCGGGTCCCGAGCCGACCATCGAGGACGCCGTGTTCTGGTCGCATTGCGCGAAATCGGAACTCCGCTTTCAAAAATGCGCGAGCTGCGGCCGGTTTCGTCATCCGCCTTCGCCGATCTGCCGTTACTGCCGCGCGACCGAGCATGATTGGGTCGAGGCGCGGGACGAGGCGGAATTGTTCAGCTTCACGGTCGTCAACTATCCGTCGTTTTCCGGAATCGAGCCGGCGCTCCCCTACAACGTGGCGATCGTGCGATTCCCGTCCTTCGACAATGTTCGTTTGGTCAGCAACATCGTCGGCGCCGAGCCGCGAGAGCTCCTGATAGGCAGCCGACTTTCCCTGATCTGGGAGGACATAGGGCCGGGCCCCAAGCTTCCGCGCTTCCGCGCTTCCGCCTGAAGGCGGCGCCGACATGAACGCGCCGCTCTGGTTCGAAAAGGTTGCGACGGACATGCGCCTGCCGGCTCCGCATCCGGCGTTTGATTGCTCTCCGAGCCTCGTGGCGGGCTACGCGGAGTTGTTCGATGCGCGTCATCCCATCCACATCGACGCGGAATTCGCCAGGACGAGCCGTTTCGGCCGTTGCATCGCGCACGGGCCGTTGCCGGTCGCGAAGGCGCTCGGCATGCTCGGCGACATTTTCGGCGTGGCGCTCGTCGCCATGACTTCGATCGACGAATGGCGCTTTTTCGCCCCGGTGTTCGTCGGCGACGTCGTTTCGGTCGAAGCCTTCGTGCTGGACGCCCAACCTTCGGCCGGCGGTTCGAGCGGGATCGTGACGGTCGAGATGAGGCTCTCGGGACCCGACGGAAGCCTCGCGCAAAGGGGCGTCGCGCGCCTGCTCGTGCGGCGCGATCCGGCGCGCGGCGGAGCGTAGCCGAACAACCACGTCCACGAGCGGAGCGACGCGATGAGTGACGAACGGCGCAAACCCAGGAACACTGTCGAGGAAGACGTCTTTCGCGACTTGTGCCGCAACTTCGCGACCAAAGACGTTGCTCCCTACGTTCAGGCCGCCGAACGGGACAGCATTTTCCCGCGCGAGGTTTTCATCGCCGCCGCCAAGGCCGGCCTGATTGGCCTCCACGCGCCGCAGTCTCTCGGCGGCGCCGACATGGGCGTCACTCAGGAAGCGATGCTCATCGAGGAAATGGCGAAGATCAACCCCAATCTCGCGGTGGTTCCGCTGGTGCAAGGGGTCGGCGGCGCCTTGATGTGGGAGTTCGGCAATTCGGAGCACCACGCCCTCGCCCGCGCCAACAACGCCGGAGAGTTGCTGCTGGCGCTCGCGGTGACCGAACCGGAAGCGGGCAGCGACGTCCAGGGCATCAAGACGTCGGCCCGCCGCGTCGGCGACGATTGGGTGCTCGATGGACTGAAATCCTTCATCACACTCGGCGGAGATTGCGAAGTGATGCTCGTTCTCGCCCGCACCGACCCCGACAAGGGCCGCGGCGGCATGCATTTCTTCGCCGTCGACCGAGACTCGCCCGGCCTCGAAACCTCGAAGATGGCGACCTACGCCAACCGCGCCGTGCCGACGTTTCGCGTCATGTTCAACCAGGTGCGCGTGCCGGAATCGCGGCGGCTGAACGCCGGTTTCGGCGCGATCATGGCCGGCTTCAACCGGGAACGCATTCTTGTTTCCGCGCGCTGGCTCGGCCACATGCAGACGGCTCTGGCGTGGGGACTCGAATACGCCAAGGTGCGCCGGCAGTTCGGCAAGCCGATCGGCGCCAATCAAAGCATCGCGTTTCCGCTGGCGCAGGCGCATGTCGACATCGAGGCGACGCGGCGCGTCGCCTATCACGCCGCGAGCCGATGGGACAGCGGCGCCCCCATCAAGGATATCATCACGGAAGTGTCGAGCGCCAAGCTCTTCGCCACCCAGGCGGTCTATCGCGTGACCCAGACGGTCCTGCACACCGCCGGCGGCTGGGGCGTCACCGAGGAGCTGCCGGCCATGCGCATGGCGTTGGACGCGCTGGTCGCGCCGGTAACCGTCGGCAGCTATGAAATCCAGTTGCGAGCCATCGCCAAACAACTAGGGTTGCCTTGCGACTAGCCAAAGCGAACAAGGCCGCCGACCTCGATGTCGCGGCCCGTGGGAGGAAACATCATGGTCGGCGAAGTAGAGGGATTGAGCCGTAGACGTTTCATGCTGGCCGCGAGCGCGGCGGCGCTCACGGGGCGGACGGCGGCGGGCGCGGTCGAGGCATGGAGGCCGACGACGACGGTGCGTATATTCGTGCCTTCGACTCCCGGCGGCATCTCCGACTCGCTGGCCCGACTCGTGGCGGAGCATCTGCAGAACCTCTGGGGCGCATCGGTGATCGTCATCAACAAACCGGGCGGCGGTGGACGTATCGGCGCCATGGAAATGTTGCGCGCGGCGCCGGACGGCCATGCGCTGGTGACGACGAGCCCCGGGCCTCAGGCCACCGCTTATTCCTTGTTCGCGAATCTCCCCTATGACGAAAACGCGTTCACGCCGATTTCGGGCGTCATTCAGATGCCCAACGTGCTCGCGCTGCATCCCTCCGTGCCCGCCAAGACCGTTCCCGAGTTGGTCGCCTACATGAAAGCCAACCCCGACAAGCTCAACTATGGCGGCCCCATCGGATCGACGCTGCATCTCTCGGCGCTCTGGTTCGATCAGTTGACCGGCTCCAAGGCGACATTCGTCTCGTTTCCGGGTTCCGCGCAGACCGCGCTCGCGTTGGAGAGCGGTCAGATTCAGATGATGTTCGACAATCTGTTCAGCCAGATGCAGAACATCAAGGCGGGCAAGATCAGCGGGCTGGCCGTCACGACACGCGACCCCAGCCCGCTCATGCCGGAACTTCCGCCGATACGGACGACGATGCCGGAATTGGCCGATTATGAAGTCACGACCTGGATCGGCTTGGCGATGTCGGCGAAGGCCCCGCCGCGGGCCGCTCTCGCCTACAACGAGGCGATGCGCGACATGCTCGCCAACCCGACGACCATCGAGCGTCTCAAATCCTTCGGCGGTTTGCCGAACTACATGACACTCGACGAGGCCAAGAAGGCCGAACGCGACGAGATCGCGAAGTGGCGGACGGTGATCGACAAGGAGGGCATCAAGCTCAACGCGGATTGAAGGACGTCGGCAGCGGCCGCCCCTTCCTCGCCGCCGTCAGTTTTCCGGCGCCAGACCAAATTCGGCGATCAGACGACGCCAATCGGCGAGTTGCTCCTTGGTGTAGGTTTCGAGCGCGGCCGGCGTCGAGCCGATGATCTCGACGCCGACGTCGTGCGCCCACTGCGTCATGTCGGGGGATCGCAAGCTGGCGTTGATGTCCTGGTTGAGGCGAGCGACCACGGCCGGGTCCATGCCGGCGGGCCCATAAATTCCGAGCCAGCCCGGCAGGTCCGGCAGCCCGGGCAAGCCGGCTTCCGCGAGCGTCGGCAGGTTGGGCAGCACCGTGCTGCGATGGGCCGACGTCACCGCCAGCGCCTTGATCCGGCCATCGCGTATGAGCGGAATCGAACTCGTCAGATCCGAAACGATAATGTCGATATGGCCGGCGAGCAGATCGATGATCGCCGGCGGCGTGGATTTATAGCGAACATGGACGGCGTCGATGGCCGCCGCCTTCTTGATCATCTCCATGTAGACGATGCCGCCGTTGTTGCCGCTGCCGTAGTTGAGCTTTCCCGGATTGGCCTTGGCGTAGGCGATCAGGTCGGGGAAGGTTTCGACTTCCAGCGTCTTTCTAGCCAACACCACATAGGTCACGCTGGCGACGAGCGTGATCGGCGTCAGTCCCGTTATCGGATCGTAGGGAACGTTCAGGGTCAGGCCGGCCGGGCTCGCCGCCACGCCCGCCGCCGTCGCGAGCAGGATCGTGTAGCCGTCCGGCTTCGCGCGTACGACGAAATCGGTTCCGATGATGGTGTTGGCGCCGGGCTTGTTTTCAATCACGATCGGCTGGCCGAGGGAATCGCCGAGCGGTTGGCCGATCTTGCGCGCAAGGGTGTCGGTGATCGCCCCGGCCGCGTGCGGAACAACGAGCTTTATCGGCGACGTCGGGTACGACGTTTCGGCGGCGACAGGCGTTCCCGCGATCAGCGCAAGGAATGCGATCGTTTTCGATAGTGTCGCGAAAAGAGCTCTCACTTCGTCCTCCCTTTTCCATTGTTTGTTCGGCGCGTCGCGGGCAAAGCTACCGCATCGACGCCTTCGCCGCGGCGAGCGTCTTTCGATACAGCGGCGGTTCGAGCTCCAGCGCGTAACGCGCCCCGGCGGGGAAGCGCGCGGCGACCAGGGCGTGTTCGCGGGCGATCATGCCGCGCATCGCCGCGGCCGAGGGTAGGCGGACTTCGCCCGTCAGGATCGGCATGAGCCACTCGGCCTGCTCGTCCATCATGCGAATGTTGCCGCCGCCGTTCACGTTGAACATGCCCAGAAAATAAAGGCCCGGCGCCTTGGGCGACACGATCCGCGCGAAAAGATCGAGCCGTCCGTTCTCGAGTGGCCGCCATTCCGGCGACAGGAAGGGGAGTTCGATTTCGTAACCCGTCGCCGCGATCACGATATCGAAACTTTCACGCGAACCGTCGGTGAACTGGAATTCCTTGCCTTTCACCGCGACGATCCCGGGCCTGACCGTGATGCGCCGCCACAGCATATGCGCCATCAGCGAGGGATGGGTCGTGGGGTGCGTGCGTGTCGTCGGCGTGACGAAACCCCATTGCTCCATGCGTCCATGCGCCACGAACGTCAGAAAACGGCGGATGGCTCGGCGCACCGGCCAGGGCATCCATCCTTTTTCCAGGCGCGCGAGAACGCGTGACGTCGGCACGCCGAACAGGGTTCGCGGCATGATCAGAACCGGAGAGCGCGCCGACATGACGGTCGCCTTCGTCACGACGCAGATGTCGGCGGCGATATCGACCGCGCTGTTGCCCACGCCGACCACGAGAACGCGTTTGTCCCGGAACGGCTCGGGCGCACGGTAGCCGTGCGCGTGAAGGTACTCGCCCTCGAACGCGTCTCGCCATTGCGGATGCAGCGGCCGATGCTGATGTCCCGTCGCGACGATGACGCCGTCGAAGTCCTCGAAGGCGCCGTCCGCCGTGGTCACGCGCCAGTTCGACTCGCCGTTCGGTTTCGCCGACACGACTTCCGTCTGGAAGCGTATGTGCCGTTTGAGATCGAATTTATCGGCGTAAGCGTCGAGATAATCCGCGACTTCTACATGATCGGGATAGAGCGGCGCGGAGGCGGGAAACGGAAAGTCCGTATAGGCGGTGACCCGCGCCTCGGAATTGAGATGCAGCGACTTGTAGGCCGGGCTGAGCCCGTTGTCGCTCTCGTAGACCCACAACCCGCCGACCCGAGAGCCGAGTTCATACACGGTCACGCCCAGACCTCGGCTCGCCAGATGCTTGGCCGCGCAGAGCCCCGCCGCCCCTGCCCCTATGACCGCGAATCGCTTGGCGGAACCGGTCATGCGGCGCTTTCCTCTGGATGGATGTCCATGGCTGGCTTTGATCGTTCGCTCATCATGTAATTATCTTGTATGGAAAATGGCTGCGGTCAGCAGGGAATATCGG
>Ga0302320_10011247_pt1 | contig 18978 bp, 21 predicted proteins | sample Bog_T0_3_FD_202130 | JGI IMG/M metagenome (GOLD analysis project Ga0302320, IMG submission 202130) | Peat permafrost microbial communities from Stordalen Mire near Abisko, Sweden - Bog_T0_3 | ecosystem: Environmental > Terrestrial > Soil > Wetlands > Peat | place: Sweden: Abisko, Stordalen Mire...
ATCAGATGGTTCCAGAACGGACGAATCAGGTGTTCCGAAGGGTTCCCCCGGAACCGTTGGAGGCCGAAATGCGGCCAACTCATGGTTCCAATCGCGGCCAGCGGATGGTTCAACCGTCACATATGTAACTCCACCCATCCGACGGCCGTTAGGGCCGGGTGTTATTTGTTTTGCGCTCGGCCATCGGATGGGTCCTGGCCGTTCGCTCCATATCGCCACTCGCGAACGCAACGCCGGTGGCACCGCAATCAAATCCGACATCATGCGAATCGACAGTTACGCCCCTTCCGTGAGGCTGTATTCTTCCTCGAAGGCTCTATCCGATTCAGATTCCGTCTCGTCCGGAGCGACTTCGGGTTTACTGATTCGGTTCCGCGTTCGATCGATAGCTCTTTGCGGTACCGCGTTGCCCCCTTCCAGTGCAAAGAAACCAATCGGCGGTTCGATCGCGGCTCGTTCCGTCAGAGTCGGGTCGAGGAAGAACAGCATCTGCGTACCGAGGATGGGGTAACTGCCGCTCACGAAAATGAGCGTCTGTCCCGGCGCGACGATCCTCTCCTCTTTGCCCTTCCGCTTCTTCTTTGCGGCCTTCAGGCGCAGGACCTCGTCCGGGGTCATCAGCGGGCGTTCGATGTAGTCCACGCTGGCGTTGATATGACCCATCACAGGGGAGAAACGCGATCCGGAGAAGTTGTAGCTGGCCTTCTGGACGGTCCGCGTTCCGGCCATCTTGCTCAGAAGTTCTGCGGTTTCCACCTGGTTCGGCGCAAACGCGATACGGAGATGGCAGTTCGAGACGATGCTCTCATTCTGCCCGTATGCATCGACGATCTGTCGAATGTCCTGAGTGATGAGATAAGCCTTGATTCCATAACCAGCCATGTAGGACAGCGCGTCGGCGAAGATATCCATCCGTTTCAACGATGGAAACTCGTCGATCAGTAGCAGCAACCTGTGCTGATTCAGCTTCTGAGCGGCCCCTTCGAAGACCATCGCTTCGGTCAGGCGGTTGACAATCAGGGTGAACATGAGCCGAATGAGCGGCCGGAGACGGTCCTTGTCCGCCGGCGGAACCACGAGATAAAGCGATATCGGCCGGGAGTAATTGACCAGATCGGCAACTGTGAAATCGCTTGCCGAAGTGTTGCTGGCTACCAGCGGGTCGCTGTAAAGAGTCAGCGCTGTTCTGGCGGTGCTCAGCACACCACTGAAATCCTTCTCGTCCTTGTCGAGCATCTCCTGCACTTTTTCTCTGACGACAGGATGAGTCGCGGTTCGTTCGCCGGTCGCCATGCGCCAGCCCTGTTTGTATGCGGGATCGTGGGGAAAGTTCAACAGTTCCTCAAGCGTGTCCCGGAAACTCGAACCCGGTGTCGTGAAGGCGTGCATAAGATCCGCCATCGACGCTACACGGCCCTGAAGTGCGGCGTCGTAACAGACGTGTAGGATCATTCCCGTCGTAATGGATGTTCCGGCGTCCTGCCAGTAAGGTTCGTGCGGGTTCTCTTCACCGTTGCGCACGATCATGTTGGCAATATTCTGCGCGTCTGAAACGTCGCGCGGATTGAAAAGCCGGACCTCCGACAAGGGATTGAACCGTGAACTGGAATTTACTTCGGTCGGCGAAAACTTGAAGCAGAGATGGCCCTGTTGGGCGCGGAATCCGGCTGTCTTCGCCCAGTTCTCGCCTTTGATGTCATAGATCACCGCTGATTCGGACCACGCGAGAAGCGTCGGAATAACGAGACCCACGCCCTTGCCGGAACGTGTCGGCGCGAAGAGGAGTACGTGCTCAGGCCCGTTGTGGCGGAGATATTGGAGCCGGTCTGATTTCTCGGCTCGCCACCCGCCGACATACACGCCTTGTTCGGCGTCCAACAGGCCGGTATCGCGAATGTCTTCCTCGTTTGCCCACCGCGCCGATCCATGGAGGTCGTCCGCGTTCTGCATGAGTTTCCGCGACCGCCTGCCAGCGGTCGCGAAGAAGAGGCCAACGCAAACGACGCTTCCCGCGAAGACGATCATTTCGCCCTGAAAGAGCGGAGCGCGAATTCGCGGGTCCTGCACCGTAACGTTATGCCAGCCCCATATAGTCCACGCGAAGGGCTCATAGATCGCGCCCGACCTGGTGCGTAAGAGCGGGCGCCCGAGAGCGGGTTGATATTGAAAACGGGCGGCGATGTATTGTGTGGCGGCGAAGTTAACTGCCACGAGCGCCAACAGACCCAGGCAGCTTGCGCGCCAGTTGTAGCCTCCCGGATAGCCTGGCTTCGTCGGTGTGCGGTACAGCTCCGGTTGTTGGCTCATATGGCAAGACCAGGCCGATTCATCGGCCCATCTCCTGCGCTTTCCCGCGCGCTCGTGTTTCGCGAACCAGTCCCTTCCCGTTGGAGTAGTTGATGGCGACCTTCTCCCCGGTTTCCAACTGGCGGTCGAGCAGGTGTTTTGGGTGAAGAACCGCATTGGTGGCCGACTGACGCTGCAGTACGTACTGATCCGTTTCGCCGATAATCGGTCCACGGTAGGCCCCACTTTCAGTGAGCGCTTCGACGGTTCGCGCCGAGTTGCCCAGTGCCTTTTCTGCCACGGCGCGCGCGGCGCTCAGTTCGTCGTCGGACGTGGACTTGCCGCTCTGTACCAGCGATGCGGCATGAAGATCGATCGTGCTTCTGCGTTCCGTGCCAGTCTGTTTGTTTTCCGCCTTGACGGTTCCGCTTCCAGGCTCGACCCGAACGGCAGTGGTGGTCGATTCGCGCACAGTGGCATCCGCTTCCATTGCGTCCTGACGATCACGCTCAAGCTTCTCCGTTTGTTCTTCCAAGAGTGCGGTACCGGAGCCGGTAGAGTCCGAACCGGGACCCGCAGCCAGAGACTCTTCGGCGATGGATCGGTCCCTTTCCAGGGCCAGAAGGTAGTCGGTGGCGGCTGAGGCATCATGCGCCGCGCGAAAGATTTCGTTCTTGTCCTGCCGCAGAGCCTTGATCCAGGACCCCACATAGGCCGCGTGCTGTTCCGGCTCGTGGGGAATGCCTCGCTCGGCAGCGAGAAAGACGCTCGCCAGTTCAGCCCGCAGTTCCTCCTTCGCATAGTTCGTATCGCCGAATCGATATGAAGCATTCAGAGAAGGACGGTCCAGTCGGGACGGATGACCTGTCCAGTGTGCGAGCTCATGGAGCGCGGTCCCGTAGTAACCGGCAGCGTCTTTGAACGACTCTTTTTGCGGAAGATGAATGCTGTCGCTGGAGCGGCTGTAAAACGCCCGGTCGACCTGATCATGAGTGATCTTCGCGCCGGAGTTTTCAAGAATTCGCTCGCCCGAACTGACAACCTGAAAGGGAGTCGGACGCTTTGGCTGGTATTCGGGAACACCATCAATCTGCGTCGCATTGAACACCGTGTACACCCGATGGATCAGTCGCGTGTCACGCCTCGATTCCCCATCGCGGCCTTCGCCGTCTCGGGGACTGTCGTCCGGTGATCCTTCCTTTTTGTTGGCCGGCTTCACTTCCCAGAATTCGATCTGAGTGCCCTTCTCTCCCTTGCGAACCTGGCAACCATGCTCGGAGGCCTGTTTGTAGGTCATCCAGCGCGGATCGCCGTAACCTCGCTGAAGGGCGGTTGCCAGCAATTGAATGGCGTTGCCGCCGCGATAGTTCCGGTCGGTGATCGGATTTCGCGGCATGGCTGCGGAAGCGTCACCAGGATTCCACGGCTTCTGCCAGGGAGCCACGCCCGTTTCGAGCATGTTGATGATGCGGTCTGTTACCTCCTGGCGGAAATCGCGGGGAGCGGGGGCGGCTGGTTGCGTGACGGGTTTTGGTTCGGCTACGGTGGTCGCCATGGCTTTCAGTCCTCCTCGCTTGCGATAGCGGCACCGAAGCCCGGCTCCGGGATTTCGTTCTCGAAGCCGGAGCCGGTCAGGGGTTCGCCGCCGACATTGGTGAGCAAAGATTGTGCAGTCGCGTCTAAGTAATTTGGATCGTGCATGTTATCTCCTCTCGGAGGACCCGTCTTAATTGCAATCGAGCGCCAAGCCCTCTAAGTACTAAGGGACTCCCAGCGGGAATCCGGGACGCGGCAATGAAAAATTCCCGCCATTTTTCCCAGATCAGCGACCAGTGGTACGGTCTCGAGCCCTTCTGTTGCCGGCCGCTCGATCCGCATACTGCAGTTCCATCGCGGCCTTGCGCAGCGCGGTTTGGTAGCGGCCAAGCCAACCGCCCCAGCCATCATCGGACGGCAGAATGCCCTTTTTCACGGATGTTTCCGCTTTCGTCCCAAGGAATCGGCGATTGTCGAGGATTGCGTCAGAGTCACCGAGGTCTTCGGCCTGCACAATCGCTTCTTCGTCTACGAAAATTCTGCGGAAACGTGCGAACGAGTTTGTCCGCAATTGCCCGCGCGATCGCGCGGCCTCTATTTCCGGGGTGTAGTGAATGAAATGAACGCGGGCGTCGGTACCCTCCAGCATCAGGTAACTCCGGCCGGATTGCTCGTCCTCAGCATGGACCAACACCCGCCCTTCGACCGAACTGGTGTTCCTGAAGTCGAGTACTTCAATCGGTAACCGCTGGTCCGACATCGGCACACCGTGGGCCGAGAGGATTTTCTGCCTATCCCCCGCACGTTGCATCGCACGCAGGACGGATTCGAAGTCGGAACGAACCGTCCACTCTGACGCCCCTGATCGTTGCGCAAGGCCCATATCTTCGAGAGCGGACAGCCGGGCTGCAATGTGTTGCCGCCGAACTCGTGCCAGTTCGGATTCGCGCCTCACGTCAGAAGTCATCGTGATCGTGATGACGGAAGACGCATCCCGCGATGGCTGAGCACTCCGGGAAATGGCTTGATCCAGAGACGTGTAGCGCTTCTCCCGGATTTCTCCTCTTTCAGCTTCGGCGGCATCCATATCGGTCCGGTGCCCGATTTGGCGGGTGCAGAGGTCTTCAGCGATTGAGCGAATTCCCTGTTTCAGATAGTCTCGGTTCAAACGGATACTGCGGCGGTCCTGTCCAACGCCTCTCAGTGCAACGTGAACGTGCGGATGTTCGGTGTTGTGATGGCCGACCGCCACCCATTCCAATGGCGTGTCGAGATCGCGCTCTACCCGAGTCATCATGTCGCGGGTCAAGCGGGTGAGATCGACCCTGTCGCCAAACTCCGGCGAGATGATGATCTTCCAGAGGCGCTGGTCGCGTTCGGCCTGCCATGATTCCAGCCGAGCTCCGATTTCGATTCCTTCTTCGGCGCGGTCGAACCCAGCCGTCGCCTGTTCTCCTGCCGCGCTCTCGCGTGAGAGATAGCGGCCATGCGCACGCCACTGTCCACGGACGGCGTTCCGCGTATAAGTGACGCGGATCGCGCACCTCTGGCTTTTCGGTATTGATGCCCGCCTCGCCGCGCCTCCGCCGATGCGATTTGCTCGTTTCGCAACCGTGCTTGCACGAACATAATGCATCACGGTCTTGAAAGCCGTAGCCCAGGCCGCCGGCTCATTCTGCGTTCGGGGAGTCGACGGTTTCCTGGGGCGGAGCCGGAACTCCCTTTCGTCATTCCGGGCCATGGCTGACTAGATCCTGCATCGCGGCCGTGGAGTCTCCGAGCATGCTGCGTCCGACCGTCTTGAGCAGGCGATCATGGCGCTCTCTCGCCCGTGCGACGGCCTGAGCCTTCGCATCCGCAGGCGGTTCCGGTACGCAGGTCAGGAGCGTCTTTGCCAGCGTGTCAAGGTACGCGAACAACGCCTGCTGCGCGCGACCGAGCCGGAACAACTCCCGCCGTACCTGCTCAACGCTTCCGGCCAGGCGTTCCTCCGCACCGGTGAGTCCTTCCTGCCGAGCGGTCAGTTCCTGCTCGACTGCGTATCGGATGAAGCCGGTTGCCGATGAAAAGCCACGGGCGCGTGCGGTCGCTTCCGTTTCCTTCAGGATCTTTTCTGAGAATCTGATCGACCGCTGCGGCATTCCTGGGAAGGCCCTCCTAAGTACTAAGGGCCTCGCGCAGCCTATTCGGGACGTTTTCCCGCCGAAAATCCTGGCGGAAAACCGGGCGCATCCCGGACGGGATTCAGGTGTCGGAAATTGCAACCCGCGTTAAACGACTAAAAACAAACAGCAAACAACAAAAAAACCAGGCAAGCGCATCCCGCGCCCTTTATGTTCCACTACCAGTTGTTTGCTGCATCGGAATACCGCGGGCTGGGTCTGTGGTTGGTGTAGTCTGTTGAACACTGTTGAGGTTTGTTATGAACTGTTGACTATGTTGATATTCATTGAAAACTGTTATTATCTGTTGTAAATTGTCAATAGCATGCCGCAGTCTGGTAATCGCTCCGAGAGTTGGTCCCCGCTTGCGCGCACCCGCCTCGCCGCCCTGCGCGAGAAAGAGCCGGCACGGAAGTCGGCGCAGATCCGTGCGGTATGGCCCGATATTAAGGCGGCTCTCGACAACGGCCACTCCTTGAAAGCTGTTTGTGAGTGCCTCGAAGCTGCGGGTGTAACGGTCACAGTTCCTGCTCTCGGCGTGTACATCGGTCGCATTCGAAAGAAGGACCGCGAAATCGATCGTGCGCCTGCGCCAGTGAGCGCCGTTGGTCCGAAGGACTCCTCAACTGCGCACGGAGACCCGAAGACCACAGGAAGTGGAACGCGGCGCTCCGCTGATCCCCTCGCAAATGTTCGGGAGAGTGGGGCGAATAACCGCCCGTTCGACTACCGACCGGAATTAGCCGATCCGACAAAACTGATTTGATCTGACATTCTGATTTCCGTCGCTCGGATGATGCCTTGCATGTGAAGGGGCAGTTTCTCGTGCAAGTCCCGAAGCGAAGAAGGCAGCAGAGCCCTGGCGAATTTGCGAATTCACCTGGGGGTGCGCGCTATCCTCTCACAATGGACATCGGGAATATTCTGGTAGAACTCCGTCAGGAACGTGATCAAGTCACAGAAGCCATTATGTGCATCGAGCGAATGGCGGTAGGCCATCAGAAAAGGCGCGGGCGACCAACCGGCAGAAAAAACCTACCGAAGAAAGAAATATCGTAGGGGCAAGATTGGGAGAGGTCCCGGTCCTCCAGCGGTACTCAGAGCGTTACGCCCGATATTGATAAGTGATGTTTCCCTTCTGCCGCACTTCGGCAATCCCTTGAGCTACACATTTGTCTGGCTGGAAAAAGCCGCGACCAAACGCGTGTAGTTCGGGTCAGCGGCGTAGTCCCCGGCGACCGCCGCAATCAGGGCAAGTAGATCGCGGTCGCCCTGATCGTATGGCAGGCAACGCGTCGATGGGAGCGCGACCTGCGGCCTGGCCGGCGTTCGAGCGCACTACGGCCACAACCCGAGCTGAAGGCTTTCCGCGAAAGTCCAGACACCGTCTGGAAAATCAACACGGCCAGCATGTCAGTTTGTCTCAAGAGGTGTTTGTGCGTTTGGACCGAAAACGGATGCAATCGCGTTTGCTGGCTTCCCCGTCGCCCTCTTCAATCATTTTGAAACTGACCGCTCACGCCCGAGGCCGCGTCGACAACGCGATGCGGGGGAGACGGATTTCACCGATTGTGGCGTCTTCAGCATTTGTTGAAACAGGCCAATTCAATGAAAGGCTAGTTGCTGGTTTTCACCAAATATGCTATTTTCAACATGTGTTGAAAACGCGGTTTTCAGTGGACGAGACCGAACTCCGAGCGACTAAACTATTGGAAAGCCTGTTGCATGAAGTTCCCGTGCTGAAACTTAAGCAACTCAACGTGGAATCGGAGGGACGCGACGCGGGCATAGACATCATCATGCGCGTGGACATTTCGGGGGAGCCGCACTTTCTCGTGTGTGAAGTGAAGCAGAACGGCCAGCCTCGCTACGTCCGCGACGGTATCCACCAACTCCAGAACTATGTCGCCCATTTTAAGAAGCCCGCTACTCCGGTGTTGGTTGCACCTTATTTCTCACCGGTGTCGCGTGAGCTTTGCCGGGACAACGGGATCTCGTATCTCGATTTCGAAGGCAACGCCCATCTTGCGTTCAAAACGGTCTTTATTGACCGACTGACTGAGGGCAAGCCCGCGTCAGAACGCCGGGAGTTCAAGTCATTATTCACACCAAAGTCAAGCCAGGTCCTGCGTGTTCTCTTGCGCGATCCGAAGCGGATCTGGCGCGTGGCCGACTTGGCGGAAGCGGCCCATGTGAGCCTGGGGCACGTTAGCAACGTGCGCACCGCGCTTCTGGACCGTGAGTGGGCGGAGGTCGTGTCGGGCGGACTTCATTTGATATTTCCCGACGCATTGCTGGACGCCTGGAAGTCCAGTTACGAGCCGCCAGTCGAACAGCAGTTTCGCTTCTACACCACTTTGCACGGGAAGGCCTTCGACGCAAGTATCCGCGACGTATTTGAGTCTATGCCACAGATGGTGCAGACCGCACTCGCTTCGTTTTCCGCGGCAAACTGGATCGCGCCATATGCCCGGACCACCACCCAGTTCTTCTACGCCGAAAAGCGCGGCCTCGATCACATCCAATCGCGGATGAAATTGTCGTCCACGGCGAAAGGCGAAAATGTCATTATCACTATTCCAAAAGATCCGGGCGTCTTCATGGACGCCTACGAACCGGCACCGGGCGTCCGCTGCACCAGTCCGATCCAGACATATCTGGACCTCTCCAAGGGCGGCGAACGGGGAGAGGAAGCTGCGGAACATCTGCGCCGCATGAAGCTAACATGGCAGAAATAAATCCTTCCGATCCGCAATCGGCGAATGAATACGACGACCGCACGACTGCAGCCGTCAAGGCGGTGCTTGTCGAAATCGGTCAGATTCTCGGGAGCTTCAAGGGGAAATTTGCGGTCGTCGGCGGAGCCGTGCCCTGGCTGCTTCTTGATAATTTCGAAATGCCTCACGTCGGAACAATCGACGTAGACCTTGGTCTGGATGCGGAGGCTTTGGCCGATGGGGAGTACGTGCGTCTTGTTGACGCACTGATGACGCATGGCTACGGCCAGAACAAGAAGCTCAAGAAGTTTCAGCTCGTCCGCCGAATTGAAGCGACGGATGAAGGGGATCCGATCGATATCGTTGTTGACTTTCTGATGCCGCGGGATGCGGTGATTGACAGGAATAAGCCGCCGATCATTGAAGACTTCGCGGTGCAACGGGCGGACGGGACTGATCTTGCGATGCGCTTCAACCAAATGGTTGCGGTGCGCGGCGCGATGCCCAACGGCGGAACCAACCAGGTTGAGATTGCAGTGTGTTCCATCCCGGCCCTCCTCGCGATGAAAGGGTACGCAGTTCACAATCGCTTAAAGCAGAAAGACGCCTATGACATCTACTACTGCATCCGTAACTACCCGGAGGGTATCGATGCCCTCGCGAAAGACTGCCTGCCGTTATTGAATCTCCCGAGTGGGGCTACGGGCTATGGATTCATCAACGAAAAATTCGACGTGATCGATGGCTTTGGGCCGACCTGCGTTAAGAACTTCGTCCAGGATTCAAAGATCCTCGGAGACCGTACGCCCGATCAATGGCAGCAGGATGCGTTCGGCCAAGTCGACGCGTGGCTGCGTGCGATTGGGGTGAGGGCATAGGCCTGCTGCTCTGAGAAACGGGGCCCGGCGCCGATTCCGTCACGGACGAGAGCGTAATCGGGCAGGTTGACTAAACGGCTCGGGTTCCAAAGCTGGCCCTGTCGTTGAAGCCGCCCTTCCCCAACACTTCCTGGCCAAGAAGATGGCTTGGCCCAGTGTATCCTCAGTGAAAATGGGCAAAAGTACTTGTCTGACCTTTGCTGTGCTCCTGCTTTTGGCGGGCAGACCCGCATCTGCTGTAAAGAGCCTCAAGCTCGATATTCCGAAAGATCAAGCTATCGTGGTTGAAGTGCCGCCGAACCAGTGGGCAGCGAAGGAAACATCGTGGACCGGGGGCATTCCAATTTCTGTTCTTCGAGCGGACGGAGATTTCATCAAGAGTATCTCAAGCGCGTTACGCCGCGAGTGCTGGAGAGCCAATGTATTCCCATGGACAAGAATCTCTGGGTCATTGAGCAAGCCGCCGAGTTCTGGAGTGCTCGGCGCAGCTTGCTGGCTGAGTCGTTCAATAGTTTCCTCAAGGATGCCCTACCGCAGCGCCGACTTTGAATCTCAACCAGACGGTTCTTAGCGGTTTGGAAAGACGGATGGACAAAGCGCGACTATACCTGCGACTGACTGCCGAAGTAAATGATCGCCTCAGAGAATCGATGCGTCATCGGGGCGACCTTTCGCGGCAGATCGACGAGGCACTGTGCTCGACTGATTTGGCGAACGTCGAGATAAACAAGATTCCGCCGGGAAGGAGTGCCCACGCTCTGACCGCGATTGTGTCCTCCCGTGCCGACTGTCGACTGCGCGACGTGGCCCGGCAGCGGGACTGTACGGTCACAGCACTCGCGAACGGCGCTCTGAGCTGATGGCTCGCAAGGAAATTGTAAACGGAAGGAAAATCGAGGTATCAACCCATGAGTTCAGAAGTAATGAATCAGAGTCGTCAGACCATCGAAGACGAAGTGAATTCAAGGCCTTCAGCCTTCGAATTCGAAATGGCGTACCAGGCGCGCACAGCTATCGATCGGATCAAATTCGCGATCAAACACACTGAGGTGTTCGGATCGCGCACGGACGAGATGTTCGAGGCGAGCCTCCAACTGCTCGACGCTGTTGAACGACTCGAACTGCTTGATCGGCGCTTTCAGGAGCGATCTCGTCTTGGCTCACGATCTTCGCAGACTAAACCAGAACGAGATAAACAAACCGAGAATGGCCGGAGAATGAGTCTCTCGCACCAGCCCGTAAATGGCCCTTGTAACGGCGGCCACGACCGGCTGACGTCAGTCGGATGAATAAGGAAACCAGGAAGCAGGAGAAAAATATGGCAGAAATCTATAGCCCCCATACACTGCTGACGGAGATCGACGTCTCAAAGCAGCTTCGAGTGAGCCTTGCCGCTTTGCGGAAGTGGCGCGTCTTGAATCGCGGGCCACAGTTCGTGAAGATGGGCCCGCTGGTTCGATATCGTCAAGACGATATCGACTCATGGCTAGGTGCGCTCCCGGTGGGCGGAGGGCGCTGCCACGAGACGGCTTTGCCCATTCGGAGTAGCGGACGATCCGTCGGGGCCTTGGGCCAACGCCTAAGAGAAAGTGTCGGCGCGCACTAGTTGGGAGGACTCGCTTTGTCGCAGGCCTGAGTGACCATACCCCGAGATGTTCCACATCGCGATTTTTTCTGCCTCTCCGTAATCTTGATGAACGGCTGAGCCCCGATGATCGGAAATGATTCTATGGACGACCGCCAGACGGTGCGCCGGGCCCAACAACCAAATCGGGCCGTTGTATTGATGGGGGTGTCGCCGCACCCTCCAAATGGCGAAGGATCTTCAGAATCAAATCGTTTTGCGCTTCGAGATGCACCAGGATCGTCTCAATTTCGCGTTCTGCTTTGGTATTGACCTCAAAGTCAGACTCGGCGCGAGTCTCATCGGCCAGAAGGATTTGTGGTTCCAGCACTAGCGCCCGCGCTAAACCTGCTCTCTTTCGCATTCCGCCCGACAGCGCCGCGGGCATCTTTTCCTTGTCTCCTCCGAGACCGACGTTCCCCAAAACCTTGTCGATAGCGAAATTGATCTCTTCTTCTGTTTTCTCGGTGAGCCTGCGCAGGGGAAGCGCAAGATTATCGTAAAGCGTCAACGAGTCGAATAGCGCGGCGTCCTGGAAGAGGAAGCCCATTTTGCGGCGCACTTTCGACAGGCCCTTTTCGTCCAGGCGCGTGATGTCGTCCTGTTCGACCCGGATGCTACCCTGGTCGGGCTTCAATAACGCCATCAGGAGCTTAAGTGTGACGCTCTTGCCTGTGCCACTGCGGCCCAAGATACACAGCGTCTCGCCCGGCTGAACCGTGAAAGAAACGTTGCGCAAGACTTGCTTGGGCCCAAAGGCCTTGAAGACGTTTTGGAATGCCACTGTGCCCTTCGCTTCTGTGCTCACAACGCCGTCTCCGGAAAGAGGAAGAAGATACACTTGACCAGGAAGACGTCGGCAAGAATGATCAGCAAGGACGAGACGACGACGCTGCTGGTAGCGGCGAATCCGACACCCTCCGAGCCCCGGTTCGTCGTGTACCCGAAGTAGGCCGACACCGTTCCGATGATGAATCCAAAGACGGCTGTCTTGACCGTGGGAGCGATGAAGTTTGCCAATTCGAGATTCTCGAATGCGCGCCGGATGTAAAGCGCGAAGGAGATCTGTGAAGACGCGAATTCCGAAAGAAATCCGCCAAACAAGCCGGCGAAATCCATGAACATGGTCAGGAGCGGCAGCGCCACGACCGCAGCGACGACGCGGGGCACCACGAGAAACTTGAACGAGTCGATCGACAAGGATTCTATGCCGTCGATCTGCTCGGTTGCGCGCATGTTCGCGAGCACCGCGCCGATCCCCGATCCGACGCGGCCCGCCACAAGGAGTCCTGCGACGAGCGGGCCGATTTCGACGAAAAAGGCCAGTGCCTGAACTGTTGGTATCATCGCGCCTGCGCCAAACATCACGAGCGTGCTGCGAGTGTGCAGCGTCATTACTGTTCCGAGGGCGAACCCCGCGGCGATTACGAGAGGAAGAGACTTGCAGCCAATCTCGGCTGTTTGCCGTAAGATCTGAGCGCCTTCAAAGGGAGGGCGCACCCCATCGATTATCACCCGAAATCCGAATAGACTGATGTTGCCGACAAACTCGATCAGCGAGGACAAACGGTACGCCTTTGAGTACTGCTGCACGCTCCTGTTGGGTTTTGGTTTTCTCTGTTATACGGTTCGGTTCGTCCTTTTGCGCTCACGACTGGCCGCCCGCCAGTTGCTGAATGCGAGTATCGTTTACCTTCCGCTTGAGCTGCTGATTTTCGTGCTGGGGAAAGGCTAATTTGATCGACCTGCAAACTGACAGAGATGCGCCAACAAAAACACTGGAAATGGCCCTCTTGAATTTGTGCGCGCCCCAGTGAGATACCAAGCTCGACCAGTCACCATGCTCCTCGGCACGCTAAATAGTTTGAACTATGGGTGACGCACAAAGGGATGTCGATCCTCAGGCATCCGCCGTTGCAGTGAACCGGACACTATGAGACAAATAGCCTGTCAAATTCCAGATTCGCTCTTTGCTGCCCTGCAACGGCGGATGAATGCGGAAAACGAAACCTGCGACCACATTGTTGCCGAGGCTCTTTCGCAGAATCTCGACACTACCATTCACACCTTGTTTCAAGTCTCAACCAGCGCGGCCCTCGTCGAAGGGATCTACCAGGGCGCGGTGCGGGTGTCGCGCTTATTGGAAAACGGGGATTTTGGACTCGGTACCTTTGTGGATCTCGACGGCGAGATGGCAGTACTCGATGGCGTTTGCTATCAAATCTCTGCGAGCGGAACTATTGCGCCTGTCGCTGGAGATCGGCTCGTACCGTATGCGCTCGTGACACGCTTCACCGCAGCTTTTCGCGCGCGCCATCGGGAAATACCAGATGTGGCCGCTCTTGTTGCCGCCTGCGACCAGCTTCGCGATTCAAACAACATCTTCTATGCCTTTCGAGTTCGCGGCATGTTCGACACCGTGAAGACCAGGGCGATGAAGCCGGTCTTGGGAGGAACAAAGCTTAAGGCGGCAGCCTCCGCGCAGCAGGAGTTTTGCTTCGAGCATTTGCAAGGAACTCTCATTGGCCTTTGGTCGCCCAACTTCGCCGCCTCGTTCAGCGTTCCTGGATATCACTTTCACTTCCTCTCCGAGGATCGGCAAAAGGGCGGGCACGTACTCGAGTGCCGGGCCTCCGACGTCGATATCGAAGGCTGCTCCATCAACGAAATGCATGTATCTCTGCCGGAGACTAAAGAGTTTCTTCAGGCGGACCTCACGCGCGATCCAGTGAAAGATCTGCTGGACGCCGAGCGGAGCAGGGATCGGGGAGGGCCGACCGGAACAACATGACTTCACCATCAGCAAAAACGGGTGCTCAGGTAGTGGTTGACTCACTGGAGCGACAAGGCGTCACGCATGTTTTCGGTATTCCCGGCGCAAAGATCGACAAAGTGTTCGACACTCTGGCGTCATCCTCCATTCAGACCGTGGTCTGTCGGCATGAGCAGAACGCGGCCTTTATAGCGGGCGGCATCGGGAGATTGACAGGCAGGGCAGGGGTCGCAATTGCAACCTCGGGACCCGGGGTTAGCAATTTGACCACCGGGCTCTTGACGGCAAACAGCGAAGGCGACCCAATCGTCGCCCTCGGTGGCGCAGTCGCGACTTCACAAAGTCTCAAACATATCCATCAATCGTTTCAGGCGGTATCCACATTCAAGACAATTACCAAGTTCAGCGCGGAAGTTAGTGCGCCGAACTCCGTCGCGGAGACGATCGCCAATGCATTTCTAGCCGCTGAATCAGACCGGCCGGGCGCCGCATTTGTGAGCCTTCCGAAAGACATCATGGAAGGCGAGGCGGACTGTGAGGCCCTCACTGGCTTCGCACTACCCAATTTCGGCCCCGGTAGCCGAGATTCACTTGATGAAGCGGCGCGGATCATAAGAGGCTCGGAACGCAGCGTAATACTGCTGGGTCTTCTGGCGAGTAAGCCTGAAAATGCAGAGGCCGTTCGTTCCTTTATGCGCAAGACAAATATCCCGGCGGTGGGAACGTTTCAGGCTGCGGGCGCTGTGTCGGCGGATCTCCTTAATAATTTCGCAGGCCGTATCGGCCAACTGGATAATTCGCCCGGGGACGAACTCCTCGCCGCCGCAGACGTAATTATTACTGTTGGTTATGATCCGGTAGAGTACGACCCCTCATTGTGGAATCAGCTCCGCACTGCAAAGCTGATCCATATCGACTCGACCCGCGCTGATATCGACAAGTTTTATTTACCGGTTGTCCACGTCCTGGGGAATGTGGCTGCGAGCCTCATCGCGTTGCAGGATTTACTCGGCCCTGTGGCTGTGACGCCGGAGGTTCAACGGTTTTTCGCAGCGCTGGCTTCAAAGCGCGCTCTCAGAGTCGAGGACGCCAATCAACGCAGCGGAGCTCCCGTACACCCTTTGCGGATCGTTTCGGAACTTCAAAACTGGTTGACTCAGGATGTGACAGTCTGCGTCGATATGGGCTCCTTCCATTTGTGGATCGCTCATTTCCTGTACAGCTTTCGAGCCCGCCAGATTCTCATCAGCAACGGGCAACAGACACTTGGAGTGGCGTTGCCGTGGGGGATCGCTTCCTGTCTCGTTCGTCCACACGAGAAGACCTTATCGATCTCCGGTGACGGCGGATTTCTTTTTTCTGGAATGGAACTGGAGACCGCTGTTCGACTGAAGTTGAACCTGGTCCACATGATCTGGATCGATGGAACCTACGATATGGTGGCGGTTCAGGAGCGCGCCAAGTACAAACGGACATCCGGCGTGGATTTCGGCCCTGTTGATGTTGTCAAGTACGCGGAAGCCTTTGGCGCCAAAGGTCTGTTTATCAACTCCCCGGATGATATAGGGCAACAGTTGCGCAAGGCATTTGAAATACCCGGTCCCGTCCTCATCGGGATAAATGTGGACTACCGAGACAATCATTTGCTGTTCGAAAAAGTGCATAAGCACCTCCTGATTTGATCCCGTACCTGAGAGGAAAGGGAATGCCTGCTTACACGATCAAGCCGCTCGTAACGGCGATAGCCGTCAACACCGGTGGACGAAATGGACATTCGGAGACTACCGACCATTCCGTGAGCGTCAACCTGTCAGTTCGGAAGGAGATGGGTGGACCTGGCCTGGCTGGCACCACCACCCCGGAGCACCTGTTTGCTGCCGGCTACGCCGCCTGCTTCGGGGGCGCGCTCGAGTTCGTGGCACGCCAGCATAAGAAGGATGTGAAGGGATCTGTCGTCACTTGCCACACCTCAGTCGGGTCCCGGGAAGCTGGTGGCTTCGGCATTGCCGTCAAGATGCAGGTCGCGATACCGACACTGTCACAGGCTGAAGCAGTAGCTCTAGCCGAAGAAACGCACGAAAAAGTATGTCCTTATAGCCATGCGACCCGGGGAAATATCGAGTTTTCTCTGGAGGTTGAAGGTTTGTAAAGGCTACGTAGTTGGCGTCGTTCACATGTAGCCATGAATACTCGATTTCAGGTCATCTGGACCCTTACCGTGAAAAAGATTTATGACCAAACCTGCGAGTATACGAATGCCGTCGTCGCCCAACCGACCGAGGAAATCCATGGAATTCATCGCCAAGCACAACATCAGCTTCGAAGATGCGGCGGCCGGACCGCAACATGACGGCGGAGACCACAACCGGCGCGAGACGCCGCTTTTCGCCGATTGCGTCGAACGACTGGCGCCGAGCAAGGCGAATAGTCGCACATCGTCGGCTACGTCTTAGGAGTTTTCTTAGAAAGTGACTACGACTTGGAGGGACGTGAAACTATCGGTCCTGGATCAATCGACCCTTTCAGAAGGGTCCACCGCCGCCGAGGCGATAGCCAACACAGTTGCGCTGGCAAAGGAAGCTGATCGGTTGGGCTATCACCGCATCTGGCTTTCCGAACACCACAACATGAGTATCCTGCAAGGGTCCGTTCCAGAGGTTTTGCTCGCATCCATCGGAGCACAGACACAACGCATCCGGATCGGCTCTGGCGGCATCATGCTTCCTAACCATAGCGCGTATCACGTTGCGGAGGCATTCCGAACGCTGGAGGCCCTGTATCCGGGGAGAGTGGATTGTGGGATCGGTCGCGCCAGCGGTGGCGACACATATTCCCAGTCATTGCTGAACCCCGTGCCAGAAGGCGCCATGGATTTCCCCGACCAAGTCGAGCAACTGGAACGGTTCTTTCACGACGAGTGTAAACGAGCAATTGCAATGCCCATGACTGCCGGCGCGCCCCAAATGTGGTTGTTGTCGGCTGGCGGCCACCCGGACAGTGGACGGCTTGCGGCCGAAAAAGGCATGGGATTGGCGATCGCCCTCTTTATCAATCCGAGCGCTTCGCCAGAGGCGGCGCAGCGTTATCGGCGGGATTTTCAGCCGTCCCAGGAGTTCCCAGCGCCGCGCGTCGCAATTGCCTTGAACGTGATTTGCGCACCGACCATAGAGAAACTCGCGGAACTCAAAAACATCTCCGATGTGTTTCGCCTGATGCGAGATTCGGGACGCTATCCGACTGCGGTATATTCGCCGGAGTCTCTCCGAAAGATTCCTATCGACGAGGAGGCGGCCGCGTATCTCCAGCGGATCGCAAACCGGGAAGTGGTGGGCCTGCCCGCGGACGTGAAGAGCGCAATCGCCGAGCGCGCCCAGATTTACGATGCGGACGAGGTAATGTTGACCAGCATGACATACCGAATTCAAGACAAGCTTGATGCCTATCGCCTCATTGCCCAGACTTTCGCCCTGGATTCGCCCAGGTGTTCGAATGTTTGATTGGAGAGGGTCAGGCGATCGCGGGTTTAAACAAACTCTTCCGCATTGCAGGCGCTGCCAACATCCTCCCAGACTGTCGCCGACAGAGCTCTTCGCTTGTTAGGTCAGGTTTGCGTCGGTCGCTGCCCCCTGTCTGTGAAGCTGACATCCAACCAAGTGAATGAAAGCCGTCATCGAATCGGCTCGCTTCAGAAAGGGGGTACTTCGAGTTGCTGCACTTGGCACTCCCTCGTCGACGCATCCAGCGGCACTTTCGACAAACCGGGCAATTGACGATAAAGGCGATCATTCGATGACACGCGGGTACGCCTTAACCGTTGAAAATACAGCGCGACTGCCCCGCGGGAAAACGGCACACCGACTGCCTCTTTGCAGGCATGATTTCTGCAACCGTTCCGCTTAGCGCGTTCCACGGAAATGAAAAACTCCTTCGAGAATCTACCGCGATCGCCAGATTTCTCGACGAGCCACGCGATGAATCGTTTACCGGCCTCTACCAGCTTTTCACACCGCGGTTAGTTGCGTTTTACCGGGCTCGCAACTGCGATCAGGGACTCTCGGAAGACCTCACCCAGCTCGTCATGCTCACCGTCTATCGCAAGGCGGGCCAGGTACGTGATCGGGCACTGTTTCGCGCGTGGCTTTTCAGAATTGCCCACAACGCTCTGTGTCGTCACTACGGACAACAGGCCCGCGAAGTCGAGACCGTGTATGTGGAAGACTCAGCCGATCGTTTGGCCAGCGCATCTGCTGAGCCCGGGCCTGCGGCATTCGAGTTCATGCAGTGGATGACATTTCTCAAGCCCCGCGAGCGTGAAGTGATGACTCTGCGATTCGTCGAACAGTGGGAGTATCACGAAATCGCAGCAGCCAAGGATATTCCAATCGGCACTGTCCAGTGGATCGTTTTCAATGCAAAGAGGAAACTGGCTCCACGATTAACAGCATGCGATCAGCGAAGTCAGCAGGAGAGAGACCAGACCACCCGGAACGAAAGGCTGGATAGAAGCCGTGGTCATGGTGAGCCTGAAAGTCGCTCTTCCGCCGCCTGACAGCCACAAATAAGATCACCCGGAGAACCCACACCATCTCAAAATCGCTATCGTCTCAGCCAACAGGAATCAATCAGCCGGGTTCTTTCTTTCAAAATGATGACCTGCACCGCAAATACGGGCTCGCTCGCACTCTTCACTGACAGCGATCTGATCAGGCTGACCCTAGAGGGCGAGCCTGACGGTTTCACGGTGTTGATGCATCGCCATCTTGGGGCGATCAAGAGGCGCATAGGATTCATGCTCCAAGGTGACGGAGTCACCGAAGATCTGACGCAGGAGGTGGTATTGAAGGCGTGGCGGTTCCTGTCGACCTTTCGCGCAGATGCGGATTCCGATGATGTCGATCAGTCGTTCCGAAGTGATGGCGATCAGCGCGGAGCGAAGCGACGCGAGGCTTTCTCAGTGTGAATCAGTGATCGGCATCCGTCAAGGCTTTTGATGGTTTTCTCT
>Ga0302320_10011248_pt1 | contig 18978 bp, 19 predicted proteins | sample Bog_T0_3_FD_202130 | JGI IMG/M metagenome (GOLD analysis project Ga0302320, IMG submission 202130) | Peat permafrost microbial communities from Stordalen Mire near Abisko, Sweden - Bog_T0_3 | ecosystem: Environmental > Terrestrial > Soil > Wetlands > Peat | place: Sweden: Abisko, Stordalen Mire...
CATCCTTGCAGGTTATGACCGACCTGGTCCTGGTTAGTCTGGTCGTGCATCAGACCGGAGGTTGGGACAGTTCTCTCAACTTCCTCTACCCTCTGGTCATTATCGTGGCCAGCATTCTGCTTCCGCGAGTGTGGGCTTATCTGGTCGCCGCTCTTGCCTTCATTCTTTACGGAACAGTTCTGGAACTCAATTACTACGGCGTTGTCCGGTCTTACTGCACAACTCATCCTGACCTGAAAGCGCTGCAGGGAATCATTCTCGTGAACCTGTTTGCGTTCCTCGCGGTTGCCTACCTGGCCGGCCTGCTGGTCGCCAAGTTACGGCAGGCGCGCGTGCAACTGAAATACGCCAGCGGCGCGCTCGAGGATCTTCAAATCCTGCACGAGAACATTATTCAGTCGGTCAGCAGCGGGTTGATCACAACCGGTCTCGATGGGCGGATTACGCTGGTCAACAGTGCGGCCCAGAAGCTTCTGGAGCGCGCGCCCGCCCAGTTGCTGGGAAAACCGGTCACGGAGTTGTTTTTGGACGCCCTTCCGAACGCCGAGTCGCAGACCCACGCGGAAGTCCGGTTCGACACGGCGGGAACATTCCGCCGGACGGTTCGAGTAAGAGTGGCCGCCCTCAACGTGCCCGAACGCGGTGCCCTCGGCTATGTCTATGCCCTGGATGACCTCACCGAAATCCGTCGTCTGGAGCGCGAAGTCCGCATGCAGGACCGGCTGGCGGCTGTGGGCCGGCTGGCGGCGGCCATCGCCCACGAAATCCGCAATCCGCTTACTTCCATCGCCGGCTCCGTCAGCATGCTCTCCGGCATCCCTGAGATGAGCGAGGAACACCGGCGCCTGCTCGATATCGTCACCCGCGAATCGCACCGCCTGAACGGAATCATCACCGATTTCCTGGCTTACTCCCGCGGCAAACAGTATCACTTCGATAAGACCGACCTGGTGCCCTTGTTGGAGGACACACTTACCCTCATGCGGCACCGCATGACCGTGGAAAATACCGGCATCGTCATTGAAAGCCGGTTTGCCGTCCAGGAAGCCTGGGTGCTCGCCGACGGCGACAGAATCAAACAAGTCTTCTGGAATTTCGCCGAGAACGCCGTCCGCGCCATGCGCGACGGCGGCACGCTCAAGGTCTTAATCGAACCTCTGGCCGATGACTGGCAAGTCAGCTTTGCGGATACCGGAACCGGAATGACCCCGCAACAAACGGAAAAGATTTTCGAGCCCTTCCAATCGAACTTTGAAGGCGGCACCGGCCTTGGACTGGCGGTCGTCTACCAGATCGTACAGGCGCACGAGGGCAAAGTGTGGGCGCGCTCCAAGCCCGGGCAGGGAACCACGTTTGTCATGCGTCTGCGGCGGCTCGAGGCCGAGAGGCAGCCTTCCAGTGCTCCCACCGAAAAATCTCTTGCCAGCCCCACGCTGCCCGCGGCTCAGTCCGCACAACTCGCGGCTGCGGCGGCGGAAGGGAGGGTGCGTGGCTAACATCCTGGTTTGCGACGATGAGCGCTCCATCTGCGAAATGCTCGACATTGCCCTGCGCCGTGACGGACATCGCGTCGAGACCGTGCAATCCGGTCAGGCTGCCAAGAACAAGATCGACGGCGCCCTTTACGATCTCATCATCACCGACATCAAGATGCCGAACATCGACGGCATCGAGGTTCTGCGTCATGCTCATCGCGTTTCCCCCGATTCCCCGGTCATCCTTATCACCGCCGTGGACGACTACGAAGCCGCTGTGGAAGCGGTAAAAGCCGGAGGCGCGTCGGATTACATTCGCAAGAGTCCCGGCCTGGTCGACGAAATCAAGCTTGCCATTAACCGCGTGCTCGAAAAACTGTCTCTCAGCAAACAGAATTTCGCCCTGCGCCGCGACGCCGCCTCCCACAACTCGCTCGACAACATCATCGGCTCCAGCGCCGCCATGGAGCGGCTAAAACACACCGTCCGCACCGTCGCTTCCACCGCCAGCACGGTTCTGATTCACGGCGAAAGCGGCACCGGTAAAGAGCTGGTAGCCCGCGCCGTCCACATCTGCTCGCCCCGCGCCACCGAGCCCTTCGTCTCGGTGAACTGCGGCGCCTTCCCCGAGACTTTGCTGGAAAGCGAACTCTTCGGCTACCTGAAGGGAGCTTTTACCGGCGCCAACCAGAACAAGCGGGGACTCTTTGAAGTCGCCGGGGGCGGCACCATCTTCCTCGACGAAATCAGCGAAATGACCATGGCCATGCAGGTGAAACTGCTGCGCGTGTTGCAGGAGCGCACCGTGCGTCCGGTCGGCGGCACCAGCGAGATCTCCATTGATGTGCGAGTCATCGCCGCCACCAACCGCGACCTCGACAAGGCGGTCGCCGATAACCTTTTCCGCGAAGATCTCTACTACCGTCTCAACGTCATCCCCATCCGGGTGCCGGACCTGCGCGAGCGCCGCGAAGACATCCCTCTGCTGGCTAATCACTTTCTGAAGAAATACGCCGCAGCCGCTAACCGAAGCATCTTGCGGGTCAATCAAAACTCGCTCGACGCCCTCTGTGGTTACGATTGGCCGGGCAACGTCCGCCAGTTGGAAAACACCATCGAGCGCGCGGTTGCATTGGAAATGACCAACGAGTTGCACGTCGAATTACCGGTGGAACGAGCCAAGGCCCGCGCCGCCGCCGCCGGGGCTTCCGGAGGCACCTCCGAAATCGAGCCGGGAGCAGTGCTTCCTCAAGGTGTGGGAATGGAAGTCTATGTGGCGGGCATCGAGCGCACTCTGCTGCAGAGCGCTCTCGACCGTTCCAACGGTGTGCAAACCAAAGCCGCCGATCTCCTCAGCATCTCTTACCGCTCGTTCCGGCATTTGATGAAGAAGTACGAGCTGTAGTGCTTATAGCCTCTAGCTCCTAGCTTCTAGCCCTTTCATCAACCCGCGGCGTCTGCGAGATTCGTATCAGGGCACGCCTTCAGGCGTGCCGCAACTTCCGTCTGATGAGCACGCCTTTAGGCGCTGGAATTTTGCGTGCGAGTTTCACGCTAGACTATTGCGTTATTCCACGGGGAAACTTCGAGCTAGGAGCTAGCAGCTCACAGCTAGCTCTTCTTCAACTGCTGCTTCCACCCCAGCACCCTCGCCTTCGCTCCCTCGGCTTCCGCCTCCGGAATCATCCCTTTCTTCTGATAAAGCACCGACAGGCTGGTGCGCGCCAGCACGTCATCCGGATCCAACTCCGTAATTCGCTGTGCTACCGTGATCGCCTCATCGTAACTTTGCAGATCTTGCAGCGCGCGCGCCAGTCCGTGCATGGCCTCGGTAAATGCAGGATCGATCGCCAGCGATTCGCGGTAGGCCGCCACCGCCTCTTCCAGCTTCCCATCCCCCATTAAATCAAGCGCGGCATAGTAGCGGTCTTCGGCTTGTTGGCGGACGTTTGCGTCGGACATAGCAGGAAATTCCTGGCGGAGACAGGATTCTAACATGGACCGAAGCTCCGTTTTCTTGCGGAGGACCTTCTATGCGCATAGTCGAAGAACGTGCGTTGTGGGTATCATGATGCCATGCGCTACAAGCTCCGCTTTCTCTGGAACGCCACCAAAGGCCATCGCCTGGCTCCGTGGCGGAGTCCCTACCTGCTGTGGCGCATCGAGACGTATTGCGGCGTGAAGATGACGCAGATCGGATTCCTTGAGTTTTGGGAGTTTCTGTGGCGGGAGCGCACCAGTCTCTGGCGTTTTCTTAAGTGGACGGCTGAGATGGAGCGCTATGCCCACCCCAAGCCGAGAAGCAGTGGCCAGTGATCAGTGCTCAGTGGGCAGTAAAATCGGGTTCTAGAAGTGGACCTGTTTTCACTGGCCACTGCTCACTGCCTTATGCTCCCTTGCCCGCGGCGGCAGCCCCGCCGAGAATAACGGATACTTCGTTTCCTTTGCCGGCTCCGGTCAACTGGGCGGCGGCTCCACGGTTGGCGGCGATCTCCAGGAAACCCATACTTCCGAGAAGACCGATCACTTCTCCCGGAGCGCCTTCGGCATAAGCATTGCGAATTTCGGTGATCTCGCGGCTGCCCACGACGATCTTGAATCCCGTAGCTCCGGCTGCGAACAGCGCGGGAGCGTCCTGCGGAGTGATGTTGGTGATCAGGTTTCCGAAGCGGTCGACTTTCAGCACCACCCCGCGCAGGCGGTTTCCATCGACGGCCTTCGGCTTCGGCGCCGAAAATTTCACGTAGTCTTCCACTTCTTCCCCAAACTTCAGGGAGTCGACCTCTTTGGCCAGGTACGCGGCCACGGGAGAAAAAATGTCGCGCGCATGGAAGGTGTTGCTTACCGGCTGCAGAAAATAGTGTTCGGAAGTGATGTGCCGCACGTGCATGCGCTCTTCGCGGGCATAGACCAGCGAAAGCACGCCATTGTCGGGCGCAACGAAGTGGTATTTGTCGCTCGAGGCCAGGATCGGCCGCCGCGCCGTACCTACGCCAGGATCCACGACTACCACATGGACTGTCCGGTTCGGGAAATAGGAATACGCCTGCGAAATGGTCAGCGCTCCATCCAATACGTCGAAGGCCTGCACCGAGTGGCAGATATCGACAATCTGCGCATCTGGAACGATGTCGAGGATGACCCCCTTCATCGCGCCTACAAAGTGATCGTTGCTACCGAAGTCGGTAGTTAAAGTAATAATCGGACGGTACGCCAAGGTTTCCTCGCGGACGGAAGACAAAGTTCTCCCAGATACTCGAAAGTAATTGCTGGGAACCGCGGAGTCAAGGCACGGAGGTAATAGAAAGTGGCCAGTGGCCAGTGAGCAGTGGCCAGCAGAACCTAGCCCAAGGCCTCTAATCTGGGGTTACTGACCACTGGCCACCGGCCACTGCTCTTGCTATTCGATGTGAATGTCGCCCGACCCCGTGCGCAAGGAAAGCAACGGTCCGCCGCCCCGTACTTTGCCCACGATCTGCTTGCGTGTCTCCTGCACTCGGCCTTGCACCGTCATTGTTATCGGAGCATCCACGTCCAGCGTGCCCGAGCTGGTGGAAATATTGGCGTCGAAAGCGGCATTCGCGGGCAACCGGACGTGCACGTTGCCCGATCCCGTGCGGATCTCCCACGCGCCCGTCTGCGTGCCCTCAGCAGTGACGTCGCCGCTGCCCGCTTCGGCGCGAAACGCCCCTTGGATGCCGCGAGCCGTAATGTTGCCTGAGCCGGTGTGCAGATCAATGTCGCCCGCTCCTGTTTCCTCCACTTCAATGTCGCCGCTGCCCGCGCCTCCGCGCACCGGACCTGCGATCTCCCGTGCCCGCACATCGCCCGATCCAGTCTGGAGCCGAATCTCTCCCGTAAGCCGCGAGAGTTTCACATCCCCGGACCCGCTCTGCAAGTCCACATTGCCGTGCGTACCTTCAATGGTCTGGTCGCCCGAGCCGCTGTGGCTGCGGATGGTGGTATCGATGGGCACGGTGATTTCATAGTCCACCGAAATGTCATGGGCGGTCACGTAATCGATGTGAATGCTGTTCCCATCCTGCCGCAGCGGAGGATGCTGCTCAATATCGCTCACGTCGGTGTGCCGGTTCCCCATCAGCCAGCGATCCCCGACGAAGATCTTTCCCCGAATGGAGACTGACCCCGCCGGCCCGCTGCGCACAATAATGTCGCCGGAGTGGGTTTGCACCTCCAGATCCACCGGCCCGCTGACCTGGAACGTTTTCTCAAATGTTCCCTGCGGCGTGGAAGCCACCGCCAAGGTCGAAGCCAGCAGCACCAGCAGCACGATCGCCAGAGATAGAGATGAAGACCGCGACGGACCGGAAATCGGAATCCCAGACTCTCTTTGGTTATTCATCGTCGCACACCCTCCATGAAGTGTAGAAGCTGAAGGCCGAAGCCCGAAGCCAGCTCTACTGCAGCACCACCTGATCGCCTTCCTTCAACCCACTGAGCACTTCGGTCTTCGCGCCGTTCGAGATTCCGATGTTGACCGCGACCTTATCCTTGCCGTCCTTACCCTTTGGATTCGGAATCTCCACCGACGCCTTCTTGTCCTTGTCGTAAAGAATCGCGCCTTCCGGAATCTGCAGCACGTTCTTGTGCTCTTCCAGGATGATTTCCGCATTCGCGGTCATCTCAGCCTTCAGTTCGCCACCCGGATTCTGAATCGAAACCCGCACTTCAAACGTGGTGACGTTGTCCTTCTCCACGCCCATCGGAGAAATCTTCGTCACCTTGCCAGTGAAGGTCTTATCCTTGAACGATTCCACCTTGATCCGCGCCGGCTGCCCCAGGTACACCTTGCCGATGTCGCTCTCGTCCACTTTGCCCTTCACATAGACTTCGCTGGTATCGCCCAGCGTCATCACCAAGGTAGCCGAGGAGCCCAGTACTAGGATCGAGCTCACCGCATCGCCCATCTCCACATCGCGCGAGAGCACAATGCCATCGATCGGAGAAACAATGTCGGTATAGCTGAGCTGTTCCTCCAACTGCATGAGGTTGGCCCGGTCTTGCGCCACCTGCGCCCGCGACTGCGCGATCTTCGCCTTCAGCACTGTCACCTGCGCCTTGGAGACGTTCTGCTTGTTCAGCGACATTTCATAATTCTTCTCGGCATCGTCCAGCGCGGAAGCCGAAACCACGCCATCTTTTGCCATGCCCTCCGCCCGGTCATAAGCACGCTTCAGCAGCGGCACGTCCGGACCTTCGGCATCCACCTTGGCGCGTTCGAAGTCTGCCTGCGAACTAGTCAGATTGGCCTCAGCCGCATCCAAAGCCGCACGCGACTGTGCCACCTGCGCCTCGATCTCCACCTTGTCGAGCTGCGCCAGCAGTTGTCCCTTCTTCACCCGGTCGCCGTAATCCACCAGCAGCTTTTTCACAATGCCGCTGGCCTTCGACTTCACTTCGACCTTGGTGATAGGCGTCACCTTGCCAGTCGCGACCACGCTCTTGGCCAGGTCGCCCCTTTCCACCTTCGCCAGCTTCGTCGGATCAATCTTCGTGCCGCCACGCGTCGCGGCGAATACCCCACCCACAATCACCAGGACGAGCACCACTACTACCACGCCCCAAATAATCAGTTTCCGACGCTTCTTTTTATTATTTCCGTTTCCGTTCACAACCGCCTCCTGGATGCCTGCTGAAATGCCTTGCTCAAGGTGGAATCGTCCCGCGCCCTCATTACTTTGTACGGAGCCCGTGCTGCTTTTGTTCCAGTGATTTATGAAGCGAACCTGAATCGCCCGAGCAGCGCAAATAACCTGCTATCTTCCAGTTAGACCGTCCTCACAGAAAAAAGGTTAGCTCCGCGTACTCAAAAGTTTTACCCTGTGTTCCCCTGCGCCCTCTGTGTTAAGGGTCCAATGCCGCCATCTCAGGCCCCGGCCCCTTTGGAATGCTAGAATTACCCATCAGAATCGCCGCTCAATGATCGCCTTTGTGCTGCTCCGCGTGCTCCTGATCCTTCTCCTGGTGGCAGCGAATGCGTTTTTCGCCGCCGCGGAGTTCTCCCTGGTCAGCGTGCGCGACACCCGCATCCAGCAGCTCATCGAATCCGGACGCATCGGCGCCCGCACTGTGCAGCGCCTCCACCAACACCTCGACGAAGTGGTCAACGGCGTGCAACTCGGCATCACCATCGTCAGCCTCACCCTAGGCTGGATCGGCGAACCCATGGTCGCCCGCCTGGTGGAAGGTTTCCAGTTCGTTCACCGAGTCCCGCACGCGGCCGTTTATGCCCACGGCTTTGCCATCGTCATTGCTTTCAGCCTCATCACCTACCTCCACGTCCTGCTCGGCGAACTCGTTCCCAAGACCCTCGCCCTGCAGCGTTCCGAGCAGATCGCCCTCGCCGTGGCCGCTCCCATGGAAGGCTTCCTTACCCTCACCCGCCCCGTACTGTTTTTCATGCGCCGTTCCGGCGGCCTCGTCCTGCGGCTCTTCGGCGCGCGTGACGCCCGCCGCGGTGGCCCCGTCCATTCTCCCGACGAACTCAAACTCATCGTCACCGCCAGCCGCCAGGTCGGCCAGATTCCCGCCTCGCAGGAAGAAATGATCCACAATGCCATCGAACTCGACAGCATTACCGTCCGCGAGGTCATGGTGGCGCGACCCGACATCTTTTCCTTGCCCTCGGATCTCACCCTCGATGACGCCCTCAACCGCGTGGTCGAAGGCCAGCACTCGCGCATCCCCGTCTACGACCCGCAGCGCGGCCCCGAGCACATCGTCGGCGTCCTCTATTACAAGGAGCTCGTCCGCTGGGTGCGCCTCCGGCTGGTCAATCTCGGCCAGCCCCTCGCAACGCGCATCTCCCGCACCCAGATCGGCCAGATCATGCACGATGTCCTGGTCGTTCCCGAAACCAAAGTTCTCGCCGAACTCCTCGACGAATTCAAACAACGCCGCCGTCATCTCGCCGTCGTAGTCGACGAGTTCGGTTCCACCGCCGGCGTAATCACTGTCGAGGACATCCTCGAGCAACTCGTCGGCGACATTGAAGATGAATTCGACGTCTCCCCGCCCGAGCCCACCTTAGCCGACGAGTCCGTCCTGGTGCTCGAAGGCGCAGTCAACATCCTCGATCTCGAGACCCTCCACGGCCTGCTCCTGCCCCGCGACGCCGGATTCGAAACCCTCGCCGGATTCGTGTTAGCACGCCTGCAACGCATCCCGTACCTGGGTGAGTCCTTCGAATACGAAGGCCACCGCTACACCGTAGAAGAAATGGAAGGTCACCGCATCGCGAAAGTAAAAATCGAAAAGGTAGAAAACATCGAGGGCAAAGCAGAATCTGTAAAGCACGCCGGAGATTAAGCGTGAGGATGTAGTACTGTGTGGGGACAGCCGCCCTCGGCTGTCCATTCGAGCGAAGCTCGATGGCTCTCGGAGAGCTTAACGGCGATGAACCACGAGGAAGAATTGGTTAAGGCCTTCATCATGCCAACCAAGCGCCAGCGCTACTTGGATTTTGTGTCGAAACCAAAGGCGCGACAGAAATTCCTGCGCGAACTCGCCCACTTCAAGTCGCTGGATCCACGCTACCTCTTGACCATTCCACCGAACAAGCAGCACGCCAAAGACATAGCGCTGATCTTGACGCAAAAAGGTGCGCCGCCTTCGTGCTGGGTCACCTCAGAGGATAGCCGATTAGATGGGAAAGAGATGCCACTGGCGGAAGCTCTGAGCGACGTGGTTGGCCGCCAAATGGGCACGTTTCTATCGTGCATCCCGGGAAGGTTGGCCTATTTCGAAGGCGAAGACATGGGAGCCCGCTGGATTCTCGAGCGCCGCCCGTAGCGAAAAACTGAGAACTGAGAACCGAGAACTGAGAACTGCCTTTGCCCCGAGCCCTCCTCCAACGCGTCCTCTACACCCTCCCAGTACTCTGGCTGGTAGTAAGCCTCGTCTTCCTCCTAATCCACCTGGTCCCCGGAGACCCCATCCAGCAAATGCTGGGCGAAGGCGCCCCACCAGCCGACATCGAGGCCACCCGCCACGCCTACGGCCTCGACGCCCCGCTAGGCGAGCAATACTTCCACTACTGGAGAGGCGTTCTCCACGGCGATCTGGGTCCATCCTTCCGCTACAACCAAAGCGTAACCCGACTGCTAACCCAGCGCTATCCTTACACGCTGCAACTAACGCTGGCCTCGCTCTTCGTAGCCATCGTCTTATCGATCCCCGCCGGAGTGCGCTCTGCCCAGCGCCGCAACCGCTGGGACGACCGCCTGCTCAGCGTGGTCAGTCTCTTCGGCCTCTCGTTCCCCAACTTCGCGCTCGGCCCCATCCTGATTCTTCTCTTCGCCATCAAGCTGGGATGGCTCCCCGTCTCCGGCGCCGGCTCCTTCGCCAACTTAATCCTGCCCGCCATCACCATGGGCGGAGCCCTCGCCGCCATCCTCACCCGCATGGTCCGCACCTCCATGCTCGAAGAGCTAAGCCAGGACTACATCCGCACCGCCCGCGCCAAAGGCCTGCCCGAGCGCACGGTCGTCTACCGTCACGCCCTGCGCAACGCCATGATCCCAATAATCACAGTGCTAGGCTTGCAGTTCGGCGCATTACTGGCCGGCGCAATCGTGACCGAAACCATCTTCTCCTGGCCCGGCATCGGCCGCCTGACGATCCAAGCCATCTCGAACCGCGATTACTATCTGGTGCAAGGCTGCATCTTGGCGATTGGATTGACGTACGTCGCGGTGAATTTCCTGACGGACGTCCTGTATTCGGTGGCGAACCCGAGGATCAGACAATAGTGTGTGCGCGGAGGAAAAGTACAAAGATGCTTGCACGTCTGAAGCTGATACTTCCCGGGATCAACGTCCTTATCGCAGCAATACTCCTGGGCGTCGGGTATACGCGACCCATAAGGGAATGGTCGCCTGTGCCTTGGCAGATGGCCCTATGCTTCTCCATCAATGCTCCAGCGAACATCCTACGGTACCTCGCGTCCTTGCTGTGGGACAGGTACGTCTACCCGAATTGCCCGGCGACGAGTGCCGACACGTGTATCCGGGTCGGGTTCGGTATCGAACTCGTCATATTTTTCCTTGGTGCGGCCTTCGTCTGGTATGTTGTGGCTCTCGAAATCGAAGCGATTAGCCGGGGAATGAGTGCGATGGCAGGTCTCGGCATCCACGCCAGAGTGGTCGTGAATGCGAGTCTTGTTGCAGCGGGCTTGCTTTTCCTGTTTCTATTCATGAAGAACTGGGGAAGCTCCCACCTGATCATGGCTCCACAGTACCGTGTGGGTATCCTCAGTTGTTTCGCGTGGGCGCTGGTGATTGTAATTGTGTGTGGAAGAGATCTTATCCGCTGTGCCGCCAGTGAGGGGCAGGCACAATTCTGAATTTGTTGGACCTTTCTCTACGAAGAGCAACCAAGTCAGCGCCTTTAAACTAACTCGATCGCCACCCGCCCAGCCAAAGCCGCCGCCCGTTGCAAACTCGACAACGTAATGTCGCGTTTCAGGAACACAGCCGTGCCTCCGGTCCAACTCAGTGGCGCCGTCCAACTGCATAGGTCCTTCGCGTAATGGCTTCCGGCCGCACCGAAGCGGTGGGGCTCAGGATGACAACGCATAACAGCCGAAGGCGACTGAATGTTGGCACACTGAGCCCCAGTTCTTCTTACTGGAGCACTCTGAAAACCACGTTGCTGACGAGCGTGCCTCCAGGAGTATCCACCTGAATTTTGCCCGTAGTGGCGCCAGCCGGCACGGTGGCGAGGATGGCCGTCGGCGACTCCACTTTAAACGTGGCCGTGATGCCGTCGAAGGTCACGCCGGTGGTTCCAGTCAGATCGGTTCCGAGGATTTTGACCTGAGCCCCAACCTTCCCGTAAGCGGGCAGAGATTCGACGAACGGAGCCAGACCCATCGAGAGTTTGAAGGCGGTACCGCCGTTTCCGCCACCGCCTCCATCCGATGTGGTCCCGTAGAAATTTCCGTCGGTTGCCTGAATCAGCGCGCTATAGGAAGATTCTCCGTCGGCGCAGCCCGCCTGGCTGCAGAAGCTGTAGAGCACCTTGAAAGTGCCGCCGGGAGTCAGTTGGAAAATCGAGCCGTGATCGGTGGCGCCTCCAGATATCGTGGTTCCATAGAAATTCCCGTCGGTGCCCAGAATCATTCCAGCGTTCGGCTGGCTGCCATCGGCGCAATTGTCCTGGCTGCAGAAGTTGTGCAGAGCCGTCAGAGTTCCGGCTGGGGTTACCTTGAAGATATTGCCGTCGCTGGCGGGTCCGCCGCTCAACGTCGTTCCATAAAAGTCCCCGTCGGGCCCCAGCACCAAGCCTCCGGCGGGCTCGCAGCCTTGCGCTCCGGTGTTAGAGAAGCTGGCGAGTGTGGTGGTTGCGCCTTTGGTAGACATTCTGAAGATGGTGCCGCACGTGTTGGAACTCTGCGTTCCGAACGGTGTAAGCCCGTAGAAGTCCCCGTTTGGCGCCTGCAGCAGACCTTCTGGCACTAGACCAACCTGGTTGCCGTTAGTACCGTTGAACGTGTGCAAGGTGGTGAGAGTGCCGCTGGGCGTGAGCTTATACGTGGTGCCGTCCTCCGCCGATCCGCCCAGCGCGGTAATTCCATAAAAGTTGCCGTTGACCTCGGTCACTGGTCCGTACGGAGTACCTTGGCCGCCTCCCCCGGTGAAACTGACAAGCGACGTCACGGTGCCCGAAGGCGTGATCGAGTAGACCGTGCCACCATGATTCACCAAGTCCTGCGTTGTGGTTCCATAGAAATTTCCACTCGGGCTCAGCAATAGGCCCGAGAAGGGCGCGCCGCCATCGGTGCAGCTATTCTGGCAAAACTCATGAATCACGGTCAGTTTGCCGGCCGGTGTGACCTTAAAGACCGTGCCGCAGGTGGCGAAGGGATTGTTGGCACATACCCCGCCACCGCCATTGGTAACTCCATAGAAGTTGCCATCGAGGCCCTGAACCAGGGACCAAACGAGGTTGCCGCCGCCACCCGGCGGGGCTACAGTGCCGAGGCTGGTCAATACGGTGAATGTTTGTGCAGACGCGCGCCCTGCCACGCACAGAAGCAGAGCGCACAATACTCTCCCTAAACGATTTCGCAGTTCCAATTTGTCCCCCTGATGGTTGATGATGGGTTTTGCTTGGAATCCTATCCAAGCATAGGTTGGGTTTTAAGTGCCCGATTCGCATTCTTCATCAGGTGCATCATGGAACCCGACGCTGAGCATGCCAGACCGCTAGAATCTGGTCCAACGCAAAAAACTGATTGTTAAGATTGTCACAGTGAACATCACGCGCACAGAGAGCGAAACCGAGTCGCGTCAACGCGAGGCGTTAATGGTACACCAGATGGCGCGCCAGTGGCGGCTTGCCGACTCAATCACTGCCTGCTACCCCTGCATAGTCGCCCACCGCAAACGCGATAGCGCTTTGTCGCATTTCTGATGGCGAATGCATTTGTTCGTCACCGATAAGCCACCGGAGTTTTGTCATCCTGAGCCTCGCGTGCTCCAGCGCCGCGGGAGCAACCACGCGAAGGACCTATGTATTTCGTCTACATCATGACGAACCGCTCAATGACCCTGTACACGGGCGTCACCAACAATCTCATGCGGCGGGTACGAGAACACAAAGCAGGAATCGGCTCAGGGTTTACCAGCAAATACAAACTCGACCGCCTTCTGTACTTCGAGCGATTCGAAGAGGTTCACAACGCAATCGAACGCGAAAAGCGCATCAAGGGCTGGATGAGAATCAAGAAAATCGCCCTCATCGTGTCAACGAATCCGGCCTGGAAGGATTTGAGCGGGAGTGGTACGAGCGTCATCAGTACCAGCCGGAGCGCGGAATTCGCGCACAGTTCATTCACCTTGACGCGTATATACCATTATCCTATCCTGTATATACACGGAAGTGAGGAATAGCGCTATGGCCGTTACCATGACATCAATCCGCTTAGATACCCAATTGGCCGACGAGGCTGTCAAAGTCCTCGGCGCGAAATCTCGCACGGATGCTGTTCACATCGCCCTGCGCGAGATCGTCGGCCTAAAGCGCTTCAAAGCTCTGATGAAAAAGAACTCCGGCAAACTAAAGTTTTCCGGGCTTGATGAGTGACCTCGTCATCTTCGACACATCTGTTCTGGTTGACGAGGCACGCACTGGGCGCCACCGCAAAAGGATCGAATCGGTGGACGGTTTGGTCCGTACCTCGTCGGTCGTCCTTGCAGAACTGCTGCGCGGGGTAATCGGGCCAGCGGAACACAAATTCCTCCGCGCTCTGGCGAGAAACCACCCAATCTTAACTCCGACGCGAAAGAACTGGCTGGAATCCGGCGAGATCCTGGCCAGCATTCGCACCGATCACGGCCTCGATCCTCACAAATTGCGCAGCCTGCATTTCGACGTACTCATCGCCCTTACCGCCCGCTCCTATGGAGCCCGCCTCATCACGACCAATCGGAAAGACTTTGAGCTCATTAATCGTTATCGCCAGATCAATCTGGAAGTGTGGTGAGCGAGTTCCTGGCCCTTAAACCAACTCAATCACCACCCGCGCCCCCACCAAAGCTGCCGCCCGCTGCAAACTCGACAGCGTGATGTCGCATTTCGGATCCAGAATCCGGTCCACCTGCGACCGGCTCGTTTTCAGCAGCTCAGCCATGCGCGCCTTGGAAACTTTTTTCTTCTTCATGGCCTCGGCCAACTGCGAAGCCACCACCTCCTTGACCGCGCGTCCCGGCGCCTTCTCCGAGCTGTTTTCCTTCTTCAAGAAGTCAGCAACTCTCGATCCCACGCTCTTCCTGCTCATTGTTCCCCGTCCTTTCCCCCTGCACCTTGAGGCATCTTCCCGGAGGCGAAGCTTCCCGGCGCGTACCATATAAAGTACGGCACGAGAAAGTCAAGTCCACTTTCGTGGTCACGCGACGTCCTCGAAAGTGGACACTTCTTCCCCGGCTAACCCCTTGGATCCATTACTGCGCCTTAACCCGCAGTCGATAGATCAACCACTTACGTCCCAGAATTTTGTGATTTTGAAATGTTCCGGTTGGAACACTAGAGCGATTTGCCAGGCAGGTGCCACGTGCCTACCCACCGCACCTTTGCGCAGGGTAGGCAGCAGCATCTAAGATTGCGTTACACGTTAACCATGTCCAGCACCGCCATCTCGTTCCGTCACTGGGTTGCCGGAAATGCACGCCACAACCCGCTGGCGGCGACAGGCGTGGTGCTGGTCGTCCTCTTCGTGATCTTTGCACTGTTCGCACCCTGGATCGCGCCGCAAGATCCCGCGGCGATCGATCTTCCCGCGCGCCTCGACCCTCCATCTCACGCGCACTGGTTTGGCACCGACGAACTGGGGCGCGACATTCTCTCGCGCATCATCTACGGCGCGCGCATCTCGATGCTGGTAGGAAGCTGCGTCGTCGTCACCTCACTCGCGCTCGGTCTGATCATCGGTTCCATCGCCGGCTACTATGGCGGAGGCATCGACCGCTTCGTCAACGTCGTGCTGATGAACGCGTTTCTCTCGTTTCCTGGAATCCTTTTGGCGATTGCGTTCGTAGCCTTCCGCGGACCTGGCATCTTCAACCTGATTCTGGCGCTCTCGCTCGGAGGATGGGTAGGCTATGCGCGCCTGGTTCGCGGGCAAGTGCTCGCGGCGCGCGAGCGTGAGTTCGTGGAGGCGGCGCGAGCGCTGGGTGCAAGCGACCTGCGCATCATTGTCCGTCACATTCTGCCGAATATTATTCAGCCTGTGATCGTGCAGGCGGCGATCGGCATGGCCGGAGCCATCCTTGCCGAAGCTACCATGAGCTTTCTGGGACTGGGTGTGCCGCCACCGACGGCCAGTTGGGGGACGATGCTGAACGACGGCCGCGCCCACCTGTTCGATGCGCCGCATCTCGTGCTCTTTCCCGCGCTGGCAGTGATGCTGGCGGTGCTGTCGTTCAACTTCATCGGGGACGCGCTGCGCGACTACCTCGATCCGCGCTCGCGCATCGAGGCGGGACTCTAAACCTGGCTGTAACCCCCTCAAAACAGGGTAAATCGACTTCTTGACAGACATTGCATATTGCAATATAACTATTGCGATCTGATATATGAAGCTGGGAGAGAAAATCCGTTACCTGCGCGAGGTGGAAGGATCGTTGCGCGGCTTGAACCGTCCCATGACTCAGCAGGAGTTGGTGAAGGCGATTCGTCAGGAACTGCGCAAGAGCATCAGCCAGTCGTACTTGTCGCAGATCGAAAATGGCGCGCGGCCGCACATGACGCAGTCCTCGCGCGCGCTGCTGGCGAAGTTCTTCAAGGTGCATCCCGGGTTTCTGGTGGATGACCCGGAGGGCTATCACACGGAGCTGACTTCAGACCTGCGCACCACCGAAGGCCAGCTCGACGTCTGGTTGCTGCAAGGTTCGGAGCGCTTCGTGAGCGACCCGGAAGTGAGCGAGGTGCTGATCAAGGCCGCACGCGAAAAAGACACGCGGCGCTGCCTGTTGTTGTTGGGAGCGATTCTGGATACACCGGGGCTGGCCGATCGGCTGCTAGAAGCGCTGAAGCCGGAATTAACGGCGCGGGGCAATCGTCGCACCGAAAATCACGGTCGCGAGAATCGTCGCGTCGGCCAGGAGCGGGCTGTGAATGCGGAACGGAGGGGAATCCGATGAATCATTCCATGACCTGGGCGGACTTCTACTTGATCTGTTTCGCGGTGGGCTTCTGCTTTAGCTTCTTTTCGTTCGTGTTTGGGGGCGCACGCACGGGGAGATTGCATCTGCCTCATTTCCACGGGCACGTTGGCGGGGGACACCTGCCTGCGGCCGGTGTTCCGGCGGCGCATGGGCCGGTTACGGCTGGTCACGCGCCGGCCACCGGTGGGACGCATGGCGGGGCAGCAAGCACGAATAGCCAGCAGGACGGCGGCGTTTCGCCGTTCAACTTCGTCACGCTAACGGCGTTCCTGGCCTGGTTTGGCGGTACTGGGTATTTGCTGACGCGCTACTCGGGGCTGTGGGTTGGCTTTGGATTGTTGGCATCGGTCACGAGTGGACTGGTCGGCGCAGGCATCGTGTTCGTCTTCCTCAGCAGAGTGTTGATCTCGGACGACGAGAACATGGATCCGGCGGACTACGAAATGGTGGGAGTGCTGGGCCGAGTATGCAGTCCGATCCGCGCCGGTGGAACGGGCGAGATGATTTACACGCAAATGGGAACGCGGCGGGTGTGCGGTGCGCGCAGCGAGGAAGCGAACGCCATCGCCAAAGGGACCGAGGTCGTGGTCACGCGTTACGAAAAGGGAATCGCTTACGTGCGGTTGTGGAGCGAGATGTCGGGCGAGCAGTAGCGCATGGGTAGACGTTGCAGCGTTGAACGATTTTGCCAAAGAGGAACTCTTGTGAATCGGACAGTGATGAAAGCGATATTGATTCTCGCGGCGCAGGTTGTGACAGCCGCGTTTTTTCTCTCCGCCCAAGTCAGCGTGCAGGATATTGCCGGCGATTGGGAAGGCACGCTGCATACCGGTGCGGATCTGCACCTCGTGCTGCACATCACGAAAGGCAATGACGGCGCGCTGAAAGCTACGCTCGACAGCGTCGATCAGAAGGCCTACGGCATTCCAGTGAGTTCAGTCTCTCTGAAAGATTCGAAACTAGCCCTTGATGTGGCTGCGGTTCACGGAACCTACGACGGCAAGGTTGCGGGCGACGGCAAGACGATCAGCGGAACGTGGTCGCAAGGCCAGCCGCTGCCGCTCGACTTCACGCGCTCGACGAAAGAACAGAAGGCGGTCAAGCCTTCCGACATCGACGGCGCATGGATGGGAACGCTTGAGGTCAGCGGCGGGATCAAGCTGCGCGTCGTCTTCCACATCATGAATACCGAAGATGGATTGGTGGCTACGCTCGATAGCGTCGATCAGGGCGTGAAAGGACTGCCCACTACCAAAGTCACGCGCGACGGAGCCACGCTGAAAATCGATATAGAAAAGATCAGTGGCGCGTTCGAAGGCAAGATCGCGGCCGATCTTTCCTCCATTGATGGCACCTTCACGCAAGGCAGCAGCATGCCGCTCGCGTTGCATCCACTGAAGGATGAATCCGAGTTGGAGCTGCGGCGGCCGCAGAATCCAACGAAGCCTTATCCCTATCGCGACGAAGACGTCTCTTACGAGAACAAGGTGCAAAGCGTTACGCTGGCCGCGACTCTCACGATTCCTAATGGCAAGGGGCCGTTTCCCGCTGTCGTCCTAATCACGGGTTCGGGATCGCAGGATCGCGACGAAAGCCTGCTGGGACATAAGCCGTTTCTGGTTCTCTCCGACTATCTCACGCGCCACGGTATTGCCGTGCTGCGCGCTGACGATCGAGGCACGGGCAAGTCCACGGGAAATTTCGCCACCGCGACCACCGCCGACTTTGCCACGGATACCGAGGCCGGCGTTGCGTACCTGAAGACGCGGCCTGAGATTAATCCGCACAAGATCGGGCTGATTGGCCACAGCGAGGGCGGAGTGGTTGCGCCGATGGTGGCGGCGCGCAATCCAGATGTGGCATTCATTGTGATGATGGCCGGTCCCGGCGTGCGCGGTGATGAGATCCTGCCCGCGCAAGTGCAGGCGATTGCTGAAGCCAGCGGCGAGAGCCACGAAGAGGCCGAAAAGGCCGCGACCAAAGAGCGTGAGGTGCTGACCTTGATCGAGACCGAAAAAGATCAGGCCGTGCTGGTAAGGAAATTGAAAGGAAAGATGGCCGGAGACAAGCGGGAGGCGCAGGTGGGAGCAGAAATCAAACTCTTCACCTCGCCTTGGTTCGAATTTTTTATTACTTACGATCCGGCAACCGCGCTGCGCAAGGTTACTTGCCCAGTGCTGGCAATTAACGGTGAGAAGGATACGCAGGTGCCGCCGAAACAGAATCTTCCAGCCATCCGGCAAGCCCTGGAGCAGGCTGGCAACAAGCACTTCGAGGCCGATGAACTGCCGGGCCTAAATCATTTGTTCCAGACGGCCAAGACGGGGTCGCCAGCCGAATATGCGCAGATCGAGGAGACGATTTCGCCCGTGGCGCTAGAGAAGATGGCAAGTTGGATTTTGAAGCAGTAATTCATATTGAATTTTCAAACTGCATTCGTAAGAGGAGGCGTTATGCCAGAGATGTCTCGGATGGTGGAGATTTGGATTTTTGCCGGGCTGGGAGTGATGGTCCTTCTGTTCCTGATGAGCGGAATGGCCAGGCTATATCGCAAAGCGGGGCCGCACGAAGCACTCATCGTGTACGGCCTGGGCGGAACACGCGTAGTGCAGGGGCATGGCACGCTGGTGCTTCCCATGGTGCAGGTGTGCAAGGACCTGTCGCTGGAGTTGATGTCGTTCGACGTGGCACCGCAGCAGGATCTTTATACCAAGCAAGGCGTGGCAGTGACGGTGGAGGCGGTGGCGCAAATCAAGGTGAAGTCTGATCGGGAGTCCGTGTTGACGGCGGCCGAGCAATTCCTTACCAAGAGCGAT
>Ga0302320_10011250_pt1 | contig 18975 bp, 20 predicted proteins | sample Bog_T0_3_FD_202130 | JGI IMG/M metagenome (GOLD analysis project Ga0302320, IMG submission 202130) | Peat permafrost microbial communities from Stordalen Mire near Abisko, Sweden - Bog_T0_3 | ecosystem: Environmental > Terrestrial > Soil > Wetlands > Peat | place: Sweden: Abisko, Stordalen Mire...
CCGCCATGCCGTCAAAGTCTCGCATTAAGCCCGCCACCTCGTCGCGTCTCCGGACGTCGGGAGCGCCCGCCCGCGCCGCGAGGTCGCCGGCGGCTAATTGGCGGGTGGCGGCACGCAAGCGAACGATCGGCATGGTGAGAAACCACGCCAGCACGTAGCAGACAAGTCCAGAGGAGATGACGGCGATAACCAGCCCCGGGATGGGCAGCCCTCGAGGACCCAGAAACAGGCGTGGTCCCGGCGGAGGAGACAACACCAGCGTATAGCGATGCAATCCGTCCGAAGAAGAGCGCGAATCGCGCAATACCGGAGGAGGCGTGGGAAAGATGAAACCCTCATGCGGCACCCGGGGTCCACCGGTTGCGACCCGAAGCGCCCAGTCCGGAGCGCCTCGATGCGAGACTTCCTCCATGTTCTCATTGAAAAGATAACCGCGAACGTGTTGAGTCCTCTCCAGATTCTCCAGGTATTCCCGAAGCGCCCGATTGCCTCCCTGTTCGTACACATTCACCGAGTCATTCAACGCGACCGAAAGCAGAGCTTCCCAACTGGAGGTGCGCGGGCGAAAAGCCAGCGTGACCAGTATCGCGAGTACAAGGAACAGCGCGAAGGCCAACCAGAAGGACAGAAAAATCTTGAGGAACAGGCTCTTCATGACGTGGTCTTGACCTTTTCGCCGGACTTCTCCCGTGGCCGGGCAAAGATGTAGCCGACGCCACGAATGGTTTTGATGTGCTCGTCGGCGTCGGTGTCGCCGAGTTTCTTGCGGACTTTGCTGACGTGCATGTCAATGCTGCGGTCGAAAGGCGAGAACTTGCGGCTGAGCACGGCATTCACCAGGCGTTCGCGCGGGACCACGCGTCCGGCCTCGCGCAGCAGCACCTCCAGCAAATTGAACTCGACTGAGGTGAGATCGACCGGCTGGCCGTCGCGCCGCACGCTGCGCGTAGCCGGATCGAGTTCGATCTCGCCCACGCGAACCACATCGGGCGCCGACGGGGCGGACTTGTCGCTGCGGGTACGGCGCAGAATGGCGCGGATACGCGCGACCAGCTCTCGCGGATTGAAAGGCTTGGGCAGATAGTCGTCGGCTCCGATCTCCAGGCCGACGATGCGGTCTACATCTTCCCCGCGAGCGGTGAGCAACAGCACAGGCAGGCGCGAGGTGGCGCGAATGCGGCGCAGCACTTCGAAACCATTGATGCCGGGCAGCATTACGTCGAGCACCACCAGCAGATAGCCGCCGCCGCTGGCGCGCTGCAAGCCGTTTTCGCCATCGTGCACGGCTTCCACGGTAAACCCTTCGGCCTGCAGGTATTCGCCGACCAAGGTGCAGAGTTCGACATCGTCGTCGATAATCAGAATGCGTTCCATCTTAGGTTTCATTGTGCACCACGCAGCGGGGCTTTCAGGGTAAAGAATTGTCAAACCTTGATTCTTCAGCAATTCTTCAGCCTTCGAGCGATTACCAGAGCGTTTCCTGTTTGACAAAACTTTACCCGGATTGACTGACTTTTTACCACTTTTCTCCGGGACTCGTGTTCTTATGAGTGTACGCAAAGAGACGAAGGTTCCAGTGGAACCAGTCTTTACTCAAGAAATCCAAATTCAAGGAATCCAGGAGTACCCACAATGATGAAATCGATTCGTTTTCGCCTCTTCGTAGCGGCGCTGGCAGTCATGTTGGGCGGCGCCATCGCCAAGGCGCAAACCGCGGACGCGGGCGCGCCACCGCCGATGCACGGGCATGGAATGGGCATGGGCATGGAAGACCATATGATGGGCTTCTTTGCCAAATACCTTGATCTGACGGACACGCAGCGCACGCAGATGAAAGGCGTAATGCAGAAGGAACACGCCACCATGCATCCGCTGATGATGCAAGTTCACCAGCTGGACCAGCAGCTGAAGCCGTACGTGGAAGGCGCCTACGACGAAGCCAAAGTGCAGGCGCTGGTTTCGCAACAGGCGCAGACTCTGGTGCAGATGAAGGTGCAGGAGACGCGGATTCACAACGAGTTGTATCAACTGCTCACACCGGATCAGCAGGCGAAGATGAAAGAATTCGAAGCCACGCGCGAGGCGCGCATGGCGCAGCACATGCAGGACGGGCCGCCGCCGCCGCCGGAACAACAGTAAGGCAAGACCGAGGCGCGGGGTTGGGTTGGGCTGGGCTGGGCCCCGCGCGCACTCGGTTCAAGCACTCTCTTCGCGCCTTCCACCGGAGTTTGCCATGGATCTTGCTCAGGTGTTCATTTTCGACATAGGGTGGATATTCTTCACCGGGTGGGCCATGGCTCTTGCCGCGCTCAGCATCGTCGCCTTCGGGCGGGATCTGATATCCCCCTCGGAGTTCCCCTTGACCCGCCGATCAAATTCCCACGAGGTGGGATTGCCAAAACTTCGCCGCCCCGACTAAACATTCCCTTTACGGCGTGAAGCGGAAGACCACGCCCGCCCCTGTTCCCGAGGAGGGGGTGCCGCCGAAAAGAGTGGTGCCGTAGAGGTTTCCGTCGACACCCTGCACCAGCGGAGCCATGGGGCCGGAGCCATCCGCCAAGTTGAACGGAATGTTCTGCAGGAGCAAGCCGCTGCGGGAGGAGAGGCTCATGATCGCGCCATTTTGGCCGAGGATGGCAGCCTGCGCCAGCCAGAGGTTTCCATCCGCCGTTTGCAATAGTTTGGAAAGAGTGATGGAATTCTGCAGCGCGGAAATCTCCGGGAACGCTTGCAGGCCGCTGCCATCCAGGGCGATTTCGAAAAGCAGCGCCTGGTTCACATTATCCATCATGCCGAAAAGATTTCCATTCGAAGCCTGAATTACGCCGCCGCCCCCCGGATAGGGAATCCCCAAGGCGGACAGGCTGCCGACCACAGTGAACTTGCCGGTCGAACTGACGCGAAACAGATTCGTGCCGGCCGTGCCGTAGAAGTTTCCGTCGGAAGCCTGGATGAGAGCGGAAGGCTCGGAGCCCTCGCTGATGCCGTTGAGTTGGTGGATGGTTAGAAACTGGCCGCTGGGGATGTTGATGCGGAAAATCGTACCGCAGCCGTATTGGCAGACGGCGACATTCAACCCTCCGCCCACTGAGGAACCGTAGATGTTGCCATCGCCGCCCAGGGTGAGGTATTCGCCAAAGAAAAATTCCACGGCAAACTTCTTTTCGAAGCTGTGCACAATGCGGAAGCCCGAACCGTTCTTGGCAATCTTGAAAACTACGCCCGTGCTAAACTCTCCGCCAAACTCGGTCGTACCGTAAAGGTTGCCGTCGGCGGCTTCCACCATGGTTTGCCCGGGGCTGCTGCCGTTGGTGCCGGAGAAACTGAACAGCGGCGTAAACTTGCCGGACGGGGTGACGCGGAAGATGGTTCCGAGATTTTGACTGCCGCCGCGGCTGGTGGCGCCGTAGAAATTTCCATCCGACGCCTGTAGCAGCGCCTGCGGCTCCAGTCCCTGCGGGCAGTCCTGAAATCGATTATCCGTGCATGAAAAAGCGAAGAGCTGCGTGGGCTGCGAGTTGGAGGCATTCGCCGGCGCGCACAGAATGGCCGAAAGGCCGAATAGAAAGGCAAGCCTGCGGGTTCGTTTCAAGGTGTTGGTCCCCCTTCTTCTGGGATGGTCCGTTCAAGAACTGCGGAACGCCTCAGATACTAGCCCGCTTTCCCCGGTCAATTGTCACATTTTTGTCAAAAGACGGGAGATTTTAGGCGAAGGGGGCGCTCGGCGGCGGGCCAAAGAGCGGGTGATGTTCCGTTTGACCTAGGATTCACGCCGGAGATGCCAAACACTCCTGCACCCCGCCTGCTAGAATTTCATCTACACAACCTGCATGATTCCCAAAAGTATGCGTCCGCTGATTCCCTACCTCAAGCGCTATCGCTGGGGCTTCGTGGCGGGCACGGTTTGCATTGTCCTGAGCAACGGCGCATGGGCGGAACTGCCGCGGGTAATCGGCAACGCCGCTCAGAGTCTGGAAGGTGGCGTCAGCCGGCATAAGCTGCTGATCTTCGCGCTACAGGTACTGGCGCTCGCGGCGGTGCGGGGAGTCTTCCTGTTTCTAACGCGCTGGGTCGTGATCGGCATCTCGCGCGACATCGAGTTCGACCTGCGCAATGACCTTTTCGCCCACTTGGAAACGCTTTCTTACTCCTACTATCAGCGCATGCGCACCGGCGACATTATGGCAAGGGTCACAAACGATCTGAACGCGGTGCGCATGCTGCTGGGTCCGGCCATCATGTACTCGGCGAACACGCTGGTTTTCACCACCGCGGCGCTGTGGTTCATGATGCGCAACAGTCCCAAGCTGACGTTCTATGCGTTTCTGCCGCTGCCCGTGGTTAGCATCGTCATTCAATACTTCGGTCGGCTCATTCACGAGCGTTTCGAGAGAATTCAGGCGATGTTCTCCGACATTTCTGCTCGGGCCCAGGAAAACTTTTCCGGCGCGAGGGTGATTCGCGCCTATGTGCAGGAAGAAGCGGAGATCGCATCTTTCGAAACTGCGAACCTGGAATATGTGGCGCGCAGCCTCAAGCTGGTGCGGCTGATGGGCATGCTTTGGCCGACGCTCGAACTCATGCTCGGCCTGGCGCTCGTGCTGGTGTTGTGGATGGGCGGCCGGGAAGTGTTGCAAGGCCACATGCAGATTGGCGCCTTCACCGCCTTCAACATTTACATGATGCAGCTAACTTTCCCCATCATTGCGCTGGGATGGGTGATCAACATTTTTCAGCGCGGTACGGCGTCGCTGGTCCGGCTGAATGAGATTCTGCAGGAAAAGCCTGAGATTAAAGATGACCTCGAAGCCCGCGACCGGCAAGTGGAAGGCGAGATCGAATTCCGCGGCTTGAGTTTTGAATACGAGGGCAAGCGCGTGCTGCACGATCTGAACCTGCGAATTCCAGCGGGCAGCAGTATGGCGATCGTGGGTCCGACCGGCTCGGGAAAAACCACGCTCGTCAATCTGATCCCTCGTATTTACGACACGGCGCCGGGAACGGTCTTGTTGGATGGCCGCCCGATCCGCGAATTTTCACTGGCGTCGCTGCGCCAGAGCATTGGTTTCGTCCCGCAGGAAACATTCCTGTTCAGCGACCGCATTCGCGAAAACATCGCCCTGGGAGTGGAATCGGCTACGGATGGGGAGATTCACGACGCGGCCGAAGCCGCGAACATTGCCCACGATATCGAGGGCTTTCCCGAGCAATATCGAACCATGGTGGGCGAGCGCGGAATTACGTTGTCGGGAGGGCAGAAGCAGCGCACGGCGCTGGCTCGAGCTTTGATTCGCAATCCGCGCATCCTCATTCTCGACGATGCGCTCTCCAGCGTCGACACTCACACCGAGGACAAAATCCTGAATCACCTGCGCGATGTGATGCAGGGGCGCACCACCATCTTCATCTCCCACCGCGTGTCCACGGTGCGCAACGCCGACCGCATCGCGGTGCTGCACGACGGGCGCATCGTGGAACTGGGCACGCACGACGAACTCCTCGCCTTGAACGGCTACTACAGCGACCTGTATAACAAGCAATTGCTGGAAGAGGAACTGGCCGAGGTTTGAGGCTTTCGAGCGCAAACGCATTCGGCAAACTCAGCAGCACCCTGCCATGCAGCGAGTCGACGCACCCGAGATTCTCGATTCCGATGACTGCTCTCCCGCCGACGTGCAGACTTCGATGCGGGATATCGGCCGGGTGAACCGCTGGTTTGGCGGGGTCACCACCACGCAGAAGATGGTGGAAAGTGTGGCTCAAGCCACTGGGATGCGCCGCCTCTCGCTGCTGGAGGTCGCTGCCGGTCTGGGCGAAGTGCCGCGACTGGTCTCGCGGAGACTGGCACAGCGCGGAATCGCGCTGGACATAGCGCTGTTGGATCGGGCACAGTCTCATCTACCCGTGGAAAATCCTGCCGAAGAAAATCCTACCGGTCATCACTCCGGTCATCGCTCGGTTGTAGGCGATGCGTTTGCGCTGCCTTTCGGCGATGGGGCTTTCGATCTGGTAAGTTGCTGCCTTTTTGCCCATCATCTGAATCTTCAGCAACTGGCACAGTTCGTGCGGGAGGGTTTGCGAGTGAGCCGGCGTGCGGTGCTCATCAACGACCTGGTGCGACATCCCTTGCACCTGGCCTTGGCATTTTCTGGATTTCCCCTCATGCGCAGCCGCATAGCCTGGCTCGATGGGCTGACCTCGGTGCGCCGGGCGTATGTGCCAGAAGAGATTCGGAGCCTGCTCGCATCAGCTTTTGCTTCACAGACGGCAATGCAGGTCGAAATCTCGCGTAGTCACCTTTTCCGCATGGGTGTGATTGTGTGGAAGAATCCGGTTGAGGAAAAAAAGACTGCCTAGCGGACGACCAGCACTTCGCGCACGTTATCTCGGGCAAGAAAGAACTTAATGGAAGCGAAGTCGCGGAAAAGATTCTCGATATGGCGGTTGTTGAACACGCGCTGCAACTGGAATCCATCCGAGATAGCGGTATGGACCGCGCCCGTGGGACCGCGGCGAGCTTCGCGGCGAAGCACAATCTTCTGCATCTCAAGCGTGTCGGCGCCGACGATGTGGAAGCGATGGCAGGGCGAGTCCGGACCGGCGTCGCGCGTGTGAAAGAACGCTAGAAGCATGCCGCCGGGTTTCAACACCGACCACAGCCGTCCCACGACCGGCTTCACCAGACTCTCATCAAGGTAGTCCGGCAGATTCCAGCAGAGGATGAAGTCGAAGTGAGCCGCCGGATAGACCAAGTTATCGGCGAGAAACTTGCGGCTATCGAGAACCGCAACTCCCAGCTCATCTTTAGTGAGAAGTTCGGGATCGGTGGAGGCAGTCAGCAGGTCTTCACTGTAGATTCTGTGTCCGTGTTCGGTGAAGTGGCGAATGTTGGTGGGGGAAGTCGATCCCAGGTCCAGAATGCAAAGGTTCTCGGCGGACTCCCAGGTGCGAGTCAACTCACCCAGACCGCTGGAGCGGCGAGTAAGCTTCTGCGAGCCCTGCGCCGGGATGGTGTCCGGTCCGGACGAACCTCGAAAGAGTTTCATGAAAGTCTGCGAAACTGACGACATCCTGACATCCTGACTGCCGATCCGCTCAGGCCTACCTCACTTTTGGTCGGTACGGTGAATATCAACTTTGCCCTTCAAGAAAGCACCTTCTTCGATGGAGATGCGCTGGGCCGTGATATCTCCCGTGACGATGGCGGACTTACGCAAGTCGACACGGTCACTGGCCTGAATATTGCCTTCGAGCTTTCCCTGCACCACAACGCCTTTGGCGTCCACGCTGGCTTTGACCTGGCCGTTGGGCCCGACCGTCAGGCTGTTGCCCTTGAGAGCGATGCTGCCCTCGACCTGGCCATCCACGTAAAGATCTTCGCTGCCCGAAAGTTCGCCTTTGATGAAGACCGACTTGCCGATTTGGGCCACCGCGCTGGCTGGTGTGCTCATGGGACGTTCTCCTAAATGCAACAGGATCCGTGCCGTTTGCTCCCGAATCAATATTTACGGGACAAATCGGAACGTTGCTCACTGCAACGACTATACGCAAGGCACAGAGGGCGCGGCAAGCCGTGCTTATTCCAGCAGTGCTTATTCCAGCCGGATTACCCGGTTCCCTGTAGGGAATGCCAAGAAGCCAATTGTTACACTGAAGGCGTGGGGACGTGGTAACACGGATATGATCGATGCAGTGGGGAAAACTCTGCGGATCGCCGTCGCTCTTTCGCTGGTTGCCTGGCTTGCCAGCATGGGCGCGCCTTCGCTTGCCGCCGGAACGCCTTTGGGTTCCGCGCAGGACGCGGCTTCTCCGCTCGAACTGGTGCGCAGCGCGGTGGCCAACGAAGTGGCCGCCGCCAACGACAATTCCACCAAACACATGTTCCGGTCGCGCAAGCAGACTCCGCAGGGCTCACAGACCAGGCTGTATGTAGAGACGCGGCAGGCGATGGCGGGGATGACCATTGCCTACAACGACCGGCCCCTCACGCCGGAACAAACAGAGGGCGAGAAGAATCGCATGGCGGGTCTTGTGGGCAACCCGGAGCAACTTCGCCACAAACATTCGCAGGAGCAGGAGAATGACGAACACACGCTGCGCATTGTGAAAGCTTTGCCCGAAGCCTTTCTTTACGACTATGACGGGGAGGAGAAAGGCGCGGCCGACCTGGGCAAGGACGGAGGCCGGTTGGTGCGGCTGAAGTTCCGGCCCAATCCGGCATACCATCCGCCTTCGCGCGTGGAAGAAGTGCTCACCGGTATGCAGGGATTTGTTCTGATTGATTCCGCGGCGCGGAGGATCGCCAGGATCGACGGAACCCTGTTCAAAGAGGTCAGCTTCGGTTGGGGAATTCTGGGGCATCTCGATCGAGGCGGACATTTTCTGGTAGAGCAGCGCGATGTTGGGGATGGCTCCTGGGACATTTCGCGCATGTCGCTGGCTTTTACTGGAAAGATTCTTTTGTTCAAGAGCATTGCGATCAAATCCGAGGAAGTTTTCAGCGACTTCCGCCGCGTGCCCGCCGGCACCACGTTTGCCCAGGGTGTGGAGATGCTGGAGGCGGAACAGGCGAGGCTGGCGGAGAACCATAAGCTGGGAGCGGCCGCGGAGCGGCCGCGGTCGCACTAGCCGCGATGGCGTCCAAGACGCGTAGCGGCGATATTTCGCCAACTATCCTTTTGCTTACAGATTGGCGATTTATCGCAGACTGAGCAGGCCAGTGCTGAATGCGCCCAACCATAGGCACACGCCGCTAACCACCGGAAACTTTTTCCTTCCCCCAGGAAAAGCTGCCACCAAGCACACGGTGAGGAGACCAGCCCCTACATTGTGCTGAAAACCAGATATCCCGAAAATGTCTCGGCCTATTACACGGCCAGCCCCGAATCCCGACGCTGCTCCAAGCGCCAGCCATATCGGGTCTGGAATGAACTTGGCTCTCCACCGCTCAAGCTCGTCACCTAATTTGTGATCATTCATAGCGCTGGTGCCGCATTTTAATGCTAAATCGTCGGGGATTTTCAGGAGAATATTGGCGAAATCAGGCGGCTACACCAACTACCTTTCGTGAGATGCCCTCCCGCGTCAAGCCCGCAGCGTTTCCTTCCTTGCTGTCAGCTTTTCGATCAAATCTTCTTTGATTCGATACCCTGTTCCCGGCTGATCGCTGATCGCAATCATCCCCTGCGGTGAGACTTGCACTTCCGGATCGATGATGTCTTCCTTCCAGTAACGCTTGGAAGCGGAAACGTCTCCGGGCAGGGTGAAATTTTCGAGTGTGGAAAGAGCGATGTTGTGGGCACGGCCGATGCCGGATTCCAGCATCCCGCCGCACCACACCGGAATATTCTGCGACTGGCAGATGTCATGGATTTTCTTCGCTTCGGTGAATCCGCCGACGCGTCCGACTTTGATGTTGATGATGCGGCAGGCGCCGGTCTCAATGGCGATGGCCGCCTTGCGCGCGCTCACGATCGACTCATCGAGGCAGATCGCCGTGCGCAGTTCTTTCTGCAGGCGGGCGTGGTAGAAGATGTCGTCGTCCCAAAGCGGCTGCTCGATCATCAGCAGATTAAATTGATCGAAGCTGCGCAGGTGTTCCACCTGGTCGAGCGTATAGGCAGAGTTGGCGTCGCAGCTCAGCGTAATATCTGCCCACCGCGAGCGGATTTTTTCGAGCACGCTCACATCCCAGCCCGGTTTGACCTTGACCTTGATACGGCGGTAACCAGCGGCCAGTTCGGTCTCGATCTTTTCGAGCAATTGTTCGACGGAATCCTGAATACCGATCGAGACTCCGCAAGCGATTTCAGTCCGTGTGCCGCCCAGCAGTTTCCATAAAGGCTGGTTTTTCTGCTTCGCCTCGGCATCCCACAGCGCGTTTTCGAGGGCGGCCTTGGCCATGCGGTGTCCGCGCACTTTGGAGAACAAGGCCGCGCAATCGCGCCCCGATTCGACGCTGCGTCCGAGCACGGCAGGAGCAAGGTAACGAGTGATGCTGAGCCAGGAACTGTCGATCCACTCGCTGCTGTAGAAAGGATCTTCGCCGGCCACGCACTCGCCCCAGCCGTCCACTCCGTCGCAATGCGCGGTGAGCAGTACGATGCGGCGGCTGTAGGTGCGTCCGAAACTCGTCTCGAAAAAATGGACGAGCGGCATTTGAATCTCGCGGAGTGTGATGGCTTCAATCTTCATAACTCAGTATCTAGTAGCTAGTACCCAGTACCCAGCGCGGAACGCGCCGCACCCGTTCGCCTCGACTGCCCCGTTTCTCGCATTTTCTCGGTACTCGGTACTGGGTACTAGGTAGTAATCTCTTCCGACGCATACGACCATTTCTCATCCCATCTGCCGAGCAGGAATTTGCCGTCGCCTGCGGCATCGCGCTCATAACCTAGCACGGCAAACCCGTTGTCGAACGCATGGAGAAATTGTTCACGGTTGCGTTCCTGCACTTGCTGCGCCTGGCTTCGGGTTTCCGCCGCGGCTTTCCATTCGTAAATCTGCGCCGGCACTGCAATGGCAGCTTGTTGGTTGAATGCCGGGTTCTTTCTCGTTGCCAGCGAGCCCGTTGCCAACAAAGTTTCCACGCGCTTCGACTTCAACCACCACTCGGCGATGAGCCGGTCGCTCGGAAGGCCGCCCTGCAGGGGTGACGACGTGATTCCATATTGGTTAATGTTGTAACGCCGGGCAATCGCTCCCAGCTTTTCAATATTCAGATACGCGTTCTTGATCTCGAGCGGATCGAAAGTCCATTCGATGAGTTCGATGCCGCGCGCGAGTGCTTCTTCGCGCTGCAGCAGCTTGAGGCGCCGGCCCAGTCCGCTATTGCGATGATCCTTGCGGACGGCCAGCATGTGCGAGTGAAGATAAATGTGGCCCGACCGCGTGCCCGGCACCGAAAGAGCGAAGCCAACCATCTCGCTGCCCTCGAATGCGCCCATCACCTGCCCGCCAACCTTCTCGGCGACTACGAACAGGCGCAGCGGAACCAGTTCGGCATCGCTGAAGTTCCAGACATCTTTCTGCAAGGCAACACAGGCCCGCAGCTCATCGAGCCCCTGACACCGGCGAATCACGACGGCGTCCGGGCTCACGGCTTCTCCTGCTGCTTGGCCTTCTGCCAGAGCGATTCCAGCTCGTCCATCGAAGCGCGTTCGGGAGTGTTGCCGCTTTCCTGCAGGCGCTGCTCCATCCATTGAAAGCGGCGGCGAAACTTGCGATTGGTCTTGCGCAGCGCCGATTCGGGATCGAGAGAAAGATAACGGGCTATGTTGACCAGCACAAAGAAAAGGTCGCCCACTTCTTCTTCCAATCGAATCCGGAGTTCCTCAGGAATAGTCTGGCGACCGGAGCCGGCAACGCCGCGGCCTTCGGGGCGCGGACCGGGAGCCGGAAACTCCTGCAGATGCTGGCGAAGCTCGGCGGTCTCCTCGCCCAGTTTCGCGAACAGACCTTCCATGTCAGGCCAGTCGAAACCAACCTGTGCCGCGCGCGAACTAAGTTTGTGGGCCTCCAGCAAGGCCGGCATCGACGAAGAGATCCCCGCCAGAATCGATGGAGCAGTCTTCCCTGCCCCAGCGCCTTCGCCCGCTGTCTCACCTAGCCGCTTCTTTCGTTCTTCGACCTTCAACGCTTCCCAGTTGCGCTTTACCTCGGCGGACGTGTCCGCTCTCGTGTCGCCAAATACATGAGGATGCCGGTCCACCAGCTTGCGCGAGAGACGGTCGAGAACGTCATCGATAGAAAACGATCCCTGCTCTTTCGCCATTTCCGAATAGAAAAGCACCTGCAGCAGCAGATCGCCGAGTTCGCCGGGAAGCTCATCCCAGTCGCGATTGTCGATCGCTTCCAGGACTTCGTAGGTTTCTTCCAGCGTATAAGGCTTGATCGAGTCGAAGGTCTGCTCGCGATCCCAGGGGCAGCCTCCCGGAGCTCGCAAGCGCTCCATGATAGCGACCGCGCGTTCGAAACGTTCGCCGGTTGTGGACATTGCCAACCACTTTAAATGAGCCATCCCGGTGCGGGCAATGCGCGCTCGACTTCGACGCCGCTTCGATCGCGATAATCCCTGGCACGGACCGCGGCATCTAATAGCTTTGGTCACTCGGCGACGTCCTCGAAAAAAAGGACGCCAGCCGTGCATTTTGAGGAGGATGACTATTATGCCAAATACTCTACAAGGAAAGACGGTCGCAATCCTGGCAACCGATGGTTTTGAACAGTCGGAACTCTTGAAGCCAAGGCAGGCTCTGGAAGCCGCAGGCGCCCGAACCCAAGTCGTTTCGCCGACTGAGAAGAAGATTCGAGGCTGGAATCACAAAGATTGGGGTGAGGAAGTCGCGGTCGACGTTTCTCTGAAGTCCGCAGACGCGGCGCATTATGATGCGCTGCTGTTGCCCGGCGGGGTGATGAATCCCGATCAGCTGCGCATGAATCCGGACGCAGTTCGCTTCGTGAAGCAGTTCTTCGATCAGGGGAAACCGGTGGCGGCGATCTGCCACGGTCCGTGGATGCTGGTGGAAACCGGCGAGGTACGAGGCCGCACCATAACTTCGTGGCCTTCCCTGAAAACCGATATTCGCAACGCTGGTGGAACCTGGGTGGACGAAGAAGTGGTCGTGAGTAAAGGCGTGGTCACCAGCCGCAATCCCGACGACATTCCGGCCTTCAATCGAGAAATGATCGCTTTATTCTCCAAAGCTGTCACTGGCGTCGGAAAGCCCGTCCCAAAGATCGCCCAAACAAAGATCGCCTAAACAAAGCCGAAGCAAGATAAGGATGCCGGCCTGACTGCTGCCGCACGGCAGGCCGGTATTGGCTTACACTCCCATTTCGGAACGTTCGGCCGGCAAAGTTCGACTTTTGGCCCTGCCATTTTGCGGTACCAAGGTTACCTTCTCCGGCTGACGGACCCAGTGCACACTCTAGGGGTGATCGGTGTTGCGGGTGGGCTTGCAGCTCAGTCGTTACTTTTTTAACTATCTGTATCTAATTGATAAACATGGTCTTAGCAGCTAATCCACGAGCGTCCCTGGGGGACCAGCACTTTCAAGTGGTGGTGATCGGCGGGGGCATCAACGGCGTGGCCGTGGCGCGGCAGTGCGCTCGCGCGGGGAAGCACACGCTGCTGGTGGAACAGAACGATTTTGCTTCCGGGGTAACCAGCCGTTCCACGCGCATCATCCATGGCGGACTGCGTTACCTGGAACACGGGGAGCTCGATCTGGTACGAGAATCGCTGCGCGAACGCGAAAACTTGCTGCGGGAACGATCTCACCTGGTGCATCCCATGCACTTCGTTCTACTGCTGAATGAGAAGAGTCAGCGTAGTGCGCTCAAAGTGCGTGCCGGATTGTGGCTCTACCAGCGCATCGCAGGAAAAGCGCCGGGCACGGATGCCACGGAAATGGAACTGAAGCGGCTGGAGCGGGCGCTGGACGCCGGACATCGCTGGTCATTCTTCAATTATGAAGATGCCCAATGCGAGTTTCCCGAACGCTTGGTGGCGGAATGGTTGATGGAAGCTGTGGAGGCCGGGGCGATCGTCCGCAACTACACGGAAGCGCTGGCGGTTGACGTGGCCCATGGCCGCGTCCGAGGGGTTCTGCTGCGCGACCAGATCACGGGGCGCGACCAGCGCGTGGACGCCGCCTGGGTAATCAACTGCAGTGGACCGTGGGCAGACCGCATGTGCCAGCGCTCTTCGATTCGCACCCAGAAACCAATGCTGGGAGGAGTGCGCGGCTCGCACATTGTTCTGCCGCGCTTTCCGGGTTCGCCGAGTACGGCTGTTTACGCTGAAGCACTCGATGGCCGTCCCTTCTTTGTGCTGCCGTGGAATGACCAAATCCTGGTGGGAACAACGGAAGTTGCCGACAGCGGCGATCCAGGAAAGACAGTCCCGGCACCCGACGAAGTCAACTACCTCGTACGATCGCTGGCCAAGTTGTTTCCCAAGGCCAAGATCTCTGCCCAGAGCGTAAAGCACGCCTTTGCCGGAATCCGGCCGCTGCCGTATTCGCCAGGTAATCGTCCTTCCGCAGTTACGCGGCAGCACATTCTGCACGACCATGCCGACGACGGCGCTACCCACATGCTTTCCGTAATCGGGGGCAAGTTGACAACTGCAGCGTCGCTCGCCCGCGATTGTGCGCGGAAGATCGGATTGAAAGCCGCGGAACCGGGTACGATGGCCGTAGGGCCTGGACCTGCGCTCGATCCCTTGCTCGACGAGGCGGTCCTTGAGGTTGCGCGGATTGGAGCGGTGAGTGAGGAATCGGCGCGGGGCATGATCGAGTGGCACGGCAAACGCGCCGCGGACATCGCCCGCATGGCGCTGGTGAGTGCGGAACTGCGCGCACCGATCTGTCCGCACACTTCCCACGTAATCGCCGAGGTGGTGGAGGCTTACCGCAGAGAGTTTGCCGTAACCTTGGGCGACGTTCTGCTGCGCAGAGTGCCGGTGGCGCTGGGCGCGTGCTGGTCCGAATCCTGCAGCCGCGAAGCCGCGTTGCGCATTGGCGCCGTTCTCGGGTGGAATGAACACACCATGGGAGCCAATCTGGAAGCGTTTGAAACCGAGCGTGACGCCTTCCTGCGCCCTCCAGCACGGGCCACGGCCGCATTCGAAGCCGCCGCCGACTAACGGCTCACGCCCAGAACAAGAAATCAACTTAGCGATCTTAAAGACCTAAAGTCGCTGCCCAGGAATTCCTAATCCAAGTCCGAAGGAAACAAGGCAGGCTCGATCCCGAGGATCAAGCCTGCGACGTTTGGCGGAGGGAAATGCTCTCTCCGAGCATGCGGGACGTTGCTGCCTATTTCATGTTAGCCATTGAGTGACCGCCGATCGTGTAAGAGCTGAAGTACAGGAAGAAGTTCGACGGGGCGAGGATCGCGCTGCCGGCAGCCTGGGCAGCCAGCAATGCCTTTAGCGACGTAATGCCGCTGCTTCCATCCTTGCTCGGCCAGTCACTTTGACTCGTGACCAGCACCGGAATCACTTGCCACCAGATTGCTTTTAGGTTGATGTCCTGGTTGATCAGGACGTGACTGTGGTTTGGAGTGGGAACGAATACGTTCGCGGTGGGCGGCCCGGTGAAACCCAATTCCGCCAGAACTGGAGCCAGATCAAGCCTGGAAGCGTGCATGGTGCAGGTTCCGGGAGCCGAGCCGGGTTCCGGGCACTGCGTGTAAACCAGCGGAGTGGCTTTGAAGGCTTCCGGAACCGCGCCAAACAAGCTGATCAGTTCGGCGCCCAACGCGGGCCCACATAGGGTTCCCTGCACCACATTGTTGCAGGAAATCGCATCATTGGGATTCTGGTCGTTGTCGACGGAAAACAGCGGCACCAGAACAAACAGCGGTTCGGTCGTTTCGTACGGGTTGCCGACCTGTCCAGGCGGGTTGATCGAAGGATTGGTTCCTGCCTGACAAATTGGAGTTTGCATCTCGGCGGGATCGTTCGCAGCGATGATGCCGTTGAAGTTGAGGTCGTCGTTGGGCTGGTCGATGCAATCAAAGTTCTGCGTATAGGTGAATACGAGCTGTTTGTTGTCACCGAAACCGAGGGTCTGGTTGGGTTTCAGGGTTTGCGCGGACACAGTCGCCGCGATTAGAGCCGCGGCCGCAAGCAGTGCGGGCCGGAGTGCTGACAGTTTCATAACTTCCTCCACAGGCGGCAGTAGAAACCGCTCTGGGAGATGTACGGGGAATGCGGCAAATCGGATTTCTGAGGGCGAATATTTCCGAAATTATCTTTTGCCTAGACTCGATTTCTTACCGAGTGTCCGCGCCAGTCGGTCAGGGTGGTCCGAAATAATGCCATCCACGCCCCACCCCGAAAAGCGTTTCATGTCTCCGGAAACATTCACCGTCCACACCAATGTCTTCTTGCCTGCGGCTTTGATCTTGACGACAACACTCTGTCGAACCAGCTTGTAGTGCGGGATCACATACTCGACCGGCAACTTGGGCCAGAGGTTGAACTGGGCTCGCGTCTCGCAAATCAAGCCGAGCGGGATTGTAGCGTCCAACTCATAAAGGGTCCGTAGCACTTCAGGGAGAAACGAAGAGACCACATAGCCGCGGCTGGGTGTGCGGTCGCGAAGCAAATCCGCGGTGATTTTTTCCAGGCCAGGGACTTTCAGTTCGATATCAAGGAAGGCGGAACTCTGGTAGCGAGTCAGGACTTCGCGCAGCAGGGGAAGAGCTAACCGTTCAGCCGGGGATTGCGCGATCTCGATGCCGTGAACGCCGGCGTCATGGCAGATCACCGCTTGCCCGTCCGCCGACAGCCGTACATCAAATTCGAAGCCATCGCATCCCTGCGCCAGCGCGAGTTCAAAAGACTGCAGCGTATTCTCGGGAATTGCCTTCTCAGCGCGCGCACCGCGGTGGCCGAGGAGCAGCGGACGGATGGATTTTGCTGGACACTGACCACTGGCCACTGACCACTGCTCCTAATCCAGATCGAAATCGCGAATGGGCTTGCCCGTGTCCGGCGACTCCTTGGCCTTCTTCACCGCCTCCTGAAACTTCTTTTCCAGTAGCTCCGAGGAGTGCTTCTGCGCCTCGACCGATTGGCGGAAGATGGATTCGCGGCGCGTATCCTGTTCCTTCATGGCGCGGGCCGCGTCTTCCATGTCGGCGAACATTCTGGGCTTCACCGCGGCGGTGTGGGCAATTACGGCACGGGTTTCCGTGTCCACCTTCAGCAACGCGCTGCAGCAGGGACAAGTAACTTCGAAAGTGGGGGGATTCTTCGCCATTTGGCGAATATACCGCAAAAGAGGGGACAACGCTTAACGGTTGAGCTTGATCGGAAAGATGTGGAAAACGCTCAGCAACTCCCAGCCCAGCAGGAAGATCGAAAGCAGGACTATGAGCACCGCCATCAATTCTCCAAAGGTCAGGCCGCGGCGATTGGGCTCGAAGCGCCTCGCGGCCAGGCTCAGGATGTTCAACGTGGCGAACCCGAAGACGACCGCCCAAAGAATGTTGTAAACATCGTTCCGGCGGCTGGAAAGGCGCTCGAAAATTACCAGCGTGGCAAGCAGCGCCGACTGGGCGCGCACCAGGTTGTGAACCGAGAGCGCAACCCGAGTGAAGCTCGAGACCAACCCGGTGGTTGAAGAAAGAGTCATATCACGCCGAATACATACAACAAACAAGCAGTCCGAAGACTGCCTGATTCATTTGGATATTACATTTTTTTCTCGTCCGGGTCACGAATCGGACGAACTCTGGTCACCAGCCGTATCCACCGCTTTCGGCTTGAACAGGAAACAACATCTTCAGGAATTCGCGTCGTTTTCAGTAAGATGGATGCATGTCTGACCGGCGTGTCATTTTCTTCGATGTCGGCAATACTCTTCTCTTCCCTAACCGGGCGACGATGCTGGCCCCCATCGCAAGCCACTGTCAGCCCACGCTCGAACATTGGCAGGCCTTGGAGCGCAGAACGAAGGCAGAATTTGACCAGGGCATGCAGGCAGGTCGCGTCGATCACGGGTTCTGGTGGACGTTTCACACTTACCTGCTGACAGAACTCGATGAAGATGCGGGCATCCGCGACGCTCTGCTGCAGGAGTTGGTTCGCAACACTCAAAACTCAGCCAACTGGGATCAGATCCTGCCCGGCACGCGCGCGGCCCTCGATCGAATCGGCGCGAAATTCCGCATTGCCGTGATTTCCAATGCCGACGGCGGGATCGAGCAGGTGCTCTCCCGCTGCGGCATCGCAGACTGCTTTGAAAGCATCACCGATTCAGGCATCGTTGGAGTCGAGAAGCCCCGTCCTGAGATTTTTGAGGCAGCGCTCCGAGCCATGAACGCGCGCCGACGAAAGCCTCTACGTGGGCGATGTGTACTCCGTCGATTATGTAGGAGCCCGCAATGCCGGGATGGACGCCGTTCTCTTTGACGTGGCGGGAGCGTACCGCGACCGGCACGAGCCGCGCGTGGAATCCGTGGAGCAACTCGAAACCTGGCTGCGGCAATAAATTCTTGTCGTACAATCTTCTTCCATGTTTGACTCCACCCGCCTTTTCCTCTTTCTTACGGCAGCGGTCCTGCTTGCCATCGCCGGGTCCGGGAATGCTCTACGTGCTGGCGAGATGTCTGGCCGGAGGAAAACGCGAAGGAGTGCTCTCCGCGCTCGGCACATTTCTTGGAGGCATGGTCCACGTTTTTGCCGCGGCCTTGGGAGTTTCCGTCATCCTCGCCCGATCGGCTGTGGCTTTCTCAACCGTAAAGTATGCGGGCGCGGCTTATCTGTGCTTCCTGGGCGTAAGAATGATCCTCGATGCCCGGAAGGACGCCCGCAAACAGGAAACATCTCCCCTGAACAATTTCCCTGCGGCCACCGGCGCGACCGCTCGAAACCCGCTGTGGCAGGGCGTCGCCACCGAAGTGCTCAATCCTAAGACTGCGTTGTTCTTTCTTTCCTTCATCCCGCAGTTCGTCAACCCAGGCGCCGGACATGTGTTCCTTCAATTCGTTGCTCTGGGAACTATCTCGGTAGTTCTGAATACGTCGGCGGACTTGATCGTGATCCTGCTGGCGGGACCGTTGGGGAAAAAGATTCGATCCTCGGCTGTCTTCCGCCGCCGGCAAAGAACGGTGACCGGCGCCATCATGATTGGGCTGGGAACATACCTGGCCACCAGCGAAAGCCATTAGCCACGGCACTGGAGAGCGATCGCCCCTACAACTCCAGAATCTGATGGTCAAGGCAATCGATGCGCATGGCGTCGTAGATACTTTTCAGAAGTTCGGTCCCGTGACGAGCCACAAAGTAGGCTCCAGCCACGCCTCGTTCCTGCAAAGCGTTCTCGGGATAGAGCGCCTGGCTGAGGCCTTCGGCATGACGGCTCACCACTTCGCTGCGGCGTAATTCGGCGGCCATGGCGCGTTCCCGCAAGCGGTCGAGTTGGTAGTGCACCTTCGAAGCGCCCGTCTGGCTGGCTT
>Ga0302320_10011253_pt1 | contig 18972 bp, 13 predicted proteins | sample Bog_T0_3_FD_202130 | JGI IMG/M metagenome (GOLD analysis project Ga0302320, IMG submission 202130) | Peat permafrost microbial communities from Stordalen Mire near Abisko, Sweden - Bog_T0_3 | ecosystem: Environmental > Terrestrial > Soil > Wetlands > Peat | place: Sweden: Abisko, Stordalen Mire...
GCCGATCAGTGTTCCGAACTACCGCCGTAATACCGATCGGTTTCAGTTCGGAATACTGATCGACATCACTTCGGAATACCGATCGCCATCACTTCGGAACGCTGATCGCCATCCCTCGGAATCCGCAACGTCGTAAGGACTATTACAGCGCTCCGACGTTCTGGTGGCAGGTTGGGTCGGTCTCGAAACGGCAAATCGTACCAGGCGGTTGTGTGTGTCGTCGGAGGGGATTGTACTGCGATATATCCGTTGTTCTCCGATGTAGACTTCGTGAACCCGGTTTGCGAATAGCCTCAGATTAACGCATTTCTGACCTCTCCGACGAGGAGCTTCGATTGCGATATGCCCGGTGGTGACTTCGGGTCAGTCCAAGATCGTTGTGCGCCGGGGAAATGCGGAAAGCGATGCTTTATGTTTTTCACCGCCGCCGTGGTTCGGCATCTAGGTTTGGAGATTGCGTACGACAAACGATTACTTTCGTACAGCTATGCGGCGGCTGTTTTCTTCTTACGTTTGCCGCCCGAACCAGGCATTTCTATTAGTACAGTTTTCGTACAGCCGTTTCGATATGAATCTAGCGCCGTCATTGCCGGAATGCGGAGCTTGGTGCCGATGGCCCTCCATGAAAGACCTTCTTCATCCCGAAGCCGCACGACCTCATCACGCCGGAATACCCGTTTGGGTCTGCCGACAATTTTCCCGGCAGCTTGAGCGGCCCGGATGCCGGATAGCGTTCGCTCACGGATCATCTCCCTCTCGAACTCCGCAACACTAGCGAGAATTTGAAGAAGTAGTCGGCTCGTCGGGTTCTTCTCGTCGGTGTCGAGCGACTGGCTAGTGGCGATGAACCGGACGCCGTAGCTGGTGAGAGCGGCCAACTGCTGATTCAGATGTAGAACACTGCGCCCAAACCTGTCGATCTTGTAAACGCAGATGGTGTCAAATTTGTGTTGCGCTGCGTTGGCCATGAGTTGGTCGAGGGCTGGACGGCTCGCCTTCGAACCAGAAAACCCGGTGTCCACATATTCCCCGGCACTCTGCCATCCACGGCGGGAGATGTAGTCACGAAGCTCCCTCAACTGCGTTTCGCAAGTTTGGTCTGTGGTGCTGACACGGGCGTAAAGGGCGCAACGCATGATTTATTATCGTACACTGTTATCGTACATTTGTCAACGTCGATAGAACCGGTGGTCTCCCTCCGTGTGAACGCAAGCCGGTACTTCTACTTCGGCACGTTGTAAGAGTACATTCCCTTTAAAAACCTTGGATTGAATGCCTCAACTTGATAAAGATCACACCTGTCAACGTCGGCGACAGTGAGGTCGAAGAGGACTATGCTCTTGCCATTACCTCTCTTGCTGCCATATTTGATTCCGTCAAATCCTGCCTCTCGGAACTTTTTGGCAAGGATTTGCGTGGGCACATAGTCAGCCACATCATCGCATCTCGTAACCAGCTTTGAGAACGCCTGATTCACGGACCCCCATACAACTTCCTCTTGCTCATCCCTCGGCACAGGAGTGCCTATGGGGTAAATTGTAGGTCTTCTTGTGTCGCTCACACAGTCCACCAGGCTGAGGTCTTTAAGAATCACAAATCTAGCCACCGACACGTAAGCCCCAATCACCGGACGAACCTCAATCATAGCCGTGTCCCGCTCAGTTGATAAGTATAAGTACGGAACCCCCTTCGGGTTAACTCGTCCCTCACACACCTTATCCGTCCGGGGTTTCATCCGCTCCCAATGATGCGGGTGTGCCTTCTCAACGGATTCCAGTCCGTCGCTTCTCTCGTCTTCGATCCCGTCAGTCCTGTGATGTCCTTCCTCCTCACCTAACTGCGCTCTCCAAAGAGAATCCCCTTTTGAAAGACTCGTTCTTCGCTTCTTACTAGTTTCTAACAAAACATCCATGAAGTGCTGCCACTTGCCATCTAAAACGTACGTCGATGCCTTTTTGACAAAATCAGCGAAGTCTCGGAAGTCATGCGATGATTCAAATTCAGCCATACGTCACAAAGTATAGCGGAGCCGGTTAAAATGTTTTTGGACCGAGCATTAGAACCTGCCTGGCATTATCAATTGACCAAGATTCGAATCGGGAAAGGAAACTCTGGCCGAGAAGCAGTGCGCCATTGGTTGAAGTCACGCTTCCGGCCACATTAGTTAAAACCAAATCGCCCAACTTCAGCGACCTGATGCGAAAAGTCTGTGAGGGCATCTCCGAGCCATCGGCAAGAACATACATCTGTGCCCCGGTGAAATCTGCCGGGACCAGAGTTCCCGTTCTCATTAGGGTGGAGACCACATCCGCTGGCACTGAAACGTCGGAAGCCCCGCTGTCAATGATGAAGTTCAGTGGGATTTTGTCGTTGATTAGAACTGGCACGAGAAGAACACCGCCTTGCTTATCAAGACTGACCTCAAATTTTGATGACGGTCCTTGGAGTGGTGGAACAGGGCGGTTAGTGGGTCCAGCATACTTGCCGTCCTTGAATTCACCGACTAGCTTTGTGCCATTGGCAAACGTGTAAGTTCCCTGTCCCTCAAAATGACTATCACGGAATTCCCCGTTGTACTTGTCGCCATTGGCGAACGTCCAAGCTCCCTGTCCGCTGGCTTTGTTGTTATGGATTTCTCCGACATGTCTGTCCCCGTTGGTAAATGTGGAAGCGCCTTGTCCCTCAAGCTGACCATCACGGAATCCACCGATATAGGTACTCCCGTCTGCGTATCTTAGGTTTCCCTGCCCGTTAAACGTGTTGCCATGAAATTCACCGACATAGACGTTACCGTTGGGAGCAGGGCGAGTTCCGATGCAATTATCCCAATAGTTTGTCGCCGGTTCCGGGCATTGCGGCAGCTTGCTATTTTGTTGCCCCACCGCTAATCGCAGTGGCACCAGAAGCATCAAAAAGAAGCTGGTCGGGCGGTTCATCATGGCTTCAAATCTAAAAGGGTCATCCACAATCCTACCGCCTTCGGTCTCATTATTCAAAGTGGAAGCTCCCGTGCTGCCACTGGTCAGCAACAAACTGGACGCCTCGATCTCCTTCACTAGCCAAGTCGTTCTGTCAGATTGGCGTTCCGACCGTCCCGCACGCCCGGACAGTGTTTTCCAAAAACGGGTTCCCATCCACAGGGTTTTATAAACCCCGACCACTCGTAGTTCAGGAGGGAAAACCGACCCCGAAGAATTTCTGAAAAGGTACCTCGGACGGGAATCCGGCGTGGGACTCCGGGTCAAGAATCCGACTCGGGGACTCTGGGAGAAAATGGGTCGGCACTTTACCGGATCGGTTCGGGGCGGTGCCAGCGACCACAGCGATGACAGTGATTATGCCAGCCGCCACTGGCCCGTGCAGACGCTCTGTGCGGTCGGCGAGGATCGGACGATATCTTCTTCTGCCCCTTCAGGCGGTTGCTTTCAATTCGAGGCGAAAGGGCAAGGTGAGCACGTTCGGAGCGTTGCAGTCCCCCGCAACCAATCCCTCAATCAGTTACGCACTTCTTGAGCGTATCCCAAACTCCCGTTAGCTCTCCATAGCAGAAATAGCCGGCTTTCTTCCGGTTTACCGCCATTTAGGACCGTCTCCACAACCTTGCTGTACGGAACGCTTACTGTGCCATTCATGCTTTCGGACCGTGAGAGGCGCCCCGGGTTCATCCAGCCACGACCGAAAGCTGTGCCGAAAAGTGTTTCAGCCATGCCAGCGTAGAACTGTCGAACGCCCGGAAAAACGGGCTTGACTCGATGGAACGCAAACGTTACCATCGGTAACGTGACGATCGGTCACGGTGAGGCGATATGGCGCGGCAAAAAAGCCTGGGAGATCTGGAGCGGCAGGTGATGGAGTTTCTCTGGCGCAGCGGGCCGTCGACCGGTGACGTAGTGCGCGCCGCCGTCGGCAAAGATCGTTCGCTGACCGACTCCACCATTCGAACCGTGCTTCGCCGTCTTGAAGCCAAGCAGTACGTGAAGCATGAGATGGACGGCCGGCAGTTCATTTACTCCAGTTCCCGCGAACCTCGCAAGGTCGCCGCCGAAGCGGTGCGCAGTGCCCTGCGCAACTTCTGCCGCGGCTCGCTCGAAGAGCTGCTGACCGGTATGGTGGACCATCGCGTGGTCGATAGCTCCGAACTTCGGCGCCTCGCCGAAAAAATCGTGACTCTCGAAAAATCGAAAGGGAGGAAGAAATCATGACCTGGCAATCGCAGCTGACTGCGCTCCTCACCGCGTCTCTGGTGCGGCCCTTCGTGCTCGTCGTCGCAGCCTGCCTGATTCTGCGCCTGCTGAACATCCGTCACCCGGCGTCGCGTCACACGGTCTGGTCGGCGGTGCTGATCGGCATGTTGCTTTTGCCTGTCGCGAGCGTGCTCGCGCCGCACTGGAACCTGCCGCTGCTGCCCCGCCCCGGGAGCGCCGCAAGGCAGACCCCGCTTCAGGCGGACGGCACAAACGATTACGATGCATACGGGCTCGCCGCTGGGGCGGCTCCATTGACAACCAATGCGCCCACCCCGCGGGCGAAGGTTTTCGAATGGGCCGCACCCGAGACGTTGGCGCTCTGGTGCTACCTCGCCGGAGTGCTCGCGATGACAGCCTGCCGCCTGACGGGGTGGATGATGCTGGTGGGTGTCATTTCCCGCTCAAAGGCCCTCCGCCTGCGACCGCTGCGCGAGTCGGCCGACGTGCTGATACCTGTTACCGCAGGCGTTCTGAGGCCCTCGGTTATTCTCCCCGCCGGATGGATGAGCTGGGACACAGGTACAAAGCGCGCCGTGCTCGCGCATGAATTCGCACACATCCGCCGCGGCGACAGGTGGATCTCGTTCCTCACCCGGCTCGCAAAATGCGTCTACTGGTTTCACCCCCTCGCATGGTGGGTCTCGCGGCAGATTGCGGATCTGGCCGAACTCTCCTGCGACGCGGTCGTTCTGGAGAAAAACGGCGATCCGGGCGGCTACGCGCGAATCCTGCTCGGCTTTGCGCAAACCGTGAACGCCGCGGGCTATCGCGCGGCACTCCCTGGGCAGGCGATAGCGTCCCGATCCGGCATGGGCCACCGCATCGATCTGGTCTTCGTACTGGCGAGCGGAAATCTACGCAGACTTTCCCGTCCAGGGATCGTCCTGGCGTTGTTGGGATTACCTGTCATATTTATCGCCGCGACGGTGGGGCTGACCGCACAATCCCCCTCCCGCGCTCAATTGCAGCAACCAACTGCGGCGCCCCGGAATCCCGGCCAAACGCCACCCGCCCCCAGACCGAAATTCGACGTGGTCTCCGTCAGGCGCTGCGGGCCCGGCGGACTCCCCGGACCTGCCAGTGGCGAAGGCGGAGGAAGAGGGACCGGGCCCCAATATTCATCGGGCAGGATCAAAATGCAATGCATGACCGTCGGCGCCATGATGAATGCGGCTTATCTCGGCCTGCTCGGAGAAGGAGATGGCCTCCTTAACTACATGCCTTCGATCGGTGACGACAACTGGCTCAGGAAAGCACCGGGGTGGGTGAATTCAGACCTCTACACGGTCGAGGGGAAAACGGATGATCCGGCAGCGAAAACGTCCAACGCACCCGGACAGCGCAACGGAGATAAAGTCTTGGAGCGGATGCTTCAAGTGGCCCTGGAAGATCGTTTTCAGCTAAAGCTTCACCAGGAGACGCAGGATGTCCAGATGTACAACCTGATCGTTGCAAAGGGCGGTCTCAGGCTGAAACCGATGGAGCCAGGAGGTTGTACTGCGCCTGATCCCGCGCGGATCCCGGCGCCGAGGGGTATCTTCATGACAGGGGAATGGTCCCCTGACGGCAAGACGATGCCGTGTATGATCGTGCTGCATACAAAGGGGCCGGATTGGGTGATTGATGCAGGTGGCCAGAAGCCGGGCAATCTCATTGGGATGCTGTCCAAAACTTTAGACGGTCATGTCTTCGATAAGACAGGGATCACGGATCTATACACGTTCCGTCTGCAATTTGCGCACGATGGATCGACTCCCGGGAACCTTCCGCCAGCCGTGATCGAGAGAATGTTTCTCCACACTGATCTTCCTTCAGGCCCGTCAGTCTTCACGGTGCTGGAAGGCGTGGGTCTGAAGCTGGAGCCGAGCCGTGGGCCGCAGGGACACTTCGTCATCGATCGGATCGAACGCCCTTCGGAGAACTGATCCGAGTCCGGAGCGTCGACCTCCGGAAAAAAAGGTTCTTCTTGTCTGCCAACGCCTTTGGCTTCAGGTGGTAGAGATAAAGCCCCGAGCGCACTCTGAATACCATACCGTCCCATCTGACAGATTCCGGACCAGCTACCGCGACAAGAACGGCGAACTGCTTTGCCTGGGCGTTTTCCCTTTTCGGCCCTTCCGCCGGCGCCTGGCCGACCACCCCATAACCGCGCATGGGATAATGAGCGTCAGTCCAAACAGAAACAATGTGGCCTCTGGAAAAAGTGTGGGAAGAGCGCAATCGCACGCCCGTCCTGCTCGCGAGCGCTGCCCTCGTCTTCCTGATCGCCGTGGCCGATTGGTGGACTAAACCCTTCGTTGCCTTCGGGGTTCTTTATCTTTTCCCGATCATGCTGGCGGCCAGGTTCCTGCCCCGCTGGATCATTGTGCTGCTCGGCGTCGCCTGCGCCGTGCTCAGCGAAGTCTTCAGCTCCCTAGATAGGTCCACCGTTCGCCTGGCCTTTGAAACGCTGGCATTAGCCGGCTGCGGACTCTTCGTCGCTGAACTTCTCCGCAACCGCCGTCTCACGATCCAGGGGCAGGAACGGCTCCAGGCCCTCGTCGAAACCAGCCCCGCCGCCATTGTCACCGTCGACGACCAGGGCTTCATCGAACTCGCCAACAGAGCCGCCGTCGATATGATGAGCCCCCGGGAAGGCAATCTCGTCGGCGATCCCATCTCCGCGTTCCTCCCCGAACTCCACCATGCCCTGCGATGGGAAGAGGCGCCGCAGTTTCGCGCCACCATGCAGTGTCGCGGCCACCGCGGCAACGGGGAATCCTTCACCGCCGATGTCTGGTTCTCCACCTACAAAGAGGAACAGAAGCCCAGGCTCGCCGCAATTATCGCCGACGTCACCGATGAAGCAATTCCAGCCGATGCGCCCGCCTCCGAACATGTCGAAAGGGCAACCCTGACCGATCGCGAACTCGCCGTTCTTCGCCTGGTAGTCCAGGGCATGGCCAACAAAGAAATCGCCACGTCGCTCAGCGTCTCCGAGAGTACCGTCAAGAATACGCTGCAACAGCTCTTCGCCAAGACCAACGTCCGGACCCGGGCTCGCCTGGTTCGCGAGGCGCTCGAGCAGTATCGCGATCTGCTGTAGACTGTACGAATTAGCGCATACAATCGCGCCGAGCAGTACCGTCAGTATATGCAGTCCGGTTGGCGCGTACCCTCTCTACCGCTTCTCTCGCAAATAGACCGCTTAAGTCAATGGAATCAAGGGCTCGGACCCGGTCGTTGTGATTTCCTCAACCGTAAGATAATCGAATGATTAGGTGAACCGAGTAGCCGAGGCCGTTATCGAGGTAGTCATTCAGGTAGACCGGGTGCTAGAGTTCAATCGTATCCGTCTCGTCACCTTTCTTGATCCTGTCAATCTATACATCCTGATGATTCGCCCGGTTCCGTTTCGCCCCAATTCCTATTTTGTCTGGAAAGTGACTGGCATAGCCCTTACGCTGTGGCTGCCGACGATGGTGTTTGCCCAGGCGTTGACCTGGCAGCAGGTTCGCGGCCAGTTCGAGGCCAATAATCCATCGCTGCACGCGGCCGATCTGAGCGTGGATGAATCCCGCGCGCAGGAGATCACGGCATTTCTTCGCCCCAATCCAACTAGCACTGTCGGGCTGGATCAGTTTGACCCGATCTCGCCCAATCCGTACCGGCCGCTGGCCTACCTTTTCCCCCTGATTACAACAAGTTACCTGCACGAGCGGGAGGGAAAACGGGACCTGCGCCTCGAAAGCGCGCAGAAGGGGACCGAAATATCGGCTTCGCAGCGGGCGGACCTCGAACGAAATCTGATTTTCAGCCTGCGAGGAGCTTTTGTCCAGGCTCTTCAGGCCAAAGCCATCCTCGAAGTGGCGCGCGACAACCTTACTTATTACGACAAGCTGCTTGGCGTCAGCCAGGATCGCCTGAGCGCCGGCGACATCTCGCAAGTGGATATGCAGCGGCTGGATTTGCAGCGCGCCCAATACGAATCCGACGTGCAAACCGCGGAAGTCAGCGCCCGTAACGCGAAGATCCAGCTACTACAGCTGCTCAATCTGAAAACGCCCGTCGATCAGTTCGACATCGCCGGCGCCTTCGATTACTCCGAATCTATATTGCAGCCGGATGAAGTCCACCGAATGGCCCTGGCGTCCAGGCCCGATCTTGCGGTGGCGGCGGAGGCCGTGGACAAGGCGAACACCGATCATCGGCTGGCTATCGCGAACGGCTCGGCGGACCCGACTTTTTCCGCCGACGTAGGACGCAATCCTCCGATTCCCGTCTATATAGGAGGGAGCGTATCGGTGCCCCTGCGTATTTTCGATCGCAACCAGGGCGAAAAGGCGCGCACTCAGATCGAGATCGACCGGACGCGACGGTTACAGGAAATCGCCACGGCGCAGGTATACGCGGATGTGGATTCCGCGCTGAACACTCTGAATGGCAATATCGTTCTGCTGCGAACATACAAGGCGAAATATCTGGACGAAGCGTTAAAGGTGCGGGAGACCATTTCATTTGCTTACCAGAACGGCGGCGCATCGCTGCTGGATTTTCTGAACGCACAGCAGGAGTATCGCAGTATCCGCTTAAGCTATCTCAACCTGGTGGGGTCTTACTTTACGGCGGCCAATCAGGTCAATCTGGCAGTGGGACGGGAAGTGATCCAATGAAACGTCGATTTTTTTACGGGGCGCTGGCGCTGCCTGCCACGCTGGCGGCTGTGGTTGTGCTGACCGGCTGCGGAGAGAAAGTGAAGCCGGATCCGGCGGCGGAAGCGCCACCGGCTACAACCGTAGAAGTCACTGGCGACGTGAACACGCTGAAGGTGGACCACCCCGAACAATTCCCCACGGTTGCCGCCGGCAGGCAATCGGCGGCGGGCGCTTTGAGCGTTACCGGCACTGTGACGCCTGACGTATCGCGCAATATTCCGGTGGTTTCGCTGGCTTCGGGCCGCGTCATCGAAATCAACGCGAAGCTGGGAGATACGGTGCAGAAGGGCCAGGTTCTGCTGCGCGTGCAGAGCGCGGATATCTCCGGAGCCTTTGCCACCTATCGCAGCGCTACGGCCGACGAAACGCTGGCGAAGACGCAACTCGACCGCGCCAAACTGCTTTACGATAAAGGCGCGCTGGCGCAGAAAGATCTCGAAGTCGCCGAAGAGGCGGACGTCAAGGCAAAGATCAGCGTCGAAAACGCGGTGGACCAGATCAAGGTGCTCGGCGCGGATGTGAATCACCCGGCATCCACGGTGGATATTTTGGCGCCGGCGTCGGGCGTGATCACGGAGCAGAACGTGACAGCCTCGGGCGGCGTCAAGACGCTCGATAACTCGCCCAACCTGTTCACGATTTCCGACCTTTCGACGGTCTGGATTCTGTGCGACGTGTACGAGAACGATCTGAGCAGTGTCCACGTGGGAGAGACCGCGGACCTGCGGCTAAGCGCGTATCCGGACCGCACATTTCAAGGGCGCGTGGCCTTCATCGGGCCCATTCTCGATCCCAACTCGCGCACCGCGAAGGTGCGGATCGAACTGCCCAACCCCGGCACGATGCGCGTCGGCATGTTCGTGGAGGCCACGTTCCACGGCACGGAAAACAAAACGGAAGCGACTGTGCCCGCCGACGCCGTGTTGCATCTCCATGACCGCGACTGGGTCTATGAACCTTCCGGCAGCAACGGCTTTAAGCGCGTGGAGGTGAAGGGCGGAGCGATCATCACATCCTCCGACGGTAAGAAGCTACAGGTGATCGCCTCCGGCGTGACGCCGGGCGATAAGGTTGTAGCCAATGCACTCGAAATGCAGAACACGGTGGAGCAGTAGGAGAACCGGCAGACACTCAAATGATCAATCTGCTTGTCAATTTCGCGCTCAACAACCGCTTTCTGATTCTTCTGGTCACGCTGCTGCTGCTCGTATGGGGCGCGATCTCGTTTCACAACCTGCCGGTGGAGGCGTATCCCGATGTGGCCAACAACTACGTCCAGGTGATCACGCAGTGGCCTGGCCGGGCTGCCGAGGAGGTGGAACAGCAGGTCACGATTCCGCTCGAAATCTCAATGAACGGCATTCCGCATCTGGATCATCTGCGGTCCACCTCGCTGTTTGGATTGTCCAGCCTGATGTTGGTATTCGACGACGAGTCTTCCAACGACTGGAACCGGCAGAAGGTGCTGGAGCGGCTCACGCAGGTCAATCTTCCCGCCGGCCTGCAGCCGCAGATTGGCTCCGACTACAGTCCGGTGGGCCAGATCTACTGGTACACGCTGACGAGCACCAATCCGCAATACGATCTGATGGATTTGAAATCGATCGAGGACTGGACGCTCGAAAAGCAATTCAAATCCGTCCCCAACGTAGTGGATGTGAGCAGCTTCGGAGGCACCACACGCGAATACCAGGTGCGCGTGGACCCGGACAAACTGGTGGCCTACGGGCTGAATATCGGACAGGTGGAACAGCAACTCGCCAACAACAACGTGAACGCGGGCGGCAGTTTCGTCGAAGCGGGCATGCAGCAGATCAATGTCCGCGCGATCGGCCTGGCCAGCAGCGTCGGCGACATTGAAAACACCGTCATCCGCGCGCAGAATGGCACGCCGCTGCGCATCCGCGACATCGCGACGGTTACCCAGGGAGAGCGAATACGCCTGGGGCAAATTGGCAAGGCGATCCATCGCGCCGATGGCAAGGTCACCGACAACAGCGACGTGGTGGAAGGCATCGTACTGCTGCGCAAGGGAGCGGATTCCGACTCCACGCTGGAGGCGATTCATGCCAAGGTGGATGAACTCAATACCAAAATCCTGCCGCCGGGCGTCAAAATCGTTCCCCACCTCGACCGCAGCAATCTGCTGCACTATACGACTCACACGGTGCTGCACAACCTGACCGAAGGGATCATCCTGGTGGCGCTGATCCTGTTCATCTTCCTCGGCAACGTGCGCGGTGCGTTCATTGTGGCGCTGACGATTCCATTCTCACTGTTGTTCGCATCAATCTGTCTCGATCTGAACAAAATTCCCGCCAACCTGCTCTCGCTGGGCGCGCTCGATTTCGGCATGGTAGTGGAAGGCGCCGTCGTGATGGTGGAAAACATCATCCGCTACATGGCGCATCACAGGAAGGAAGACGGACCGTCGGTGGGTCCGATTCGCATGGCGGCGCACGAGGTGCAGCGGCCCGTATTCTATTCGATCGGCATCATCATCACCGCCTATATTCCGATCTTCACGCTGCAGCGCGTGGAGGGCAGGCTCTTCAAGCCGATGGCGTGGACGGTATCGTTCGCGCTGCTGGGCGCGCTGATATTCGCGATGCTGGTGGCGCCGGTGCTTTCGAGTTTCCTGTTTCGCGGCAACGTGAAGGAATGGAAGAACCCGCTGATGACGGGGATGACGAACGGGTATCGCTGGCTGGTGCAGCGGGCTATTCGCTTTCGCTGGATTACGGTCGCTATCGCTCTGGGTGCCTTCGCGACTTCCGCATGGCTGATGGGGAGCGGGATGATTGGCTCGGAGTTTTTACCGCATCTGGACGAAGGCGCCATTTGGGCGCGCGCCACGCTGGCGCCCAGCACGGGCCCTGCGGAGGGAACGGCGGTGATGAATCGGGCGCGGGTAATGATTGCGTCTTTTCCGGAAGTGACGCAGGTTGTTTCCCAGGTGGGACGGCCCGACGATGGCACCGACACGACGGGCTTCTTCAATACCGAGTATTTCATCGATCTGAAGCCGAAAGAGGAATGGCGGCCGGTGTTTCATCAGGATAAAGAGGAACTGATCCAGGCCATGGACCGCGAACTCAGCAAGATACCGGGCGCGCTGTGGAACTACTCGCAGCCCATCGCCGACAACATGGAAGAAGCGGTGAGCGGAGTCAAGGGACAGCTCGCGATCAAGATTTATGGCGAGGATCTGAAGACGCTGGAAGACACGGGCGAGAAGATCATGGACGTCATGCGAACCGTGAAGGGCGTTTCCGATCTGGGCCTGTTCCGCGTCATCGGTCAGCCGAACCTGGAGTTCACGGTGGACCGCACTAAGGCCGCGCGGTACGGCATCAACGTGGCCGATATTCAGGACGCCATTGAGACCGCCGTAGGCGGTAAAGCGGTGAGCCAGGTGCTGCAGGGCGAACAGCGCTACGACCTGACGGTGCGCTACGAACCGCGGTATCGCGGCACAAGAGAGGCTATCGAGAACATCCGGCTGGTGGCGCCATCGGGCGAGCGGGTTTCGCTCGCACAGTTGTGCAACGTGCGGGTGCTCGACGGCGCAAGCGAAATTTATCGCGAGGGAAATTCGCGATACGTCGCCCTGAAGTACAGCGTGGTGCGGCGCGATCTGGGCAGCACCGTAGACGAGGCCATCGCCAGGGTCGGCAAGCAGGTCAAACTACCGGTGGGGTATTCGATCGACTGGGCGGGCGAGTATGAAAGCGCGAAGCGTTCGCAGCGGCGGCTGATGATTGTGGTGCCGATCACGCTGCTGGTGATTTGCATGATTCTGTACACCATGTTCGCGTCGCTCAAATGGGTCTCGCTGATTCTGGCCAACGTGGCGATGGCGCCCATCGGCGGCCTGCTGGCTTTACTGTTCACAGGTACGCACTTCAGCGTGTCTTCGGGGGTTGGCTTCCTGGCGTTGTTCGGCGTGTCGGTGCAGACAGGCGTCATTATGCTCGAATACATCAATCAATTGCGGGCCCGGGGGCAGACTGTGCAGGACGCCGCGGTTGAGGGTTCGGTGCGTCGCCTGCGTCCGATCATGATGACGATGCTGGTGGCGAGTTTCGGCTTATTGCCCGCGGCGCTGTCCCGTGGTATTGGCTCAGACTCGCAGCGCCCCTTCGCTATCGTGATTGTGGGCGGCCTGGTGGCGGCCCTTTTACTTGGCATTTTTCTGCTGCCTACGCTTTACGTTTGGGTCGCGAGCGACAGGGACATTCTGCCGGCGGAGTCGGAACACGCCGACGGAGAATTATAGAACGCGATGGGACTCCTTTATCGCAAGGCGGTGTTGGGTGCATTGTTGGTGCCTGGCGCGGATTCGATCGTTTATGCAGCGGCGGTTCTTGCGGTGGCGGGGTTGCTGGCATATGCCGACCGGAAGCGCGGCAGATCCCGCAGGCCGGGTGGCAGACGAGGACACAGGTTATGAAACGAACACTAACGCTGATGCTCGGACTCGGTTGCCTGCTGGCGGCAAACGACGAAGTTCCGCGGAAGATTCAGGTCGCAAAGACGGAGCACGCGGAGCTTCCGGCGGGGGGCTCTGTCAGGTTTAAGAACTCGACGGGCGAACTCACGATCGAAGGCTGGGATCAGCCTGGCGTGGAGATCACGACCACCAAATCGACGAAGCTCGCTTATCCGGCAGCGGGCGTGGAGCACGATAAGGCCGCGCGCTTGCTGGATGAAGTGAAGGTTTCCGAGGCCCTTCAGGGCAGCGAGCTTGTCATCACGACGGAGTTCCCCCGGCACAGGCGCTTCCTGCCGCGGCCCTCAGTGGGTGCCAGGGATTTCGACCTTGAGTATGTGGTGCATGTGCCGCGCAACGCGAAGCTGATTGTCGATCAGGACTCCGGTGAGATCCATTTCGACGAAGTGACGGGCGATGTTCACGCGACGCTGCTGCAGGGTCAGATGACGCTGCGACTGGCGCAGGGAAGCCTGTATGGGATCGACGCGAAGAGCCGGATCGGAGAAGTGATTTCCGATTTTGCGGGGACGACGAAGCGCGAACACCTGGGCCACGCGTTCCTGCAGGACGCGCAGGCGCCGCACAATCTCTATCTGAGAAACGGCTTCGGCGACATTCTGATTCTCCAGGCACACCGGCCGGCACCTTTGCAGTAAAAAAGGGGTGAAGCCGAAGCCCCACCCCTTTTTTGAACCAGTACAATCGTTATTTGGACGGCGTCGTTCCAGCGGGTCTTGCGGGCGCGGCGGGTTTGACCGTTGCAGGGGCAGCCGGTTTAGTAGCCGCTGACGGCGCGGGGGCGGCGCCGCCAACCGGGTTCATCTTGTCGTAGAGCGCAATCACTTCCCGCGTAATGTCGGGCGCGCTGGCGCAGCAGACCAGATTGTTGGGCTGGCTGCTGAGATCGAACACGATCATGATCTGGTTATCCTGCGAGTACTTGGTCACCGCGTTGACCAGCTTGGGCCCGATTACCTGCAGCATCTTCTGCTGGTCCGCTTCGCTATCGGCCGTGGCGTCGTCGGTATCGCGCTGCAGCGCGGTCTGCAGGCGCGTAATCTCGGCTTTGGCGCTGGCCGCCGCTTCTTCGCTGAGCGTGTTCTGCGTCTTCTTGAGCTGTTCCTGCTTCGTCTGAATGTCGGCGCCACGCTTCTGGAATTCCTGCTGCTTGGGACTGTACTTCTTTGACAGTTCGGCGATCTGGGCCTGGCCGTCTTTGGTGGTGGCCATCGCCTCCTGCATGTTGATCAGGGCGATCTTTGTTGCAGGACCCGTAGCGGAACCAGTTGCTGGAGCCGCTGCCTGACCCCACAAACCCGCGCCTGAAACCAGCACCAGTGCCGGAGCAAGCAAAAACTTAAGTTTCATATTCATCTCGATATCCTTTATGTTATTTCGCGGGAGTTGCGGTCTTTGGCGCTGGCGTTGCCGGGGTACGCGGGGCGGAAGCCGCCGGAGCCGCCGGGGGTTTGGGCGCCGAAGCCGCGGGCGCCGGCGCTCCGGCCGCCTTTTCGTAAGCCGCCACCACAGGCGCGGTGATGTTCAGCGAGCCATCGGCGTAGATCAGATTATTGGGGTTGGCGCTGGTATCCACCACGAACGAAATCTGATTGGCCGCCGCATAGGCGTTGATCATCTGTTCCAGTTTCGGCACGATGCCGCCCAGCTCTTTACTCTCTTCTTCCTGAAGATCCTGCTGCGCGTCTTCCTGCTTTCGCTTCAGATCCGTGGTGAGCTTCTCGATTTCGCTCTGTGCGGCCGAAGCGGCGGAAGCGCTCAGCGTGGAGCGAGTCTTCGTGTACTGATCCTGCTTCGCAATAATTTCTTTTTGCAGCTGATCCAGCTGCGCCTTCACGGGCGCGAACTTCGCGTCGATCGCGGCCGCCGCCTTTTTTCCGTCGGACGTGGCCAGCACGGCCTTTTGCATATCGACGATCGCGATCTTCTGCGCGTGGGCCACGCCGCCGCTTAACGCGACGGCGAGCAGGGAGGCGCACAGGCCCATGTGCGATCTAAAATCCGGCATTCTTAATTTCAACCAATACTCCTTTGAGGTTCCCTTCATCTTACCGCCGACAGATCCCGCCCGTTGTGACTCGCCATCCGTCAGAAAGTCCTGCCGATCGTAAACCTGAAGCTTGAGTGCGCCTCGTAATCGGGGTAAGCCGGGGAATAAGTGCTGATCGCGTTGAGAACGGTGGCGGCGGTATGCATGGTCGAGGGATCGAGCACGATCGGCGGCTGCAGGATCTGCTCCACTGTGGTTGGATTGTAAGCCCAGTAGATGCGGAAGGGGGCCTGGACAATCGGCAGCACGACGGAAAGCTCCAGGCCTACCGACGTGCGAATGGCCTGGGTGCCGGGCGCGATCAGGACGTTATCGTTGAAGCCGGCCGACGGGAACTGGTCATTCAGGCTATTGACTTCGTCCGAATTCACCCTCAGCTGACTGGTATACATGATTTTATTCATGCCGACGTCGAAAAACGGCGCGAGAGTCAGAGGGCCAAACAGGGGAATACGGTATTCCAGATTGGACACAACCTGAGTGTCTCCGCCGGGAGTGATGATCTGGTAAGTCGGAATCGGCACGGAAACGGCAGTGCTGGTGAGGTAGCCATTGATGAGCGTTTTCTGGTATTGCTGCGAGCCATCGGCATTGAGAACGGGCACGCTGGCGCTGCTGGGCAGGAAAGCGATCGGCGTAATCTGGAAGAACTGGAAGCCACGCACATCGTTTTCGCCGCCAATGAACGAGCGCACAAAGGGAGGAATCACCTTCCCCCCGTAGCCAATCTCGGTGGATCCCATCAGGTGATACGCGATCACATTTTTATGCCAGTGCGGGCTGATGTGGTAATACTGCATATCGAACGTGGGCTTAATCATGTTCACGTTCGCGTTCAGTATGCTGCCGGTGACCTCGATGGAGGCGAAGATGCTCTTGCCGGCGGTGGGATTGAGGAAGCTGTTACGTGAGTTGTAGCTGTAGGATGGAACGATTTTGGCGGTCCTGATACCGTTCAGCGAATTCGGCCCGGCGACGCCCTCGAAGTTCAGATAGGTGAAGTAATTGGTGGCTCCGGTGGATTCCGTCTTGATGCTGGAAATGTCGTAGCCGATCGACAGGCCCAGACGGGCGAAACTGCGCTTCAGCGGGTAGCTGAAGGACAGAGACAGGCCCTTGGAATCCTGAACGTAATTCAGAACGTTGGCGCTGCCGAGCGAGTTATAGAACGCCGTTACGTTGGTGCCCTCCAGAATCGATTGCTGCTGGCCCTGGTTGTAGGCGAAGCGGCGCAGATAGACCTGTATGCCCATCTGGAAAGGCCGGTCGAACAAATACGGTTCGGTGAAGCCGGCCGTCACGTTGGTCATGAGGGTGCCGACCTGCCCGCCGAGACTCAGAGTTTCGCCGAGGCCGAGGAAGTTATTGGTGGAGTAGTTCAGGCCCACGAACGAGCCCGAAATGCCGGAGACGCCGCCGTTGAGGCTGATGGAGTTCTTACCGCGCTCCTTCACTTTCAGGACGATATCCACCGTGCTCGAATTTCCGTTGCGCTTGAGTTCGTAGGATTCGTTTTCTTTCAACGCTTCGAAATAGCCCAGCTGATTCAGGCGCAGGATGCTCATATCCCACAGCTGCGAGTTGTAAATATCGCCTTCGTCGAGCAGCAACTGACGGCGGATGACCTTGTCGCGCGTGGTGGTGTTACCGGTGAAATCGATGCGGCGAATGAAGAACTGCTTCCCTTCGTCCACGTTCATCGTGATATCGATTTTGTCGCTATTGGGAACGAAATCGACCTGCGGCTCGCCGACGTAATCGATATAGCCGTACTGGCTGTAGAGCTTGGTGAGATTCTTGAGACCGGTGCGCATCTTTTCGTTGGAAAAGGGAGAGCCTGGCCGCATGCCGAACACGCCGCCCAGAAACTGCGTGGAGCGGAACAGTTTGACGCCGGTGAAATCGATTTTGCTCAGATAGAACCGCTTGCCTTCTTCGACGGGCAGGGTAATATCCTCGGCGCTGCCGATGTGATTTTCCTTGATCAGGGGAAGGTGAATCTGGCCATGCGCGCCACCGGTCTCCCGCAGCTTCGTGGTCTGATCCAGAACCTTCGCCTGGGCGTAACCGGCATTGCCGTAGGCGTCTCGGACGCGTTCCTTGTCTTCTTCGAGCTTGGCCGCGTCGAATGTTTTCGGAATGAGCTCTTCAAAAAAGATGGAATGCGGAATGCCGTAGGGCTTCAAATTCTTCATCGCATTGATGACTTCACGCCGCGAGAAGGCCTGATTGCCGACGATTGTAATGGTGCCGACATCCACCTTCGGACCTTCATCCACCACAAACGCCACTTCCATCGAAGACGGCGGAATCTGGTGCAGTTCCGGAGTGACCGTGGCGAACTGGCGGCCGCGTTCGCCCAGTAATTCTTTGATCACGATGGCCGCGTGGTTGATCACGTTCGGGTCGTACATCGACTCCTGCACCATGCCGACCTTGCGCTCTTTCAGCCGATCCAGCACATCGGAAACCGAGGCCGACTTCAGCCCGGGATAGGTGATGTTGCGAACCATGCGGCGCTCGGTGAGCACGAAGCGGATCACCAGACCGCCCTGATCGCCCTTTTCCGTTTCAAGGCGGATATCGTCGAAGCGGTTGGTGTTCCACAGAGCCATGAAATCGCGGCGCAGGGTTTCCTCGTTGTAAACGTCGCCCTTGCGGCTGAAGATCATGGCGCGAAGGGTATCCTGCGGCACTCGGCGGGAGCCGCGAAAGTCGATCGCCTCGATCACGTCGGGAGCCAGCGTCTGAGCGGGAGTACCCGGGTTGATCTGCGCCGGGGCCGGGTTTTCAAACTGCGGCGTCTGTACGGCGGGATTCGCCGGCGCGGCGGGAATCGCGGGCGCCGGTGTGGCGGGCGGACGAGCGGGCGCGGGTGTGCCGGGCACCGTCTGCGGAATATTTTCGAACGGATTGTTCTGATTGCCGGCAGGCTGGGTTGCTGGCTGGGTTGCTGGCTGGGTTGCTGGAGGAGTTGCTTGCTGAGCGAGCAGGATTGACCCGGCGACCGTGAGGCCGCTCAGACAAATCAACGCTCGGGTCAGGCGCAAAGGCCTGAGTGAAGTCATTTAAACCGGGTTCCTTTTCATTTAGTGCAAAGTTCTGGGACGCATCGGATCCGCGTCGCGTTCCGCATATGCACGTAAGCGCACTTTCTGGCGAATACTACATTCTAGCGGACTTGCTTCGCTGGCTCAACGTGCCGCTGTGCGCTGATTCCGCACAGGTGCCGTTCATCCGGCACTGGCCCGGCGACAAGGCTGCGGCCGGGAGATATCGTTTCGCCTTTCATTCGCGGCGTGCTGCGGCGATACACGTCAGGAGCGGCCGTCTGCGACAATCACAAATGTGTTCCGTAACAGAAGGTTTGCCTGCGCCGTACTCGGCGCGTGGCTGGGTATTGGTGCGTGCATCGATTTGCTGACCGGCCAGAATTTTGCCGCGGTGGACCGTTTTCTTTCCGATCCC
>Ga0302320_10011254_pt1 | contig 18972 bp, 16 predicted proteins | sample Bog_T0_3_FD_202130 | JGI IMG/M metagenome (GOLD analysis project Ga0302320, IMG submission 202130) | Peat permafrost microbial communities from Stordalen Mire near Abisko, Sweden - Bog_T0_3 | ecosystem: Environmental > Terrestrial > Soil > Wetlands > Peat | place: Sweden: Abisko, Stordalen Mire...
GGCGCGGCGCGCCCGGTCCAGATTTCAAACGCCTTGGCCCCCTGATGCAACAACATGCTCAAACCGTTTACGGTCTTGCAACCGGCCATCCGGGCGGCATGCAGGAAAGGCGTTTCGGCGGGCCGATAAATCATGTCGTAAACCGCCGGGGTCTGCTTGAACTTAAATTGCTTCAGGTCCAGCGGCGCGGCGTCTTCGGGTTTCAGGCCCAGCGAAGTGGCGTTGAGCACCAGATCCACGCCGCCTTTGGGATATCCGAGGGAAATCTTCACCGAGGGATAATGCTTTTCGATTTCGGCGGCGATGGTTTCGGCCTTGCTGCGCGTGCGATTGACCAGAAACAGTTCGGCCACCCGTTCGGACGCCAGTTTCAGGGTCGCGGTGCGCCCGGCTCCGCCCGCGCCCAGCACGAGAACTCTCGCGCCGCGGACCTTGATCTTTAGATCCTCCCGCAAGGAAGTCGTCACGGCATCGGCATCGGTGTTGTATCCCACGGCGCCGCGCTCGGTAAAATGAACGGTGTTTACGGCGCCCCATTTTTTTGCGGACGCATCCAGCACATCCATCATATCCACGGCGAGCAGTTTATGGGGGACGGTAAGGTTGAGGCCGCTGAAACCCATGGCCTTGGCCCCGGCGATGGCGGTGCGGAGGTTTTTCGGATCCACCTCGCAGGCGACGTAGCACCAATTGAGACCCAGGGCGGCAAAGGCGGCGTTGTGCATGGCTGGCGACGCGGAATGCCGGATGGGCGAGCCGAACACCGCGCAGAGGCGCGTCGCGGCGTTGATGGCGGGCTGGACCGATTGTGACACGCGCAATTTATATGCGGCCCCGGCGCGAGTTCAAAGCGCAAAGTCCGGGGTTTTCGGGGGGCTTCGCTCGTTTTCTTCAATCCAAGGGCCCAAACGCGCCCCATTTGGTCGGGCAAAACTGCCGGTTTGCCACGGATGCTGACGAATCGACCGCTCGACCACCCTCGCGGCCCGGTGGCACCCTCCGGGACAGTGTCAAAATGCGCCCCCGAACTTGTGGGTGTCAAAAATTCCCTCTTGTCATCCGGCGATTTCCTGATAGGTTGGAAGCCCTTTTTTATGAAGACGGCCATCCATCCGAAATACGTGGACGCGGAGATCCGTTGCGCCTGTGGCAACGTGATCAAGACGCGTTCAACCCGCTCGACCATCATCGTCGGCATCTGCAACGTTTGCCATCCGTTTTACACGGGCCAGCAGAAGTTTGTGGACACTGCCGGGCGCGTGGACAAGTTCCAGCAGCGCCTGGCCAAGACTCAGGCCGCGCAGGCCGAGCATGCCACCAAGAAAAAGAAGAAGGTCTAGTTGCTTTCCCGTTACCGCCCGCCGCCCGTGGTTTCACCGGTGGCGGGCGGTTCTATTTTCACGCCCGGTTCCGATCGGCAATATTTGTGTTGCGCGCCACAGACGCGTCAGCCCGTAAATCGTGAATCGTAAATTTTAACATGGACCTGACGCCGCATATCGAGAAATTTCGCAAGCGTTTTGCCGAATTGGAGGCGTTGTTGAGCGACGCCAAAGTTTTCGACAACCCGCAAAACGCGCAGGAATTGGCGCGCGAATACGCCCGGATCAAGGAATTGGTGGCGGGCGGAGCCGCCTATCTTAAAACGGCCGCCGACCTGGATGAAAACCGCGTGCTGCTCAAAACCGAACCGGCGGAATCCGAACTGGCCGGGATGGCGCGGGACGAAATAGCGCGGCTCGAAGCGGAAGAAAAAAGGCTCGCGCAACAAATTCAATTTGGCCTGGTGCCGCCGGACCCCACTGATTCGCGCAACACGATTGTGGAAATTCGCGCCGGTGCCGGCGGCAACGAATCCGCGCTGTTCTCCGCCGACCTCTACCGGATGTATTGCCGCTATGCCGAGACGCGCGGCTGGAAGATTGAAACGCTCGATTCAAACCCCTCCGACCTCGGCGGCTTCAAGGAAATAGTTTTTCAAATCAACGGCGCGGATGTGTTCAAGCGGCTGAAGTACGAGAGCGGCGTCCACCGCGTCCAGCGTGTGCCGGCCACCGAGGCGCAGGGACGCATCCATACCAGCACCTGTACCGTCGCGGTTTTGCCCGAGGCGCAGGAGGTGGACGTGGAAATCAAGGCCGACGACATCGAAGTGACCGTCTGCCGCGCGTCCGGCAAGGGCGGCCAGGGTGTGAACACGACCGATTCCGCAGTCCAAATCCACCATATTCCCAGCGGCCTCACCGTACGCATCGCGGACGAGCGTTCGCAGATCAAAAACCGCGCCAAGGCCATGACCGTGCTGCGGTCGCGGCTGCTGGAGGCGAAAATCGCCGAAGAAAATGCCCGGTATGCGGCGCATCGCAAACAACAGGTGGGCACCGGCGGGCGCAACGAAAAAATCCGCACGTACAATTTTCCGCAAAACCGCATCACCGACCACCGCATCGAACTGACACTTTACAATTTGTCCACGGTGATTGACGGCGAGCTGGACGGCTTGATTGAGCCGTTAATGACGCACGACATGGAGGAAAGGTTGTCGGCGGTTAAAATATAATTGCCTTCTGCCAAAAACATATTAGGTTGCTTGCGATGAAAACGACGACGCTGCAATTGCCGGAGCCGCTGCTGCAAAAGGCTGTGGCCAGGGCCAAACGCCTTGGCGTGTCGCAGTCGAAGGTCTTGCGCGACGCCATTGAAAAGGATTTGGCGGGGGAAAAAAGCGGGCGAACCATGTTTGATGTGATGGCGGATATGTGCGGTTGCATCAAAGAGGGTCCGGCCGATTTGTCCCGGCGCCACAAGGAATATTACCGGCAGGCGATGTTGAAAAAATATGGCAAAAGTCATCGTTGATGCCGGGCCATTGATCGCGTTTTTTTTGAAAACGGATGAGCATCACCCCTGGGCCGTGGAAACATTTAAAACCGTACGGCCGCCGCTCTTCACGACGGAACCGGCAGTAACTGAAGCGTCCTATTTCCTGATTGCCGCCGGGGTGTCCGCCCGGCGTTTGCTGGACTGGATTGCAAACGGCGATCTAACGATCCCGTTTCAATTGTCCGAACACGCCGCCGCCGTGGCCGGCCTGATGGAGAAATATGGCAGCCGGATGGATTTGGCGGACGCGACGCTGGTGCGGCTTTCTGAGTTGTTCGATGATTGCCGGGTTCTTACCGTTGACCGGCAGGATTTTTCAGTCTATCGCCGGCGCGGACGGCAGATGATTCCTTTGCTTACGCCGCCGGATTGAACCTGTCCAAGCGGCAGAAAAATTGCCCGTATTATCCCACCCTGTTTTTTGCACCATACCAAAATGAAAGAAATCCAAGGCCTGGTTTTTGACTGTGACGGCACGCTGGCCGACACGATGCCGCTGCACTGGCGCGCGTGGCAGATGATCACGCGGCGCCACGACCTGCATTTTCCGGAGGACCGCTTTTACGCGCTCGGCGGGGTGCCGTCGCGTGACATATTAAAGATGCTGGCGGAAGAACAGGGCCGGCCGCTCGATTACATCGCCGTGGCGCATGAGAAGGAAAACGCCTACCTGCCGCTCATGAGCGAGGTCGAGCCCATCCACGCCGTGGTGGAGATTGCGCGGACCAATTTCGGAAAGATCCCCATGGCCGTGGCTTCCGGCGGCACACAGGCGATCATCGTGCAGGTGCTGGAACACTTAAAAATCCGGCAGCTCTTTGATGCCGTGGTGACGAGTGAAATGGTGAAAAACCAGAAACCGGCGCCGGACATTTTTCTCGAAGCCGCGCGGCGCATCGGCGTCGAGCCGCAATTCTGCCGTGCTTACGAGGATACCGAACTCGGCTTGCAAGCCATTCGCTCAGCCGGCATGGAAGCCGTGGATGTGCGGACGCTGCTGGGTTAAGAATGGTCGAAGTGTCGGTGGGGCCGCCGTCTCCAACCGCTTTAGTTTCCCACCGCCGTCACATCCACGTTGCGGCGTTCGAGCGTGGTGCCTTCCGCCTGGGCCAGCGCGGTCAGATCCTTGTTGTAATTGGCCAGCTCGCGGATTTCCTGCGAACGCGCCAGCGTCAAGTTGTTTTGCAACTGGAGGACGGTAAACGTGGTGCTTTTGCCCACGGCATATTTTTTCTGCTCGGCATCCAGCGCAGCCTCGGCATAAATACGCTGCTCTTTGGTGGCTTGCACGTCGTCAAAATCGGACTGCGCCTGCTTGATGGCATTGTCAATATCCACCATGACGTTTTGCTCCAGTTGCTTGAGCTTGAGCAAATCCTGCTCCTCGACGGCCTTGTCAGCCTTGTAAGTGCTGCGCGGCCCCAAGTTGCTTAGCGGCATGGTTAACTTGGCCCCGTAACTGTAGAACGGCCGGTCCCCTGCCTGGTATTGGCTGAACGTGTCGTTGTATCCGTTGCCGGCGCCGTTGAAACCATAGCTGCCAGTGAGGTCAATTTCCGGGAAGAGCTGGTTACGGTCATATTTCAACTGGAAGCCCTGCTGTTCAAGTTTGATTTTGGCCTGCAAAAAATCCGGCCGCGAGGTCAGGCCCTTGCTCCAGCTATCCTGCACGTCGAACAATTGCCGCACGGCTTCCAGCGTGCCAGCGGGCGCGATGTCCACGTCGTGCCATTGCAGGTAGTTATCCGTAATGAGGTTCTTCAGCGAGTTTTCGTCCGAGTCCAAGGTGAACTGCGCGGCGATGAGATTGGCGTGGCTTTGGGCGACCTGCGCTTCATCCTGTTGCACGTCCAGCGGCGCCAGGCTGCCAACCTCCACGCGCTGCCGGTCCTGGTCCAGTTGCGTCTGCGCCAGATCGAGCGCCTGCTGTTCCACCGTCAGATTTTCCCGGGCATAAATCAACTCGTAATAAGCGTCTTCGACCGCCGAGACCGTGGTAATAAGCTGGTTGCGCAGGTCCTGGGTGGTTGATTTCACCTGGTTTTTTGCGGCGACGATGGCCAGGCGCGTGCTGTCTATCCAAAGGTTTTTTAACAACGGTTGCGTGGCATCAATGCCGACCTGACCGCTGGCGGCTTCCGGGTAAGGTTGATAGGTGTCGCCAACGTTGCCAAAGACTCCGTAAGACGCACCAGAGGGCAGCAACCCATTGATGCCGGAGTTAAAGGTGTTGTTTTCCGTAATTACCGGCGCGGTGAAGACGCCAAATCCATTGGTCCCGAAAAAGCCGCCAGCATTATTGTGGGAGTGAAGACCGGAGAGCGTCAGAGTGGGATCGTACCCCGCATAAGCCTCTTCCAGTCCCATCTGGGAAATCAACGGCTGGTAGCGTTCCACCCGCACATCGAAGTTGTGCTGGAGGGCCTGCACAATGCAATCCTGCAATGACAGCGTCCGCTCCGGCGGCGTATTGGTGGACGACATCGCCGGAGGCAGGCTGGTCTGGGCAAGACCCGCCGGCACGAGGCCGGCCAACAACAAACTGGCACCGATTTTTTTCATTTTGGAAAACCAGACGCCGTGCGCTCGTGCGAAGCAACCCAAAGGTCACTTGCCCGGGACGCCTTCTGAAATGACCGCGTTCTTTTCGAGCAGGTCCAGCACCTTTTCATGCAGTGCCTGGTCGTAAAGTTCGTTCACACCGTTGCGTTTCTGTAAATCTTTGAGGAACTGTTCAAGCGGCATCTGATACATCGCCGCCAGTTGCTGGGCCCGCTTCACGGCGTCTTCCTGGGTGACCGTGATCTTTTCCTGCTCGGCAATCCGCTGCACAATGAAGGCCAGCTTCACCCGGTCCTTGGCGCTGCCGGCGGCCACGGAATAAATCTCGTCCTTCTGTTGTTCGATCAGGTCCCGTCCCACGCCGCGCTGGGTGTTCTGGCGCACGATGTCGTAAACCGCGTTGCGCGTCTCGGACGCCACCGCAGACTCTGGCAGGTCAAAATTGACACGGCCGAGCAACCCGCGGATGACCTGGTTGCGCACCGCCTTGGTCTGCGCATATTTCAACTCATTTTCCAAGTCGGTGCGGACACCAGCCTTGAGCTTTTCGAAGTTTTCCGCGCCGAATTTTTTGGCCAGTTCATCGTCGAGGGCCGGCAACACTTTTTCCTTCACTTCCACCAATTCCACTTCGTAAACGCCCTTTTTACCCTGCAACTGCGGCGTCACGAAATCCGCGGGGAAATCCACGTTCACCGTGCGTTTCTCGCCGGCCTGCGCGCCGATGAGTTGCGCGGCAAAACCAGGAATGAACGAGCCGTCCGTCGTTTCCACCCAGAAGTTCTTCTGCTCGGTCAAACCTTTGGCCGTGGGGGCCAGTTCGGTGATGGGTTTGCCATCGGTGGTGCCGGTATAATTCACCACCGCGATATCGCCCCCGGCCAGCGGCCGCGCCACGGTTTCAAATTTTGCGTGCTGGCCGCGCAGCATCTCCAGCGCGCGGTCCACGTCCGCATCCACCACGGTCTTGGGTTCGAGCACGGCTGGCAGGCCCTTGTACTCCGGCAGTTGAAATTCCGGCGCGGTTTCCACCGTGGCGGTGAACTGCAGCGCTTGCCCGCGCTCGAATTGCACCTCCTCGATGTCCGGATAGCCGACGACGTGGAGCTTTTGCTCCTCGATGGCCTTGCGGTAGTTTTCGCCGATCAACTTGCGTTTGGCCTCGTCCTTGATCTCGGCGCTGTATTTCTTCACCACGATGTCGCGCGGCGCCTTGCCCGGTCGGAAACCCGGCAGCACGGCCTGCTTCTGGATTTCCTTGGTTACGGCGTCAAATACCGTGTTCACGGCGTCAGCGTCCAGTTCCACCCGCACGAGTTTCTTGCACGGGGCCAAATTTTCAACGGATACGTTCACAATAAAAAAATAATGAGTTAACGAGCCGCGCAGCATACCGGAAGCGCGCCGAATGCGTCAATGTGATTTGACAGTTATGAGGCTTTGCAGTCACGCAGCCGCCGGATGACGGCTTAAATGGGATGGCCTCGCGACCGCGTTTCGGCGGTCACAGATTTCCCATGGCTTCCACAAATTGCGCCTGAAACGGGCTTTAACAGCCTTGATTTACCCGGAGGCAGGGGAGAGCAACTGGCGGCAAATTGACAAGGGAGCTTTAATTTGTTTGAATTATCGCGTTGCAGCCTAAATCCGGTTTCCGTCCAGATGCCGGATGCGGGGGAACCAATTCCCAGGAATGGGATATGGGGCGAATGGCTCGCGGCGACGCGTGCCAGGGCCACTTCAAGGCCCAGCCCGTCAGCTAACCTCGTCGGCATTTGAAGGGCGATCCTCTGGAACGCGTCGCGTCTCCACGTTCACCCCAGGTAAACGCAGTTTTATATGAATGTGTTTCGTTTGGCGAAAGACGTGTTGATTGGCCGCGCGCGGAATATCTCCGACCGCCGGATTTTTCAGCACATGTCCTTGGTGGCGCTGCTGGCCTGGGTCGGGCTGGGGGCGGACGGGCTGTCGTCTTCATGCTACGGACCGGAACAGGCGTTTCTGGCGCTGAACCCGGCCGGCGGGCCGAACTTGACCGCCTTGAGCCTTTTTGTGGCGCTCGGCACGGTGCTCACCATCATCGTCATCTGCATCAGCTACTCGCAAATCATCGAGGCGTTTCCCACGGGCGGCGGCGGTTACCTGGTGGCGAGCAAGCTTCTCTCCCCCACTGTGGGCGTGGTGTCCGGCTGCGCGCTGATCGGCGATTATATTTTGACGATTGCCTTGAGCGTCGCCAGCGGAGCGGATGCGCTGTACAGCCTGCTGCCGGCGCATTTTCAGCAACAGGCCAGCGGGGTCATCCAACACGAGAAAACTGAGTTCTCGCTGTGCGTGGTGATATTTCTCACGTTGCTGAATTTGCGCGGCGTGAAGGAATCGGTGGTGCTGTGGGTGCCGGTGTTCTTGGTCTTCGTGTTGACGTATACATTCGGGATTATTTGGGCGGTCGTGGCGCAATTTGGCAATTTGCCGGATATCGCTCACGGCGTGAAAATGGACATGCATATGGGCATGGCCCAGCTGGGCATGGTGGGAATGACGGCGATGGTGTTGCGGGCGTACAGCCTGGGCGCCGGCACGTACACGGGCATTGAGGCGGTGAGCAATGGCATGAACGCGTTGCGCGAGCCGCGCGTGCAGACCGGCAAGCGCACGATGGTTTACATGGCGGCGTCGCTGTCGTTTGTGGTGGGCGGCCTGTTGCTGGCCTACCTGCTGTACCATGTGGAGCACGTGGACGGCAAAACGCTCAACGCGGTGCTGTTTGAAAAAATTACCAGCTCGTGGCCGCCGTGGCTGTCGCGGGGTTTCGTCGTCGCGGCGATGGGGTCTTCCGGGGCGCTGCTGGTCATTGCCGCACAGACGGGCTTTTTTGGCGGGCCGCGCGTGCTTTCCAACATGGCGGTGGACCGGTGGATGCCCACGCGGTTTGCCACGTTGAGCGACCGGCTAGTAACGCAGAACGGGGTACTGCTGATGGGCAGCGCGGCCTTTGTGCTGCTGTTCTTCACGGCGGCGTCCGTGGACATGCTGGTGGTGCTTTACAGCATCAACGTTTTTATCACCTTCAGCCTCTCGCAACTGGGCATGGTGCGGCATTGGTGGATTGAACGGCGGAAGGAACCGCGGTGGCGGCACAAGATATTGATCAACGGCGTGGGCCTGATGCTCACGAGCGGCATTCTGGTTTCGCTGTGCGTGGTGAAATTTTTTCAGGGCGGCTGGGTGACGCTGCTGGTGACCGGCCTGCTGATCGCGGTGGCATTCTGGGTGAAAAGTCATTACCGGCGCACGCAAAAGAAATTGCACCGGCTGAACGAACTGGTGGCTGCGGCGCTGGCGGATGACGCATTGAGCGTGGTGGAAAGGGTGGCGCCCGCGTGTGATCCCAATGCGCGCACGGCCGTCTTTCTGGTGAACGGTTTCAACGGGCTGGGACTGCACACCTTGCTGGCGGTGGTGCGGATGTTTCCGAAGGTATACCAGAATTTTATTTTTTTACAGGTGGGAGTGCTGGACGCTGGGAATTTCAAAGGGGCGGCCGAGGTGGAAAACCTGCGCGAACACTCCCGCGTGGAGGTGGAACGCTACGTGGGTTACATGAGCCGCCGGGGGTTCTATTCCGAGGCGCATTATGCGCTGGGCACGGACATCGTGGATGAAGCAGCCAAATTATGCGAGCGCATCGCGGGAAAATTTCCCCAAGCCACCTTTTTTGCCGGGCAGCTCGTATTCAAGGACGAAAGCTTGATTACGCGCTGGCTGCACAATCACACGGTCTTTGAATTGCAGCGCCGGCTGTATCAAAATGGCCGGCCCATGCTGATCTTGCCGATCCAGGTGTGAGTGGGGAAGGCGGTGAACGCTTTCAATTGCCGCAACTTATTCGAGCAGGCGGTGCTTCATTCATGACGCGGGAAATGATTGAGGTTCCGCGCATGGTTTTCAGAGACTCAGTTGCGCCGAGGTCTCGGTTGGCACCATATTCAATTTGGCTTGAATAACACAATTTCCTGCTTCACGAATGTGACATTTGTTGTGCCAGCCACGTTCTTAGCGTTGTAAAGCGTCATCGTTATTTGAGTTTTATTATACATTAGCTGGTTTTCATAATCTGAGTGATCCGGTATGCCGGGTTTAATTGTTCCCTTTTCGGCGGTGATCTCACTCGTGTACCCATCTGCTACCCAGTGAATATGGATGCCCTCAAGAGAGTTGCCTTCGCGCTTTGCAACGTGCAAAACAGTACCTTTAGGAAACTCAATGTCACTGCCTGATTAGACGAGATCAATCAGTGTGCGTGTTGATGCGGTCGCTGAATTCTTGGAACAACCAGCTAATAGCACCGTGAATGACGCGAGAACAATCAGTGATAAGTATTTTTGCATGTTGACACTCAAAAACACCAGTATCACGAAAAAGTTGTGTACCAGATCGCGGAGAAATATCCGCAGGGCAGTTTTTCGCGGGCCAGTTCGTGTTCAAGGCCGAGCGCCTCGTCACGCGCTGGCTGCACAACCACACGGCCTTCGAATTGCAGCGGCGGCTCTACCAGAATGGTCGGCCGATGCTGATTTTGCCGATTCAGGTGTGAGGTGCTTATTGCTCATGGCTTTTTAGCCAGGACGGTTTGAAAGAAACCAGGCGATTGTTCAAAGCCGTGTGAAAAATTCCGCGAGGTTTTTGGAGTGCGCGGACATGTTGCCGCACTCCAAAATGCTGGCGCGCTGTTTGGTGGCGACCAGTCTTATACCGCATAGAACTTCTTGAAAGCCTCAGTGCAACTTATTCTGGCAGGCGGTGTTTGACCTTGTAACGCGGGACGATTAAGGCTCCGCATTCTGGTTCAAATATGAAATGGATGGTAAAAGCGCGGTGATTGTGGCGGTCGGTCTTGGCGGCTGTTTGCTTGCCCAAGCGGCTGACCCGGGTGCTTACACGGCAATTGCCGCGCGCAATGTTTTTGGCTTGTTGCCCGAGGAACCGATAGTTCTTCCGCCGCCACCCGAAGCGCCGCTCCCCAAAATTACTCTGGACGGTTTCATGACCGTCTTCGGCCGGCCGCAGGCGCTTTTCAAAGTGGCGGCACAGAAGGATTCTCCCCGTGTACGGAGCCAGGAAGATGCCTATGCGCTGGCGGAAGGCGAGCAGCAAGACGAGGTCAAAGTCATGCATATTGACATGATTGAGGAAACCGTGACGTTCAGCAATCATGGCGTCCTTCAGCAAATCCCGTTAACCGGTCGCAAGTGAAATTTATTTGTTCTCCGGGTTCTCTGTAAAAACAAAACCGCCCGCGACGTTGAATCGCGGGCGGTCCTTTTTAATTTTTGCTTGAGCCTTAAGCCACTTCCGCGCCTTCGAGGAAGCCCTGCAAATGGCGAACGCGCGTGGGATGACGCAGCTTGCGCAGCGCCTTCGCCTCGATCTGGCGGATGCGTTCGCGGGTGACGTTGTACATCTTGCCAATTTCTTCGAGCGTGCGCTCGTAGCCGTCGGCCAGGCCGAAACGCATTTCCAAAATCTTGCGCTCGCGTTCGGTCAGGGTGGTCAGCACGTCGCTTAATTTCTCGCGCAACAGGCTGTAACTGGTCACATCGGACGGGTTTTCCGCCGATTTGTCCTCGATGAAATCGCCGACGCTGACGTCGCCGTCGTCGCCCACGGGGGCGTGCAAGGAAACGGGCTGCTGGGCCATCTTAAGCAGCGCATGGATGCGTGCCACGGGCATGTGCATTTCATCGGCCAGCTCCTCGGGGGTGGGTTCGCGGCCCAGTTCCTGGGTAAGCTGCTTCTGCGCGCGCCAGAGCTTGTTCATGATTTCAATCATGTGCACCGGAATACGGATGGTGCGCGCCTGGTCCGCAATGCTGCGGGTGATGGCCTGGCGAATCCACCAGATGGCGTAGGTGGAAAACTTGTAGCCGCGGCGATACTCAAACTTCTCGACACCTTTCATCAGGCCGATGTTGCCTTCCTGGATCAAATCGAGGAAGGACTGCCCGCGATTGGTGTATTTCTTGGCGACGGACACCACGAGGCGCAAATTGGCCTCGGCCATGTGTGTCTTGGCCTTCAGGCCGCGGTCGGCGGCTGCTTTTAGCGCGCCAAATGCCTTGTAAAATTCCTCGCGCGGCATGCGTCCGAACAATTCCAGGGTCTGGACTTTCTGCTGTTCAGCCTCCACAGCCTCGCGCTTCTCAGCGCCGTTACGGTGCGTTTCCAACTCCTGCAGGCGGCGGACGCTGGCCTGAAACTTTTCGTAAATGTTGCCGGCAACCACGATCATTTCCTCGACGACCTTCTGCTTGTAATAAAACTTGGCGAAAGTCTCCTGGAGCTTCGTGCCCATTTTTTTGAGCTCGCGCTCGATCTTTTCCTTGCGGCCTTTTTGCTGGGCCTTTTGCCAGGCAAAATATTTTTCATCCACCTTGTGGTCCTGGTCGCGCACCTTCTTGATCAGCTTGCGCAAATCTTTGAGGTGGCCCTCGCGGTTGGCGATTTTCTTGTCCACAATGACGCGGTCAAAGCGTTCCTTGGGCGGCTCGGACAACAGTTTTTCGGCGATGGCAATGTGTTCCTTGGCCGTGAAACCCAGGCTGTAAACGATGGTCTTCATCTCCACTTCCGCGTCCTCGATTTTCTTGCAAATTTCCACTTCCTGCTCGCGCGTAAGCAGGGGAACCTTGCCCATCTGGTTCATGTACATCCGCACCGGGTCGTCCAGAATTTCCAGCCGCGCATCCTCGTCCACTTCATCGGGCTGGGCCTGCTCGGGCTGCTTGCTGCGTTCGGCGCGCTCGGCCTCGGCCTGGTCCATGACGATTTCCACATCCAAGCTGCGCAGCTTGGAGAGGACGGCGTCGAGGTCTTCCGGGCTTAAATTATCCGGTAAAATGTCATTGATATCGTCGTAGGTGACGTAGCCGTGTTCCTGCGAGAGGTGCAACAGCGTCTTGATTGTCTCCGTTAAGTCCACCGAAGGCGTGGTCAAACCCGTCGAGGGAGCCCCTGCGGCCGAACCATTGGTCGGAACTTTGGTAGAGGAGCTCTTGGGAGCTGGCAGCGCAGCCGCTTCGGACTTTCCGGAATCCAATTTAACTGCCTTGCTCGAAATCACGAAACGCCGCCGGACAGGCGGGGTCTTCAATTTCGGCGCTTTGGGGGTGGCGCTGCGTTTCGTATGCGGCGTTTGTTTCGCCGCCATAGCTTTGCGTTTCAACATAATAATCAGACAATCAGGGCAACTGGCAGTTCAGAAAATAAATCGCAAACCACCGCGAACATGCGGCTTCTGACGAAAATACCGCGTTCATGGCTGTAAAGCTGGAACTGCGAACACCAGAAGACTGACGCCCAGCCATGCTACCCTCTTTGGGCGAAATTTCAAGGATAATCTTATTTTAAATATCACCGCAAGCCTGTTAGTGAAATAATTGCAAATTATACACCATCAATGACTTGCAGTCGCGCTGTTACTCCGCCGAACGCACGGCAATCACATCGCGCTGAATTTGCCCGCGCAGGTCCGCCGGGGAGTTAAAACGCCGTTCCTCACGTAATTTAACGCCCAGTTCGAGTTCCAGTTCGGTCCCGTATAGTTGCCCGCTAAAGTCCAGCAAATGCGCTTCCACGCGCAATTGGGGGGCCGACGTTGCCACCGTCGGGCGCACGCCGATGTTCAAGGCGGCGCGGTACTGCTGGCCTTGTAATTTTGTAACAGCGGAATAAACGCCGTTCGGCGGCAAAATCAAATTCGTCACATCCAAATTGGCGGTGGGGAAACCCAGTTCCCGCCCAATGCGGTCGCCTTCCACCACGCGTCCGCTGATGGCGTAAGGCCGCCCCAGCATCTGGCTGGCCGCATCAAAGTTGCCCGTCCGGATCATTTCCCGGACCCGGGTGCTGCTCACCGGCTGGCCGTCCAGCGCCACCGCCGCGAGGCCGTGGACTTGAAAATGCAGTTCCGCGCCCAAGGTTTTGAGCAGCGCTACGTTGCCCGTGCGCAAATGCCCGAACACAAACGCCGCGCCCACGCAAATACTGTGGATTTTGCCCAAATCACGAGCCAGTTCGCGGATGAATTCATCGGCTGGCTTTTCGCTGAAGGGCTTGTCGAAATGAATTTCCCAGACTGCATCCACTCCCAGCGACTCGATGGTACGATGTTTTTGAGACGGCGAATAAATCTGCCGCGGCGCTTGATCAGGCGCCACCACCACTTTCGGATGGCGGTCGAAGGTGACCACCAGCGCCACCGCGTCGTGCTGCCGCGCATCGGCGACCGTCTGCCGGATGATTTGTTGATGGCCCAAATGCACACCATCAAACACACCGATGGCCAGGCAAACCTTGCGGCTGCCATTGCCAAGCTCGTTTGCGGCGTGAATGCGTTGCATCGCCATAGGTTAAACCGTTTAAACTTTAAAAGCGTTGAAAAGTTGCACCCGTTCGACCGGTTCAAGGGTTGGACGCTTTGACGATTCAACGGATTTCATGCGGCGGCCAGTTTCAGAAACGGAAGCACCCGTTTTTCCAATTGCACCGGGCTCAATTGCAGGACGGCATCGAGCGGCAGCGCATTGGCCACGTCGAATTTTCCCGAAGCGCTCCGGCGCAAGGCGGTCAGGTGCGCTCCGCAACCGAGCTTCTGGCCGAGATCATGCGCCAGGCTGCGCACATAAGTGCCCTTGGTGCAGGCCACGCGGAATTGCCCCAACGGCTCGGCGTATCCGGTAAAACGGAAATTATAAATATGAACCAGGCGCGGCTCGCGTTCGACTTCGATGCCCTTGCGGGCCAGTTTATACAGCGGCACGCCGTTGATTTTGATGGCGGAAACCATCGGGGGCATTTGCATTTGGTCGCCAATGAACGTGGCCGCCTCCTCGTTCAACTGATCAAGGGTCATCGGCATCACTGGCAGCGAGCCGGTCAGTTCGCCGTCCGAATCATGGCTGTCCGTGGATTCCCCAAATTTGATGGTGCCCTCGTACACCTTGTCATCACTCATCAAACGCTCGGACAGCTTCGTGCCGCGTCCCAGCACGATGATTAAAAGACCCGTGGCATTGGGATCCAGTGTGCCGCAATGGCCCACCTTCTTGATGCCAAACTTGCGGCGGATGGCGTCCACGACATCGTGGGATGTCGGACCGGAGGGTTTGTCCACGAGGATGGCCCCATCGAGGGCGGAGAATTCTTGCATGGGAAATTTATTTTACGGGACGATGATTTCCATGTCGGAGGCCACGTGCTGCAAATCGCCGGGATCTCGCGTGAAAACCCTGTTAGCACCACGGCGTCTCGCATGGGTTACATGCAGTGAATCATAAATGCCTCCACCCATGACTCCCCGCTTTCTGGCCTCGGTTATTGCTGTTTCATAATCACCCAACGAGAGTGGTTCAACATCGAGTCTGGTCGGCAAACTTAGGACCAGTTCCGCAGCAATGTCATTCGGAACCCGGTAAGATGCTGTCAATGCAGAAAAGGCCTCTGCCAGCGCGTGACCACAAGTAAACCCTTCCTTTGTAGACTCCAAAGCGGCCAGGCATTCCTTATGGTTTGGATGGCTGCGCAACAACACCCCCACCAATACCGAAGTGTCGAAATAGGTCATCGAGAATAATTGCGTGCCTTTTTAACAGCTTCCTCCAAAGGGACTGGCGGTACCTTTCCTGTCCAAATTTTCAAGCCGCCTCGGTTAATAATTTTCCCTGACGACTCGGGTTTGACCTCCAAAACAATCCTCCCGGGTGAAACCGTCAATCGCATGGGCTCGCCCGGTGCAATTCCGGCGGCTTTGCGGATATCACGGGTCAAAACAATCCGGTTGTGCTTGTCTGGTTCAATTACCATGTTCATGGCATGAGTGTGCCATGAACATGGCACGCTGGCAAGAGACACACGAGAGCTTGCCTGGTTGGCGCTCAAACATTTTCATTTGGCCGCCTTGAGCGCGCGTTTTACCGCGGCAATGACCTTGCGCTGCACCGACAACTGCGTGCCCGGGATGCGCGCGCCCGCCGCTGCCGGATGGCCGCCGCCGCCGAATTGCTGGCAGATTTCGTTGACGTTCACCTTGTCGCTCTTCGAGCGCAGGCTGAGGCGCGTCAATTGCGGCTCCAGTTCCTCAAAAACACAGGCCACCACCACCGGTTTAATCGCCCGGATATGGTCAATCAAACCTTCCGTATCGTCGCTCTCCGCGCCGGTGCGGGTGAAATCTATTTTCTTGAGCCAGAACCAGGCAATGCGGTCGCCATCCGTGAGCCGAAACTTGCTGTACACATGCTTCAGGAGGCGCGCCCGCGAAAGCGGATAGGATTGATAAACCTCGTCGCCAATTTTCGCGAGGTCCGCGCCGCGCGTGACCAGTTCGGCGCCGATGTGGAACGTGCCCGGCCGCGTGGTGGAATATTGGAACGAGCCGGTATCCGTGGAGACCGCCGTGAACAAGAGATCGGCAATGGGCTTGGTAATCGGCCAACGGGCGACCTTGAGCAGTTTAAAAATCAACTCACCGGTGGACGCTTCCCGGGGAGACACCCAATTAATGTCTGCGTAGCGGGTGTTGCTTTCGTGATGGTCAATATTGATAAAAAGCTTCCGGTTGGCAATGCACTCGCCGGCCTTCCCCAGCCGTTGGAAGCTGGCGCAGTCGGTGGCCACGACACAATCGAAGTGTTCGCCGCTTTTGGGTTTTTCAAACAGACCGCCGGTGTTGAGAAACTTGTATTTTTGCGGGATGGAATCCTGGTTCCAAACCGTCACTTTTTTGCCCTCATTGCGCAAGGCGAGCGCCAGCCCAAGTTGCGAGCCGATACAATCGCCGTCCGGCCGCATGTGGCCGACGATGCAAAACGAATGGTGCTCGCGGAGGCCTTCGAGGATCCGGTCAATGATTTTCGGATAGCTTTTCACGGGTAAAATCTTGGTCGCCGTGCCTCAAGCGGTTCCATTGTCATCGGGCAGGTTGGAAGTCTCTCCTTCATTTCCTTCCGGTTTGTTCCCAGACTCCTTTTCAAGTTCGTCAATGATCTGCAGCACCTTGTTGCCGCGCACAATGGAGTCGTCCACGAGAAATTTCAGCATCGGGGTATATTTCAACACCACCGACTTGGCCACCAGACCCTGGATACGAATGCGGTTTTCGTCCAGGACCTGCAGGGCGCGCTTTTGCTGGCTCGGGTTGCCGAGCACGCTGATGAAAACCACCGCCGACTTGAGGTCGCCGCCCACATCCACGTCGTTAACCGTGATCAGGCCGACATCGTCCACGTTAAACTCGCGGCGGACAGCCTCGCCTATCGCGCGTTTCAAAAGTTCACGCACTCGTTCATGCCGGAGGGAGGACATAGAAAAATTGGATAGATGGATTATTGGACTGCTGGATGGGTGGATGTTTTCAATTTATCTTAAACCATTAATCCAAACATCCAATCATCCGCCAATCCTGGTTTATAATTTCGCCGCCACTTTTTCAAAACTATAGCATTCAATGACATCGCCGACCTGGATTTCGCTGAAACCTTCGATGCGGATGCCGCACTCCATGCCCGCGCGGACTTCGTTCACTTCATCCTGGAACCGGCGCAGCGACTGGGTGACGCCCTCGTAAATAATATCCTTGCGCCGGCGCACCCGGACCTTGCCACGGGCCACGCGCCCGGCGGTGACCGCGCAACCGGCGACCGGTGTGCCCTTGGACAACTCGAAAACTTGCCGCACTTCCGCCGAACCAACGATGGTTTCCTTGATGAGGGGATCGAGGAGGCCGGCCATGGAGGCCTTCACCTCGTCAATTAACTCGTAAATGATGGCGTAAAGTTTGATCTGCACGCTGGCATGTTTCGCCTTTTCCGCCGCCGTGCTGTCCAACCGGGTGTGGAAGCCGAGAATGACGGCCTTGGACGCGGAGGCCAGCGCCACGTCGTTTTCCGTGATGGTGCCGACGTCACTGTGCAGAACTTCGAGCGAGACTTTATCCGACTCGATTTTCTTGAGCGCCTCGACGATGGCCTCCACCGAGCCCTGGGTGTCCGCCTTGACGACCACGCGCAACACCTTGCTCTGCGCCGCTTCCAGCGAGGCAAAAAGGTTTTCCAGCGTGACCTTCGAGCGGTTTTCCAAATCCAGGGATTTGGCCTCCATGGCGCGTTCCTCGGCGAGGGCGCGGGCGGCCTTTTCGTCATCCACGGAACTGAATTCCCAACCCGCTTCCGGGATGCCGTTCAAGCCGAGAACACTGACGGCCACGGATGGACCGGCTACCTTGAGCCGCTGACCCTCCTCGTTGATGAGTGCTCGAACTTTGCCATAGTACTCCCCGCAGATCACGACGTCGCCCAGATGCAAGGTGCCTTTGCGCACCAGCACCGTGGCCGTGGGGCCGCCGGGGGAGACGCCGGACTCGATGACATTGCCCTTCGCATTCCGATCCGGGTTGGCCTTCAATTCCAGCAAGTCGGCCTGGAGCAAGATCATTTCGAGCAGCTTGTCAATGCCCTGCTTGGTCAACGCGGAACACTCCACATAAATGGTGTCGCCACCCCAATCATCGGGCACCAGCCCTTTTTCCTGCAACTGCTGGCGGACTTTTAACGGGTTTGCGTTCGGATGGTCGCATTTATTGACGGCCACGAGGATCGGCACCTTGGCCGCCTTGGCATGGGCCAGGGCTTCCAGCGTTTGCGGCATGACGCCGTCGTTCGCCGCGACCACCAGCACGACGATATCTGTTACATTGGCGCCGCGGGCGCGCATGGAACTGAACGCCGCATGGCCGGGTGTGTCTAGAAACGTAATTTGCGCCATTTCCTGCTTCCGCTCGGGATGCGGGACAGAAATCGTATAAGCGCCGATGTGCTGCGTGATGCCGCCGGCTTCTCCGGCTGCGACGTTCGCCTTGCGAATAACGTCTAGGAGCGATGTTTTACCATGGTCCACGTGGCCCATGATGGTCACCACCGGGGCGCGCGGCTTCAAATCCTCCAACTTGTCGTCCACGTCGAGTTCGACTTTCCGCTCCTGCTGGTGAACGATGCCTTCACCCTTTGCGCGCTTTTCGGCCTCAAATCTGAAGCCAAAATGCGCGGCCACCTGCGCGGCAATCTTTTCATCAATGGATTGATTGACCGTGGCCATGACGCGCAACTTCATCAACTCGGCAATAATGGCAAAGGGCTTTTGCTTGAGAGCCTCGGCCAAGGCGCGGACGATGATCGGCGGCTTGATGGTGATGACCTGCGCATCGGATGGCAGGGAAATTTTCGGCTGTTGCGGCGCGGCGGGTCTGGCTGGCGCGGCTGGCATTTGCGGACGGCCATCGCGGCCCCGTTGACCACCGTGACGATTATCGCCCCGCTGATCGCCACGCGGCGGCTGGCCCGGACGCTGGCCGGGCTGGCCCGGCTGAGGGCGTTGGGGCGTCACGCCGCGGTCACGGTCACCAGAACGCGGCGCCGGGCGGGTGGGCAATTGAATTCGGCCGACCAAGTCGCCCACCTGGGGCTTGGGTGG
>Ga0302320_10011256_pt1 | contig 18970 bp, 13 predicted proteins | sample Bog_T0_3_FD_202130 | JGI IMG/M metagenome (GOLD analysis project Ga0302320, IMG submission 202130) | Peat permafrost microbial communities from Stordalen Mire near Abisko, Sweden - Bog_T0_3 | ecosystem: Environmental > Terrestrial > Soil > Wetlands > Peat | place: Sweden: Abisko, Stordalen Mire...
CCGTAGGTGTCTGGACCGTGTCTCAGTTCCAGTGTGGCTGATCATCCTCTCAGACCAGCTACCCGTCTTAGCCTTGGTGAGCCGTTACCTCGCCAACTAGCTGATAGGCCGCGAACTCCTCTCCTAACGTCCGGTCCCACTTGCGTAGGATCCCGGCCTTTGGTGCGGGACTCATGCGAGCCCCGACCGCATGCGGTATTATTTCGCCTTTCGACGAGCTATTCCACATTTGGAGGTAGATTGTTCACGTGTTACGCACCCGTTCGCCACTAAACTTATATCCAGTTGCCCTTCAATAAATTCCGTTCGACTTGCATGTCTTAACCACGCCGCCAGCGTTCATTCTGAGCCAGGATCAAACTCTCCGAAAAGAGAGTTCAATTCCTAGTGATTCTTGAACTACTGAACTCGGTGCCGATCCCGCATAACGGAACCGGCATCGTATTTTGATACTTGATTGGGGGTCCCAATCAATCGCACAAAGTAAATTTCAAAGAGCTTTCCCACGAGGGGAAAAGGTTCATCAGAGACCCCGACACCGGCCCCGTCAACTTCTTTCGGTATCCGAGAGAAATCGCCGGAGAGGCGCTGGACTCTGACTGCTTCTCATCGGGGCGTTCGTCGGTTCAAACCGACCGCCGCAATGTGAAGGGAGGCGGAACATGATCTTCCTGATTTGAGGTTCAAGACTTTTCTCGGATTTTTTTTCACCAGTTATTCACACTTATGGGCCCGAGCAAAATGCCGTCTCCCCGGAAAACAAAAAACCCGCCGCGATGGGCGGCGGGTTTTGTCGAAAAGTCAGGTCACTTCTGCCACGTGCGCTTCTTGTGACGATTGGACTTCAAGCGTTTACGACGCTTGTGCTTGTTCATCTTCAGGCGGCGTTTCTTTTTCAGGTTGCCCATGGATCAGGTGTTGAAGTTGGGGAATGAAGGTATTTGGCGGTTCGAAGTTGGAGGGGGTGCATTGGAAGGCTGATGGGGTGAGGTGTCGAGCCGTAAAAATGGGGTCTGAGGGTTTGGGGATGGGTAATGCCTCCTTCGGTTGCCGTTTTACGGTCAACCTGCGGAGGCATTACCCATCCCCAAACCTTCAGAACTTCGGAGGGGCGGAGGTGAGGAAGACCGGCTCGGCGGTGACGGCGGCGAAGTCGATACCCGCAAGAAGGGCCGCCGCGCGCCTGTATAGCTCGAGTTGCGGGGCGTGCCTTGCGCTGGCGGCGGCGAGCCCGGCGGTTCCCTCGGTGGCATCGGTCTTGAAATCGAAGACGGCTGCCGAGGTTGCGGCGCCCCGGGCGTCGCGCCGGACGATCACTCGGTCGAACACTCCCGTGACCCACGCCCCATCCAGCACGGCCTCAAAGGAACGCTCGCGCCAGAGTTCGGCATTGCCCGCGGGGCGCGCCCAGATCCTTCCGGAATCCGCGCGGCGCAGGGAGGCGATCGACAGCGACACGGCCTCGGGATCCGGGTGGCGCACTCCCCAGGCCGCCTCGAATCTGTCCGAGTCCGACGGGCCGCCGATCCACTCAACCTCGGCGAGAAGCGCGTGCACGGCCGAGCCGAGGTCGGAGGCGCTGCGCGTCCCGAGGGCGAAGAGCGGGGCCGCCGCAATCGTCACGCCTGCGCGCAAAGCCGAAGGGCGCCTGGCGGCACGTCGCGGAGCCCTCGCCGCGGGCGCTGCGACCTGCGCCAGGGCCGCCTCCGCGGCGGGATCCTCCCGGATCGGACTGGACTTCTCGTGCCAGAGCGGATCCCCGTCCGACCAGGTTTCGCCGAGGGTCTCCTGGAGAAGCCGGGGAAAATTCAGCGACGCGGATTTCCCGACCGTCTCGGTGATGACGTAAAGGGCCCGCTTTGCCCGGGTCATGGCGACATAGAGGAGGCACAGGTTCTCGTAGCAGGCATCGGACTCGGCCTCCGCCGCGTGGGCCGAGAGCACGGGATCCGGCCTCCAAAAATCCTCGCCCGGATAATCCAGAACCCACCGCACGGTGCGGTCGGCACCGCGATGGAGGGCAAGCCCGTCCCGGCGCTTGGCGAGCTTTTGCCCCTCGAGGTCCGGAAGGATGACCATATCGAAGCCAAGGCCCTTGGCCTTGTGCACGGTCATCACCCGGATGACGGCGGCGGAATCCGCTTCGCGCACCGTGTAGTCCCCGGCGTAACGGGCGAACTCCGCGGGGCTCCGGCTGCCGGTTGCGTCAAACTGCCGGCCGGCGGCGGCCAGCTGCCTCCCGCGCTCGCGGCTGAATTTGTCATTGGCCCCGAGCTTGGGCTCGAGGAGCGCCAGCCAGCGGTCCACCGTCCGCTCAAACCCGTGGGTGTGGATTTCCGCGAGCAGGCGGCTCGAGATTTCGTCCTGCGTGACGAGCCCCTGGTCCCTGAGCACAGCCATCACCGGTGTCATCGTCACGTGGCCCCAGGCGCCCCGGTCGCCCGGGTGCGCCGCGGCGCGGAAGAGGGCCAGGATCGCGCACGCCAGGGGATTGTCGGACCCGACGCGCAGGTCCGATTCCGCCACCGCCCGCAGCTTTCCCTCGCTCCGAAGGTATTCGGCGAGTTCGGCGGCCGTGTCGTTGGTCCTCACTAGGACGGCCGCCTCCAGCCCGCGCTCGAGCGGCTTCGTGTCCAGCAGGATGCGCAGGGTTGCCGCAAACCGGGCATCCCTGTCGTCCGCTGCGAGCAGTTCGGCCCAGCCCGTCATTTCCGGGCGCGCCGACGCGTGTTCCGCCCACTCCTCCGTCCAGCGGGCGGACGCCGAACCCGGGAAGAGCGCCCGCAGGGCCTCCTTCGCGCCGAACACCCGGTTGACCATCCCGACGACCGCCGGACCCGAACGCCAGGAGCGGTCCAGCCTCTTTTCGCGAATCGTCTCGGAGCCTCCCCCGTTGTAGTGCCGGAATATTTCGCGGAAGAGCCGGGAGTCGCCGCCGCGCCAGTTGTAGATGGCCTGCTTCGCGTCCCCCACGTAGAAGAAGCTCCTGGTTCCACCAGGATCCTGGACCGCCTCGTCGATGAGGTTCCTGAGGACGCTCCACTGCACCTGGCTCGTGTCCTGGAATTCGTCGAGCAGCCAGTGGTCTATGCGGGCGTCGAGCCTCCAGTCGATGTAGAGCCGGGCGTCCCCGTCCGCGCGCTGGGACAACGGCGGCGCGTGCATCGGGCCGTCCGGCTGAAGCAGGCGCTGCAGGTCCGCAAAGGTCAGGCGGCCTGTCCGACGGACCGATTCGTCGTAGACGGATTCGAAGGCCCTGAGCACCTCGAAAAGGCCTCGCGTCATCTCGAGCCGCCGGACCAATTCCGATCCGACCACGGCGGACACGAGCCGCCGGAGCGCGTCCCGACCTTTGGCGCGCAACGCCAGCTTCCTCCTTTCAACGGTGAATTCCAGGAGGTCCGGCCACGCGTCGAGCACATTGCCAAGAATGTAGCTGACCGCTGGGGGAAGCGGAGCTCCCGGCTGCCATCCGGGCAGCTTGTCAAAAAAGGCCCTCCAGCGCACCGCCTGTTTCTCTGTAAGCGATTCCCATGCAAGAAGTCCCTCAAATTCCCGTGCCGCGTCGCCGCGGCCGGCCGCCGCCGCCGGCCACGGCCCGCCCCCCGGCCAGATCGACCCCGCCCTGCCCCAGACTTCGGGGTCCGGAGCGGCCAGGAAATACTCCAGGTTTTCGTCGATGAACCTGTCGAGCCTCCTGCCGAGATTCTTCTCCTCCAATCCGAACGTCGCGCGCTTGAAGGCCTCGATGAACTCCCGCCTGGACTCATCGGTGAGCCTCCCCGCGGCGGCGAACAATTCCCGCAGCGCCCGCCTCCGCTCGATCCGGGCCGCCTGCTCGGAAAGGATTTCGAAATCTCCGCCGAGCCCGAGTTCGAGGGGAAACGCCCGGACGATCCGCGCAAAGAAGCTGTCCAGGGTCCCCAGGTTCAACCGGTGCATGGAATCGACGACGCTCCTCAGCATCCGGACGAAGTCCCCTGTCCCGAGTTCCCTGAACTCGACGCGGCCGGCGAGCCCCGCTGCGACGCCGGGATCGGCGGCGGCCCCCGCGAGCTTGCGGAGGATCTCGTCGAAGAACTCCCCCGCCGCCTTCCGGGTGAAGGTGAGCGCGGCGATCCTTTCCGGCTCGGCGCCGGCCGCGAGCAGCGCCACGTAGCGGTCGGTCAGGGCGAAGGTCTTGCCCGATCCCGCCGACGCGAGGATCATCATGTTTCCCGGCGACCTTTTCATCGGCGCAGGACCCTTTCCGCAAACCCGGGCTCGACGCTTTCCGCCGCGCCATGGTGGAAGAACCCGCCGAATCCGTTGGACTCGTCGTGCTTGGCATCCTTTGCGGGCGGCCAGAAAACGCCCGCTTCCACCGCCGCCGCCACGCCCTCCGCACACCTCATCGCCGCAGTGTGGATCTCCGGCGTGTAATCGCTCCAGACGCTGAGCCCGGTCTCGCCCACGGCCTTCGGCAGGTTGAAATACCCGGCCTCCGTCGATGGCGCCTCAGCCATCCCTCGCTGGGTTCGCAGAGCCTCCCAATAGATCGGCAGTTGAAGATCGGTCCAGGCCATCTCGCGGCCCTCCGAGGAAAACAGCGCGAACCCGGGCACCGCCTCCCCGGGCTTGGCCACGCGCGCGTGTGCCTTGAGCGGCCCCACCGACACGTCGCTGGTCTTGTAGTCGATCACCCTCCGGTGCCCGGTCTTTTCGTGCCTGTCGATCCGGTCGATCGTCGCGGTCACCACCAGCCCACCGACGCCCACGTCGTATTTTCTCTCGGTCTGCTCGATCACCCAGCCCTCGGCGCGGAGCCCGGCCTGGACCTCGGCTGCGCGCGACAGCCGCTGCCGGGCGGACTCAAGCTGGATGACAAGCGGCACCGGCAGGCGCGCCCCGTAGCGCTCGCGGGCCGAGGCGTCCAGCCTCTCGATGAGGAAGGCCCTCAATGTCCCGGCGTCCGTGCAGTTCCTCAGGCCGCGCTCCAGGCCCATCGCCTCGAGGGCGCCGTGGCAGAGGTTGCCAAAGTCGAAACCGTCGAGCTCCGCCTTCTCCGGATCAAACGCCGAGATCCCCAAAGCGCGCCTGAGGTAAAATCTGAAGGGGCAGGCCAGGTATTCGCGAAAGGCCGTCGCCGGCAGGCTGTCAAAGCTCCCCTCCACCACGGCTGGGTCGAGTCTCCATGCCCTCGTCCACGACGGGCTCGGCCGGGCCTTGGCGAGCGGACGGAAAAGGTATTCCACCCGTCCGGCGAGCTCCGTGTCGGGACAACGGAAGAGCAGCCGGGAGGGTCTCAGGGGATCGCCCTCCCCGGACACCTTCCCCACGAGGATATCGATGCGGCCTTCCCGAAGGCGGCAGGCCGCGACCGCCTGGAGCATGTAGGCGTCCCGCGCAAAGCGGACGCCGTTTCCCTTCAGGTGGAGCAGTGCGCGCATCTGCTCCGGCAGGAAGGGATCCCCCGTCAAGGCACCGGGAAGCGACCCATCGTTGCACCCCGCCACCACCAGGTGCGGCGCGTCCTCGAAAAGAAGTTCCAGCCATCCCTGGAGCTCCAGTGCGCCGTCCGGCTTTTCCTCCGCGCGGACGCCGTCGGCGAACAGCTCCAGCGCGGTCGCCCATTGGTCCTGGCCGCCCACGCCCGGAAACAGGTCGGCCGCCAAGGAGCACTCCCGCACGACATCCATCCAGGCCGTCGCGGAGTCCTCAAGCTGGGCGTCCGGATCGCTGTCGAGTTCCAGGCGGCGGGCCGCGAATATCCTCTCAAGGGCCCTGGTACCGCCGGCGGCAAAGCCCTCCGCGGTAAGCGAGCGGCGGAGTTCCGCGACAATGCCGAGCCACGCGGCGAGATCGGGGTCTCCCTTCGGGGCCGCCGCCATGTCCTGCGCAGCGGCAAGGCTCTCCGGCAGGTGGCGCGCGTGCAGTTCGTCGAGCCCCGAAAGCCAGCGCCCGACCGAGAAGCCGGTACCGGCCGCCGAGGCGAGGTAGGCCAGGAAGTCGGGACACCGGGCGAGCGTCTCCACCACGGCAAAGGAGGGTTCGCGGGCCAGGCCGGCCAGCGCAGAGACGAGCTGATAGAGCCGGTCTCCCCGCCGCGGGCGCCCCGCAGGATTGAACGAAGCGACACCGGCGCGGAGGAGTGCGCTTTCAAGCAGGGGCATGACCTCCGGGTCGGCGACGCCCACGCCGAGGATGCCGTCCGGCCCCCTGATTCCGCTCGCGAGGCCGGCGATCAGGTCGGCCTGCGCCGAGGGGCTGGCGCAGAGGGTGACATTGCGCTCGAAGTCGCGCAGCTCGAGATTCCGGGAAGCCCAGGCTGGCTCAAGCGGACGACCCCACCCGTCAAAGGAGGCCGCCTCGGCCTCGGGGGCGAAGACAACGACCTCGACAGGCACGGCCTTGGAGAACGCGCCGAGGACGTCGAGGCTCAGCGGCAGGGGATCCGGGACGGCCAGGATGACAACCCTCCCGACGCCCGCCGGCAACCCGGGCTCCGCGGCCGCGGTGATCCTTGCCGCCTGGGGATCCGTGCGGCCGCCCGCCGCGAGCCTGGCCCGCTGGCGGGACTCGAGTTCGCCGAGCTGGCGCCAGCGCCCGGATTCGGGGAATTCACCCCCTGTACCGGTGGCGGCCGAGGCCAGCCCGAGGCCTTCCTCCGCAAGCGACGCCTGCAGGGCCGTCAATTGGCGCGCCACGCGAATGGCCCAGGGGAAGCCGCGCGACGGCGGATCGATGGGGAAGACCTCCCTGAATTCCGCAAGTTCGATGCCGCGGAGCACTTCGCACCACGCGAACAATGCCTCCACGCGCGATGCGGCGGCGGCCGGCGGCGGCGGGGCGATCAACGCGTCCGGAGTCACGACGCGGGGGGGAAACACCGCGCGGCCGCGGCCTGCGGCGAGTTCCGCCAGCGCCTCCCGGACCCGCCGGCCCGACTGCCTGGTGGGCACCACGAGCAGCAGCCCCGAAAGGTCCAGCGGCCCCTCGCCGGTCCAACCGGCCGCGAGATGCTCCGCTGCCTGCCCCAGCAGGGGCCGGTCCCACGGCAGGAAATGGCGCCGGACGTTGGGAGGGGGGATTGGCGTCCGCACCCCCTACTCCGAGCAGAAAAAAACCCGCAGGTCGAGAGACCTGCGGGTCGGAAAGCGTTTGGACGACGGCTTACTTCGCCATCACGAACTTTGCCGCGTGCGCCTTGGCGCGGGAAGCCGCATTGCGGTGGACGACTCCGGACTTCACCGCCCGGTCCATCGCCGAGACGTACTCGATGCCGACGGCCTTCGCGGACTTTGCGTCACCCGAGGCGGCCGCAGACGAGAATTTCTTGTGCAGGGTCTTGATGCGGGTGAGGACACCCCGGTTGCGCACCGTCAGGCGCGCGGCCCTGCGGGCTGCTTTGATCGCTGATTTCGTATTGGCCATGGTCTTGTTGGAAGTAGCCGGTCAAAGACTCAAAGCCGGGGGCCGGTGTCAAGTGGTAAGTCCTTGCCCGAAACCTCGGCCTTGGCCGCGGCCAGGTCCCTCTGGAAGGCGGGATCGGCCAGAAACACCCTTGCAAGCGCCTGCCCCAGCACCCTGCCGGCGTAGATGTCGAGGGGGGTATGCACGCCTATCTCGACCCTCACCCAGCCGATCTCCCTGCCCTTCTCAAGGATCGCGGCCCTGCGGTCCGGAAAGACCTCGGCAAGGATCAGGGCGAAGACGGTACCCCGGGTGGAGTGCCCGCTCGGGTAGCCCGGGGTCCTTCTGGTGTCGCCCGGGTCGGCAAATCGCGCCGGATCGTCGACAAAGGGTCTCGGTCGCTTCCAAGTGTACTTGGCGCGGTCGACGACCTCCTCCGTTTCGGTCTCTATTTCCTTGAAGAAAGCCTCGAGTTTGGGGAAACGGCCCGGGCGCAATTCGGGCCCCACCGCGGGCGCAAATGCGAACAGCGTCCAATTTCGCTCGGCCCTTCCCCGAGCCACCTCCTCGACCGTCCGCCCGCTGTAGACCTGGAATGCGCTGTCCCGATCGGCCATGTCCTCCCCGTTGTGCAGAACGGGCGGCGGCGGCAAAAGGGCCGCCGCGTCAAATTCATGGAGATACGGGCCGGCGGCGCGCAGGGGCGCCCCCGCCAAAAGAATACCGAGCAATGCTCCGGCCAGAAAACCGTGGATTCTGTTCATTTATGAGATCGATGATTCGCCCGGACGATCATCCCGGCGCAGGCTACTGACGATTGCCACCTTCTTAGTGTTACACCTCGGTGACGGCACAAACCTGCAGGTTAAAAGAGGCCTTAGCTTTGGGGCCGATAAGCCGGATTCTGTTCCGCCCTCCCCGCTTGCGCGGGTCGGGCTTCGGCTGCCATTTCTCTCGAGGAACTCTTGCGAGGGCCTCGCCTCGGCGAAGTCTGTCCCGCTTTCGCGGGACGGAGCAAAGCCGGGATGCGACATACCCGAGACTATCGGACGGGCCGTCCAGTCTCCTATTTTGTCTTGCACCGGAAGGGGTTTTTCGTGCCGCCCGCCTCGCGGCGGAGCGCGGTGGGCTCTTACCCCACCTTTTCACCCTTGCCCGCCATGGCCCGCTTTCGCGGTCTCTGGCTGGCGGTCTGTTTTCTGTGACACTGTCCGTCGCTGCGCCTTGAAGCGCAGCGCCTGGGCTTGCCTTGCGGCTCGACCAGCATCCTGCCCTGCGGTGTCCGGACTTTCCTCTCCAAGTTTAACCGGCGCGGCGTTTAACCGCACCTTGGGATCAAAGAACTCGGAGCGGCAGCCAGGCCCCAAAGCTAAGGGGTCGGACCTTGGCACGTCCCCCGCCCGTATGCAACCCGCTTCGACCGGCGTTGCCGGTCGGTGGTGGTACGTGTTGAAAGGAAGATCGGGACCGTTTGGGATTCGTCGGTGCCCTGCCCGCGTGCGAGGCGAGTGTTCGCCCCAAGACACGGGCCCGGCGGACCTTTGGCTAAATGAACGGACGACAAGAGCGCGGCATGTCTGCGGCTGGTGCAGCCGGGCTGAAAGCCATTGGCTGTAGGGGGACCCAATTCGTGTCGTAAAGCGGGTCGGCCGCAGATTGGCTCTGACCCGCCGTTCCCGTGCCTTTTGGCGAACACTCGCCCTCGAATGCAGGTGGGCGCATCCCGTGGCGCCATTGCCCAGCCAACCTTGCCGGTCAATCCTGAGTCCCCTCCAAACTATTTTACCCGTTACGGCGTCGGTTCCCAGTACACTATCCTGCTGCACTGGTCGCAGATCGGAATCTCGCCCGGAGGTCCCTTGCCGCGGGCGGCGGACTCGACCTCGCTTGAAACCTTCAGGTGGCAGCCGCCGCACTTGCCGTCGTGCACGGGCACGACCACCGGCATTCCCCTCGCGGCCATCCGGTCGTAAATATGGATTGCCGGGCCGTCCACCGGCGCGCGGGCCGCGGCCACGTCGGCCTGAGCCCCCTTGAGCGACTCCGCAAGGTTCGTTGCCCGCTCGTTGAGCGTCTTGATCCTGGCTTCGTAGCCGGCGATATTCTGCTTCATCGTCCTTTCGGCGGCGGCGAACCGCTTCTTTGCCTCATCGATGGAGTACATCACCTCCAGCTCCTTGCCCTCGAGCTCGCTTATGTGCCTCTGGGTGGTCTCGATCTCGTGGCCAAGCGCCTGGTATTCGTCATTCTTCCGGACGGCCAGCTGCTGGGTCCGGTACTTGCCCAGCTGGGTTTCGGCCGAACCGATCTCGGTCTCGATCAGCTTCTTCCCGGCCTCCAATTCCTTGATTTCCGTGCGGGCGCTCTCGATGGCCCCCTTCTCCGTGGCGATCGCTGATTCGACCTGGGCGATCTCCACCGGCACGGCCTTCAGCTGCCTCTCCAAACCCAGCCGTTTCGCATCGCGATCCTGCAGTATTAACAGCTTTTCAAGCGCTGGGCTGGGCATGAGTTTGCCACTCTTGAGGGGCGCGCCTGCGGGGTCAAATTAAACTCCTCCGAGGGCTGAAATCAGGGACGCTCCCAGCCGTCTCCCAAGGGCTTTCAGGCCCCAAAAAACACCCGGGTTCAACGAATTCGTAACACATTGATTGTCATTTGTTAAAATCGAGGCCGTTTTTCCGTTTTTTACGCCAAAAATACTCCGCAGTTTTTGCAAGAAAACCCTCGCTTGCCCGCATCTTTTCGGAAAGAATTTCCCCTTTCATTTCCCTCCCTTCCGACCCTTCATGGCCGAACAAAACGACCCCAAGACCCCCGCCGAAATCAAGGCAGCCGCCGAGACCTACGACGCGTCCAAAATTCAAAAACTCGAGGGGCTGGAGGGTGTGCGGAAGCGGCCCGACATGTACATCGGGGACACCCATGAACGGGGGCTCCATCACTGCGTTTTTGAGGTCGTCGACAATTCAATAGACGAGGCGCTGGCCGGCTACGCCAAGGCGGTGAAGGTGACGATCCATCTGGACGGATCCTGTTCCGTGGAGGACGACGGCCGCGGCATCCCCGTGGACGAGCATCCCGTGTACAAGATCCCCGCCCTGGAGCTCGTGCTCACCAATCTTCACGCCGGCGGCAAGTTCGGCAAGGGCGCCTACCAGGTCTCGGGAGGCCTCCACGGCGTGGGCGCCAAGTGCGTCAACGCGGTCTCCGAGTGGTTCGAGGCCGAGGTCCGCCGCAACGGCAAGGTCTACCAGATGCGCTTTGCCCAGGGCAAGACGACCCAGAAGATGACCGTGATCGGCGACACAAAGAAGACCGGCACCAAGATCACGTTCAAGCCCGACGCGGAGATCTTCGTCTCGACCCGGGAATTCCAGTACGAGATCCTCGCCAAGCGCCTGCGGGAGCTCGCCTTCCTGAACCCGGGCATCCGCATCGAGCTCGACGACGAGCGGTCCCAGAAGACCGACGTCTTCTTCTTCAAGGACGGCATCACCGAGTTTGTCCGCTTCCTGAACCAGAACAAGAACGTCCTTCACGACAAGCCCATCACCTTCAGCGACGAGGTCCCGAACGAGGACCCGTCCAAGGCCCCCACGGCGGTCGACGTCTCGATCCAGTACAACGACGGGTACAACGACCAGGTGTTCGCCTATGCGAACTCCATCTACAACCTCGAGGGCGGCACCCACCTGTCCGGCTTCCGCACGGCGCTCACCCGCGTCATCAACAATTTCGCCAAGGCCAACAACCTGATCAGGGAGAAGGACCCTGCCATTTCAGGCGACGACGTCCGCGAGGGGCTCGTGGCCGTGGTGTCGGTGAAGGTCTCGGAGCCGCGCTTCGAGGGCCAGACCAAGACGAAACTCTCCAACTCCGAGGTCGACGGCATCGTCCAGAAGATCGTGGGCGAAAAGCTGAAGTTCTTTCTCGAGGCCCACACCTCCGTCGCCAAGCGCATCATCGACAAGACGCTGATGGCGGCCCGCGCAAGGGAGGCCGCCAGGAAGGCCCGCGAGACCATCCGCAAGGGAGCCCTTTCCGGGGGCGGCCTGCCCGGCAAGCTGGCCGACTGCTCGGAGCGCGACCCGGCGCTCACAGAGATCTACATCGTCGAGGGCGACTCGGCCGGCGGCTCGGCCAAGCAGGGCCGCGACCGCAGGTACCAGGCCATCCTCCCCCTCCGCGGCAAGCTCATCAACAGCGAGAAGGCCCAGATCGACAAGGTGCTCAACAACGAGGAGATCCGCACCCTTATCACGGCCATCGGCACGGGAATCGGCACGACCGACAGCGAGAATGACGACGCCGCATTCAACATCGAGCGGGCCCGGTACCACAAGATCATCATCATGACCGACGCCGACGTCGACGGCTCGCACATCCGCACGCTCCTGCTGACCTTCCTTTATCGCAAGATGCGCGGCCTCTTCGACCGCGGCTACATCTACATCGCCCAGCCTCCCCTCTACAAGATCAAGCGCAAGAAGCGCGAACAGTACGTGGACAACGACGAGCAGCTCAACCGCATCCTGCTCGAGCTGGGCTCGGAGGACGTGGTCCTTTCCAGGGTCCGCGACAGGCACGTCTTCCCGCCCCAGCAGATCGACCGCATCGTCGAGGCACTCGCCGCCCTGGAGAAGCTGGGAGGGGGTGTCACCCGCTTTGGCGCGCCGCTCAACGAATACCTGGACCGGCACGACCCCGAGACCCACGCGCTGCCCCGCTACCTGGCCCGGATCCGCTCGGGCAACCAGGAATCCCATGAATTCCTCCAGAACGAGGAGGCCCGCTCGAGGTTTGTCCAGTCCCACGGCATCGACGCCGACCTTTTCGAGCAGACCGACGCGAAGGCGCCGGCCGCCCGGACCGAGACCAATGGCGCGCCCCCCCGGCGCATCACAATCCACGAAATCTTTGAGAGCACCGAGATGTCGAAGCTCCTCGCCCTCCTGGCCAAGACCGACCTTGAGATCGATCGGTTCAGCCCGTCCGAGAAGGCCCGCTACACGATCACCGAGAACCCGGGCCAGAAGAACGAGAACAAGACGGACCTCTTCGCCCCGCTCGACGTCCTCGCCCAGATCCGCGCGAACGGCCGAAAGGGCCTGAGCATCCAGCGTTACAAGGGCCTTGGGGAAATGAACCCCAAGCAGCTCTTCGAGACGACGATGGACCCGGAAAAGCGCCGCCTTCTCAAGGTTTCCGTCAACGACGCCGCCAAGGCCGACGCCCTCTTCACCCTGCTCATGGGCGACGAGGTCCCGCCACGCCGGCAGTTCATCGAGGACAACGCCCTGAACGTCCAGTACCTGGACGTTTGAGTCCTGCAGCACCCCCGGGACCCCATGTACACTTCCTCTGAAAAGCTGTCGTCGGCCAACATCACCGACATCATGCAGACGGCCTACATCGACTATTCGATGTCGGTCATCATCTCCCGGGCCCTCCCGGACGCCCGCGACGGCCTGAAGCCCGTCCAGCGGCGCATCCTCTACGCTATGCTCCGCCTGGGCCTGATGCACAACCGCCCCTTCGCCAAGTGCGCCAAGGTGGTCGGAGAGGTGCTCGGCAACTATCACCCCCACGGCGACGCCTCGGTCTACGACACCCTGGTGCGCCTGGCGCAGTCCTGGGTGATGCGCTACCCGCTCATCATGCCGCAGGGGAACTTCGGCTCCGTGGACGGCGATCCGCCCGCGGCCTACCGCTACACGGAGTCCCGCCTGGACAATCTCGCCGAGGAGCTCCTCTCCGACCTCGACGAGGACACGGTCGACTTCATCCCCAATTACAACGAGGAGACGACCGAGCCTGCCGTCCTGCCCGCCGCCCTCCCCGGCCTGCTGATGAACGGGTCGACGGGCATCGCCGTCGGCATGGCGACCAACATCCCGCCGCACAACCTCGATGAGATCATCGACGCGGCCTGCGCGCTCATCGACCGGCCGGGCGTCTCGGTTGACGAGCTCTGCGAGATCGTCAAGGGACCCGATTTTCCCACCGGCGGTGTCATCTCCGGCCGGGAGGGCATCCTCAGCTACCTCAAGACCGGCCGCGGCATTGTCCGTATCCGCGGCAAGGCCCACACGGAGGAGATCAAGGGGGGGATGGAGCAGATCATCATCACCGAGATCCCGTACAACGTGAACCGGTCCACCCTGGTCACGCGCATCGCGGAGCTGGTCTCCGACAAGCTGATCGACGGCATCCGCGACCTGCGCGACGAATCCGACGAGAACACGCGCATCGTCGTCGAGCTCAAGCGCGGCGAACAGGCCAAGGTCGTCATCAATCAGCTTTTCCAGAAGACCGCCCTCGAGAGCTCCTTCGGCGTCATCCTCCTGGCCCTCGACCGCAAGCGGCCCAAGCAGATGAACATCAAGGAGTTGCTCGAATGCTACCTCGAGCATCGCCGCGAGGTCATCACCCGCCGGACCCAGTTCCGCCTGAGGCAGGCCGAGGACCGTGCCCACGTCCTCGAGGGCTACAAGATCGCCCTGGATAATCTCGACGACTTTGTCCGCCTGATACGCTCCTCCGCGAACCGCGAAGAGGCCAAGGCCAAGCTCCAGGCCCGCTACCCCCTGAGCGACCGCCAGGTCGACGCGATCCTCGAACTGCGCCTCTACCAGCTCACGGGCCTCGAACGCGACAAGATCGAGGCGGAGTACCGCGAACTCCTCAGGCTGGTCATGGAGCTTCGCGGCATACTCGAATCCGAGGCCAAGCTGCTCGCCCTCATCCGCCAGGAGCTTCTCGCCCTCAAGGCGAAGTACACCTCGCCGCGGCGCACGGAGATAACCCTGGCCGTGGGCGAGTTCCGTATGGAGGACGTTGTTCCCAACGAGGGCTGTGTCATCACGGTCTCCCACCTCGGCTTCATCAAGCGAACCCGCGTGTCCGATTACCGCTCGCAGAAGCGCGGCGGCAAGGGCGTTATCGGCGCCGAGACCTATGAGGAGGATTTCGTGGAGCACTTGTTCACGGCCGGAACCCACGACTACATACTTTTCCTCACCAGCACCGGGCAGTGCCATGCGAAGAAGGTCTACGACGTGCCGGAGGGCACCCGCGCTTCCAAGGGCAAGTCGGTCTCCGGCTTCCTGCGCCTGGCCGAGAACGAGAAGATAGCGGCCATGCTGTGCGTGAAGGACTTCGTGGCCGACCGCTTCCTCGTCATGGCGACCAGGAGCGGCGTGATCAAGAAGAGCACCCTCTCGGACTACGCCAACGCGACCCGCGACGGCGGCATCATCGGGATCAACCTCTCGGAGGCCGACGCCGTCATCGGCAGCGTGCTCACGACGGGGAGCGACGAGCTCATCCTGGTTTCCAACCAGGGCCTCGCGGTGCGGTTCCGCGAGCGCGACGCCGAGAGCGGCGAGGAGCTCTTCAGGCCCACAGGGCGGGCGACCGGGGGAGTCACCGGCATGCGCTTCAAGCTCGAGAGCGATTTCCTGCAGGTCATCGAGGTCGTCGACCTCAAGGCCAAGTTCCTCGTCGCCAGCGAGGCCGGCCAGGGCGTGCGCACCCGCTTCGAGGATTACCGCCTGATCAACCGCGGAGGAAGCGGCGTCTGGGCCATCGACCTGCCGGAAGACGGATCGATCCGGCTCGCCGGGGCCCTCAGGGTCGGCGACGACGACGAGGTGATGCTCCTGACCGCCAAGGGGCAGAGCATCCGCTGCCCGGTCAAGGACATCCGCGAGACAAACCGCGGCGCCAAGGGCGTCAAGCTCCTGACCCTCGCCGAGGGCGACAAGCTCCTCGGCATCGCGCGGATCGTCGAGATCGATGTCGGGGCCGTCCCCGAAGCCTGAGGCCGACGGGGTCGGCCAATGGGGTCAGGGCCCAATTATTCAAATCGGCAGCCGATTTGAATATTTGGGCCCTGACCCCATGCCCCGAAGGACCCCTTATTTGGACACGAGCCTCACCCTGACGTCGGGAAATCCGTCGATCTCGATCTTAAAGCCGGACATCGGCGCCGGGACGATCTTCGCCCTCGGGCGCTCCACTTTGTCGCCGTAGTAGCTGGTTGCGTGCGGATCCACGCGCCAGATCTGGCCGTTCTCGAGCCTCAGCAGCGTGCCGGGCTCCCAACCGGACAATGCGCCCACGATGCGGGTCTCCAGCGGCTGGTATTCGATCTCGGCGCCCGGCAGCAGCAACGCCCTCGTCTTCGCAAGGAACCCCTGCGCCCTCTTTTCCGCGGCGGCCTGCGCCGCCCGTGCCGCCGCCGCTTCCGCCTCGGCCTGTTTCGCCTTCGCCTCCGCCGCGGCCTGGGCCGCCACCGAGGCGCTCTTGAACCCCTGGACGAGCTGGTCGAGCCTGGCCAGTTCTGCGGGGGTCAGCTTGCCAAGCCCCGCCGCGGTAAAGTCCTCCGGCGCGACCTGCCGGGAAAACGCCGCATCGTCGGCGCGCACGGCCGCCGCGGCGGCCGCCATAAGAATCCCCGCTGCGAGAATCCGTTTCATGGCGCGGAGCCTGTCAGACCCTCCGATTCGCGCAAGGCCCGAAGAGGCGGCCGGGCTGCCCGTCACCGCACCATCATGGTCTCCAGCCGCTGCTTCACGGCCGGCCATTCCGGGGCAATGATGGAAAACATCACGGTGTCTCGCAGGTAGCCATCGTACATGACGACATGCGCCCGCAAGACGCCTTCCCTGACCGCACCCAGCCGGGCGATGGCATTTTGTGAGCGCACGTTGCGCAGGTCCGTCTTCAGCTGGATCCGGTTCACCCCAAGGACCTCGAAGCCGTGCCGAAGGAGCAGGTACTTGCACTCGGTGTTGATCGCCGTCCGCCAATACGGCTTCCCCAGGAAGGTCCGCCCGATCTCCAGCCAGCGGTCCTTCTCCGTGTAGTCAAAATAACTGGAGCTGCCGACCGCCCTCCCTGAAGCCTGGTCGACGATGGCAAAGGCATGCCCCGTGCCTCCGGCCCGCTCGGCTGCCAAGGCCTCGATCCACGAGCGCAGGCGGGCGGGTTCGGCAAGCGATCCGAAGGACATGTAGCGCCAGAGCTCCGGCTCGGCCGCGGCAACCTGCAAGTCTGCGGCGTGGGCCAGGGTCAGCGGCTCCAGGCGCGCGCTGCGGCCAATCAGGGTGGTTAGGGTCAACGGCATGCGGCACGGGATTCGTCGCTTGCATCGCCGCCGCCGCAACTAAAAAATGGCGAACTGCCCATGATTCGCGCCTTTGTTTTCGACTTCGATGGTCTCATTGCCGACACCGAAACCGCGCTCATCGACGCCTATGCGGACGTGCACGCTTCGCACGGTATGGCCTTCGATCGCGGACATTTCCTTCGGAGCGTGGGCCACGCGGACTACTCCTTCGACCCGTGGCATGCCTTTGAAAAGCGGGCCGACCGCGCCGCGCTCGAGATCGAGCGCAGGAAGCGCAACCGCGAGCTGAACCACCTCCTCCCGCTGCTCCCGGGGGTCCTTCAGCTGCTCGACGCGGCGCGCGGCGCGGGGATCCAGGTGGGGCTCGCCTCGAACTCCGGGCACGCCCACGTCGATGAGAACGTGGCCCGGCTGGGGATCGCGGACAGGTTTGCCTTCGTGGCCTGCCGCGAGGACGCAAAGTCCCCCAAACCCGAGCCCGATCTCTACAGACTGGTCCTGAACAAGTTCGGCCTTCGGGGCTCGGAGGCTGTCGCCTTCGAGGACTCCCACACCGGTTCGCTGGCTGCAAGGCGCGCCGGCCTCTGGGTGGTGGTCGCCCCCAATTCGTCCACGGCGCACCACGACTTCTCAGAGGCGCACTGGCGCGTCTCCTCGCTCGCGGATGTTACCCTGCCTGAGCTCCGCACGCGCTTTGAAAAGTAAGAGAAGTACGGGGTCAGGCTCCAAAAAATTTAAATCGGTTGCCGATTTGAATTTTTGGAGCCTGACCTAAAACAGCGCCGTTTGCGTCATCTCCTCGCGCTTGCCGGCGTTGAGCGTGCTGAAGACGAAGAGCTGCGACAGGCTCAGCCCGGCGAGCCCGGTCTCGCGCCCTAGCGCCGCCAGGAGTAGGGCCCCACCCAGCGCGTCGTAGAGGGCCGCATGGTAGTGGTTGCGCGCCGGCGGACAGTGAAGTGCCGCGAGCGCGTCGAGTTCGCCCTGGAGCCCCCGCGCGACGACCAGGGCCTGCAGGCCGCTGGAGTCCAGCCCCGGCGCGACCTGGGAGTAGAGGCGGGCGGAATCGATCCACGGGCCCCAGTCGACAGCCCTGCGGCCGGGCCGCACAAAATCCGGGGAACTGCGAGGATACGGCCACACGGCCTTGAGGAGCGAATTCTCCGCCCCCGCAAAGTGCGCCGCAAGGGGGCCCCGCTCGCGCAGGCCGGCGAAGTACTCCCAGTCCGCGGACAGGGGAGGAAGCGCCGCGACCGTCTCCTGGCGCAGGCCGTGGAAGGCGGTGTCCTCGGCCCTCACCCGCCCGGTGGGGCCGCACAGCCGCGTCCTCGTCTCGACGACCTTTCCGCCAAGGAGCGTCGCCACGCCGTACTCGAGCACTCCGGAGGAGAGGCTGCCCTCAAAATCCACGAAGAAGATTGGGTGATCGATCCAGGGCACGTTGAGAAGCAAGGGGTCAGGCTGATACTTGTTAAATCGGATGCCGATTTAACAAGTATCAGCCTGACCCCTTCCCTTTGCTGGCGAAAGAACAAAAGCTCATCCCGCAAATTTTCCGTGTCAACGGGCGCCGGTGCGGATTCAATCGGGGGGTGGACCTTGAGCCCTACCGCAGAGTCATCGTCGAGCTAGCAGAGAGGAGCGGCGACTTCATCCGCCCCTTCTTCGCGAATCCCGACCTGAAGGTCGAAACCAAGGCGGACCTGACCCCGGTGACCGCGGCAGATCGCGGGGCCGAGCAGCTCATGAGGCGGCTGATCCAGGAAAAATTCCCGGCCCACGGCGTGATCGGCGAGGAATTCGGGGAGGAGAATCCCGGCGCGGAGTTCGTCTGGACCCTCGATCCGATCGACGGCACCAAGTCCTTTGCGGCGGCATGCCCCCTCTTCGGCACGCTCATCGCCCTCACCCACCAAGGGGTTCCCGTCCTGGGTGCCATCCACCAGCCCGTCCTGCGGCAGCTGCTTGTCGGCGACGGCCGGACGGCGGCGCTCAACGGCCGCCCCGTGCACGTGAGGGATATTGCCCGCCTTGAGGAGGCCACGCTCCTGACTTCGGACCTGGGCAACATCGCGAGGCACCGCAACGGCCCGGCCTTCAACGCCCTGACCTCGCGGGCAAAGCTCTTCCGAACCTGGGGCGATTGCTACGGGTACCTGCTGGTCGCGACCGGATGGGCCGACATCATGTGCGATCCGATCATGAATCCCTGGGACATCCAGGCGCTGATCCCTGTCATCCGCGGGGCCGGCGGCGTGATCACCGACTGGCACGGCGGCGATCCCGTCAGGGCCGACTCCATCGTCGCCGCATCGCCACGTCTCCACGCGGCAGTCATCGAGGCGCTGAAATAAAGGGGCCAGTCCATTCCGCTGTGATCACCGAAGTGATCCCACCGCGCCCCTTCCAATCCGACACCACCGTCAGCTTCCTGGGCCTGAGCAG
>Ga0302320_10011257_pt1 | contig 18970 bp, 13 predicted proteins | sample Bog_T0_3_FD_202130 | JGI IMG/M metagenome (GOLD analysis project Ga0302320, IMG submission 202130) | Peat permafrost microbial communities from Stordalen Mire near Abisko, Sweden - Bog_T0_3 | ecosystem: Environmental > Terrestrial > Soil > Wetlands > Peat | place: Sweden: Abisko, Stordalen Mire...
AGGCGCGGACCAAAGAGGCCCTCGATCAGGCCATCGCTCAGTTGCTGCCGCTACTCACTGCCGAGGACGCAAAAGCATGGTTCAGGCTCCCATTCAACGCTCTACAGCAATAGGAGAAATGCTCTAGTCACATTCCATTCATCTGGGATTGTGGGAAAGTCACGTAACCGGGCTACGCGCCCGTGCCCGTCGCATAGCCCTCAGCCATGCCCGGCGCTCTGCAGGTACTATATGATAAATAAGGACTTGCCTCTCATATCAGAATTGAATGCAAGTTGACAAGAGCAGAATCAGGAATATTTACGCAAGATTCTGGAAAGATATCCACATTTATTTCCACAGAAAATGCATGCGCATGCATAATTTTTCTTTACTGTGCCGGCAATCCTTTTTAGGATGCTTGTCCCCAGTTCCACTGCACGTAATAAAGGCCCCGCCAAGCGGGGCCTTTATTGCGTAATGCTGCCTGTCTTTTAGCGCGCGGGGCCGGTCTTGGCGGCCGGAGCTGCTGCCGATGCCGGAGGAGCGGGTACGCCGGACTTCACATTGTAGGCATCGATGATCTGCTGGGTGATGTTCGAAGCCTTGCTGGCATAGAGCACAGGAGTGGACTGCTGGGCTACGTCGAGCACCAGGGTGTAATTGTGCTGCTCTGCGTAGGTTGCCAGAACGTCATACACCTTGGAGGCCAGGCCGTTGTACAGGTCCTGCATCTCCTGCTGAAAGTCGTTCTGCGCATCCTGGGCATCGCGGTCCAACTGCTTTTTCTTGATGTCAAGGGCAGATGCGCGGCTCTGCTGTTCGGCGGGGCTCAATTTGTCGCCCTGGGCCTGCAGTTGCTTGGTCATGCCATCGACTTCGTCGTTCAGGTTCTTGAGCTGCTGACGCCTGGGTTCGTACTTCTTCTGCAGATCGGCAAAGTTGCGCTGACCTTCGTTGGTTTGGGCCACGGCCACCTGAAAAGCAATGACGGCAATCTTGGTCGGTCCGGCGGACGCTGCGGGTGCGGCCGATGTTTGGGCGGCGGCGCTCAGGACAAGGCCCGAGGCCAAAGTAAATACGAGTGCAAGCGAACTCTTCATTTGAATGGAAAACTCCTTCGAAATTCCTGCCGGTCTGTTCGCATTGAAGTGCGAGACCGAGGCTGTGCCTCCTGAGAAACCTCACTGTCCTTTATAAGAGGCTCTGGGCCGGATGGCGCAAAGACAGAAAAGACGCGCATGGAGACATCAGCAGGAACTAGTTGGATTATAGGAGGACGAGGTAGGAGCGTCAATCAGGCGGACTGTGAATTTAGTGGCATTTCCCTCCTGATTGCGATCTTCCGGCGCCCAACTGTCGCGCGGCATAGATAAAAAAGGGCCGCTCGCGATGAGCGGCCCTTCGAGTAATCTGTTGCCGGTCCCCACTTAGAAGGTAGTGGAGACCGTGAGGCGGAAGGTCTTGCGCGGCTCCCGGAATTGCTCCCTGGCGCCGTAAGCATCAACCGACTCCTGGTAGGTGTAGTCGCCCGCGCCGCCCGGGGGGAACATGTCGCGCGTGATCAGCTGAGCCGTGCAGCTCCCCTTGTTGCCGCCGAGCAGGACGGTGTTACATACGGGTTCCTCGTACAGGCGAAGCGGGTTGTAGGCATAGTAAAGGCGGAAGGGAGCGTTGATGATCGGCATGATGACTGAAATCTCGGCGCCGGTAGACATGCGGGGAACCAGGTTGGTTCCGGAGATGGGCCGGATGTCCTTCTGGAAGTGCACTTCCGAGCCGGGAATGCCGCCCTGGCATGAGCCGTTGTTGTAGACCGGGCAGCCATAGAGCGGCGCGGTGAGCGAGGCAAAGCCCTGTGGACTCTGCTTCAACTGTCCTTTGTTGAGCACCGTGTCGATGCCAAAATCGTTAAAGAAAGAGAACATGACCGAACCGGCAATGGGAATGCGGTATTCGGTATTGGTCGTCAGGCTGGTATCGCCGCCGACGGAGGCCACGCCGTAGACGGGCAGCGGCACCAGGAGACACTGGTTCAATTGCGGATTGCTCGGATCGCGTGGGACGCAAGTGCCGTCCGGATTGGTCAACTGCACAGTGATCCGGTTTGGAACGTAGCCATAAGGCGTGGCGCCACGGACATCGAAGCCGCGCATCTCGCCCTCGCCGCCGGAGTAGAAGCGGTTGTTGGGCGGAGCCACGTCGCCGCCAAAGCCCTGCACGTAGCCCAACTGCGCGCGGAAGCCAAGCACATTGTGCCCAGTGGGCGAAAACTTCAGGTAGTGCATGCCGACGAAGCGCTTGTACGCCACTTCCGGCGTGATGTAGCGAACGTTACCCCCGATGCCTGCCACTTGAAAGACCGCTGAGAATTCTTCGCCGGAACGCGGTCGCATGGGGTTGTTGATGGTGTTGTAGGTATAGCTGAACGAGGCCGAACTGTTGACGATGCCGGCCAGAGCATCGGAGCCCTGAATTCCCGAGCGGAAGCTGATGGTCTGGAAGAACGTCTCCGAGGCGTTGCTGAACGCCGTAATCGACGACTTCGTGAGCGAATAGGTCATGCCCACGCGCTGGAAGGCATTCCGCTTGAGCGGATAGCTGATGGAGAGGTTCAGACCGGTCATAGCTTGGTTGTAGTTCTGGGTAAGCGACTTCTCCGCAGCGGTAAGGTTTGCCGACAGGGCCGAGCTGGACTCTACGCCCTTGGAGCTGTTGTAGTCGGTCTTGTTGTTGAATATCTGGAAACCCAGCTGGAAGGGGCGGTTGTGCACATAAGGCTGGGTGAAGCCGAACGTGAAGGTGCGTGCCACGTTGCCCAGGTTGCCCTGCAGGCTGAGCGTTTCGCCCAGTCCCAGAAAGTTGTTGGTCTGGTAATTGACGCCCAGGAAGGCGCCCGACTGGCCGCTGATGCCGCCGTTCAGGCCGATGGAGTTCTTGCCTTTTTCCTTCACCTTCAGCAGCAGTTCCACGGTGCCGGCATCGGAATCCTGGTGGGCCTCGGAGTCCTGATCGACCTTCAGCGGTTCAAAGTACTCCAACTGGTTCAGGCGCAGCAGGCTGTACTCCCACAACTGGGAGTTGTAGACCGATCCTTCATCGAGCATCAGTTCGCGGCGAATGACGCGGTCGCGGGTAATGGTGTTGCCCTGAAACTCGATACGCGATACGTAGAAGGGCTTGCCCTCGTCGATATCGATATTCAGCGAGACGGTCTTCTTCTGGTCGTCGTAGGACGGCTTGGGGATGGCGCCGAAGTTGATATAGCCCAACTGCCCATATGCCTTTTTCAGATTCTCGAGGCCCTTGCCGACCAGCGTTGCGTTGAACCACTCGCCGTCTTTGACCGCGAAGGTGGCGCGCAGGGCTTTGGCGTTGCTGACTGCCTTGTTGCCGGTAAATGTGATGGTGCCCAGGCGGAAACGGGAGCCCTCTTCAATCGGCATCAGGATGTCGATGCGCTTGCCCTTGTTAGGCCGGAAGGTAAATATGTTCAGTCCGCCCTCGTCGCGGAGCTGCGTCTTGGGTTCTTCCACTGCGGCGTTGTAGTAGCCCTTGTCGCGGAATGCCTGGCGCACCCGCTCGGTGTCCTCCTCAAGCTTGGATGCATCGAAGGTCTGGGCAAGCAGGTCCTCAAGGACGAGTGAATAGGGAATGCCGATGGGCTTGAGGTTCTTCATCGAGCGCCGCAGAACGAGGGAGCTGATGTGCTGGTTGCCGGTGAACTTAATGACGCCCACCTTGACTTCAGGGCCTTCCTTCACGTTGAAGTTCACCTGCACGGAGGCCGGAGGAATGGTCTTAACCTCGGTCTTGATGGTGGCAAACTGGTGCCCGTGCTCCGCCAGAAGAGCCTTGATCACGGTTTCGGCCCGCTTGATCCTGGTGGGGTCATACTGGCTCTCCACCGTGAGACCGACCTTTTCCTTCTTGAGGCGATCCAGAGTGTCGGATACGGAAACGGAGCTGAGCCCCTTGTAGTTGATTTCGCGGATGGTGGGCTTCTCCACGACGTAGATGTTCAGAATGACGCCCTTTTCCGAGTCCTCGCGCTCAATGCGCAGATTGTCGAAATAGCTGGTGTTCCACAGCGAGTTGAAGTCGCGCTCGATGGAGATCGGGTCGTAGATGTCGCCAGGGTGGCTGAACAGCCGCGCAAGGATGGTTTCCTTGGGTATGCGCCGGTTGCCGATGACGCGAATCGAATCGATAGTCTGCGCCTGCTGCGACAGGGCCGCGACAGCAGAGAGCGACAGCACCAGTAGCAACATGGTGCGCGCCAGACGGCTTGCGGTCCGCACAGTGCGGGAGATGGATGTGTGCTTGATCTTCACCGGGCTGCAGCCCTGCGGCGGGCACACGTACTGGTGCGGTCCATAGTTCACCTTCAGGTTCGGCTTCACGGGAAGAATATCGACACCCTCATTGCTTAAAATCTGGTCCTGCCTCAAGGAAAGAATGATTATATTGGACCGCGGCCACCCCGCCCAAACCGCCGGGCTGTAACTCGGCTCGGAAACCTTATCTTTCCCCGTATTTCCCTGCCGCGATTGCACCTCGCGGACCTTGAGTGACTCCCAACTGCCACCCCAGCGACGAAGACGTGTCTCCGGGGACTCCGGGTCTACTACCCCGTTATTGGGACCCAAACCACAGTCTACCGGAACCAAATGGGTTGGGGCGATGCGTGCATCCCCTTCGCACCTTGCAGCATCCCTTTTAGACGCAGGCCGGACGCACAGTAAACCGCTCTGCGGGGAGGTTTTCAGGTGAATGCAGAGCCTGCGCAGACGGTATATGAATTTTCCTCCCCCCTCCTGGACGGGCCCACGGTCAGCCTGGAGCAGTTCCGCGGCCGCGTCCTGCTCATCGTCAACACCGCCAGCCAATGCGGTTTTACCCCGCAATACGCCGGCCTCGAAGATCTTTATCGTGCCTATAAAGATCGCGGCTTCGCGGTACTGGGCTTCCCCTGCAACCAGTTCGGCGCACAGGAACCCGGCTCGGCGGAGGAGATCGGCGCATTCTGCCAGAAAAATTTTGGCGTCAGCTTTCCCCTCTTCGCCAAAATCGACGTGAACGGCCCCCAGGCCCACCCTCTCTATGGCTTTCTCAAGAAGAAAAAGCCGGGAATCCTGGGAATCTTCGGCGCACGGGGCATCAAGTGGAATTTCACCAAATTCCTGGTAGACCGGAAGGGCAACGTCGTGGCACGTTACGGCCCCTCCACCAGGCCAAAGGCCCTGGCAGCCGCCATCGAAGGACTTCTGGGCAACTAACTAAGGCTCCGGCGCCGCCCCGGCCGCGGGTTTCCCGCAGCATTTGAAGAAAACTGCGCTTCCTGAATGGTTTAGGCGCATGATGGTTGGACAAGCGCTCAAATGCCCGGTATGCCGAGCCGCGGCGCTTGAATCCTTTTAGCCCGGCGGGCCGTCCTAAAGCTATACGGCGTATCCTTTTAATCGCGCGTGCGCTATTCGTGTGCGTCTTCGGCTACCATTGTAGTTTCAACAGTAATTTGGATCGGGCCTGGGCGGTTTTTCCCGTCCGGCCCCGGTGAGCCGGTCAGAACCGGACCTGGGTTGTTGCTGACCGGCTTTCAATCGCCAGAGTCAGAGGCAAACCGGTTACGGGCAACACCGTCAAGAGCAACCCGGCTCAGGAGCGAGTACCAGCCTTATGTGGATTGTCCGGCTTGCGCTGCGGCGGCCTTACACCTTTGCCGTCTTTGCGTTTTTGATCCTGATCCTTGGCGTCTTCAGCATCCTCTCGATGCCGACGGACATCTTTCCCAACATCGACATCCCGGTGGTGACGGTGGTGTGGAACTTTTCCGGCCTTTCCGCGGATCAGATGGCCAACCGCGTCGTCACCAACAGCGAACGGGGCATGACCACCACGGTCAACGACATCGAGCACATCGAGTCGCAATCGCTCAACGGCATAGGGATCATCAAGATCTTCTTCCAGCCACACGTGAACATCGGCAGCGCCGTGGCCCAGGTAACCGCGATCAGCCAGGTGCAATTGCGTAGCCTGCCCCCCGGCTCCAACCCGCCTTTCATCATCCAGTACAACGCCTCCAGCGTACCGATCCTGATGCTGGGCCTCACCGGCAAGGGCCTGAACGAACAGCAGTTGAACGACCTGGCCACGTACAACATCCGCAACCAGTTGGCCACCATTGAGGGAGCGCAGACACCCTTTCCCTACGGCGGAAAGGTACGCCAGATCCAAGTGGATCTGGACCTGCACGCGCTGCAGGCCAAGGGGCTTTCGCCGGCCGATGTAGTAAACGCGGTCAGCGCGCAGAATCTCATCGCGCCCTCCGGCACCATGAAGATAGACCGCTTCGAGTACGCGGTAGAGACCAACTCCGCGCCCCGTGCGGTCGACGACCTGAACAACCTGCCCATCAAGGCGGTAAACGGCGCGGTCATCTACATCCGCGACGTGGCCCACGTGCGCGATGGCAATCCGCCGCAAACCAATATCGTGCGCGTGGACGGCCACCGCGCCATCATGATGTCCATCATGAAGACCGGCTCTTCCTCCACGCTGGACATCATCCGGGGCGTGCACGAAAAGCTGGAAAGCATCAAGGGCCAACTGCCGCCGCAACTGCAGATCAGTTCGCTCTCCGACCAGTCGATCTTTGTGCGCGGCGCCATCGACGGTGTGGTGCGCGAGGCCATCATCGCCGCCTGCCTCACCGCCATCATGATCCTGGTCTTCCTGGGCAGTTGGCGCTCCACCATCATCATCGCGGTCTCCATTCCGCTCTCCATCCTCAGCTCGCTCATCATGCTGTACGCGCTGCACGAGACCATCAACATCATGACCCTGGGCGGCATGGCGCTGGCCGTCGGCATCCTGGTGGACGACGCCACCGTCGCCATTGAAAATATCAATCGAAATCTGGAGGCGGGCAAGGAACTCGAACAATCCATCATCGACGGCTCGGCGCAGATTGCCGTCCCCGCTTTCGTCTCCACCATCGCCATCTGCATCGTCTTTGTGCCCATGTTCTTCCTCAGCGGCGTGGCCAAATACCTCTTCGTGCCCATGGCTGAAGCGGTGGTCTTTGCCATGCTGGCCAGCTACCTGCTCTCCCGGACCCTGGTGCCCACCATGGCCCTGTACCTGCTCAAGGAGCACGACGACGCCGAGACCGCCAGAAAGCAGGTCAGCCGCAACCCCTTCACCCACTATCAAATGGCCTTCGAGGCCCGCTTTGAAAAGATCCGCCTGGGTTATCTGCGCCTGCTCACCCTCTGCGTGGACCACGCGAAGGTCTTCCTGGCCCTCTTCCTGGTGTTTTCGCTGGCTTCGGTGGGCCTCCTGTTGCCCTGGCTGGGACAGGACTTCTTCCCCTCCGTAGACGCCGGACAGTTCAAGATTCACGTGCGCGCCCACACCGGCACGCGCATCGAGGAAACCGCCGCGCTGTGCGACCAGGTCGACGCGACCATCCGCCAGCAGGTTCCGGCCAATGAATTGGTCAACATTCTGGATAACGTCGGCCTGCCCAACTCCACGCTGAACCTCTCCTACTCAAGCTCAGCCCCGGTGGGCCCGGCCGACGCGGATATCCAGGTGCAGTTGAGCCCCGACCACCATCCCACCGAGCAATACATCCAGCGCCTGCGCACCGTGCTCAACCGCCAGTACCCCGGCGTCACGTTTTATGTGCTGCCGGTGGACATCGTCACCCAGATTCTCAACTTCGGCCGCTCCGCGCCCATCGATATTCAGATCGTCGGCATGGACCTGTACGGCAACCGCGCCCTGGCCGAGCGCATGCTCAATGAGGTTCGCTATGTCCCCGGCGCTGCCGATGCGCGCATTCAGCAGCCCTTCAACGAGCCCAATGTAACCGTGAACGTGGACCGCACCCGCGCCCAGGCCATCGGCCTGACGCAGCAGAATGTGGCGCAAAGCATCCTGGTGGCCCTCAGCGGAAGCTTCCAGACCACGCCCAGCTTCTATCTCGACCCCAAGACCGGAGTTAGCTACAGCGTCGCTGTCCAGGCTCCGCAGTACCGGCTCGACTCACTGGCCGCACTGGAAAGCCTGCCCGTCACCGGCGCAGCCGCCGCGCAGCCGCCGGCCAGCATCTCGCCGCAGACCGCCGTGCCGGGAGTTCCGAGGCCGGTCAATGTGCTGGCTAACCTGGCCAGTATTGTTCCCGGAAACGAGCAGGGCACGGTGAGCCATTACGATGTGCAGCCGGTCCTGGATATCTACGCCAACGTGGATGGAACCGATCTGGGCAGTGTGACCAAGGCAATGGAGGGCATCATTGCCCGCCACCAACACGAACTGCCTCGCGGCTCGCACCTGGTTCTGCGCGGCCAGAGCGAAACCATGAAAGCTTCCTACTTCGGCCTGCTGGCCGGACTGGCGTTTTCCATCCTGCTGGTCTACCTGCTGATCGTGGTCAACTTCCAGTCCTGGCTCGATCCGTTCCTCATCATCGCGGCGCTGCCGGCGGCGCTGGCCGGCATCGTATGGTTTATGTTCATCACCCACACCCGACTCAGCGTACCGGCGCTTACCGGCGCCATCATGTGCATGGGCGTAGCCACGGCCAACTCCATCCTGGTGGTCAGCTTTGCACGGGAGCAGTTGGAGATCCTGGTGGGCGATGCGCGCCGCGCCGCGCTGAACGCCGGTTTTGTCCGCCTGCGCCCGGTGGTGATGACCGCCCTGGCCATGATTATCGGCATGGTGCCCATGGCGTTGGGCCTGGGCGATGGCGGCGAGCAGAACGCGCCGCTGGGCCGTGCAGTCATCGGCGGGTTGCTGCTGGCCACCGTGGCCACGTTGTTCTTTGTGCCGGCATCCTTCTCTGTCGTTCACAGCTGGCAGGAACGCCGCCGCAAGACAGCCCATGGCGCAGCACTGTCCAGAACCATTGACGAGTTTGACGAGCTATCGGAGTAATTTTTCCATGACCAACGAATCCAACACGAACCCGCATCCGCCCGCATCGGCCACGCACGATGACCCCACCGCGCCCCGGCAGAAGCCCATCTCGCCGCGCACGGCGCTTCTGGGCGTAGCCTTGCTGCTGGTTGTTGCCGTGGTACTGGCGGCCATGGGCATTTTGAGCCGCAAGTCCGCCGACACCGCGCTTGCCAATCGCACCAGTGAGCTGGCTCCTCCCGCGGTTATTGCCGCCAATCCCACTCCCGGCGCGCCGGTAGACAGCTTCATGCTGCCCGGCAACGTGACCGCCTACACGGATTCGCCCATCTACGCCCGCACCTCCGGCTACCTGACGCGCTGGTACTTCGACATCGGCGCCAAGGTAAAGAAGGGCGCGCTGCTGGCCGTGATCGCCTCCCCTGAAGTAGACCAGCAACTGGCCCAGGCCGAGGCCGACCTGAACACCTCCCAGGCCACTGCCAACAATGCCCGCATTCAGGCCGAGCGCTACACCGGACTGGTCAAGTCCAACGCCGTTTCGCAGCAGGACACGGATACCTTCGTCAACCAGGCAGCGGCCACCTCCGCCGCCGTCCACTCCGCCCAGGCCAACGTGCAGCGGCTCCGCGACCTCAAATCCTTTGAACAGGTCTACGCGCCCTTTGACGGGGTGATCACTGCCCGCACCGTTGACACCGGCCAGTTGATCAACCAGGGCGCGGCCAACGAGCTCTTCCACCTCCAGGCCATCCAGACCCTGCGTGTCTACACCAACCTGCCGCAAATTTACTCGCAGAACGTCAAGCGCGGCGCCAAAATCGATCTGACCTTCGCCGAGCACACTGGCAAAATCTACCAGGGAACCCTGGTGCGGACAGCCGACGCCCTCGATCCGGTCAGCCGCACCCTGCTGGTGGAGATCGACGTGGACAACAGCGCCGGTGAACTGCTGCCCGGCTCGCTGGCTCAGGTCCACTTCAAAACCCCGTCCGCCGGCCAGACCTTCCTTGTGCCCGCCGCGGCGCTCATCTTCCGCCGCGAAGGAATGCGCGTCGGCACCGTGATCAACGGCAACGTGGCCCATCTGGTCCCGGTGGTCATCGGAGAGGACGACGGCGCCAACGTGCAGATTGTCACCGGTCTCAGCGCCGGCGATAAAGTCATTCAGGATCCGCCCGACTCGCTCATCGACGGGGAAAAGGTCTTCGTCGCGTCTCCCGGCAAAACCTCCGATGCGGGAGGCAAGTAACGATGCAGGCGCTTTCGCTCCATTTCGCCCATCGTCTTGCCGGCCGCGCCACTCCAGTGGCCGCATTGCTCGCCCTCGGCCTGCTGGCCGGCTGCAAGCCCGTCGGACCCAACTACAACCGTCCCGGCTACGATGCGCCGACTGTTTACAAAGAGACCGGGGCCTCCACGGTCGTCGTTCCTCCGCCCAATCCGGCCGGCGGTGGCTGGCATCCGGCCACGCCCTCTGACGGAATGCTGCGCGGCAAATGGTGGGAGATTTACCAGGACCCGCAACTGAACAAGCTGGAAGAACGCATTGCCACCGACAACCAGGGGCTGCGCCAGGCGCTGGAAACCTATATGGCCGCGCGCGACCAGGTCACCGCGGCACACGCCAATCTCTATCCCACGCTCTCCGCCGGGCCTTCCATCGCCCGCAACAATGTATCGCAGAACGGCCCTTCCTACTCCGCCGGCAAATCCAACGGCTATAACGATTTCGTTCTCTCCGGCCAGGCCAGCTGGGAGCCGGACTTGTGGGGCCGCATCCGCCGCACCGTGGAGCAGGCTCGCGCCAACTCCCAGGCCAGCGCCGCCGATATGGCCAGCGTGGACCTCAGCCTCCATGCCGAGATGGCCGCCGACTACTTCCAACTGCGCGGCCTGGACTCCGAGATAAAGCTGCTCAAGGAAACCGTCACTGATCTGGAGCGGCAGCTCGACCTGACCCAGCGCCGCCTGGCCGGCGGAGTGGCCACCGAGGCCGATGTCGCCCAGGCACAAACGCAGCTTGAAACCGTACGCGCGCAACTGGTCGACATCGGCGTGGCCCGCGCCCAGTACGAGCACGCCGTGGGCACCATCGCCGCCTACAAACTCTCCGATTTCAGCATTCCTTTTTCGCCGCTTGACCTGCCGCTGCCCAAGGTTCCCGTGGGCGTGCCTTCGCAACTGCTGGAGCGCCGCCCGGACATCGCGGCGGCCGAGCGCCGCGCCGCAGCCGCCAACGCCCAGATCGGCATTGCCGTCAGCGCCTTCTATCCCACCATCAGCCTTACCGGATCGGGCGGCTTTGAGAGCATGCACGGCGGCACCTGGCTGCAGGGCCCCAGCGCCCTATGGAGCCTGGGCGGACAGGCCCTTGAGTTGCTCTTCGACGCCGGCCAGCGCCACGCTCTCACCAGCGAGGCCCGCCACACCTACGAGGCCCAGGCTGCCGGTTACCGGAACTCCGTCTTCCAGGCCTTCAACGACGTGGAAGACCAGCTCTCCGGATTGCGGATTCTTGAGACCGAGTCAGGCGTGGAACAGCGCGCCGTCGCTTCCGCGCAGCACTCCTTTGATTTGTCTGATCAGCGCTACAAGGGCGGCGTCACCAGCTATCTTGAGGTCCTCACCGCCGAGGCCACGCTGCTCCAGAACCAGCGCACCTCCATCGACCTTCAGACGCGTCAATTTGTAGCCAGCGTCAGCCTCGTCCGCTCCCTCGGCGGCGGCTGGGACGCGTCGCAGTTGCCAAAATAAGCATCGGACAAAAGACCAGACCGCCAGGCTCTGGTCTTCTGTTCACTGTTCACTGCTCACTGACCCCTATTCCCTGCTTTTACCGCATCCTGCCGCAAATGGCTGAACGCCCCCGGCGGCACGTCGATCAGCGGCAGCCCCGGGCCTTCCCACAGCAGGCGCGGCGCGCCCTGGCTGACGGAGTGCAGGCCTTCCAGATGAAGCGTGTGCCTGCCCGCGCGCAGCCCCAGCGAACCGTGATCGTAGCGCATCGCGTTGCCCGGCGAGCCGCACACCTGCGAAAACGGCGGGCCGGTCCTTGCCACTTCCACGCCGTCGATCACTAGCCGTGCACCATCGCGGGCCATTAAATGAAATGTGTAGCCGCCATCGGCCGGTATGTCGATCAGGCCGACCCACACGGCGGCATACCGCGTAAAACCCTGGGAGTCTGCGGTAACGTTGGGCGACTCGCCGCTGAAAACCCATGACTCTGTGGTCAGTTCCGGCAGTTCGGTCCATACGCCGGGATAAATCTTCCAGGCGAGGCCAGGCAGCGTAGGACCGGCTTCATCCACCGCGTCGTGCCAGCGGGCCACAGCCACCACACCCTGCGCGGCCCAGTCCTGCTTGCCCGCCTTGTCCTCGACGTGGAGCAGAACCCTGAAGCGCCCCGCGCCATTTTTCCCGTCCAGTTCCGTGCCCTCGGCGTCGGGGAAGCGATGGCTCACTTTGCGCCCTGTGGCCACAGCATTCTTTGTCCCGTCTCCAAACAGCCAGGTGTACTTCGCGCCCGGCACGGCCTCGGCCGTGAAGGTGACCTTCTGTTTAGGCGCAATAACCGGAGGGGAAACGGTAAACGCTGCAACTGGACTTGTGCGCGCCGCGTAATGCGCCGCAGCCGCTCCGCCGGTCACCACGAGTGGTACATCGGCATCGGCAGTCACGCGGGTTTGCCCGTACTTCACATTGTCGAAGGTGACGCCGGCCACGTCGCCGGCGAGCGTGGATCCGGCCAGTGGCGGCTGGTCCAGCGCCCAGATGTTGCGAAAGGTGAACCCGTGCAGCCCCGGATACTCCTGCTCCATCTGCACCAGCGAGTACCAGTTGTCGAGAAACAAATTCTCAAACGTGTAGTTGGTGCTGTCGCCTTGCGCTCCATTCGCGCCCCAGTAGCCGAGCAGCCCGAAGGTCTGCCCGCAGGCCCCGATGCCGGCGTGCAGTATGTCCGAGTCGCGCAGCGTAAAGTTGCGCGAGTTGTGGATCTTGCGCGGCCAGCCGGAGCGCACGATGTTGGAGATGCTGGTCGAGAGCTCGCTGTGCTCGATGAGGATGTTCTGCACATCGTGGCCCGGGCGCACCATATCCTCGTCGCTGTAGCCGTCCCAGTTGCCCTGCATGGCAAAAACGTCGTCTGACGACCGCAGAAACGCGTCGCGCACAATCGTGTTTCCGCCACCCAGCCAGTCCATGCCGTCCTGGTTGGCGTTGCCGGGATTGCCGCCGATCACGCGCAGGTCGTCGTACGTGAAGCCCGTGGAATCCTTCATCTGGATCGACCAGGTGCGCGCCCGCACAATGCAGGTCACCCCGTCGATCTCCACCTTGTGGGCCTCCAGCGCGCCAATGCAGTGCCAGTCGGGCTTCTGCATCCAGCCTTCGTCTGTGTTGGGGTCCTGGGAGCCCTCATACACTATGGTTCCGCGGCCAAGCACCTTCACGTCAGCAACCTTCCACAGGTTCAGGCTCCCGAAGACGAACGCGCCGGGAGCCATGTAGAGAGTCTCGCCGCTCTTGGGGTTCAGGCTCTCGCGGTGCAGGCCCGCGGGCACAATGCGCACATTGGGCCCGGTAGGCGGCGGAGGCGGCGGCGTGCCGGCAAAGAGGAAAAGCATTGCGGCGTGGTTCAGGAAGTCGCGGGGCCGCGAGATGGAGAGCTTGGCCGGCCCTGAGAGCCGGAAGCGAATGGTCTGGCCGGAACGCAAGGGGCGCAGGCCCAGCCGCCAGGGCTCAATATCGACGCCCTTATCCCAGAAGCCCGGCTCGGCGGCAGTGATGGCCAAGTCCACCGGGCCGGTGATGTCGAAGCTCACAAACTCCAGGCTGGCCGCCGCATGAGCTACGTCGACTCGCTGTCCGTTCACGGTGACGATGAAGGCGGTGGAACGCATCTCTTCGGGGACGGGGGCGGCTTGCACGCGGGAAGCTGCATGGGCGGCGGCGGGAAGCGCGAGAAGAACCACGAGCAGCGAGCGAAAACCCGGCAAGAAGCGAGACCCCGGCAGGTGAAATGCGAACGAGACCACTTTAGCACCGCGGGGAAAACGGAGCAGGCGGTTGGCGGGCGGGTGTGGAGTGGTGGCAAGGCTGGGGACAGTTTGCCGGCGATTCACCGAAACGGGAACATGCAGGCAGTCCTCGGAGTCTAAATTGGAAGAGATGAGGGTCAAGCAATGAGCGTCAGGGGTTCAAGCACTGCATTGGCATTCCAAATCAAGACAACAGGCGTCGCTTGTTTCCTCCTCTGCTCCTTCACGCTTGCTGCCACTGGCTGCATGCACAAGCCGCCCCTGGAGACACGCGTCTTCACATTGGCGGGGTCTGCCGAGTTTCCCATCATGGCCCCGCAAACTGCGCCAACCGCACCAGGCAACGACCTTCAGGAATCCCGGCTTGAACTTGCCGGAAAGAAAGCTCCGGCAAATCCGCCGCATTCAGTCAATTGCACGGTGAAAGGGAACGTATTTTCCCTTGCCCCGGCAAATTCGTCCAAGTCTAATCTCTGGGTCATCACCTCGCCCAATCTGCAGGGATGGCAGCACCGCAGCGATAGCATCGACGCACAAGCGGAATGGATCGGCTTCGCGCACCAGGTGCTGGCTCTCGAGCGGTCTGGGTGCTTTCCAAAGGGAGAAAGTTCTCAAATCATTCTGCGGCAGATCGCGGAGGCCATTCCCCTCCCCGCATCGGAAGAACTGTTCTTTAACTACTCCCTCGGGCGGTCCGGATTCGTAGACCTTTTTCCCGGAATGCAGTTGGTCATCGAGCGGGCTGCTTTCCAAACCAGTGCGGGAGTGCGGGTTCCCATCAGCGCCACGGACCAGTTCAGTGAGACCCTCGCCGTTGTCGCTCGGCATCCCGCCGGCTCCCGGTTCCGCTTGCTTGGCATAGAGAGTCGCGGCTTGGGAAAAACGCTCGATCAGGAAGCGGATTCGCCGCGTTCGGTGCCCCGCCGTTTTGCCGCAAGCCCTCAGCTCAGGCTGATGCTGCTCACTCTTCGAGATGACAATACGCGCCGGTATCCGGTCTTGCTGGGCTCTGCACAAACATCTGAAATATGGGATGCCTCGGACAAAATTGTCGATGGAACCCTGTCCGCGTGCCCGCTCCCCTCTTCTTCCGGGCTCGATTGCCTCTTCCTTGGCAAAGATTCGGCTGTGAGCGTGCTGATGTCGGTCTGGGTGAATGGCCGCCTCACGTATAACTCACTCAGCGCCACGGTCGGATCCCTGCTGGGAAGGCTGCCGGAGAGCGAGCGGAATTCTGCGCTCGCCACCGTTTCATTGGAGCGGCCTCTGGTTGGCGGCGGCTATGCGCGCGTAATTTTTCCCCACGACCTTGAGGGTGCGCGCAATGTCATTCTTCTCAATGGAGACCGCCTCGCCTGGCAGCACTGAAGTCCAGCTTGCGAACACGCCTCAAGATAGACCCCATGGATGCATGGCCGCAGAGTTTTTTCTCACGACTCGAGCGGCATCGCTAGAGCAACGACTGCCAGCGCTGCGAAAGACGCAGAGACCTGCGAATGGCAAAGGTCGTGATCAGAAGGGTCATACTGCCCAGGATGAGTGCGACCAGGATATAACCCATGCCGAGAACCTCGTGCGCGGGCGACGCAGGCGGGGGGAACAAAACTCCCGAGTCCACAAGACGCCCGTTCTCGATCCACACGCCGGTGTTTGCAGGCAAGATCGGCTTGATTAAGGCAGTCAGAACGAGACCGCCTCCAAACGCATAGCCAAGGATCGCCAGAAAAAAAACAAGAATGCCGAAGATCCCCTTGGTTGCCAGCCGCAGCGTGGCGCGCAGCAACACCAGAGGCGAAAGACTGCCGCTGGCCTTGCGGATGAGCAGTCCATCGCGGTATTGGGCGGCCAGTTCCTTGACCGGTCCCAGCCGTGCCAGGACAGTTTCAATGGAACCGCCGGATTCCTCGGCGGAATCGCGGACATGGGCGCTGATTTCGCGCACAATTTCTTCCCGCTCGGCGATGGTGAGAGGGCCAAGATGCAAGCGGAGTTCGGTCAGATAACTTTCCATCTGCGTTTCTGCGGTCATTGGTGTATCTCCTGTTGTTCCAGTACGGGTTCAAGAAGATGGCTCAGGCCTTTGGAAAAACAGGTCCATGCCTCTGCCATCAGGCTAAGGCGCTGGCGGCCGGCATCCGTCAGGGAGTAGTACTTGCGCGGGTGGCCGGCCTCGGCTTCAACCCACTCGGAGGTGAGCAGACCTTCCGCCTTGAGCCGGTTCAAAATCGGGTAAATGGTGCCTTCGGCAAGAACCAGTTGGGAGTGACTCTCAAGGAAGCGAATGATTTCAAGGCCGTACAGGCGTCCCCGCCAGAGACAGGCCAGAGTCGCCATCTCCAGGGCTCCTTTGCGCAGTTGCGCCTCCCAGCGGTCGGGCTGTTCCCCGTCAGCCGGCAACGCTCTCTTGTTCGCCATAGCTCAATACCTCGTATAGCAATGTATAGTGCTATGGAATATTCTTGTCAAGCTCTTTTTTGAAAAAATCTGTCCAAAAAATTAGGAAGCTGTAGCTTGAATGGGCAATTTCTGCAGAGGAAACAGGTGAACCTCCCTGTTCACTATTCCCTATTCCCTGCTTTTAAATTCCTTCGCCCATGGAGACGTAGGTGCGGAGGCGCTCGAGTTCTACGCGGTAGGCTTCGCGTTCGGCTGCTTCGGCGGCGAAGGGCTCGGCGGGCTGGGCCTGGCCTCCGAGTTGCTCCTCAAGCTGCTCCACGCGGGCGGCGAGGGCGATGAGGGAGTCGGAGAGCGGGTCCTTGATGTCGTGGGGATCGGTAATCAGCACGCGCTCGCCGTTGCGGTAGACAATGTGCGCCGGAACTCCGACGACGGTGGAGTTGGGAGGCACATCGGAGAGCACCACGGAGCCTGCGCCCACGCGCGAGTTCTCGCCGACCGTGATGTTGCCCAGCACGTTGGCGTTGTTGCCGATGAAGACGCCGTCGCAGACCGTGGGATGGCGCTTGCCGTGGCCCTTGCCGGTTCCGCCAAGCGTGACGCCCTGGTAGAGGGTTACGTCGCTGCCCACGATGGCGGTCTCGCCGATCACCACGCCGGTCGCGTGGTCGATGAACAGCCGCCTGCCCAGCAGCGCGCCGGGGTGAATATCCACGCCGGTAAAGAAGCGGCCCACCTGCGAGAGAATCCGCGCCAGCAACCGCATCCGTCTGCGCCACAGCCCATGCGAGACGCGGTGAATCCAGACCGCCCAGAGCCCTGGGTAGCACAGCAAAACCTCCAGCCGCGAGCGCGCGGCCGGGTCGCGCTCCAGCACGGAGTTGATGTCTTCGCGGATGCGGGCGAACAGGGACATGGCGAACACAAGCACAAGAATCCGTTGCGCCGGCGGAACAAAATGATTCCGCCGGCCAGGGAGTTGCTTACACCGCAATCGCTTCGGTGGGCAGCGCCAGCGCCTGCTGGCGGAGTGACTCGAACAGCACGCTGGACAGATAGCGCTCGCCGAAATCGGGAAGGACGGCGACGATTACCTTGCCGGCATTCTCAGGCCGTGCGGCCACCTTGAGCGCCGCGGCCACTGCCGCGCCGGAGCTGATGCCCACAAACAGGCCTTCTTCGAGAGGCAAACGGCGGGCGGCAGCAATGGACTCGTCGTTGGTGACCTGGATGATCTCATCGATCAGCTTGGTGTCCAGAATGCTGGGCACAAAACCGGCGCCGATGCCCTGGATCTTGTGCGGTCCGGGCTTGCCGCCGGAGAGCACCGGGCTGTCCGTGGGTTCCACCGCAATGGCCTTGAAGCCGGGCTTGCGCTCCTTGATGTACTTGGCGATGCCGGTGATGGTGCCGCCGGTGCCCACGCCAGAGATGAGAATGTCCACCTTGCCTTCGGTATCGTCCCATATCTCCGGGCCGGTGGTCGCGTAATGGATCGCCGGGTTGGCAGGGTTGTCGAACTGCTGCAGGATGAAGCCGTTCGGCGTCTTGGCCAGAATCTCGTTGGCCTTGGCGATGGCGCCCTTCATGCCGTTCGGGCCGGGCGTCAGCACGATCTCCGCGCCAAAGGCCAGCAGCAGAACGCGGCGCTCCAGGCTCATGGTCTCGGGCAGGGTCAGGATCAGCTTGTAACCCTTGACCGCGGCCACAAAAGCCAGCGCGATGCCGGTGTTTCCGCTGGTGGGCTCAATGAGCACGGTCTTGCCGGGTGTGATCTTGCCGGCCTTTTCGGCGGCCTCGATCATTGCGAAGCCGATGCGGTCTTTTACGCTGGAAACCGGATTCTGGCTCTCCAGCTTGACCAGTACGGTAGCAGGCAATCCTGCCGCCATGCGGTTCAGCCGCACCAGCGGGGTCTTGCCAATGAGTTCCGTTACATTCGCGGCAATGCGCGCCATGATGATCTCCTCTTTCCGGGATACACGCCCGGATGGTTTTCTTCAATTGTTATTAGGGGGATGGTGAAATTGTCAGGCGTGGAAGACTGTGCGCGAACGGGGCGCACGTCTGCATCGCGGCTGGCACCAGGTCGGTGTTAGCGACATCGAGGCATAACTTGAGCCTAATACCACAACGCCGTTCATGGCAAGCATAACTTCCGCACTTTCATAGCTTGCGCATTCCCGGGCGCTCCAGGGACGGGCCGGAAACAAGGGCCTTGGTGGGGCGTCTCGCCTGCTGGAAGGCCTCTTTGCGAGCCTTCCTCATCCCGTGTTTCTCAGCCCTGCCGAGATGCCGCTGATGGTTGCCGCGATGGCGCGATTGATCTCCGGCGTATCTTCGCCGGAGCGCTTGCGGCGCAGCATGTCCACCTGGATCAGGTGCATGGGATCGACATACGGATTGCGCAGCTTGATGGAGTGGGCCAGCACCTGGTTGCTCTCCAGCACTTCGGTCTGCCCGGTCACGGCCAGCACCGCGCGCACCGTGCGATGGAACTCGCCGTCAAACAGGTCGTAGATGCGCTCGCGCAGCTTCGCGTCCTCCACCAGCGACGAGTAGATCCGCGCCGTGGCCATGTCCACCTTGCCTAGCGCCAGTTCCACGTTGCGCAGCAGGTC